>Ga0105105_10000333_pt1 | contig 21750 bp, 18 predicted proteins | sample PPLLaktember2015_4_FD_79108 | JGI IMG/M metagenome (GOLD analysis project Ga0105105, IMG submission 79108) | Freshwater sediment microbial communities from Prairie Pothole Lake near Jamestown, North Dakota, USA - PPLs Lake P8 Core (1) Depth... | ecosystem: Environmental > Aquatic > Freshwater >...
AGCCGCGAACTCTTCGACGAACTCCCTCTCCTTGTCGACTTTCCGGCTGTTGCAGATGATACCGCCCAGACGCACGCCGCTCTGCTTGGCATATTTGACAAGTCCCTTACAGATATTGTTCGCGGCATAGACCGCCATCATCTCGCCGGAAGCCACGATATAGACCTCCTGAGCCTTGCCGTCCCTGATCGGCATGGCAAATCCTCCGCATACGACGTCACCGAGCACATCGTAAAACACATAATCGAGGTCCTCCGTATACGCTCCGCTCTGTTCCATCAGGTCAATGGCCGTAATGACACCGCGTCCGGCACAACCAACGCCAGGCTCCGGACCACCGGATTCGACACAGCGGATTCCCTGAAACCCTGCCATGACCATTTTATCGGATATCTTTTCCGCTCCTGAATCCCTGAGCACGTCCATGATAGTTGCCTGGTTCATGCCTCCAAGAATCATACGTGTCGAATCGGCTTTCGGATCACAGCCATGAATGAATACTTTCTGGTCGTGGAAATACGCCATGGCTGCGGCAGTATTCTGCTGGGTAGTCGACTTTCCAATCCCGCCTTTTCCGTAAATGGCTATTTTTTTCATAGCTATATGTTGTTTTGGTTTCATGAATCGACTCAGGCTTAAAACGATCTCGTTATATCCTGAGATACATATCGATTTACAAGGAACATGCCAATCTTTTCAAGAAAAACAGATCGTCAAGGTAAAACGACATGCCGGCAAGCGTGTCGGATTCCCTTAAGAATAATCGCTAAAACAAGTTATCGCCACGAAAGCACAACCTTTACAGAAAATCATGCCGCCTCGTTCCCTACGGCAAACAATCCCGTCCCTGCCCGATTACCACAAACAAATTGTACGGATACGTACATAATATTTTAACTCTGAACACAAAAGAACGAAATAAATAAAGCATTAAAGATAATGCGTTTAATTTATTAAGGCTTTATATGCTTTTAAACTAAAAAAACCAAGAATACGACTTGCCCGGAAAAATCCCCCTCGTCATCAGACACGACCGATTGGCCCAGGCACCCCGGTTCGCGCTCCGGGGTTCTGCCGGGGGCAGTCACCGCACCATTCGGACACTGTGCTGTATAAGGGGAAAAAAGCTCTATATTTTTGTTGGGAAGCATGCGAAACAGATCGCCTAAAGAAAGCGCCATACGATCAATATCAACCGTCAGGAGACAAGTCATGAACATCAGCGCAAGAAACGTATTCAAGGGAACCATTACATCGGTCATCAGGGGAGCGGTCAATGCGGAGATCGACCTTGCCCTTGCTGACGGCACGTCGATCTGCTCGGTCATCACCATGGGAGCGGTCGAAAAGCTCGGGCTGAAGAAGGGAATGGGCGCCTACGCCATCATAAAAGCGAATTCCATCATTGTCGGCACGAACCTGCACGAGGCGGCCGTCAGTGCACGCAACCTCATGTGCGGCACGGTACAGCGCGTGATCGACGGGCCGGTCAGTGCTGAAATCGATATCGAAATCGGCCCGGGAACCGTGCTTTCGGCGGTAATCACGCATGAAAGCGCACACAAGCTCGCGCTGCAGGAGGGTTCGCATGCATGCGCCATCTTCAAGGCATCGAGCGTGCTGATCGGCGTTGAGTGAACGGCAACAGAACGCACCTGGACGGCCCCTGACAGAACTGCGGGCAGTCCAGGGCGCGCCTCGAACCTCTGTACCTCAACCCCCTTTTCTTCAACTTTTTACCTGCCTGTACTGTTACGTGTTTGAACCGATTGAACGTAACAGGTAAAACCATGACAACATCCGGCAGAAAGGTCTGTTTTATGACCGGCGCCTCGGGAAAACTCGGCAGCGAGATCGCGCTTTCCGTTGCCGGACAGGGTTACACGGTATTTTTCACCTACCATCACTCTGAAGAGAAAGCCTCCGAAACGCTCGAACGTCTGCGATGGGTGAGCCCTGAATCGGATATGGTACAGTGCGACATTGCAAAGCCGGCGGAAATCGCCGAGGCGTTCAGCCTTTTCAGGGAGTTGTACGACCGCCTCGACCTTCTTATCGCCAGTGCCTCGAACTTCTATCCGACCCGACTGCCGGAGGTGACGGAAACGGAGTGGGACGATCTTGTCGATACCAACCTGAAGGGCACCTTTTTCACCATGCAGGAGGCCGCGAGAATCATGCGGAAACAGCCTTTCGTATCCCGCATCATCACCATGACCGATATTTCGGCCGGGCTTGTATGGAAAAGTTACGCCCCCTACACGGCATCGAAAGCCGGCGTCCAGCACCTCACGAAAATCTTTGCCCGCGAGTTCGCCCCGGACATTCTGGTCAATTCGGTAGCACCCGGAACCATCAGCATCTACCCCGGCCGTGAGGAGGAACCCGAAGACAGGCTGGTCGAAAAGATTCCGCTCGGCCGGCCCGGCGATCCACTCGACATCGTCCGGACGATCCTCTTTCTCATGGAGAGCGAGTATATCACCGGAGAGGTTATCAATGTGGACGGAGGGAGGCTGTTGTTTTAGCATAATGTCGTTATATTGCGTTGTACGAATTCTGATCAACAACAAGCCGAACGTTTATGGAACAGGAAGTCCCGGTTATTATCCACAGCAGCGATGAAAGAGAACCGGAAACACAGGGTGCTTCACCGATACCCGAACAGGTGAGGGAGATCGGCGGCACGCTTTCCGATGCGGTTTCCGCTTTCATGGAAAGCGAACAGTACGAACAACTGAAGCAGAAGGCGGCAGAGGTTAAAACCTACATCAGGGAAAACCCCGTGCCTGCCATGCTCTATACGCTCGGTGCCGGTACGGTGCTTGGTTTTCTCCTGAAACGGAGACGCTGAGCCGGACCGTCCATTTTTCCCATACCAACATGAACCGTCAGACCCCTCCACACAGCCGGACAGAAGAGCCGAAGCTGAAACATGCAGGCTTGCCGAAGCTTCTTGACGATACCGTCACCTCTACTCTGGAGGATGTGATGGCTATTATCGAAGCGAAAACCGAGCTGGTCAAGATAGATATCACCAAAAAGATCTCCACTGCCGCGGCCCTCTTCATTCTGGTGGTGGTGTTGCTCATCGGCGTCGCCTACCTGATTACCACGATGGCGCTGCTGCTTGGCGAACTGACCGGTCATCCGTTCGTGGGGTATCTCCTGACAAGCCTTGCGTTCCTTTCGTGTTTTTTCTTTTTCATCAGGATCAGGCCGGCCGTGCTGCCGAACCTGATACAGAAAATCCTTCTTTCCTCACATGACTACAAATGAACATCTGGACGGCATTCAGGCCCGAATAGAGGATCTGCAGAATACCATCGCAGAAAAGGAAGAGCAGATCCGGCAAAGGGCCCGTCATCTGAAGGAAGACCTGCAGGCCGAGATCTCTCCTCTGGAGGTGATTAAAAAGCATCCGCTTGAAGCCGCCGGTGCGGTACTTGCCGTCGGGTTCCTTTTCGGCAGAGCAATCAAGCCTTCCCTGAAACCCTCCTGCATCACGGCCGCCGATATTCCTTCCGGCCTTCCCGTACATCACCCGTCAACGGTAAAAAGCGCCATGGGCACCATCGGTGTGGATATCCTGCGCTCCGCAAAGGATCTCGGATTCACCTATCTGCAGCGTTATCTCGACAGGAAAATCCGGTAGGTATACACACAGAGCTCCCCCGTCGCTCCGCCGGGCCATGCTTTCGCAGGGTTTACGGCAGCGGCACGCAGCGCCTTTCCCGGTGTTCGGCTGCATGGCGGCAGGCACCCGAACACCGATGACGGAACGCAAAAGCCAGGGCACCTGAACCGGATGTTTTATCGAGAATTTCCGTACCTTGACAGGAGCATGAAAGATCCCCGTTTACGGGGGGATACGTATTCCATACACTGAACCAATAATGACCACAAGCAACCAGCAGAACCCGGTTTCCGGCATTAAAGAACATTTTTATGTCAACCGGCCGACAAGAGCGCTGTTTCATCTCAATGACCCGGACTTTCTCAGCCTCCCGGCAGACATGCACGAGAGTCAGAAAAAAGCCGAAGAGCAATCCGGAATTCTGAACGCCCACCTTCGCACGCGTGAATCCGAAACGGCAGAAACCATTCTGCCTGCGCAGTTTCACGGCATGAAGCTGCTTCACGAAGTGCTGCACTTTGTGCTCTCGAAAACGGCCGCAGCGCGCAATCCCGCACTTTTCGCATCCATCCGGAAGAGTTTCGAGGAGACTCTTCCGAAACACGACACCCTCCACTATCTCAACCGGTTCCTCGATTCGTTTCCGACTCGGGGCATCTACCTCGGAGTGGAGCGCCCGGAAAGTTTTCTGCAGAACCCCGAAAACCGGGAAGAGGTGATCGAGGAGTCGCTGCTTGTCTGGCTGAACAACCAGAACCCGGCTTTAGACCGGTTTTCCGCGTTTATTTCCGATCGTGATCTCCGCAGCGAAACCGCTTATCCGAAACTTATCCAGACAATGCTGGGCGCCATGAAGGCCATGGGACCGGCCGGACCCGACAACACCGATCTGGCGGAACTGATCACCATGCCTATCCGGCATGCTCCCAATTCGATTCTCGACCAGCTGCGTTATATCCGTCTCAACTGGGCGGAGCTGCTTGAGGGATCGCCATTCTGGCCGCTGCTCGACGAGGCCATTGCCTACATTCAGGATGAAGACCGTTATCTGTTTTTTGAAAGCCAGGCCGCGGCCGGAGAGAGCGGCCGCAAAGAGGGAGGATGGTTCGAAAAGGGCGCCGAGGCCCCTGATTTCAGTTCGCTCGACAACGCTCCGGCAAACTACTCTCCGGATTCGTCGTGGATGCCCGAGGTGGTGATGATCGCCAAAAGCACCTACGTCTGGCTCGACCAGCTCAGCAAACAGTACCGGCGGCACATCTCCAGGCTTCAGGACATTCCCGACGAGGAACTCGACCTGCTGGCCGAAAGGGGATTCACCTCTCTCTGGCTGATCGGGCTCTGGCAGCGGAGTCCGGCATCGCAGAAAGTCAAGCAGATCCAGGGCAATCCCGAAGCAAAAGCTTCGGCTTATGCGCTCGACCGCTACAACATTGCCGACGACCTCGGCGGTTACGACGGGTACCTCAACCTCCGGCACCGGACCATGCAGCGGGGCATGCGCCTTGCCAGCGACATGGTTCCGAACCACACCGGCATCGATTCGGAGCTGGTGAAAAACCAGCCCGACTGGTTCCTGTCCTCGCCCTGGCCGCCCTACGCGAATTACACCTATAACGGTCCTAATCTCAGCGACGACCACCGCTACGGCATCTATATCGAGGACGGTTACTGGAACCGCACCGATGCCGCGGTCACCTTCAAGCGGGTCGATCATTCGAACGGCGATACCCGCTATATCTACCACGGCAACGACGGCACCAACATGCCGTGGAACGATACCGCACAGCTGAATTTCCTCAGCGCCGAAGTCCGCGAAGGGGTGATCCAGCAGATTCTGCATGTCGCCCGCATGTTCCCGGTCATCCGCTTCGACGCCGCCATGGTGCTCGCAAAACGGCATATCCAGCGCCTCTGGTTCCCGCTGCCCGGCCATGCGGCGGCAATACCTTCGCGCTCCGCCAATGCGCTGAGCATGGCTGATTTCGACGCCGCCATACCCGTCGAGTTCTGGCGGGAGGTGGTTGACCGCGTTCAGACCGAGGTTCCCGACACCCTGCTTCTGGCCGAGGCGTTCTGGATGCTCGAAGGGTATTTCGTGCGCACGCTCGGCATGCACCGCGTCTACAACAGCGCGTTCATGCACATGCTGAAAAAAGAGGACAATGCCGGCTACCGCTACCTGATCAAGAACACGCTCGAATTCGACGCGGAGATCCTCAAGCGGTACGTGAATTTCATGAACAATCCCGACGAGGATACCGCAATATCGCAGTTCGGAAACGGCGACAAGTATTTCGGCATCTGCATGATGATGATCACCCTGCCGGGTCTGCCGATGTTCGGCCACGGCCAGGTTGAGGGGTTCCATGAAAAATACGGCATGGAATATGCCAAAGCCTATTACGACGAGCAACCCGACGACCATCTGGTTGCGCGGCACTACCGGGAAATCTTCCCGATCATGAAGAAACGCCCGCTCTTTGCCGAGGTATGCAACTTCTTCCTCTACGATGTCTACAGTCCGGAAGGAACGGTAAACGAAAACATCTTCGCTTATTCAAACCGGCTTGGCGATGACCGGGCTCTTTTCATCTTCAACAATACCATCAACCAGGCTTCAGGCTGGATCAGGACCTCCTCCGGGTACAAGTTTGAGGAGGCCATCCGGCAGTCGTCACTTTCAGAGGGCCTCGGACTCGGAGCGGATGAAAACCTCTACGTAGTCTTCAGGGATCATGCCTGCGGACTCGAATTCATCCGTCCTGCAGCGCAGCTTGCATCTGAAGGCCTGTTCCTGTCGCTTGACGGGTACCGTTACAATCTCCTGCTCGACTTCCGGGAGGTACGTCCATCGAAGCTTCGCCCCTACGATACGCTCTGCCGGGAACTCGACGGACAAGGGATCGGCTCGATGGAACATGCCGTGCTGTCCATGAGCCTCACTCCTCTCCACCGGATTATTACCGGATTCTTCGAGACCTCCGGAATTCCCGCGCCCGGTGGAACTCCTTCCGGCAAAAAAGAGCTGGATGCGTTCGGCGCCGATCTCGGAAAACTGCTCGGGGAAATTGCCGTCCTTTTCGGAGATCTTGTCGATCGTGAGATCACGGTTCCGGGAAACCTTCCGGACAAGGCCCTCGCCCTCCTGCGCGCCGCGGAGGAACTGCTGGCAGAGGACGCGCCGCAGGAGAAAGGCCCTGGGAAACTCTCCGATCAGACACTTGTGGTGCACTGGATCATTATGGACTCGATTCAGAAGCTGCTTGAAGCCAACGGCCTCCTGGGCACCAATCTCATCGACCAGTGGCTGATGCATGACAGCCTTGGGGCATACTACGGAGAAAAAGGCTTTGGCGGCATTGCCGGCGGCACGGTTGCCGATCTCCTCTGCTGTCTGCTTTCGGCTCCGGATACCCTGGAAACAGGCGATACGGAAAGCGTCGTGCTGGAAAGCCTGAAAACCCTGCAGCAAACCTGCCGGGGCTCGATGGAGCGGCTGCTGCAGATCGCATACCGACATCAGAAAACATGGTTCCGCGAGCAGGGATTCAGTGTGCTCGCCTCATGGCTTATCCTCGGGGATTCACTGAAGCGGAGGGCGGCTCATGCTGAACTGAGCCTCGGAACGGATGTGGAAATGGCGGGCGCCGATGCCCTGAAAGATCTCGACATACGGGCATTTCTTTCGGGATATGAACTGGGCGCCCTCCTGCAAAGGGCTCCGGAACATGCCGCGGCCCGTAACAGCGAACTGCTTCCGGAAAAGACCTGAGAGAGCCGGCCATCTCACTGACTGCCGGGGAAGTCCCCCCCGGATACACCGAAAAAGCGGAGAAGGGCCGCCTGAAAAGGCGGCCCTTCTGCATTGCAGCCCGATTTCGGGCGCAAAAAAAGCCGCCTCATCCGTTGAAGATGAGGCGGCTTTTTCGGTATCGCTGAGCAGTTACGGATTACAGCTGGCTGTACTCGGCATACACCCGGTAGGTATTGATCACAAGGAAAGCTATCACGAGCAGACCGAGAATGGTGAACACCGGGCTTCTCTGTTCTTTCGATGCCTGACGGTCAAGGAAAGGAACAAGAATCCAGACAATGGCGCCGACCGTGAAGAGCACGATGGCAAGAAGTTCGCCGCCTTCAAAGGTGAAGTCCTTGAGCAGCTGGAACTGTGCCCAGAAGTACCATTCCGGCTTGATGCCTACCGGAGCCGATCCGAGCGGGTCGGCCTGTACGCCGATTTCCCAGGGGAACATGACGGCCAGATAGATAAGCAGACCGAAACCGATCAGCCAGCCGATAGCGTCCTTGGCAAGGAAGGTCGGGAAGAACTTCTCGTAGCCTTTGACGAGACCGGCCTCTTTGTACCCTATCGGAGACGAGGTACCGAGCACCTGGACCAGCATGAGGTGAGCTGAAAGCATAAGGAGAAGCAGACCGGGAAGCAGAACCACGTGCAGCGAGAACATGCGGGTAAGGGTTTCAGGACTGACGTCCGTTCCGCCGCGAAGGATATCGACAAGCAGGGCGCCGCCGGGCATGACCTTGGGAACTTCGGTGCCTACCTGCGTTGCGAAGAATGCAAGCTCGTTCCACGGCAGAAGGTAACCGGTAAAGCCGAATCCGAGAGAGAGCACGAGCAGCACAAAACCGCTGACCCACATGAGCTCACGGGGTTTGCGGTAGGACTTCATGAAAAAGGTGCTGAACATGTGGATAAAAGCCATACCGATCATGAGGTTGGCCGACCATGCATGAACCTGACGGATCAGCCAGCCGAAAGGAACCTCTTTCTGGATGAACACAAAGGAGGTGAAAGCTTCCGCGCCGGTCGGTTTGTAGTACTGCAGCAGAAGAAGACCGGTAAGAACCTGGATGATAAAGAAGAAAAGGGTGAGCCCGCCGAAGTAGTACCAGAAGGAGAGACGGTGCTGGGGCACCTCTTTTTTCTTCAGGTAATCGATGACGGGAATCATCACGTAGAAGCGCTCCTGAAACCATGAAGCCAGAGCGCTCTGCTTGCTGTCCTTGTATGGATTCGGATCGGGGCGGTCTACCGGAGGCTTGTAAACGCCGCCGGAGGCAGCGGGTTTTGCAGCTGCGGGAGCGGCCGGTTTTGCCGTTCCTGCAGCAGGCTTTGCAGCACCCGGAGCGGCCGGCCTGGCGGCACCCGGAGCAGCGGGTTTCGGCTTGGCAGGAGCATTTCCTGCCGGAGCATTCTGATTGTTCTCAGCCATATTTTCTGACTCCATTGGTTTTCAACAACGTTAAAATTAAGCTTTGGATATAACAAGATCATCGCCTTCGACCCGCACGGCATAAGGGGTCAGAGGCAGCGGCTGCGGACCGGAAATGATTTCGCCGGTCTGCTGGTATTTTGCTCCGTGGCAGGGGCAGAAAATGAGGTTATCCTTGTCTTCCCAGCGGACAAGACAGCCGAGGTGCGTACAGACGGCACTGCATGCTGTGAGCTTTCCGTTGTCGTTGATAACGATGACCTTGTCCGCGTTGAACGGGTAGATCTTTCCGGTGTTTTCCGGTACTTCCGATGCTTTGCCGACAACCATTTCGTTCACGTTTGTCACTTCTTTGACGGGAGGGATGATGTACTTGACAACCGGATAGAGCGTCGATACCGCTACTGCGGCGCCTACACCTCCGACCACCTTGCCCAGAAAACTGCGGCGCTCGAAATTAACGCCCTTCAGACCGTCTTCCCTTGGTTTTCCGCCGGAGACCGCTCCGGAGGAAGAGGCTGAAGCACTCTCTCCAAGTCCGCCCATTCGGGCCGGGCTCTTGAAATTACCTTGTTGTGCCATTACAATCTATCTCCTTTTTAAAGATATTGTTAAGAAATCAATGCCTTGCCGGCCGCCCTTTCACTTCCTGCCGTTTTCGGCGGCCCGCACAGTTCTCTTACAGGGTAGTACAAACAAACTTTGAAGTTATAATTTTTTACCGTTTAAACCAATCGGAACAGCTTTTAAAATAATTATAATAGTCATACATGAAGGATGGCTCTTTGTCCCGCCATATCCTGCTGCGCGTGAAAAACCGCATGAAACGCGACTGCAGCCGAACCGGATTGAGAAACTCCGAAATCCCGTTGATTCCGTTGAGATGCTGACCGTCGATACAGAGCGAAATGTTCGATGCGAACCTGAGATAAAACGGCCCGGCATCGAGCACTTTTTTCTGCGAAACGGTTATCGAAACATCCCCCCCGTCGAGTTCGAGCGTCCTGCCGTGAAGCGGCGCGAAAAAGCCTGTCGAAAAATCACGCTCCCTGAACTGAAGCGAGTCCGAAACCGAAACCTTCCCCGCTGCATTGTCGTGCAGCATCAGCAGGCTCACCGGCTGATAGGCGGTGTTCCTGAAGAAAATCATATAGTAAATCAGGTCGTAGCGCTCCGAAAACGCCCTTCCCCAGTACCAGCGGGAAATATACTCCTGCATGGGCATGGTTCCAAGGTTGTGGTCGTGATAGCCGTGAGCCCTGAGTTCGATGCGCCGCACGCCGCCGCCGTTTTCTCCGGAAATGTCGATATGCGCCTCGACCTCGGCCCTCGGAACGCTCAGGAGCCACTGATGGCGGGAATGCAGTCCGGCGCTGTTGCTGTCTTTTTTTGAGTATTGCGCCCTGCGGCTGACCTTGAAGAGGAGTTCCGCACCGACCTTGCGGTTACGGGCGGGGAAGTCGAAATCGACGACAAGGCGGTATTCGTCCCTGAAGGCATCATAAAAAAAACGGTTGTTTTCAAACCGGAGCCCGATTCCCTCCCGGCTGCTTTCGAAAAGACCGTTGCCGCCCTCCCTGATGAAATTGAGCGTTTCCCTCCCCTGTTCATACAGCTGAAAGCTGAAGCCCGCGTAGTCGGACGACAACGGAAGCACTGAAACGGCCTTGCGTTTCCAGTCGTCATAGTGCTGCATGTAGTAGGGGGAGAAGGGAAAGCCGGAAAACCAGATAAGTACGACGGAGACTCCGCTGGACTTGTCTTCAGCGTCGAAATACCACCATTCATAGGCGCCCGGCTCCTGCATGTCGTGCCAGACTTCCTGATGAGGTTCTGTGGTGATATTCATACCGGAAATTATGCGGTTCTGTCATGAAAAGCCGCTCTGCCGAACAGAGGCTTTTTCAGGGAAATCAAAAGGAAACGAGCAGGAAGTGAAGGAAGAAATGTGTTCTGTTTTTTCCGGGGCAGCGAGGAAATCCGGAAAAACCCGGTGGACAGAGAGGGAATCGAACCCCCGACACAAGGATTTTCAGTCCTTTGCTCTACCAACTGAGCTATCTGTCCATGTTTTTGTGTTTGTGAGGCACATAATAACAAACCAGCCCGAAAAATCAAAAGAAAAAAAACACCGCAAAACAGGATTCCCGCAGCAGGCCGAAGCGGAACCTTCCGCTCCGGCTTTCGGGAGCTAAACCTTTGCGGATATCAGTCCGATCCCTTTTGCCACCCTGCGCAGCACGGCCTCCCTGCCCAGCACTTCAAGCATGTGATAGAGGCTCGGCCCGAAGCTTACCCCCGAAGCGACAATCCTGAGCGGATGAATGAGAACTGCGGGCTTCAGGCCTCTGGGAGCGACAAACTCCTTGAGCGCAGCCTCGATCGTTTCGGCTGTGAAGGGATCGAGCGCCTCGAGCACCGAAGAGAACTCCAGAAGAAGACCGTTGGTTTCGGCTGTCCAGCGCTTCTGCACCGCTTCATCCTCATAAGACTCCGGCTCGAAGAAAAAGTAGGAGGAGAAGGTCACGAATTCATGTTCGAATCCCACCCTCTCGCGCATCAGCTCGATAACATCTTCGAGATAGCGGTCGCTGGTGATCACTTCGACGCAAAGCGGGGTCTCTTTTTTTGAGAGTTCCGCCGCAAGCAGCGGCCTGACCGTCCTGATGATATCTGCCGCCGGACGGCTCTTGATATACTGCTTTTCAAGCCAGTTAAGCTTTTCGACGTTGAAGATGGCTCCGGCCTTGCCGACACGTTCGAGTGAAAATTTCTCGATAAGCTCCTGCAGGCTGTAGACCTCCTGCTCGGTTCCCTCGCCTTCATTCCAGCCGAGCATGGCGACAAAGTTCACGATGGTGTCGCAGCTGTACCCCTTGCGGATATAATCCTCGACGGCCACGTCACCCTGACGTTTGCTGAGTTTCGAGCGATCCGGGTTGAGAAGAAGCGGAAGATGGGCGAATTTGGGCGGCTCCCACCCGAAAAACTCGTAGAGCAGCAGATGTTTCGGCATGGAGGGGAGCCACTCTTCACCACGGATGATGTGCGTGAACTCCATGAGATGATCGTCGATAACGCTGGCAAAATGATAGGTAGGAAATCCGTCGGATTTCATGAGCACCTGATCGTCGATGGTCGAGGAGTCGAATTCCACAGGACCCCTGATCATATCCTCGAACCATACGGAAACATAATCGGGGACTTTCATGCGGATCACATAGGGAACGCCTTCGGCCATTTTCTTTCTGACTTCGGCGGAAGGCATGGAGCCGCCCATCTCTTCGGGAAGCCATTTCCGGTTGTATTTCGGCTGGAGCCCCTGTTTCAGCTGCAGCTGCCGGTTCTCTTCAAGTTCTTCTGAAGTCGAAAAACAGTAGTATGCGTTTTTGTCTTCAAGCAGACGGTCACAGTACTCACGGTAGATGTGCAGTCTTTCCGACTGGATGTAGGGGCCGTAGTTTCCTCCGTGCTCGGGACTTTCATCAGCCACAATCCCCGCCCACTCGAGCGTTTTTATGAGATTGTGCTGCGCATCCTCGACTTTCCTGCTCTGATCGGTGTCTTCGATTCTGATAATGAAGTCCCCTTTCATTTTTTTTGCGAACAGGTAGTTGTAGAGAGCTGTCCGGAGACCGCCTACATGCAGATAACCTGTCGGAGAGGGAGCAAACCTGGTTCTGACCCTTTGAGCAACCATAATGTGACGTAAGACTGTTTATTGAATTTTATTGACAGGAGATTAAATACCGGTGTCGGGAGCAATGAATTTATAAAAATCCCGCTGTTTTTTGAAGGGACAAAATCTCGCTGAGCGCGAAGAGCAATAAAAAACCCGTTCCGCACCCTCAAAAGCATGCTTTCGGAAGCATTTAACAATAAACTTTTTGCATTCGATTGCAGTTTACTTTTAATTACTTTTAAAGCAGTAAGTTAACCTTGACTTCGCTTTTTCCTTCAATCACGGAACGTATTTATGCCCGAACCTGGAAAAAAAAATACAGCAAAAGAGAGCGGCCGGAATATTTTCAGACCGGTACGCGACAGCGGCCAGCGACAGGACCGCGATCCTGAAAACAGCGGCGGCAGTCCGGCGAGGTTCCCAGGTTTTCTTGTGATCATGATGCTGGGGCTTCTGTCGCTTTTCGTCTTCCAGCGTTTTTTTTCGGCTCCCGCAAATCCGGAAATCACCTACAATCACTACCGCAAGGTGGTTGACGGCGGCCTTGTGACCGATGTTACGGTAGAAACCTATGCCGACAGGTCGGCGAAGCTGAACGGAAAACTGAAAACGCCCTCCCCGCTCGAACTGAAAAACAAAACCTTTCTGAAAACCGACCGGTTCAGCGTCACCATTCCCTCGTTCACCACGGAACAGGCCGACCTGCTCGCGGCAAAAGGCATACAGGTAACCGTAGAGGAGGGCGCCGACAGCCTCAATACCTTTCTGATACTCTTCGCGCCATGGATAATCTTCGGGCTGATCTATTTCTTCATGTTCCGGCGTATGGCCCAGCAGAACGGGGGGGCGGCGAAAAACATGTTCAGCTTCGGCAAGAGCCGCGCCAAGATGGTCAGTGAATTCGACGTGAAGGTGAGCTTCAAGGATGTTGCCGGAGTTGACGAAGCCGTCGAGGAGCTGAAGGAAACCGTTGAATTTCTCACCAATCCCGAAAGATTCCAGAAAATAGGCGGAAAAATCCCCAAGGGGGTTCTCCTGCTCGGTCCTCCGGGAACAGGCAAGACCCTTCTGGCAAAAGCCATTGCCGGAGAAGCGAAGGTGCCCTTCTTTTCGATCTCGGGCGCCGATTTCGTTGAAATGTTTGTCGGCGTCGGTGCGGCGCGTGTAAGGGATCTGTTCGAACAGGCAAAGAAGAACTCCCCCTGCATTGTGTTCATCGATGAAATCGACGCGGTCGGCAGAAGCCGGGGTGCGGGTCTGGGCGGAGGCCACGACGAACGGGAACAGACACTCAACCAGCTGCTGGTGGAAATGGACGGGTTCACCACCACCGACAATGTCATCCTGATCGCGGCGACAAACCGTCCTGATGTGCTCGATACCGCACTGCTCAGACCGGGAAGGTTCGACCGTCAGATCACCATCGACAAACCCGATATCAGAGGCAGGGAGGCCATTCTTGCCATCCACACGCGAAAGACCCCGCTTGCCGGTGACGTGAGCATCTCCGTTCTCGCAAAAAGCACTCCCGGCTTTTCCGGCGCCGATCTGGCCAATCTGGTGAATGAGGCCGCGCTCATGGCATCCAGAAGCGACAAGGAGAGCATCGATGCCTCCGATTTCGAGCAGGCCCGCGACAAGGTGCTGATGGGACCGGAACGGAAAAGCATGTACCTTTCCGAGGAGCAGAAAAAGCTTACCGCCTATCACGAGGCCGGTCATGTACTGGTAGCCGCCAATACCGAGGGCTCGGATCCCATCCACAAGGTAACCATCATACCGAGAGGAAGAAGCCTCGGCCTTACCGCCTATCTGCCCATCGAGGACCGCTACACCCAGAACCGCCAGTATCTTCTGGCAATCATCACCTATGCGCTCGGCGGCAGGGCTGCCGAAGAGCTGGTGTTCAATGAAATCACCACCGGAGCAGCCAACGACATCGAAAGGGCTACGGACCTTGCCCGCAGAATGGTGAGGCAATGGGGCATGAGCGACAGGCTCGGACCTATCAATTACGGCGACAGCCATAAAGAGGTGTTTCTCGGCAAGGATTACTCGCACATCCGCGAGTACAGTGAGGAAACCGCCCTGCAGATCGACAATGAAGTCAGCAAAATCATTATCGAGTGTATGGACAATGCAAAAAAGATTCTCAGCGAGAAACAGGAGATGCTCCACCGGCTTGCCGAAAACCTTATCGAAAAAGAGACCCTGAATGCGGAAGAGATAGCCGCGATCGTCGGGACCAGATAGCGTTCCGCGGTTTTCCGGAGCAACTGAAATGTCAACGCTCATGCAGACGGTTTTCATGCTCATCATAGGTCTGGCGGCAGGCACGCTGTCGGGAATGTTCGGCGTCGGCGGCGGAATCATTATCGTTCCGGCACTGGTGCTGCTTTTCGGAATGAGCCAGCACAGCGCCAATGCGACCTCCCTTGTTGCCCTGCTGCTGCCTGTCGGTATTCTCGGCATTATGGAGTATTACCGCGCCGGCAAGATCACAATGGACAACTTCTGGCTGGGGCTGGTTATTGCAGCCGGACTGTTTGCGGGAGCTTTTTTCGGAGCCAGAATAGCGACGTCGCTTTCCGGCGACCTGCTCCGAAAAGCTTTTGCCATTTTCACAGGAATTGTTGCCCTTCGTTTATGGTTTAAATAACTACATACACCACAATAACCTAAGTCATCGTCACCATGGGAAACACAACCACAAAAGCTGATCTGGTCAATGTGATCGCTCACAAGACAGGCATGACAAAAAACGAAACCGAATCCGTGGTTGACTGCCTGTTCGAAAGCATCATCGAATCGCTGAAAGCAGGTAAAAGAATCGAGATCAGGGGATTCGGATCATTCAATATCCGGCACAAGAACCTGCGTCAGGCAAGAAACCCGAGAACAGGAGAGAAAGTAACGGTCGATCCCAAGAACGTCCCTACCTTCAAAATCTCCAAGGAGTTCAAGCATGCTGTCAGCGAGAGCCTGAAAAACGGTACGGTGTAAGGGTGCACCGGCGGATTCCTCCGGATGGAACGGCAGGAAACCTTCTCCTCCGGGACGCACGGCCCCATTCAAAGGTAGAACGGATTGTCGACCTGCTCGAAGGTAACAAGCCGGTGTGTCTCGACGTCACGAAAGCAGACCTTGATGTAGTGAATGTTTTCAGGCAGAAAAATGTCGGCACCTTTCTCTGCGCCATGCAGAATGATATGGCCTTTGTGGTGACCGAGTTCTCTGCCGAGATCTCCCCATTTTCTGAAAACGAGATTGGTATAGCCCTCCCCCTCCCGTATGAAAAGAAGTTCGGGATCGGCAACATCCGTAATGAGTTCCGGAGATGAAAGCAGCGACATCTCCTTGCCGAGCCAGATGCTCAGCAGTTCCAGATGAAACGGTACAAACAGGGAATTGCGGATATAAAACCCCTTCTCCCCGTTCCTGATCGCATCGGTGAAGCGTTTCCTCATGCCAGAGAGACCGTTAGTAGTTGAAAAAAAGGAACCATAGCACCGCAAAAACAGGTATGAGCAACGGAAGCGAGTATTTATAGACGTACTCGAGAAAATCCGGCACAGCTGCCCCGGTCTGGGCGGCGATGTTTTTCACCATGAAATTCGGAGCATTGCCGATATAGGTCATGGCTCCGAAAAACACCGATGCGATGGAGATGGCCATCAGATAAACTCCCGAGGAGACATCACCTTCGATCGGAGAAGCCGTGCCGGAGGCGAAGGCCCGAATGTCGTCGGGATCGGCCAGATCGAGACCGAACTTTCCGAGAGCACCGGCCAGAAAGTTCAGGTAGGTCGGCGCGTTGTCGAGCACTCCCGAGAGCGCTCCGGTCATCCAGTAAAAGGTCGTTACGGAAAACTCCGCGGCATGCGTTGCGGCATAGGCACCAATCAGCTCGAGAGCCGGAATCATGGTTGCAAAGATGCCGATAAAGAGAAAGGCGACCTCCCTGATCGGTTCGAAGTTGAATTCATTGCCGCCGAGGGCTTCGGGATCGGCTGTCCTGTAGGCGGCGAACGCTGTGCCGAACATGATCAGCTCCCGGATGCCGACCGGCAGATGGAAAAGCTGCTGCAGGCTCGGAAAGCCTCTGATGACAGCCGGATCGAGAAACACGGAGGCAATGATGATGCCGAGCCAGATGAAGTTTTTACCTCCGGTAATGGAGATCCCCCCTTGAGCGGCCCCCCCTGTCGAACCAGCCTGCCCTGCCCGCAAATCCAGAAGCATGAAGATGCCGATCAGGACGCCAATGGTAACGACCCATGGAAGCCAGACCTTCGAAAGCACCCAGAAAAAAGGCACCCCCTTGAGAAATCCCAGAAAAAGCGGAGGATCCCCTATCGGCGTAAGCCCCCCTCCGATATTGCTGACAATGAAGATGAAAAACACGATATGGAACGCCTTGAGACGACCTTCGTTAATGCGCATGAAAGGCCTGACAAGCAGCATCGAGGCTCCTGTCGTGCCGATCAGGTTGGAGAGCGCCGCACCGAACAGCAGCAGCATGCCGTTGACGAGCGGCGTCCCCCTCCGTTCGATCCTGATGAGAATGCCTCCGGAGACCACAAAGAGCGAGGAAATCAGCGCAATGAACGACAGATACTCTTCGAGCGTGTGCTCGAGGATGTGCAGCCCGTGCTCCATCATGAAACCGTAATAGGCGACCACGATTGCAGCCAGGCCTGTAGCGACACCGGGATAGTGACGCTCCCAGAAACGGTGGTAGAAGAGCGGACCGGTTGCGATCATGAAGAGCAGCAGCACGAAAGGCAGCACGAGCCAGACCGGGGGCAGGTGCCCTGCGGATGAGGCCGCTATGCCGGCAGCGAACAGCGGGCCGCTGCCGGCAGCGATAAAGAGCGCAAGGAACAGGAAGAACGCACCTGTGGCATGAATCCTGTTCATGACAAAAGCGGACAGGGAGTTGCATGCAATTTTTTCAATCTCCCTCAAAGTCGGTAAGGGAATAAATGGCGTAGCCTTTTTCGCGAATCTTCTGCTCACCGCCCACGTCGGGGAGATTGACGACAAAGGCCATCTCGGCAACAACGCCGCCTACCTTTTCCACCAGTGCCGCGGCGGCAAGCGCCGTACCTCCGGTTGCGAGAAGATCGTCGACAAGCAGCACCCTTGTCCCTTTTTCGAGCGCATCAATGTGAATCTCGATCCTGTCGCTGCCGTATTCGAGTTCATATTCCTGGGAAACCACATCCGCCGGCAGTTTTCCGGGTTTTCTGACCGGAACGAATCCCTTGCCGAGCGTATAGGAAAGCGCACCGCCGATAATGAATCCGCGAGCTTCAATGCCTACAATCACATCGAAATCAACCCCGTTCTGCAGATAGTGCTGGGTAAAGCTGTCGATCACAAGACGGAACCCCACCGGGTCCTTGATCAGGGTCGTGATGTCGCGGAACATGATCCCTTTTTTGGGATAATCGGGAATCGAACGGATTCGGGATTTGATAGGCATGGAATAAACGGGTTTAAGGGTTGCGAGCGTCGAGCCACGGGAGAAACCAAGCACTTAAAATAACAGTCTGCCCTGTAAATTCAAATCACGGTCCATCTCCCGGATCGCTACCGGCAGCAGGGCTCCCTTCAGCCTGCCCGCATCGCCGACGAAACCTTCAGCTACAGCGGTAACGGGCAGATAATTGGCGGTGTAGCCGCTGCAGCATACCCCCCCTCTGCCGTCGTACGTGCAGGTTTCAACAAGCACCTTGCGCTCTTTGCCCAGAAAGCCTGCGGTGTAGACGGATTTTTTCTTCCGGCCGAGTTCGATAAGCAGGCCGCTGCGCCGCTCGATCTCCCGGGAGGGAAGAGGCATGCGCTCGCCGGAGGCCGTCTGTGAAGCGAGCCGCGTGCCGGGACGGAGCGAACAGGAAAAAACATGCAGATAGGCTGCCGGCAGCTCCTCGATAAAACGGTACATATCCTGAAAATCCTCTTCGCTCTCTCCGGGATACCCGGCAATGACGTCGATGCCGATGGCGCAATCCGGAATGCTCTCCACCGCCCTCATGATGCGCTCCCGGTAGCCTGCGGTCGTGTATCGGCGTCCCATTGCCTGCAGCACCCGGTCCGAACCGCTCTGCAGCGGCACATGAAAATGAGGGGCGATTTTTCGGGAACATGCCACGACATCCAGAAGCCTGTCGTCGAGAATATCAGGCTCAAGGGAACTCACCCTTATGCGGTCCAGAGCGACTCGATCGAGCATCAGGAGCAGTCCGGCAAGTCCTGTTCCTTCCGAACGGTAATCGCCGATATTGACGCCGGTCAGGACAATTTCGCGATATCCGGAGGCGGCAAGAGCGTGCGCGCGCTCGACGAGCATGGCAGCAGGAAGGGAGCGCGAACGACCCCGTGCCAGAGGAATGGTGCAGTAGGCGCATCCGTAATCGCATCCGTCCTGAATTTTCAGAAAAGCCCTTGTCCGGGCGGCTCCGGAATTTTCCGGAAGGGAGTACCCTGCATGTATCTCATCCGCTGCGCAGGGATCCGAGACCTGCACAAAAGGAGTCTCCGGTTTCGTGTCGACAATTTCCCGATAGATCTCCGTTCTGAACTTGTCGTTGCTGCCGAGAACACCATGAACGCCTTTGAAAGCCGACAGCAGGAGCGGCTGCAGCTGTGCATAACAACCGATAACGGCAATGGCACTCTTCGGATTGCGCTTTACCAGCTGCCGTATCTTCTGGCGGCATTTCTGTTCGGCCTGTTTCGTAACCGCGCAGGTATGAATAATGATCATATCCGCGCCTTTTTCCACAGAAGAAATCCGCCATCCTTCTGCAGAGAGCCGGTCGAGTATCGCCGATGTTTCGGAATAATTCAGTTTACATCCCAGCGTTACCGCGGCAACACTCGGCAAATCCGGTTCACTCATAGCATTTTTCTTTTATGCCCTTGCCGATAAACCCAGAAAAAACATGCAACAATGCCCAAAAGAAAATCCCCGTCTTGCCAGCTTACAGGCACAAATGCACTCCTGTATAGTTGCCGCTTTTTCCTCTCTCCTTATCTGAAGAAGCGCAATGATTGTGTTTTTTCCATTTCAGGCATGTTCATGTTTTTCCTTCGCAGGGCAATAAGCCGAAACGTTTTTTTCAGTAACCGATATTTCGCCGGTTTCTCACAAAATTCAGGCCGAGCGCCACCATAATCATGTTGCCGAGCAGTGACGAGCCCCCATATGAAACAAACGGCAGAGGCACGCCGATAACCGGAATGAGGCCGAGCGTCATACCGACGTTGATGACTACATGAACCGTAAGAAGCGATGCGTAACCCGCAAAGGTCAACTCGACAAAGCGGTTCTTGATGGAAAAAACGATGCTGATAAAGCGGAGAATGAGCACAAGAAAAAAACCGAGCAGGAGAACCGATCCGATAAATCCAAGTTCCTCGGCAATGACGCAGAAAATGAAATCGGTCCACTGGGCGGGAATAAAACGAAGCTGCGTCTGAGTTCCTTCAAGAAAGCCCTTGCCGAAAAAACCGCCGGAACTGATGGCTATTTTTGCCTGCAGCGCATTATAGCCCGCCCCCTGGGGATCCGACATGGGATCGAGAAATGTCTGGATCCTTTTCATCTGGTGGGGCTTGAGAATCTCTCCGGCAAAACGGTGCGTAAAGAGTGCGGCAAGCAGACCGGCGGAGGTAACGGCAAGCTGATGCAGGTGAAATTTCTTTTTGAGAAACACCAGCCCGAAAAACATAAGCAGGGCGAGACCGAAGATGAAATAGATGTTGAAAAAACCGCTGAGCATGAGTACGACGGGTATGACGAGCAGCAGCAGCAGATAGAAATCGAATCCCGCCATGATGATCATCGGCGCTATAAATGAAAGACAGGTGAGGGTCGTGCCCATATCGGGCTGCAGCATGATGAGCAGCGCAGGAAAGAGGGGAATAGCGAGCGCAATGAAAAGATGGGGCATGGAACGGATATCGGTTTCATCTTCGGAAAGAAAACGGGCAAGCGCAAGAATCGTTGTCATCTTGGCTATTTCCGAAGGCTGGAAACTGAAAAAGCCTATACGGACCCAGCTTGTCTGACCTGCTATTTTTTTACCGAAAACAAGCACCGCTACAAGCAGCACCACCCCGACTATATAGAAGATATAGGAGTTGTCCCGTATGAACCGGTAATCGTTGAAATAGACGAAGAGCATGACAAAGGCGCCGATGCACCCCCATGCAAGCTGCCGGTAGAACAGAACGGTCTCCCCCGCTCCGTTGGTTGCGCTGTATATTGCAAGGAGTCCGAGAATGATAAGGCCGGCCGTCGAAACGAGAAGCCAGACGTCAAGTTTCCCCTGTTGTTCCATTGTCGCGCTTTTCTCCATCTTTTTCTTCCCCGTCCGCGGAGAATTCTGTATCGTACACGAAGATTTACCGTCCGCCGGGTCACTGTTTCAACTCTACCGTTCATGGATACTCCATCGTTCTCCTGCGGCTTCGCTGTTATCGCCGGGCCGCCTAATGCAGGCAAGTCAACACTGCTGAACAAACTGCTTGACTGCAAGCTTTCTATTGTAACACCAAAACCGCAAACTACCAGAAAAAAAATAACAGGCATCTACCATGACCGGCGATGCCAGATCATTTTTCTCGATACTCCGGGCATCATGCAGCCGCAGCAGAAGCTCCATGAATCGATGCTTGCCATCACCCGCAAGACACTTGAAGAAGCCGATGCGGTTATAGCCCTGATTCCCTATGCGAAAGGCGCTGAACCTTTCGACGTCGATTTCGCCTCGGAACTGTTCAATGCATGGCTGAAACCTGCGGGAAAACCGGTGATCGCCGTGCTGAACAAGTCGGATCTCGCAAGCCGCGCGCTACAGGAACAAGCCGAATCGGTTATGACGGAACTCTTCTCTCCCGTGGCCGTCATCTCCGTTTCGGCTCTTGAGGGAACCGGACTGGAGAGGCTTGTCGACGCCCTCGTTCCGTTTCTTCCGATGAACGAACCGCTCTATCCCGATGATATGCTGAGCACCGCTCCGGAGCGGTTTTTCGTATCGGAAATCATCAGGGAAAAAATATTTCTCCTGTACGGCAAGGAGGTGCCCTATGCGACGGAGGTTGTGGTCGATGAATTCCGTGAACAGCATGAAAACGACCCTTCAAGAAAGGAACTTATCCGCTGCTCGATTGTCGTCGAACGC
>Ga0105105_10000334_pt1 | contig 21618 bp, 14 predicted proteins | sample PPLLaktember2015_4_FD_79108 | JGI IMG/M metagenome (GOLD analysis project Ga0105105, IMG submission 79108) | Freshwater sediment microbial communities from Prairie Pothole Lake near Jamestown, North Dakota, USA - PPLs Lake P8 Core (1) Depth... | ecosystem: Environmental > Aquatic > Freshwater >...
GGTACCGCTAAGGGTGGTGGTGCTCTTAGTGCAGCAGCAGAGGTTGGTGCACCAATTGTTTTCATTGGAACTGGCGAGCACGCCGTTGATTTTGAAACTTTTGATCCATCACGTTTCATATCAAGACTGCTCGGCATGGGCGACATTAAATCTTTAATGGAAAAAGCAGAGGAGAGCCTAAAAGGTAAAGATGCCGAAGAGACAGCCCGACGTTTAATGTCTGGTAAATTCACCCTACATGACATGTATGACCAGATGGATATGCTATCAGGTATGGGGCCGCTAAATAAGATAACAGAGATGCTACCAGGTGGTTTTTCAGGTAAAATCAAAGATGTTGATATGAATACGACCCAGAACAAACTAAAAAAATTCAGGTTTATAATGGACTCTATGACAGATGAGGAGATGAACGATCCTAGTATTGTTCATTCTTCCAGAATAAAACGCATAGCACATGGTGCTGGTGTAGAAAACAAGGATGTAAAAGAGCTTTTGAAATACTACAATATGACAAAACGTATGATGAAGGGTTTCTCTGGTGATCGCAAACTCAGAAAAAATCTTATGAAACAGTTTGGTAAATAATAAATCAGTTTATGTTGTTTAAAAACCATGGCCAGATTATCGAAAGTGGCCAAACCTCTGAACTTAAAAAAGCAAGAAAAGATGTTCTAGATATTTTTACCGCAGCTATCTCTGCTGTCGATCCGTACAAAGTGGTTAAATCAAGATTTGATGGTAAAAAAATCATTACGGATAAAGAAGAAATTGATTTATCTGTTTTTAAGAATGTATTTTTGGTTGGTTTCGGTAAAGCAAGTGTTGGTATGGCAGATGCTGTATGCGACTCAATTGATGTAAAAAAAGGAGTTATTATAAATAATGATAAAAATCGTATAGCAGACACCGACAAGATAGATACTTTCGTTGGCGGTCACCCAACGCCTGATAAAAATAGTATGATCGGCACAGAGAAAGTTTTAGAGATCGTAGATGGTTGCAAGAAGGACGATATACTTATAGTTTTAATATCTGGTGGTGGGTCTTCGCTTTTATGTAAACCAAAAGTCAATCTTAGGGATTTTCAGATAACAAATGATTTATTGTTGAAATCAGGTGCCAATATAAAAGAAGTTAACACAGTACGTAAGCACATTTCATTTGTAAAAGGCGGACAACTTGTTAAACGTTGCAAATGCAGAGTGGTTTCTCTCATAATATCTGATATTGTTGGCGACCCAATAGAGTTTATTGCCTCTGGTCCGACTTGTCCAGATTCTACAACATACTTAGATGCACATAATGTTCTAAAGAAGTATACTCTACTAGAAAAGACACCATCATCTGTCATAAAATTATTAGATGATGGAATGAGGGGAGTAATCTCTGAGACGCCTAAAAAGGATGACACTGTTTTTAAAAAGGTTCTTAATTTTATTGTTGCAAACAACCAGGTTGCATGTAAAGCAGCGTTGGAAAAAGCAGAGGAAATAGGCTATAAAAACATGCTACTAACTAATTCTCTGACCGGCGAAGCAAAACACGTTGGTAAATTTTTAGTTGATAAAGCACTAAATTACCATGATGAAAAGGTTAAGGATATCGTTTTTGTTTCAGGTGGAGAAACCACAGTGACAATAAAAGGAAATGGCAGGGGTGGTAGAAATCAAGAAATGGTTTTAGGCGCCATAAAACTTTTAGCAGGTTCAAATATAGTTTTTGCTTGTATATCAACAGATGGTATCGATGGGAAAAGTGATGCCGCCGGGGCTATAGCAGATGGTTATACAATGGATAAAGCAAATAAAAAATATCTTGATCCTAAAAAATTTTTAGAAAACAATAACTCTTACGAGTTTTTTAAAGATTTAGATGATTTGTTGATTACTGGTTCTACCGGTACAAATGTGATGGATATACAGCTTTTAGTTAAATATTATAAAAAATAAATAGTAAATAATTTAGTGTAGTAAAAAAATTATAAAGATATACCGTAAAGTATTTATATCTAGTTATCTCTATAAAAACTCTGTTTGTTATATAAAAGATATAATTAAAGGGATAATCAATTACGTAATTGGAGACATTAATATGAAAACAGATAGAGTAAAGAAAAAATCGATCATAACATGGATAATATTACTGATGTTCCTAAGTTTAACTCTTTCAGCAAGCGTAAATTCTGCACCAACTGTATATCAGAATGACGGCGTATGGTTTGATACATTTCAGAACGCAACTGGAATAAGTGCATCTGATAAATGTAATATTTCTACAGGATTAATCACATTAAAATCAGGAACAAACAAATACTACTACGATTTCAATGATAATAAAGAAAAGGCGGCGTGGACGTCTGATTTAACATTTATATCAGGTGAAGAAAGCCAGTTGATACGACCTAGAAGCCTACTTGGTGAACTCAGTGTAGATTCTGCCAAAATCAAGAAAAAGGACGGCATAGTTGTAAAAACAGAGGCAAAATATCTTGATTTAGAGACATTTGATTTAACATATACCTTTTCTCCAGTGCATCATTTCAGGTTCAAAATCGGACAAAATAAAAACAATGTAGAAGAATTCAGATTCAACTGGTCTTATGGAAATAAGATAACTGATGCAAATGTTGACTATATCCAGCTTTACGTCTGGGATTACATTATTAAAAATATTGTGGGTTTGTGGGCACAAGAAGGCGACCCAGTTCTATACGGCAATATAAATCTAAGCCAGACAGACATATCTTTCACAAGTAATGACACCAGCTACATAAGTGATGATGGATACATTGATTTTTTAGTTGTTGCAGTCCCTGATGTAAACGGTGAAACCACCATATTATCCACAGACTATGTTAATTTAACAGTTACTACAAAAAATGGATACGTAGAAGAGGGTTACATTGTTTCAACAGCGATTAACCCAAGTACACTCGGCGGATGGGAGAGTATAATATGGAAGGGATCAAGAGCGAGCAACGATGCTTCTATTAAGATACAAGTGTTAAATTCAACAGGAGGTTCAGGAAGCCTCGTACGTGATTCAGATTTACCTGGCAATTCAAAAGGTTTCACGACCTCGCCAATCGATTTATCTCCACTTAGAACAACCTATAGCAGTATCAGATTAAAGGCGGTTCTTGAATCCAACGATTTATCTGTAACGCCCAGATTATACAGCTGGGCTGTAACATGGCAGACAAAAAGTAACACATTCAAAGACGATTTTTCTACAGATATAAGAATTGATGAACTTTTAGGCGCTGAAATCATTGGCGGAAACATAAAAATTAGTGATTCTTACAGCGATTGGCCAGTTTTTGGTAGAACCCCTGAGAATAGACGTTCATTTGAGGGGTATGGGCCACAAAAATCAGAGCTTTACTGGAGCACAGAAAAGGAGACGGTTGGAGGAGGATTCCGTAGCCCTGTTATGAGCGATGGTAAGATATACATCGCTTCCTCTGAGAAGATCTATTCGTTCAATGCAACAGTTCCATCCAACAAAAAAGGAAGCCAATTAATACCTTGCGATAGCAGCAACACATTGGGTAAAGTCGATGGTTCTGTGGCAGTAGCGGACAACCTTGTTATAGTTGCTACTGGCGAGATTAATGCATCAAATAAGGTCATTGCATTAAATAAATCAAAGCTAACAGAAGAAAAATGGGAGTATACGTTTGGAAGTGAAGATATATGTTATTCTTCTTCGCCGACTGTTTCAGGCGATAAAGTTTTCGTAACCTCTTGGGATGGTATGGCTTGGAACACTCCTTTGATATCATTCTTGTCATCTTTAATCGGGGGAAACAACAAAGTTATTGCCCTAAATCTTGCCGATGGAACAAAAATGTGGGATGCTACATTGCCTGCAGGTAGTTTTTCTACACCTGCTGTAGCTGATGGAATGGTATTCGTGGGATGCGACAACATCTATGGTAAAAACTTATTCGCATTTGATGAAGAGACCGGCGCTATAATCTGGAATACAAGCGTTGGGTTAATCGGTGGAGCCTCACCGGTGGTTCATCAGAACAAAGTGTTTGTTGTTGTAAAAGAACTAAAAATACCATATATAACAGGTAACGTAAAAGTCGTTGCATTAGACGAACAAACAGGAAAGGTAATATGGAATAGAACACTCGCAGAAAAAGTACCATCGTTTGAAAATCTGCCAAAGGGGCTGAAGTTTTATAATCTTATGGCAACCTCAACACCAGCAGTTGATGGTAGTCTTTTGTACGTTACATCACCTGATGGAAAAATCTATGCATTAAATACCGCAGATGGCAAAGAGAAATGGAGCAACGATGTATCTTCCAAGTTACTTGGCGTGATACCAACCTACTCATGTACATCACCGGTTGTAACATCTAGCAATACATACGTTGGAACGATTAATGGTATGGTTTATTCACTCAACAAAACCAATGGAAAGATATTATGGAATTATAGTTGTGATATAGACGACCCAGAATTACTAGCCCCAACATACATACTATCATCCCCAATAGTTGCCAATGGCATTCTATATGTTAGTGTTACAGATGAAATAAACACCCTTAGCGGAAGAATATGCAGCATAGGAGACTACACAACATACCAAAAAGCTGTTGCAATCTCAAAACCGATCATTCTACCAACTGGCAGGTGGTGGAGTAGTTTCAAAACAGACTACGTTACACAAACAGGCAGTTCTATAACATTCAACATATTGGACAATGATTACAATGTTTTAAGATCTGTTAAAAAGAATGATAGCATCTACGATACAGCATATATAAAAACCGGAGTTATACGCCTCCGTGCAGAGCTTACTAGAAAAAACAACTCACTAAATCCAACATTATACAATTGGAGTGTCACATGGTCATCTGAAACAAATGCGCCTGACTTCGAAGAAGAAACCTTCGTACCAGGTGGCTGGATTAACACAGATACTCCAACATGCACAATAAAGGTCATAGATACATACCCTGGTCTAAATGTAGGCTCAGCTAGATACCAGATAGGATACAAATCAAAAACAAATACAACTGTGACATCGCCTTGGTTTATCCCTAATTGTAGCGGAACGGATGGAACAAAAGTAAAACAAAGCTTAATAGCAAATATATCAGAATTAAACACAAGCGACATGGGTGAGCTAAAAAGCATAAAAATTTTTATAAAAGATTTAGCTGGTAACAACGCCTCGTTTTCCAAAAACTTCCAGAAGGATACTGTAAAACCTTATTCTAAAGTAAATGGTAGTTACTTATCTAAATATAACACGAGAGTTAATGTAACAGTAAATGCAACTGATGCTAAAAGTGGCATTAAAGAAGTTACATTGTATTACAGAGTAGTTGGCACAAGAGATTGGAAAGCCTATAACACAACAAAAAAACCATACCTATGGATATTTGAAGTTACAGCGAGCGAAAATTACGAGTTTTGCAGTAGAGCCATAGATAACGCCGGAAATATAGAAGAGTTCCCTGATAATGCTGATGCAACTTTCACGTTCGATAAAAACGCACCATACAAACCGGCTTTTAACAGCACAGGATATTATTTCAACGAACCTAGAAAGTTTTCGATAAAATTCCAGGATGACTACAAATTGAAATCAGTTGAATATCGCCTAAACTTCCAAAATTTAACCGAATGGACCATGATTAAAGACAACATAAATCTGCCCTCATACAGCGGCGAATGGAATCTCACAGAGGAATACTGGGAATCACTGGACAAAGACAAAACATATTACATATATTTCAAACTCACAGATTTCTGCGGAAATACCTATACCACTACAACGAATTCAGAGGCAGCTAAAATAACAAAAGATCTAACGGTCTCAAAACCATATCTGGACCTATCTGACTTTTCAGAGTGGCACTGGGATGACGAATTCAACATATCTGCCAACATAGATGACAATGACATAAAAAGCGTTGAGTTATTGTACAGATACTCATCTGACAACAAAAGCTGGGATGAATGGACATTAGTTGGCAAAAAACTAACAGAAGAACCATTTAATTGGAAATTCAATGCCAATCAAGGAAGTGGATATTATCAGTTCAAAACAAGAGTGACTGACATCGCAGGTAATGTAGGTGAATCCCCGCTGGAAACAATGGGCGTAACAATATTCCCGATGATGCAGATAATAATAATGACAATCTTAGCATTCTTACTGATAATAATCACGATTCTTATGTTAAAAAGAATGAGAAAGAAAAAACATAAAAACTAATTCTTTTCTTTATTTTTTATCTAAAACACGGAAAATTTCTTCTAAAAGACGGTCTAATCCTTCACCTGTTTCACATGATATCGAGATATTACCAGAATCAGTTTTTTGGATATCTGCCTTGTTTTCAACTATTATAATAGAAGCATCATTAAACATTTTTTTAACCTTTAATAACAAACTTTTTTGATCTTCCAAAGAATAACCACATGTCTCAGAAACATCCAAAATAAATACAATAAGATCAGCAAGATTAGATAAAGCCGAGATGGCTTGTTTCTCTATATCATTTCTCTCAGAGAGTGGCCGATCCAAAAGACCAGGTGTATCAATAACCTGATATCTTTTTTTGACATACTTCTCTGTTTTTTCTATATGGCCGACATGTATCTCCTTTGTTGTAAAAGGATACTGAGCAATCTCTGGCTTAGCAGAAGAAAGACGCCTAAGCAGAGAAGATTTACCAACATTAGGATAACCCGCTATAACAACTGTTGGTATGTCATATATCTCTGGTAAATATTTCATAATTTTTTGTGCTTGAGAAAGAACATCTAGATCTTTACTGATTTGTTTTACAACAGATGACATCCTACCATAGATCTCTTTTTGTTTATCTATCAAAAAATCTAAATCTAAAGATTTCCTCAAAGATTTAACTTGTTTTAAATAAATTGTGTTACAGGTTTTTCTAGCCCAATCGATAGCACCAAGAGATTTTTTTAACTTGTTAGTATCAATTTTTATAGCTATGATGTCCTGATAAAACATTGGTAGTTGTTCAATCGAAGGGAATTCTTTTACGTATTTCTCCAAATGGGAAGTGATGCTTGTTGCAAATGAGTCGGTTCTGGCGATTATGGTCTTTTTTTTCTTATATAATGCGTTTCTATCATGTATCTGTATTTTACTAGCTCTCCTAAAGTATATGTCTAGCAACTCTTTTGAATCTAGTACTTGGGGTATATTTTTAAGCATAATAATTGAAAAGGTTTATGTGATACCTGTAAATTAAGATGTTGGTGTAAGATTATATGGACGAAGGATACATTCTCTCAAACAAGTATCGCAGAGCAATCTTTGATGAGCTTGCCTCGGGGGAGTCAGATACCAGGAGAATAGCAAAAAAACATCGCATTGTATCTTCTATAGCTGACAAGATTATAGACGATTTTGTTAAGAGTGGAATTCTGTTAAAAAAAGACAATAAATATGTTTTTACTGAGTCAGGAGAAAAACTAGCTGAGAGTATCAGAGGATGAAATTAGAGGATTAGAAAATGAAACCTTATCTTTTGCAAACATTGAGAGAGCTTGCTTTGCTTGGTGCTACAAAGAATAAGATCGAGGTTTCTTCCCTTGAACTAGCCAAACAGCTTAAAACAAGTCAGCAGACAGCTTCCAGGTATCTTCTTGAGTTAGATCACGATGGTTTGATAACAAGGGAGTTGGGTATAAAGAAGCAGATTATTCAGATTACTACTGCTGGCGTGGATGTCCTTCAGGAGGAGTATCTTGGTTATCAACAAATTTTTGATTTAACAGATGAGATCCATTTTACTGGCAGAGTTATATCTGGCATAGGTGAGGGCAGGTATTACACTGAGCAGAATGGCTATATGAGCCAATTTAAGGATAAACTGGGTTTCATCCCTTACCCTGGTACGTTGAATGTTGAAATCAACTACATTGAGAGGAATAAACTTAGGTTGCTGAAAGATTATAATACCATAACCGTGGAGGAGTTTAGAGATAAGAATCGTACTTTTGGTGGAGTTAGATGTTTTAATGCCGAGATAAATGGTGTTAAGGGCGCGATTGTTTTACCAGTGCGCAGCCATTATTCCAATATTTTAGAGTTCATATCCCCTTTTTATCTAAGGGAGAAACTGAATCTAAAAGATGGTGATGAGGTAAAGGTTATAATTCATCTTGAAAAAGAAAATTGAGTTTGGATTTTATGAAAAATCAGTTAGTCTCTGAGATATTGTATAAGATTGCGGATCTACTAGATATTAAGGGTGACATTTTTTTTAAAACAAGGGCATATAGGATGGCTGCACAGACCATAGAAGTTTTAGACGAAGATATTGAGACAATAACAAAAGAAGATAGACTTCAGTCTATCCCTGGTGTTGGAGAGGCTCTAGCCAAAAAAGTTAAGGAGCTAGTCGAGACCGGTAAACTTGAGTATTTTGAGAAACTTAAAAAGGAGATGCCTGAGGGGTTGTTGGCTTTGTTAGAAATCCCTGGTCTTGGTCCTAAAAAGGTCTCTGCGTTGTACAATAAACTTGGTATTACCGACATAGAGAAACTTAGGAAAGCTTGTTTAGATGGTAAGTTACGTGAGCTGGATGGTTTTGGTGAGATAACCGAGAGAAACATTCTAAGGGGCATACAACTCCTGGAAAAAACCAGCGGGCGGGTGTTGCTGAATGTCGCCTATGCTGATGGAGATAGCTATTTGGTTTATCTAAAGAAGTGTAAAAAAATTGATGATGTTAGTCTAGCTGGTAGTCTCCGCAGGATGAAAGAGACCATAGGTGATTTAGATATTCTTGCTTCATCAAAATATCCTGATGATGTAATGAATTATTTTGTGAAATACAAGGATGTCCAAAATGTGCTTATGAAAGGTAGTACAAAATCCAGCGTGCTTCTAGATGATAACCTCCAGGTGGATATCCGTGTTGTTAGCGGAGAAAGTTATGGCGCAGCACTACAGTATTTTACAGGTTCAAAGGAACATAACGTGTCTATGCGCAGTCTAGCTATAAAGAAAGGACATAAGTTGAACGAGTATGGTCTTTTTGACAAAGAAACCGAAAAATATATTTGTGGTAAAGATGAAAAAGAGATTTACAAAAAACTTGGTTTGGAGTACATAGAACCAGAGCTAAGGGAAAACCGCGGTGAAATCGAAGTGGCAAAGAACAAGAAACTGCCGAAGCTGGTTGGATACAATGAGGTAATTGGAGACTTCCATGTTCATTCCATTTGGAGCGACGGCAGTGATTCAATAGAAACTATAGCAGGGTATGCAAAAAAGATGGGTTACGCTTTTGTTGGAATCACTGATCACTCTCAATCATTGAAAATCGCTAATGGGATTCCTGAGGAAAAAATTGAGAGAAAGATTAATGAAATCAAAAAAATAAACAAAAAATTCCCAGGTTTTAGGATTCTCTGTGGTACAGAATGTGATATCAAATCAGATGGAAAACTGGATTATAGCAACAAGGTTCTAAAAAAGTTTGATTTTGTTTACATAGGTATTCACACAGGTTTCAAGATGAACAAAAATGATATGACGCGGAGAATAATCAATGGTATGGAGAACGAATATGCGAATTTCCTCGCGCATCCAACAGGTCGTCTTATTGGCAGGCGTGACCCATATGAAGTGGATGTTGAGAAGATAATAGATACTGCTAAAGAAACTGGAACGTTTCTTGAGATCAACTCTTTCCCTGATCGTCTTGATCTAGATGATCTTCATGTGAAGTTCGCGAAAGAGAAGGGCGTAAAGTTTGTTCTAGGTACTGATTCACATAGCTTCAATCACCTATCATTCATGCGTTTTGGGATTGCCACAGCGCGTAGAGGCTGGTTGGAAAAAAAAGATATTTTAAACACATATTCTTTAAAGGAAATAGAAAAAATCCTTGGGCGTGAATAAATTCTATGAATAAAAGCGAGGCTAAAAAGGAGATAGAAAAGCTACGCGAGCAAATCAATTACCATAATCATATGTATTACGTTGAGAATAACCCTGTTATTTCTGATTACGAGTTTGACCTGTTGTTAAAAAAACTTGAGAAACTTGAGTCTGATTTTCCAGATCTTGTTACCATTGATTCTCCTACGCAGCGTGTTGGCGGAGAGCCGGTTGATGGTTTCGTTTCTGTGGAACATAGGGTTGCTATGCTGTCTCTTGATAACGCATATACGCATGAAGAGTTACGTGAGTTTGATGAGCGAGTTTGTAAAAACGTCGGGGATGCTGAGTACGTTGTTGAGCCTAAGATCGATGGTCTAGGGGTTGCCCTCCTCTACGAGAATGGATTGTTTGTTAGAGGAGCAACAAGGGGAGATGGCGTTAAAGGCGATGATGTTACCATTAACCTGAAAACAATTCGCAGTATACCACTGAGACTCAGAGGGAAGACCTTGAAAAACGTTGAGGTTCGTGGTGAGGTCTATTTTCCTATCGATGGTTTTAAAAAGTTGAATAAAGAACAAGAAAAAAATGGTGAACCGGTTTTTGCCAACCCTCGTAATGCAGCAGCTGGTTCTATAAGACAGTTGGATCCTAAGATTGTTGCATCACGTCCACTGGATATTTTTGTTTATTTTATTTCTCATTCTGACAAGGATTTTAGTACACATGAGAAGGCGGTAGGTGCGTTAAAAGAATCTGGTTTTCGTGTCAATCCATTAATTAAAAAAGCTAAGGACATAGAAGAGGCTATAAAGTACTGTGAGGAGCTTGAAGAAAAACGTGAAAGGTTGAATTATGAGATTGATGGCGCTGTTTTGAAAGTGAATTCTTTAGCTCAACAGAAACAACTTGGTGAAACAATAAAGCATCCTCGTTGGGCAATCGCTTTTAAATTTACTGCAAAGCAGGCTACGACCAAGCTGAATGATATTGTTGTTCAGGTTGGTAGAACTGGTACACTTACGCCCGTGGCGGTTTTAGAGCCCGTTCAAGTTAGTGGTGTCACTGTTTCTAGAGCTACTTTGCATAATTTTGATGAACTTAAAAGAAAGGATATCAGAGTCGGCGACATGGTTCTGGTTGAGCGTAGCGGAGATGTTATACCTCAAGTTGTAAAAAGCATAACAGAGAAAAGAACCGGCAAAGAGAAAAGAAAGATCATACCAAAAAAATGCCCTGTATGCGGCACGGATGTTGTTCGTAGTGAAGATGAGGTTGCAGTGAGATGCCCGAATCGCTTTTGTCCCGCTCGTCTGAAATGGCGTGTTAAATATTATGCTTCACGTGATGCTATGGACATAGAGAACCTTGGTGAATCAACCATTGATAAACTGCTTGATAAAGAGCTTATCGACAATATTTCTGATTTGTATCGTCTTAAAAAAGAAGATATCCTCACACTGGAAGGATTTAAGGATAAATCTGCGCAGAACCTTCTAGACTCTATTGAACAGAGTAAGCATAGAAGTTTATCTAGGCTGATTTATGCTCTTGGTATAAGACATGTTGGCAAGTACGCTGCTCAGGTTCTTGCATCTAAATATGATTCTATTGATGACCTCTCAAAGGCTAGCGCTGAAGAGTTGAATGAAATATTTGGTCTTGGCGAAAAAACAGCCGAAGCTATAGCAACATTTTTTGCAACTGAAGAAAACAGGGAACTCATCAAAAAGCTTAAAGATGTCGGTATTCAAACAAAGGAGGTTAAAAAGAAAGAAGAAATGCCACTCAATGGTAAAAAATTCGTATTTACTGGCGGCCTACATTCTATATCTAGACCTGATGCCTCAGAACTAATCAAACAAAAAGGAGGCATAGTTGCTTCATCAGTTGGTAAAGATATTAGCTATGTTGTTGTAGGTGAAGAGCCTGGTTCAAAATATGAAAAAGCAAAGAAGCTAGGACTTAAAATAATAAACGAAGAGGAATTTAAGAAACTAGTTGGTAAATAGGGGATGATTTTATGAAAGAATGTAATGTTAAAGAAAATAAAACAAGTTGCAACTGTAGTTATCCGTGTAGCAGAAAAGGCGTTTGCTGCGAATGCCTAAGATATCATAGGACTAGAAACGAGGTTCCTGCTTGTTTTTTCCCAGATGATGTCGAGAGAACCTATGACCGAAGCATAGAGAACTTTATCAAAATCTACCAAAAGTAAAATTGTTAATTTTTATAATTTTATCTATTTGTTGTAGTTGAAATAGTTTTAGATTGTATGGTTGCACCACTTATTTGATCTTTAGTTTGACTAATTGGTTGACTGCTAGGTTGACTTTGTGATGACGGATTAATTTGTTGGCTACTCTGCATATCAATTTGCTCAACGTGATGAATTGCTTCCTCATAAAAATCATACAAAAATGTATCCCACTGTGTGTCGCTTGGAAAATCTAATCCGTAGCTTGAAAGAGAGTATATGTCATTGAAATTTAGCCATCTTAGAGGAAACTCAATTGTTAAACCATATGATCCGGACTGTTGGTTTCCATGCCATTCAGCTATAACACAGTCATCTAAAGCATACATTACATTATCAAGAGCAGTTGCCAGTGTTTCATCCAATCCCTGTATTTCTCTATAGTTTTCACAGAAATTATAGATGTCCAGTAGGTTATTTAAAAACAGTTTCGAGTTTTGGTGAGAGTTCTTTATATCATCAAAATAGTCTTGGATGTTTGCGGATAATATCGTTCTTAATGTGCCTATGGCCTCAGCTAGTTCATCTATTTTATCTGTTCTTATAGCACTAATTGTTGTGATTTGTTTGTCCTCGGGGTGTTCATTGTTGTTTTCAACTAATTGGATTATCTGTGTCCCGATTTGAATGTTTGAGTGATAGTCTGGGCTGTTTAGGATATCGCAGATTTCGTCTATACTACCATCCCATCCTGAATAATAGCCGTTAGCTTCTTCGCTTCCTATGTATACATTTATATTGTTTCTAAGCTCGTATACAGATTCAACGGAGCCCATATTGCATGCGCCAGTAAAACATAGTATGTCTACTCCTCCTGCTTCATCTAATGCTTTTTGAAATTCATCCATAGAAAGAACATCACCAAGACTTGTTTGATCAGTGCAGGCGCCCATCCAGGCGCCACCATGGTTGTATACAGATAAGAAGTATCTATCCGCAGGGTAATTTGTCTTACAATAAGTGATAAAGTCTCTTAATGTTGTGTAATCCCCCATGTTTACTTCCCCCAAGTTTTTCTTTAGTACCGCGTTGTGATTCTCGTCTATACGGTATATTCTGCTGAAACCTGGCGGGAAGAAGATGTCCTGGAGTACTATTACGTCAAGATTCTCACCTGAATAAGCTTCTTCAGCAAATTCATTTAGTGGTTTATATGCAAGTAAAAAATCTGCGTCGCTGTAAAACATCCACGTCCATTTTTCTGCTTGGTTACTTACTGGATTTACAATAATAATCTTGGATTCATCGTTCTGTATTCCAGTGCCTAGAACATTTAATGCAGAAGTACTAGACATTATGAACAAAACTATCATGCTAGCAACCATTATTTTCTTCATATTTCCTCACGCACTATTTTTTCAAAGTTTTTATCATCTATTCTCCATCTGATCATTTATAAGCATTGTTTGACAATTATTACCAAAAAAAGTACCCAAGGCATAAATTTGACTTGAAATTATTTACAAGAGTGGTTTATTTATTTCTTAAGACTTTCTCTTTCTGAATTTTCAAAACAACATCATACAATTTTTTAACTACCAAATCTGATATACGAAATCTGTCTTTATACGGACAATCATCATCCAACACAGCACATTTTCTATCGATGTCAAATATTACAGGGTATAGCCTACATCCCTCTGGTCTGTTCTCGTAGATCAAGCATTTTGTTCCATCATGAAAAAAACATCTACCATTACAGTTTTTTAAGTATAGCCAACCATTTTTTTTAATAACAAAAAACTTAGAATCAAATCCAAGCTTCCTGATTCGTTCTACATCATCTTTTGACAGAAGCATATCTGTTTCTATGCAGCATTTTATACAATTTTTTTCGATACAATAACTTTTCATATCAGACTCTACACATGATGATAGTTTATAAACTTTAAAACATAGCCGGGAAGCCTGGAAAAAAGGAATTCGGGATGGGATGCACATATCATCCGCTAAACTTCTCCAGACTCCCCCATCATTAGTAATTGTTGTTTGTTTAAAAACATATCTGTAAAAAGAAATATCTAGCCAGACGAAGCATCTAGATTTCTTATCTTTTTCCTAACAAGATATATCGTTATAGTAACAAACATCAAAGCAACAAATAGACCGAATATCAATCCAATCATTTCAAAAGAAACAAGGAAATTATACGAAGCATGAACAAAAATTGCTACAATAAAATATGGTATAACACGCAAAAAAGATTTCCCGTGTATTATCGATTTACCATAGCCATATGCTGTAAGAGCGGTAGCAGAAGCATGCAGCAAGCATCCACCAACACTTCTAATACTCATCAAAACCAAAAAAACCAACAAACCCTCTGACAAAAAACTATAGCCATACAAAAGATTCTCAGTGGCCGAAAAACCCAGACCAGCGACAGCACCAAATATAAGACCATCCTCAATCTCATCCAAACTATTTTTAACAGATTTAATCCGAAGAGCAAGAGGCTTTGTGAGCTCCTCAGCAAAAGGAGCAATAAGCAGTGTTAAAACAAGACTTAGTTTGCTACTGTTTTCAAAAGAAACATAGATAGATACATCCAGAATAAGCTCTAGAATAATAGATGCAACAATCGCTATAGTTGCACCCCAAACAAAACATAAAAACATCGGTTTAAACTTTTCGCGATTATACTTCTCAGTGTTTCTAATCCAGATGGCATATATAATCGGCGGTAAGAAAGCCAAAATAAACAACAGAGCTGTTTCTTTTAATTCCATGAAATAAAGTAACTACTAGGTGTTTTATTTAGTTTTTAGTTTTAAATTGTTTTTACAATAGATGAAAATAGAATCTGCCCGATAATAATAGTGATCGTAAGAACCATTACAGCTGTGGGCATAACTCTACCCAGACTATACATAAAAGCCGCCTTATCATCACCGTCATCTATACCATTCGTAAACCTCGTTAATATAAAAACTAGTTCAATTATGTAGATACCAATAACCAAAACAAAATATTCTGGGCGAATATTATCAAGAGCGAAAGATTCTCCGATACCAGCAAAAAAAGAGGATGACCCATAGGCTAAGTTCTGCGTAGGGATTTTATCCGACATCGAATTGATGACGTTTGTTATCAGCTTCGTGATAGCAAGGGTAACACCAGCTATCAAAGGAGCAAATATGGCAGAGGTTGATCTAAGTGTCGAGGTGAGTTCGTATAACATATCTTTTATTCTATTCTCAACTTGTTGCAATTCTTTAAGATGATCTGCTATCCTTATTATAGAAATGCTAACAGCTTTTTGGCTTTTTTGAATACCTTCCACAAACAATCGCATAACAGCCTTAATACGATCAGAATAGATATATTTCAAAGACCCAAAATCAGGGCTGAACAATGCATCTCTGATGTTAGTATGCATTGCCATAAGATTATAACCAGTTTGATTGAAAACCTCAGCAATCCTTGCGTCGCCCATTGTATTAGCTGTATAAACAAAGCTTTCCTCTGGTGATTTCTCCTCATTTATTCTTTTACCAAGTATGTATAATGCATCACCAAATTCTTTCTCTATTTGTTTGATATCATCCCTAATTTTTTTATAAGGACGATAAACGCTAAGGCTGTATATCATTATTGCAACAGCAATTCCCCAGATTATAAACAAAGTAACTGGAAAATATGAATTTAGACCATCTGGGTCAATGATAAAATTTAACAAAACATTGGATCGATCACCAGAAAAAAATATAGGTAACAGCATGAAAAAAATACCTGGAAGAGCTATAATAAAACCACAGATCAACGATATAGTTAACCTTCTACGTTTGTTTATATGTAACAAATCCGGATGATCCTCAGGTATGATTGGCGGGTTAAAAGTAGCCGGTCGCATAATCAAAATTTTTCTAGTGTACAAAAAAACAACAATTGGGAGAATGATATCATACAAAAAGAAAACCTGAAATATCGTAATTCTTAACCCAACAAGACCGGTAGCAGGTAACATCGCTATAAAAGATAGAGGTATCATAATACCTATTGAGTAGATAATCATTGTAGGTTGATGTAATCTTGAGACAAAATAGTTCATCGTATCTCTTGTTCCGTCAAGACCAACATCGAGAGCACGATTAAGTGTTATTACCCGCTGTGCCTCTTCAGGTTCATGTATGGAACTGCGAATAAGGTGCAATGCTCTTTTAAAATGGTCGCTCCATTTCCCCCAACTATTTGCAAAATTCGTTAATGCATCGTTTATACCGTGATATACCCGTATCTCCATATCCCAAAGCATTTTACGTAAATCGTCAGCAAGAGATGTCGAAGATTCTGAAGCAGCAAATTTAACACTGTTCTCCAGGTTTGGTACCAATTTTAGATACATAACAAGATAACTGAGTATCTCGGGTATATCCCCTAGCGAATGGATTTTTACATATCTAGCATATGTTTTAGGATAGTTAGCTATCAAATTTAATATTGCAAAAGGCAGAAGAACTGTAACAGTTATCATTAATAATATTGTTAGAGGATCAATTTTATCGATGTTAAATGCGTAAGAGAATAATATAACTAAATCCAACATTAAAATTCCAAAAAAAGTTAGAAACGCACCCATATATGCGAAAATCAAAATGTCTAAAGGTTCGATGTTTAAACCTGTAACATTCAGATTTTCAATATATTCTGCTGTGAAAAATTTATCAATTTTTTTTTCGGTTTTTTCATTGTTTTTTTGTATCCATGAAAAATATTTTTTTGCAAATCTTGTACCTTTCTCAAACCAATGTTTTTCTATATTCATGTATATGTTCTTCCAATATAATTATCAAACCATCTCATCCACTTACTTCGGACTTCTTTGTAGTCTACCTCTTTTTTACGATTTTTATTTTCTTCGATAAACATCCAAAAGGCATTATTTGCATCTCTTACTGAGGTTGCTTCTAGTAATTCCTTGTTTTTCTTGCTATGCTCTACTATTATTTGTTTTATTTCTGTTCTAAGCCTGATATTTTGCATGGCTTTTTCTACGGTTATGCCCCATTTTTTTGCTACATTTCTTATTATCTGGGATTATCCCATTTCTAGAAGATTTGTTGATGTTAATTCATCTTTTGCTGTGTTATATGTCATTATATCCTGGAAGATTTTATCTGGGTCAGGATTTATCGCCCAACCCGTCTTTGTAATCTCTGATATCTGGGTTACTCTTCTTTTTCGTTCAATGCCTCCCTCTGCTCGTATAGGCGCTGCTATAACGACCGCATCTACAGCTTTGAATGATGTAGGAGGAACACCAATATCGTAGACCACTCGTTCATATACATCTCTAGTTGTAGACCCATGTATTGTTCCCATGATCAGATTACCTGCAGCTCCAACCCTCATCGCTTCAAATAAAACCTTTGCTTCAACACCCCGTACCTCACCTAAGATCAAAATGGACTCACCTAGACGAAGGGCGGTTCTAAGCGCATCAGCTGGATTAATTTCGCTAGAACCAGAACCTGATGATATAGACTTAGTGATAAGCGACTGAATTTTATAGCCGATTTTTTGTAGATTATCTACAGGTATCTCTGACGTGTCTTCGATAGTGAGAATCCTAAAACGCTGTGGTATCTCTAACATAAGTGCACTTAGTAAAGAAGTTTTACCTGATCCTCTGCTACCAGCTAAAAGCATCGAGGCTTGACCATCAACAAGAAAACTGAGAAAACCTGCAGCCAACGGAGAAATCATACAGTTGTCAATAAAATGTGCTAGGGTCCATGGTTTTTGACGATGTTTTCTCAACGCAAAAGCTATTCCACGTGGAGTAAGAGGATTTGAGATAGCAGCAACACGCGTATGATAATTCTCAAGATACATGTCCAAAACCGGTGATGCCTCTGAGAAAGCTCTACCACTTAAAGTCCTAAACCGGGATGATAGTGCATCGATATCACCAACAGATAAATAAACATTAGATGTGTACTCTTCACCATCAAGTACAATATGTAACGGGTTATTAGTAACAGGAGCATTCACATAAACATCTTGAATATTTGGATCTATAAGGATATCCTCAAGGATACCAAAACCTGCGGTATAACGAGCGAAAATATCTGCCAGATACTCAATTCTATCAGCATTAATATCAATACCTTGTTCTTTAATGAATTTTGTAATCACTTGTTTGCCTAAACGCTGGAAATACTCCCTAGCAGTTTCAGCGTCCATGAAAGAGGCGTCTTTTGGCCTGTGACGAGAGAGATAAGATCTAACCTTTTCCAATAGATAAAGCTCTGTCAATGGCAAATCATATTCTGGTGGAACAACAAAATATAATTTCTCCGGCTTTGTTCTTAATACGTATAAAGATATGTCGATAGGCCGCCCTCCCTTACGCTGAACTTCGTAAGACTTCAAGAAAACTGCATCAGGTGGAGGCTCAAGTTGAATATATGAGTCTATAAATCCGGGTCTGACATATGATCGTATATAGTTTGTATAGAAAAAATTACTATCAATATCGTTTTCCACGATATGTTTTTTGAATTCTGCTTTTGAAACTATCTCCGATAATATCTTATGATACTTTATTCTGCATTCTTCACATTTTTTATCTGTTAAAGTATTGTTTTTTAATATTTGTTCAAATATTGTTAATGCGCGGAAAGGATCTGTTTGTGATATCTCAATTGTTGATTTTAAGAAGTTTCTTCTATTTAAATTACATTTTTCACATTTTTCAAAATTTCCACTGGGCAGTTTTATATCGCTATATATCTCTATACTTTCAATATAACTGCTTAAATCCTTGAGAATCTCCAATTCTTTATCGATGAAAACTTTAACAAGAGCATGGTTAAGAACGATCCTGTCTAGACCGTGTTCTGTTTTTAGAATTTTGAAAATGTTTGATCTGCATGTTTCATCAAATATTGTGGAGTTTCCTACATTACAAGTTCTACAATTTATTATTACTGATTTAAAATCTGATTTTCTTATTGAATTATAGGGACAGTTTTTTTCACCAGATGGTATACTCTCAACTCCCCCAAGAATAACAAAATATATATAAATCTACATTAATATAATTTTCTGAATTAATGGAGGTCGATATAGGGCGTGAATAATGATTTTTTAAATGACGAAAATAATAGATTAGAAAAATGCTATGTTCTAGGCAGAAAAAACGGGGAAACAAAAGGTTCATTAAAAATCGGTAGATATTATGCTTTAGATTCTTCCCTTGGAGCAGATGTTTATATCGATGTTCTACACCCCCATATTATTCTTATATGCGGTAAACGAGGTTATGGAAAATCATATACCGCAGGCGTTTTCATGGAAGAAATAAGCAATCTTGAAAAAGAGTTAAGAGAAAATCTAGGTGTAATCGTTTTTGATACGCTTGGTATATTCTGGACTATGAGCCATAAAAATAGAGAATCTAAAGATAAACTTAAGTTATGGGATATGGCGCCAAAAGAGCTAGATATAAAACTTATGGTTCCTAAAAAGTATGTCGAAGAATACAAAAGTAACAGTATAGCTGCGTGTAGTTTTTCTCTAAGAGTCTCCGAGTTGTCTGCTCATCATTGGCTTCAGCTTTTTGATGTTAAATCCACTGAGCCTTTTGGTATTGTTTTAACTAGGGCTATTCAAAAAATGCAGTCGATATCTGATGATTTTTCTATAAATGATTTATTGAGCTGTATTAAAAATGACAAAAGATGCGACGATAATGTTAAAGGTGTCGCTGAGAATCTATTATCTATGGCTGAGTCATGGGGAGTTTTTGATGAAAATGGCGTCTCTGTTAATGATATTGTTAGAAGGGGACATACCACCATTTTGGATGTTAGTCATCTAGCTGATATCAATCTGAAGAATATTATTATCTCTGTTGTTGCAGAAAAAATCTTTGAGGAACGTATAAAAGAACGCAAGGTTCATGAACAAGAAAAAATGGGTATGATCTGTAAAGCAAAAGGCATTCCCATGGTTTGGTTGGTTATTGACGAGGCGCAACTTTTTTTACCAAATGATAAAAAAATTTTGAGTAAAGATGTTCTTATAAATTCATGGATGCGACAGGGTAGACAACCAGGTCTTTCTTTAATTATGGCTACGCAGCGTCCTAGTGCTTTAGAACCAGAGGTTTTGTCTCATAGTGACATCATACTTTGTCATAGACTTACTACCCAAGAGGACATCGATGCTCTCAGTAAGATCCGTCCAACTTATATGCATGGCGATATAAAAGAATCAATTCAAAAGATAGGTGATGAGAAAGGTGTCGCTCTTCTTATTGATGATAACTCCGAGTCCATACACATAGTGAAGATAAGACCTCGCTTGAGCTGGCATGGTGGTTCTGAATCCATGGTTATAGAACCTGCTTTAAAATGATTGGTATCGTTTTATTTTCAAATGGTAGATATGAGAGAATCAAATGAATTTGCCTCAGAGATTATTCCGATAAGGCTTTTGATTAGTATTGCTATAATCTCTGCGATAGCTGTTATGTTAACAATTGGGTACAATAATCTTAATGTAATATTCGCTGAAAATAATATTGAAAACGAATGCAGATCTTTAGAATCGAAACTTTATACAATGATTGGCAGTGGTGTTGCAAGAGATTTAGATGAAATAGATGCAAGTGAGGGAACAAAGAGGGTGCATGCATTTAGTCTACCTAGTAATATTGTGTATCTATCTTTTGGTGTAGACCCCGATCCTGAAAACTGCGGGATATTAAAAACAGGTTTAACATGTAACGGCTCAGTTATATTCTATAAAGTTCAGGGTGGTAGCAAACATGCAATGTGGCTTTCAGAAGAGAAGTATAGATTCAGGGAAGGTAAATATATTGAGAATAGCTGGGCTGTTAATGGAGATGGGCAAGGTTTTATAATGAGCAAAAGTGGAAAAGCTTCTTTGATTTTCGAGTTAGTAAAAGAAAATACTGATATATCTATATTAATTCAAGCTAACGATGGCATAGAAATTTAAGAAGGAAAAAATCCAAAGGTAATTTTTAAATAAAGATTAATGATACGTCTTTTTATGAATGGGGAGAAAGATAAAGCGGATGTTTATACCAAGTATATAGCAATTTTACTTGCGATGATTTTTATCATAGCTGGCGCTGTTTATATTTATGTTAATCTGCCTAAAAACGAAGAAAAAAACGAGGAACCTATACCGGAAGAAAATATATTGCTGACAATGGTTTTTGGTTCTGATTCTTTTAATTATTCTCTAGATGATTTAATGAATTTAGACGACACTGTAGGTCAGGGGAGATATAAATCTAAGAAGGGTGTGTCAGATTTAAAAAACTACACTGGCGTATCTATAAATGTGCTGCTGGATACAATAGATTCGCTCCCAGAGAACTACACGCTTGAGACATTTGCGAAGGATGGCTATCAAGTTAATTATTCCAAGGATGAAATAGACGGCCATGTTATGACATTTAATGAATCAGGTAACGAAAC
>Ga0105105_10000335_pt1 | contig 21590 bp, 32 predicted proteins | sample PPLLaktember2015_4_FD_79108 | JGI IMG/M metagenome (GOLD analysis project Ga0105105, IMG submission 79108) | Freshwater sediment microbial communities from Prairie Pothole Lake near Jamestown, North Dakota, USA - PPLs Lake P8 Core (1) Depth... | ecosystem: Environmental > Aquatic > Freshwater >...
CTCGGAACGGGGTTGATAACGATAGGCGTGATGGCGAATTTCCCTTTAAGGGCTATGATGCCGTATGCGTCCCTTCCGAAGTACATAACGGGATAGACATCGCACCTGTTCCCGGCGGTTGTTAATTTACCTGTCGTAACCGTTGACCCTGCGTCTTCATAAGGCGAGAAGATGGTGGACTTGAGATATCTCACGTCTTCGCAGGCACCAATTTCGGTTTCCCATTTCGGCATCGAGCCGTAATCGGCCACATAGGTGAACCCGGTCATGCCGCGAATGTCGCTCGTCATATCGACGTGGGTAACGCCTACGAATCCCGGAAGCACCGATTCCGTGTTGAAGTTCGGCGTGGATTTCGTGATGGAGGTGATGAACTGTGCCTCCTGACGTTCCAGAGCCCGTACAATTTTCCTCTGGTCTGTCCGTGATACTACAGACACAACGCTCGTCCGTCCGGCCACGCTATTCGCGTAGAACACATTGGTACACGCTTTAAGCACGTTGTACCTCAGAGTCTCCACGGTCTTTGCGGCCTGCTCGCCGGATACGGCTACAGCCTCCTTAAGAACGGGGTCTTCGTGGGTGTCTACAATTATGTCGCTAATTTCGACCAAGCCGCCGTACTGATACAGGTTCGCTGTAATGTCAGTTGCGGTCAGCTTTTCTGACGTCGGGGTTACGCCTTCGGTTAAGGGTGTCGTCCTGAGTCCGAGAGAGTTGTATCTCCGGAATTTCATGGACTGGGTTTTGTTTGCGGGCAACGTCTTTGCCTGTCCGAATTTTTCGAGGCACAGATAAGGCATCGCTCTTTTTAGTAATTCTACAACAACATAGGCTGCTGTTCGCGGTGTTATATCCTTGTTGTTACTACCCTTGCGGGCGGATGGTCATTTCTGCCATCTCTCATGGTTTCCCATGAGTACAGACTATCGCTTCACGCTCTCGCGTGTTAACTCGTTTAGTCGTTGCGGGTGCTCCTCGGTCTTGAGCTTGCGCATCAATAAATACGCCTCCTCACGTCCAAGTAGTTCTTTTTCAGTCAATCTGGTAAAGAGTTTCCCATTTTTTATTTGAGTCCATTCGTTTACACAGCTTAATGCCAGTAACGCCTGCTCTCTTTTTACTCTTAGATAGGGAATTAATGCTCCGAGTATCGCAGCTAAATGCGTTTTCCCAGTAGCATTCCATCTCCACATTGACCGTTTTCTAAGAACGCGCTCTTCACGTAAACTTCCACCGAAAACACTTTTGAATAGCTCAGGAATTTCCCTGTAAGTCATGCCCATATCAAGATATAAAAAATAACATGTTGTCCTTTGCTTTCCCGTGGGCTTATACTTTTTTATCCCAACACATCCTTCGCCATCAAAAATTCCGGCCATATAAGCTAAAAGAGCCGCTTCCCTCGGATTATCTTGCATGGTAATAATAGCAGAAATCTTCTCGTTTTTGTGCTTTGAATTATATACTATTACCTTTCCCATGTTTAGACTTCCCCGATTTTGTTAGAGTTAATTTTATTACGGCAAAGTTTAGTCAATACCGTAAGTTGTCATGCTCATAATTTTTCCTCCTACTTATTGAGGGCCTCATCGAACGCGCTTTCAAAATCGTCGGCAATGGCCTGAGAGCCGTTGACAGCCCCTCTTCGTGTTTCCACTGCCGCGAGCGCCTGACGTTTTTCGTCCTTCTTTTTATTTATAGGCACGATCTTGTCGCTGTTCGTGTTGGCTTCTGTTTGAATGTTGTTTGCTTTCTTAAAATCAGAGATGAGTTGGGCAACGTCTTCAGCGGTTCCGCTTTCGTAGGCTTCCGTCATAGCAGTCCGAAGATATTTGGGCTGAGTTTCTATCCATTTGGCGATGGAGCCGTCGTCCCTGTATTTCTCAAAATCGGGATGAGCTTCCTTTATTGCACCAAAATGCTCAGCTGTTGTGGCTATCTGGGCCTGCCTTACAACCGGTTCCAGCCTCGAACCCTGTTCGGTCAGCTTCGACCCCTGCTCAGTCAATCTCTTGTTTACGTCCTCGATGAAACCGTCAAGGACTTTTTGCATCCTTGCGATCTCAAGTTTTCTCTTCAGCCCTTCCATCTTCGTCACAGTCTCGAAATCCTTCTCGTAGTCTGCGAGCTGCTTCTTCTCGTCTTCAGTAAGTAAGTCAGCATCCTCTTCGGGCTTTTTCTTCTCGGCGGGCTTTTCTGCCTCTTCCGCCTTCGGTTTCTTCGCCTCTTCGAGTTGCGACAATAACGCGGCTTTCTCGGTCTCCCAAGCGGCCTTATCGTGCTTGTGGATTCCTTGCAGGGTCTTATACCTCTGCGTGTCGGTCTCGTCGGTCTCGTCCGGCTTTTGCGCGGGCTCTTCCAATGTCTCTTTTTTTTCTACTGGTTTCTCCGCAACCACTTCCTCAGGCTCTTTAGCTGCCGGTAGGTCAGCCTTGGCATCTTCGGTTATAGCTGTTTCGAATTCCTTATCGAAAACATCTTCACCCGGCACCTCTATCTCAGTCGCTTTGGCTGCCCCTCTGTCGGCCTCTGCTTTTTCCATATGTATCTCCTTGGTATAGGTTAAAAAAAAAGGCAATCCCGGAATTTATTGCTTGTATTTAGTAAATAGTTTTGTTATAAATTTAGTTATGAAAAAGCATAAACCGCATAAACATTTTATGACCATCGAATACCTATTGCAAAAACTCGAAGAAGCCTGTCTATTAAAAGGCAGGAGTGTTACCGGGAGTGAAATAAACGAGATGCCCGGATTTCCTTGTCGTTCACAATACGAGAAATGCGGTGGAATAATAAAAGCATTGGAAATGATTGGTAGGAAACACTTTTTCCATGACAAAGAAAGAATAAAAAGAAAACGAGAAGCTCCCCTGAAGATGAGATTCGAAATTCTCGAAAGAGATGGCTTCACCTGCCAATATTGCGGCGCAACTCCGCAAACAGGCGCAAGGCTAATGCTTGACCATGTTGTCCCTTTTTCTAAAGGAGGAAAGACAGAACGGGAAAATTTAATTACATCCTGTTTTTCTTGTAATATTGGTAAGCGTGATGCCATTTATGATCTCCTCCAAAAACGAAAAAGCAATTCCGGAACTTAATCCGAAATTGCCTTTGGTCTCTTGCGTAATTGAGTTTAGGCCGCTATGTAGTTTTCTACCTCACGCGCGGCTGCAAACGCCTCTTGATTCCCTCAAGTGTCTTCAAGATGTCAATAACTTCATCCTTGGTTAAGATTACTTTTTCATCTTTCTTCTCCTCGCGCTTTTCGCCCTTATTGCAGTGGGTCGAATCGTAGTTTAAAGATGTTGAAATAGCCATTACACTGTCTCCAAAACATTGTCAAGAAAAATCTTCAATTATCTTAGTTCGTTCCCGGCATATCGCGTAAAATGTATTCCTTTAGGACGTTCAGGGCGATTACCGCGCCCTGATTCCGGTAGACGTTATTGCCTTCAGCCGTGTCATTCAGCTCTCTGGACTCACCTATCAGGAGATCGATTAATTTAAGCATACTTTTCATCGCCGGGTCATTTTTTGAGGTATGAATCTCGGCAATAAGGACTGCTTTTTCGTTATTTGCCAGTCTTCTGTCTCCGATTGTAGCGGGCATTATTTAATTCCTTTCCCTTTGGGTTTAGCGGGCTTCTTGGGAGCCGCTTTTTTGGCTTTTGCGGCAGCTTCGGTCAGTTTTTCCTTCATTTTCAGGGAATGAGTGGCTGCCCTGTTCTTGTTAGCGAGTTCATGCGCTGTTTTCTCTGTCTTGATGGCCATTTCGGTAGCATGTGCCTCATTTTTATGAGACATGTCTTGAATGTGAGCCTCTCCCTTGCGTGCGAGTTCGCCTTCCTTGGCGGTTCTTTCCGCCTGTTTGATAGCCAACTCCTCTTCAGTGATTCTTGGGTCGGTCTGCTCAGCGCCTTCAGGAGGTGCCTGTGCATCTTTAATGGCCTCCACGTTGGCTTTCTTGGCTTTAGTGAGCTGAGCCGCAGTCTGAGCCTTCTTATAGCCAATTTCAGCTTCCTGCATCTTGATGGCAAGCTGCATCTGGGCGGAATTGTCTCTTGCTTCCCTGAGCTTACCAACTTCCTCTTCAGAGAGAAGCTTGATGTTAAGGTCGTGGGTCTTGAATTTTTCTTCGAGGAATTCACGTTTAGGAATGTAATCCCATTCTTCTTCGGTCAGGGTCGTAGACAACTGAGCGAGCGCCTGCATCCTGATTTCTTTCATAACGAGAGATGATACGCCCTTTGCCTTGCACTTATAATCGCCTTTGATATCGGTTCTGGGATTGAACTCCATGTTCCACGCGTACATGTCCCGGATAATCTTTTCGGTGAAGGCGTCAAAGTTTTTAACAACATCCTTAATCGATATGGTAATCGTAGCCAGTCTTCCGGATGTGGCCTGAGCTGTTTCGTTGTTCACCATCTGGCCTATCATCCAAGTGGGCAGGGTCGTTTCTTCATCGGCAAACTGCTTGAACGCGTCTATAATGGTTAAGAGTTCGGTGATGTGAGAGTCAAAGCTGAGAGGCCGTATCGCCGGATAGGAGGCGTCAATTCCCTTGCCCTCCCTGAACCACAGTTTTCTTGGGTAGAAAGAGGTAAGGTCGGTATCTGCCGTTAAGAGGCTCCAGTTAACTTCAAGCTGGGGGCCGGAAACGCAGGCTGCATTATCAAGAACCATTCTCGCTCCGGCAGCTATCGCAATTTGTGAATGCCTCATGATTCTGGCAAGCCCTTCGCCGAAGATGCTCGTCTCGTCTTTTTCATAATAAAAGACTTTGTATTCATCGAGCGCCTTCTCGTATAGCTTGGCCTTGATTATCACATTGCCGAGGAGCCAGATGTTGGCCGCATATTCGAGTTCAACGTCATCGATCTCAATCCCGCAGGCCGCGAGGTCGCTCCCATCGACGTATCCCCAAAACTCAAGACCCTCATACTTCTTACCCATCTGCCTGTAAGAAGTGCGATTGTTGCCATCCGCTGTCATTGTGTCGGACGAGCCAGTCACTGCTGTAGAGATGCTGCTTCCGGATTTTCCGGTTCCTGCCTCGACATCGATGACCTGAAGGTCAACCTCCCAGTTGTGCGGGACATAGTTTCCTTCCGGATTATCTCTGATAAACTTCGTTATAAGGTCTCCGTAGAAGTCCTCACGTTTGGCGAGTTGTCGGAGATCGTGCTTTGTCAGGATGTGCCGCTCAAACGAGCCCTCCATCTTGTCTACATCCACAACGGACATGTCCGGGAACCAGTCCCACAATCGAACGAACCTCAAGTCAGGGCTGTCAACACTGCCGACCTTTTCCTCGTAGTCACCATCCTTTGTCGGAGTCCAACTCCGCTTGCTCTTCTTGAGGATCAAAGGGCCTTTCATGACACCGGTGCCATAAGATAGTCCAGAGCGTAGAACTTTCTTTGTCTCTTCGGGATAATCCATCTCGGTAAACTGGTCGTCAATCTCAGAGGACATCTTCGCGCAGGTCTCTTTTGCGTACTTCTGTATCGCCATGGTCAGGTCTTCTTCGGTAGGGATAGAAGTCTCTCCGGTCTCAGGGTCTTCGGAGACAAGAGACATTCCTATTTCCGTTACCTTCTCTTTAGATATGGTGGGCTCTGGAGTCGGCTCGATCTCCCAATTTTTATCAGTCTCAGGGAAGAGCATCTCGTGCAACCGGGAAAGAACTGTGTTCAGTTTTGAGCGAGTCAGCTTGGGATACACCTTTGAGTTGTTCGGCTCTATCCTGACATCAGGGTCATACAGCCCCTTTATCTGCCTGAGAGACTCCAGCCACTCCAGCTCTTTCGGTCTTCGATAGGCTTTGTTGAGGTTGAACTGGTTCCTTAGTCTCCCGCCGAATGACAGCATAGCATCGTCGTTGCGCTTTTCCTTATCGAAAGCTGTTTTGATAGCGTCCATACTCTACTCCTTCTTGGTTGTGCCCTCAACTTAGTAAGCTGCGAGACTGCTCGCTGGTCTGTATTCCTTTTGTTTTAATTGAGCAAGAAATGCTTTCTTTTGTTTATCGTACGATTCTGCTTCAGAAACGTATAAACATAGATACTGTAATGCGTCTGAAACATGTGACGCGAAGTTCTTCACTGGAGTTGGTTTGTATTCTTCCCCGGAGCCCTTGGGGTCTTTGTCATAATGATAGGCTCCGTTCATTGCTTTCCTCAACCAGTGGACTTCCGGAGAAAGGATGAACCCCGGCTCGCCATAGCTCATCTTATTCAAAAACTGTTCCACCGCGCCAACCCTTGGTACTATTGCATTTGTAGGGGCGGAGATGATGTTGCTCAGCCCAATCTCATGAGAATGGAGTATGTCAAAGCAAGTGCTCTCATCGGTGGGGGAACGAGAGATTCCTGATGGGTCTCCATACCCCATCACGTTCATACCAAAGTACTTCTGCCTTAACAATGGAAGTACTTGGTTTTCGCAGAACTGCCGCAAGCCCATTCCGTCAGACACAAGCTCATCGAGTATTCTCAACTGACCGACAGGAGATATCTGCCCAAATACTACTGTGGGCTGGAGGCCAAAGTCCCATCCCGATATCAGGGGTATGCCTTTCAGGATGTCCAGAGTGTGCGGAGCGACGTGGATGTTGTCCCGATACGACGCAAAAACTGGTTTTCCTGAGACAAGATATCCATACTGGCCATGAATATAAATCCGGATATACATCTCATCTTTCCCGCGGGCGAGATTCTTATAATAATTCCTCGGCAGGTGCTTTGTGTTCTCCGCGTGGACTGAAAGACCTGATGGTTGCTTGAATATCCTCCATCCTTCGGGGCGCAGCTTCTCAAACATCTTATACAGGTATGAGTCTTCGTCCGGCGGGTTGGTGTCCATTATAATTCCGAGCCAAGAGGGGCCTCCGTCTCTCGCAGAGGGATAGCGACCGATACGGGCGTCCATAGCCTCGATAATTGTCTTGGGTATCTCCCGGACTTCGTTAAACCATGCTCCGGTGACTTCAAGGGATAGAAGGTTGGATACTTGGTCTGGCCGGTCAAGCGCCCTGAATAAGACTTCGAGCTGGACTCCGGGGAATTTGGTAATGAAATACGAATGGTCTGTCACACGCCACTCCCCGAATACCCTTGGGGGAAACCAGTCGTGGAAGGTTTTTATGGTCGTGTCTAAAAGCTGCCGATACGAGTTTCTGACAACAACCCAGCGAGAACGCCGTATCCCGTCAGCGGATGGTTTTTGTTCGTGAGCCCTACGGATGATTTCCATAACGCACCCAGAACTCTTCCCGCTTCCGAAGGGGCCGATAACACACCGAATTCTATCGTTATTCAGTGCGAACTTCTTTATCGTCGGCACGTCTCCATAATCAAATAAAATTTTGTAGGGTTCACTCAATAACAGACTCCTTTACGAGTTTCCCATAACATCCGGGGTGCTGACCGTCTTTGTTTCCGGCTGTGGGTGGGTCACTCTGTAATACAGCTCTTGAAGATTCTTATCTTCCTTCGGTATCTCGTACATGAATGTGAACTCACCGAGAGTTATCATGCCCGGAGTCCCCGGCAGAGGACTCAACTGAATCTTCCTGCCTTCGTCAATTATCGCAAATACGCGCGGGTCTTTCAGCATCGTTTTACCGTACAGTTTTCCCGCAATAAAAAGTCCGCCTGCACATACCATCATTACTACGCCCTCATCTTTCATAATACCCTCTCCTTTTTTAATAGTTTATTCAGCCATATTACATGGTGCTATATGGATGCACTGCGTCCGGTTTGATATCCAGCTCGCAAGTCCAACCATGCGCCTGCCCTCACACTCCAATCGGAGATTGGTATGAAGCTCTCCGGTAAAGTAGTCCGTCTTTTCGAGGACGCTGGACGGATAGAGCACCTCGTATTCAGCTCCCTCGATGTCCATCTTCATCAGCCTACAACGGTCAATGCGCAAGATATCAAAGACCTGATCCAACGGAAATGCTGGCACCTCGACTTCATAGTGATGTTCGGGATTGAACGTGCACTTACTGGTGCTTCCTCCTGAGAAGTCTTTCGACACGATGAATTTCACCGACTTCTGCCCCGGCGCTGAAACACAATAAGGGAAGACCTCAACGTTCAGGGTAGAATTCAAAACTATATTTTTGCTTAAGGTGGCAACCGTCTTTGGGATGGGCTCGATAGCTATAACGCGAGTCTTCGGGAACAGCTTGGCGATCACGATAGAAAAGAAGCCCTCGTTCGCCCCGACATCAACGATAACGTCGCCGTCCCGGAACTCTATTCCTTTCTCGAACACCTTGTAGTTGTCTGAGAAGATTTCCTCTACCAACTGAGGAGCTGTCTTCGTGTCCATGAATTCAAGCTTCTGCCCTCTGAATTCCTTTATCATACACTCTCCTGTGGTATGGTTTCGATTGGCTTAATGATTTCTGGCGGACTATCCGGTTCCGGCTCGGTCTCTATGGGAACCAAATCTGAATTTGGATTCATGGCGTGTTCTATCTGGCGGGTGTCCAGTCCATCGGCGGTTTGCTCTGCAACCGGGGTGTCGTGGAGTCCCTTTAAGATAACAAAGTAACTGGGGTCTCCTCCGCCCATCCCGTCCCCTCTCTTCAGCTTCGAGGCCATGATAGCAGACTCCATCTTAAACATCTCTTTCATCATGGTGACGAACTGCTTGTCATCCTCCTTCATCAGCTTCTTCAGCTTCCTACGACCACCGACCGTTCGATAAATCCACCGCATGTCCTTGAGGAGCTTGTAGGCTTCGTCGTCATTGCCAAGGATTGACAGTTCTTCAGCCTCAGACTGGGACATCGCCTGTTTCTCTTCTTTCTTGGATAGATTGTTTTCTTTGATTCCGTTGAAGTTGTCGAGGATTTCTGAGTCTTTCGAAACACGCCCTACCTTGGATTTCAAAAGAGCTTTCTGCTTCCGGACTTCGTCCCTCCGGTTCTGTGCGTATACTCGCATCTTTTCTTTACTTAATGGCATGAGTAACCTCCGGAACCTCAACTACACTAATAAGTTACCGCGTGTCAACCTTTTTCTTTTTCAACTCTCCGAAAAGCGCAACGCGTTGCAACGGCATGAGGCTTTCCTGTGGTCAGAGAAATATCCAATAAATTCAACAAAAACGCAACGGAGTTGCATGGTTAAAATTGACTCTTCTTAATATAGTATATGTAATATACTATATTAAGAACTATCTACTGTTTCCTATCTTCGAAGCGTCCTATCCCCTGCTTCTCCTTATCTTTCAAGGAAGACCCATAAAAATCTCTCGACCAAATTATCGGAGGTTCTCCACCGGCCTGACTCTCTGCATCGCGTTCCTTATCCCACAACTTTGACTTGCACTTGGGACAGATACGAACCTCCGCCCCCCGCGGCGTCCAAATCCACCCACATCTCTTACACACAAGTTTTATAAGATTAACAATCTTCATATAAACATACCCTTCTGGGCTTCAATATATTCGGCGAGCTTCTTCTGGGCAATCGCCTGATTGTGCCGATACCATCTTTCATTGGGATATCTTTCCACCGGGATATCGAGAATTCCCTGCCAGTATTCAACAACCGTTCCAGTCGCATGTGCATCCGCTTCAAATATGTCCATCGTACCCAAAACGGCGGGAAACTTTTTATATTTCCTGTAATGTATCTCGTTCATCCCTTTGCCTCCATTGCCTCCGACTCATCAGTAATAGTAATACCAGCTCCAATACAAGCAGTCTGAACATCCCAAATCATCTGTTGAATTAGATTCTGTCGGTCGTACTGATTATTAATAATTACGTGAGCCATAGGATTAGCAAAAACTCCTGCGCACATAATTGCTACCATGTTCATCGCATCTGCTCTTTTCATTTCCCCTCCATTGCCTTCAGGAAGTCCCTCGCTGCTATGGCGAAGGCTCCGTTGTCGTCTTTCATAAATTCTAATATATACAAGAACAGCCCATAATTTGGTGGAAGCGAACAAACAAACTTCCATAACAAATCTTTCTCATTCATCAGCTTCAACAACTGCACCCTTCCGGCTTCGGATGTGAAGTCGGGATTGGTATGATATCCGAGAGTCCCTTCTTCCCACCACTCAATCCACAGCAGTCCGCAAAGCTCCTTGTTGAGTTCATCCTTTTCTTGTTGAGTCATTTCCCCTCCATTGCCTTGCGATTGAGTTATAAATCTTCATCTCCATAATAAGCTCGACCCCGTTCTTCTGGTGATAGGTCAAAAAAAGAATCTACCCCATTACGCTCACATTCTGTTTCCATTCGTGCCGCTCGTTCTTCTGCTGGTAAATCCCAAAATCCATTATTAACAGTTGTGTTAAGTTTTTCTCTCATTTCCCCTCCATTGCCTTCAATAGTCTTGTAATAATGTTTGAATCCTTAAACGATCAGCAATAGCATTTTCCTCTGTCGTTACTTCCTTTGCTCGTAAAATAGCCTCTCGTTCTAATCTTTTTGATTCAACCAATAGGTTAAAATCATCTTCCCATTTTCCGCTATGAAGCCAACCATAAGCTTCCGTCCATCCGGGTTGACCACCTATAATTCCATAAACTTCTACGGTTCGATTGCCTTCTTCTTTGTCAAGAAGATAAACACGAAAGGTTTTACCTCTTGCGTGTTGACCACTAACAAATTCTAACTTTCCAATCTTATCATTTCCGAATAATTCAGCATATTCTCTTGCACCATTCATTTTCCCACCTCCATTGCCTTGATGTAGCTGCCAATTTCAATTGTTAAGTTATTAACTGGCATAGAGCATGTTTTATTCAGGTATTTCAGCCAGCCTTCCAGCTTCTTGACTTGCTCGCACTTTTCATAATATGCTTTCCGCAAAATGTCTTCCGTTTTATTAACTTCCGACAAATCTTCTGAATGTGATGGTAACATATTCCTCCTTTGTCTGTGGTCATAATAATTCCTTTTGAAGTTCCCATTTTATCAGCAGCCCCCAAAACGGCAGGCCGTGAGTTTTCCTGAAAAAGTCGTAGAACTTTTTCGCTGATTTAAATCCATCTGCCCTAATAAATCTGATTTCCTCCGCAAGGGGAAGCAGTCTTACCCCGACAACAATTTCATAATGTTCTTCAATACATATCGGCTCAACGCTCGTACAAGTCCCCTCTCCGAGTTTCTTGCAATATTGTGTTCTCATCCCTGTATAGAGATAAAGCGTCTGCCCCGGTCTCGGATTCTTACAGTCTTTCCGTAGCGCCCGGATCGTCTGTTTCTTCTCGCCGGAAGCAACCTTGTCGGAAAACTCTTTTTTAAAGTTTAGGGCTGGCATTTCACTCCTTCCTTGCCGGTGTCGGCATCATTCTTCTGGCAACCTATCCGGCACTACTTCTTTGATTATTTTCCCGCATTATCCGGCCTTCTGCGGGTCTTGCTGGCGATCATGCGGTTCCCCAACCGTGCCGTACCAGTTCAGTAGACTTATATATATTACCTATAGGTAAGGAGGTCAAGGATTATTTTTTATTATTTTCCGGAGATGATTTCTGTGGCAGAAAAGAGAAATGTGGTCTACCTCATACTGTAGCTCTGTTATAAATACTGGTATGCTTTATTAACAGCGCAACGGAGTTGCGTACAGATATTCTGAGATGTGATAACTATGTATGGGTGGTATAAAGAGGCTCCATGGCTACCCCCTCCATCGCGCGTCAGGTCACCCCGGTGGGCCCGGAATAAGCATTCTTTTAAAGCCCTACGGAGAGATAGCTCGCCTCACGAAGGGATAGTCAATGCGCGCTGTGCGCTCACGGAGCCATGACTAAGCACGGGCACATAGTCATGATTGAGCGCCGGAGGCAGGGGCCAATGGATATAATAGATGTGCTATGCGCCATATGTGCATGTATGGGCACGATGATCTGTATAATGGCCTCGTAGGATGCCCTGAGGGGCACGATCAGGGAGCCGGGCAGGTCATAGTATGGCCTGAAAAGGGCAACATTTTACAAGTCGGGGTATCCTGCCCGTGGAGAGAGGGCACTGGTTGTAATGATATCAAGGGGATATAAAAAGGGTAGTTTGTCAAATAGAAGTTGACAGGGAGAGCCGGGAGAGCGGAGATGTACGTTTAGTTGTACTGTTATTAGTACTTCTGTGTGTGGAAGGTGTCGTTTTGGTGCTTTCTGGGGTACTAAATAGCTGGGTATGGTCTTCATTGACAATAGGGTAATGAGGTCTGTATCTGTTCTTTGGTGATTATATGACTCCGGCGCGCGCTTTTTTGAACAGGTTATTGAGGGGCTTTTGTTCTGTTTCGAGGGTTATGGCCTTAGGTCGGCGGATTGTTCCGGCCCTGTGCTCTTTTCGTTAGGCGGTCTATCTTGAGATAGGGCTCGTAGGCCGGTGAAGTCCATTCGACATTAAAAGTCGAATATTCGACATTGGAATCCGGTACCGGTTACCCTGAACACCGGTGACAGGATAAAGGAATATTGATAAAAGGGGTCTTTTTATTGGCGCGTTGAGATAGGAGGCGTAAAAAAATAAAATGTCACGTTTTCCTTTGTCGCTGATAATTATGTATCCGGTGGCATCAATTCTAAGGACTCAGGCCGATGTGATGGAATATTGATAAAAGGGTGAATTTAGGCTTTTGTGCGCTTCTGGGTGCCGGGACGGGGATAAATAGGCTCCTGAGATGCCCCGGAATCGATTATCTCTGGGTCAGCCTTATGATGGTATGCCTGATATCTGGCCTTTTGTGTCCGGTGGCCGGGAAGGGGTAAAATAGATAATAGGCTCTTTTGGTGTAACTTGATATCGCAATGCCGTTGCGCTTTTTATTCTCAACAAGCGGCTTCCTGAATCCGTGCAAGCGGCTTTCTATGAATAGGCCAGTTATCGCCAGATAGAGTCCGAATCGATTATAATGCCTCCTGCTGGGCTTTAACTTTTTAAGCTGTCCTTGTCGGTGGTTTTCTTGCGAACAGGCTCTGGGCTTGAAAGCGCAACGATGTTGCATATAAATAGAGCGAAAAACGTAACCCTGCTCGCGGTACATTGATTCTATTGGCTCAGCGGGGACACTATCTGTGAATAGCCTATTGCGTAGCGCTCGCAGGGACAGAAAATAGACGCTGAAATCAAAAGTTAACAGGAAATTGACCCTGTTTCAGGATGTGTAAAATAAATATGAATAAATATTAAAATATTATCTTCAATTATATCTGCTGATTATAGACTTTGTGTAAAATTAATGTAAATTAATGTTTGACAGGATATCAATTATATAAGAAAAGGAACCTACACCTTGAATATATCAAGAGTGTGACTGAGAGAGGCAAGGGAAACGGCCTCAGTGAGTAAACCCGTAAAACATCTCAGGTGGTTGCCCCGGAAAATATCCGGGGATGGCGCTCCTTGGTCACTGCTGAAAACCAATAGCCTCAGCAGGGTGCACAACACAACAGGCCGGGGTAAGGTAACGAAACAAGCGTCCCTCACGGGAGTTCACTCCTGTATGATAGCGATGGTATCGCGTAGACTCATACAGTGCAAAGCTCACGGGGTGAATGGATTCAGGATATAGTATCCTGCTGATGTGCTCAGACGAGAGCGAAATCCAACATGCAAACAGAAGAGGGGAATTACAATGATAGACAGAAGCGAAGTATCACGGGCACTGGCGAAGGCTATTGCATTTAAGAACGTCGGAAAGCATAAAGAGGCCGAAGACTGGGCACGCAAGCTTGTAAAGCTGCTTGAATGCGCTGATATATTGAAAGGAGACAAATAAAAGTGAGATGGAAAAATAAACTTAATAAGCGGGAAGTAAAGCATATAGACCATTTCGGGGTGAAGACCATTAAGGGGTTCATGTCGTTGCGGCGGCAAGCTCTTAGCCTTAATAAAGTCTTCCCGTGGACAACCGCCTGTCCTATCTGTATGTCAATTGCAAAGAAGCTGGGCATAATGGAATGGGAGGATAAATAATATGTTAACGAAAGAAGAATATAAAATAAAAGACTTTCTGTTTGAGGAATTGATGAAACAGACCGGGTTCAGCCGATTGAGCATGGACGCGCAAGGCGAAGCGGCCAACGAGTTCGTTCGTACCGTGTCTATGTTAAGGCGCGTCCCTATCACATGGGATGAAGAGAATACTCTCCATGACTGCCCGACGTGTACCGGGACAGGCGAATCGCAGTCTGGCGTGGGCTCCTGCTCGACGTGCAGGGGCAAAGGGACGATAGATAACCGTCCACGGGATTATTAATCGATTCTTGTGATTGCCTTTCAATAGAGGGTTGAAGGGCAATAGCGGATAATTGATTAATGGGTAAACGGCAAACGAAAGGGGGAATTTATGTGTGACATGAAAGAACTCTTTAAAAAACTGGCAGAAGTAAAGGCTGTCACTCCTACAGAATCGGGCATTGACACGGACAGGCTCCGGTATGTAGTAGCGGCAACAAGGGCAAACAATAATTATAAAGGAGAATTAAAATGGAAAGAATTGAGGGCAATAGAATCCGTATAATCGGGCGAAAGTTATCAGAGGGCGCTCCGGCAAGAAGATCGACTCTTGATGCGCTGATTGACCATTTACATCTTAAGAACTACTTCAAGGTAGTAGAGCATGGACACGACAGGAGCTTCCAGCGGCAGTCTTGCTATATATCGGGAATTACTACTGAGTGTCCGAAGCCGCGCCGCAACCGGACTGAGCAGAATATCTCCGGGATGTATGGTTATAGAAGACGATGCTCATGGGACACGGCTAACTATCTTCCAAGGGCAGAGGGTGCAACCGAGCCGACAATCGCCTTTGCCTTTGATGGCGGCAAAGCTGTCCGGGCAGTATACTATAAAGAGTCCGGGACTCTTCTGCTGGGTAACTTTTCTTTTAGTAGCACTTCATCAGTGGAGTATCTTTCAAAGATTATGAGCTTCCTTACTACTCCAGATGAAAGCGGCAAGGTTCATCTTGCCCCGCTTCCGGCAATTGATCTTCCAGCGGTAGAAGTAAAAAGCTATATTCACATGGTTGAACTCCATAAGGGTGAACAGGTAATTGTAAAGCTTGATGCTGATAGAAAACTTTGCACGACTGGTTGTGACCCTGAATTCGAGTACCTTGAGAATGGGATTGCGAAACGTCCGTCAGCAATGTTTAAAGGCTCAACACCGAGCACCGAGATAGGTGTTGACGGTTCGGGCTTGTCAGTAGAATTACGTCCGAAGGCGTTTGAGAAGCCCTCAGACTTGATATCTTATATGATTGGCATAATGGAGCGCATTCCCGGTGAGGTCGGCCTCTCAGTGGCCGGGAACCACGCTCCGCTGGGCGGCCATGTGCATATCGGAGTAGGCCGGGAATATATTCCGAGCACCGATCTTATCTGGTTGCTCGATTCTTTTCTGGGAAAACCTGTTCTTGACCTTTCGGGCAGTAAGCGTGACAGCTATAAGCGGACAGGACAGGTCAGGGAACAGCCATGGGGTTTTGAGTATCGGACTCCGCCATCAGCTATCTTTGCTTTTCCGGAGATAGCGCGCATTGCAGTGAAAATATGCAAGGTGTTGACCGAATGCTATGTCAACGGCCAGACGATGGAAATCAATCAGCCGTTGCAGTTCGAGGACTACTGGAATTATGCGGGGCTCATTCCGAAAGAGTACGAATTATGGCAGGGCTTTTTATCTCAGTACAGAAGTTCGGACGCCGCAAGAAGTGCGAACGTAGTGCCATTATGGACTTGCGAGGCCGCCAAGAAGAGATATCCTTCTCAATTGGAAGCGGCGAGAACTTCTCCGGGGGCACGAAGCTTCCAAAGGAATCTTGAAGAGGACAGGGAGCAGGAGCGTGTTTCGGCGGCATATAGAGCCCAACAAGAGCTTGATCGGGCGAGAAGAATCAACCAATCAAGGCAACCGATACAACAAGAGGCTTCTGAGGCGATTCTTTTCAGGGATGATTGGTCGAGTGTTGCCCAGAGTGCTTTTAACAGTAACATTACAAGCGCCTCATTAAGCAGGCCGGTAAGTTTATTCGGCCTGAATTCTGGCAGGGGTGATGTGGTATTCGGTTTTGATTGCGCCGGGTTTGATCGCATTCCAGCGAATAGCGACATGAGCTGGGCGGGCTATGGAATACCGTACAGAGTTAGATGTCCAAGGAACGAACAAGATATCGCTGATGGTCAGCGTGTTGCAAGGGCTGTATCGCAACAACACAGCATAACAACAGGCACGGCAAGCACTGCCGGGCGTTCCTCTATCGTTGAGGCCGCTCCGGTGGCTCCGGCTCAGACCTTTGACGCGGCGTTCGATGAAGCGGTTGGCACAACGATTACTGAGGGGCTCAGGCCGCTCCGTACTTCCGCTCCTTCAATGCCTGCGCCTGCCGTTGGGGGCAATATTGACGAAGACTGGACTGCCTCAGGCGTGCCTGAGTTCCCGGTCGGCAATGATGAAGTATAATTAAAAGGGCTCAGCTTGCACGGTGAGCCCTTATACAAAGGAGAACGACAATGTGTATTATAGCGATTTGCGAGAAGAGATCACTTAAAAAGAAAGAGTTCGATGCCTGCTGGGACAATAACTCCCACGGCATGGGATACGCTCATTGGGACGGCAGCAAAATTGTTTCGACAAAGGGACACATGAAGCACAAAGAAGCATGGGAAATTTATCAGACGGTGCCCGTGCCTCATGTGGTGCACTTTAGAATCAGAAGCGCCGGGGAAGTAGTGCCGGAGCTTACTCATCCCTTTCTTATAGAACATGCTTCCCGTGAGTTCGGGGAATATTCCGGACAGACTCCAGTGCTGTTTCATAATGGCACTGTCAGCGACTGGCGCGAACTTGTCATAATGGCGGCAATGCAGACGAAAGTCTTCCCGGAGGGTGTTATGTCAGATAGCCGTGCAATGGCCATTGCAATGAGTGTTGCCGGTGAACGGATTCTGGATTTTTTCTCCGGTATGAAATGGGTAGTAGTAGAAAAGAATGCCTTCCGGAAATATGGCCAGTGGGTTGATGGCGAAGATGGCCTGCTATTCAGCAATGGAGGATTCAGGAAGCACGAAATCGTTGCCTGCTCGTCTATAGGTGACTGGCCGACACGACGGGACTACTCCGGCGTCCCAGTGCAAACAACCTTTATTACTCCCGGTTGGCGCGGTAACTATGCGGACAGAAGGTGCACAAACTGCGTCTATTATGTTTTAGACGATGCAAAGAGCGAGCCCTACTGCCTTTATAAAGAGGCCGAACTGGTGAACATGAACCCGTGCAGTGACTGGGAGGATGCAAAGAAGTATGAAGACGTGGACACTCCAGAAAGAGTGTCCAGAGCGGATAAAACTTGTCTTGACTGCGAGAAGTATACAGGCATTAAGAAAGGGAAACCGCAATGCAAATATCTGGGAGCGATGAATAACACGAACTTGTGTAACCGTTTTTCTTTCAAGGCACCGAAAGGCAATATTTCATATTTGAACGGCAAGAATTGCCGGACGTGCAGTAGTTATGAAGGTGGCATGTCATGTATCAGAAAAGGCGTCCTGAAAGATATGTTTGCATGTAAGGAATACGAAAAGCTGGAAGAGGCGAAAGAGACAAACTACAGTTCGTTATCTTAATAAAACAAACAAAAAAAAGGAGAAGTTCGAAATGGCAAACAAGAGTGAATATGTACGGCAGTTAGTGACAAGGGGCGCGGCAGAGATAGTATATCCGGAAGCAGTGATCGCGGCGCTGAAAGAGTTCAAAAAGAATCACAAATATTCTGCCCTTCCTGAGGGAATGCAGGCACGGCAGGACGCAATGGCGGCAATGGTAACGACGTTTTGCACGGCGCTTGCTATCGAGCCGATAGCATTCAGGGCTTTTGACTTGACGTCGGATGGTAACTCATCCGAGTCTTACTATGACAGCATTGAGCGCACTATAACAATGCTCGGCAAGCTGTCAGTGATAACTTTCCTGCATGAGTTCGCTCATGGGCTCAATCCGGATGGCGGCGAAGACTTTGCCCGTATGTGGTCTTTGACTCTTTTTAGGAAAGTATATCCGAAAGCATTCGAGAATCTTTTCATGGCAACGAAGAGCCCGACAGAGTTTTTCTTGGTGCGTCCACCGGTTCAATCAGCGGTTGAAGCATTCAGGCTCGCACAAAATCCGATAGCGCAGGCATAGGGACATATGGCTCGCTCCGGGAGGTCTCTTCTGGGGGCCTCTCAGAGCGTTTATTTAAGGCAAACAGCACACAAACAAGAAAGGATGGACAGAATGAGCACGAGGGCACAAATTATTATAACAGACGGACAGGATGAATTATGGTTCTACAGGCATTCGGACGGATATCCGGAAGGCACGATGCCGACACTTGAAAAGTTCTTGTCATGGGTAAAAGAGGGTAGAATAAGAGATAACGTCGAGCAGGCGGCAGGGTGGCTCATCCTGATAGGCGCAAAAGAATACAGCCACGAATATAAGCTTGATGTAAATGGGAAGCTGGGAAGAGTGGATAAAGAAAATTTATTTGAGCCGGGGAGTGACCCTATGATGGGCTGGAAGTGTGGAGCATATGAGCCGTGTTGCCCCGTGGTTCACGGTGACATTGAATATCTTTATACCGTTGACTTGAAGAAGAAGGCGGTCACTTACTACACACCGATAGCTTAATGAAAGGAGATAGATTATGCTGGAAGAATATGTTGAGGCTTTAAAAGAAGTAAATGTTCTTATAAAAAAGGCACATCCTATAATTGCCGAAACGGTAGGGGCGCTCAGGGAGTACGGCGATGAACTTTTCAATATCGCGGAAACCATCACGACCGCCAGCGTTGATATAAAGGCGGGGATGATTAAGCGCTACGTTGAAAAACACGGGTTCACGAAGCAGGAAGCAATAATTCTTACGCTTGACTCATGGGAGATTATGAGCAATGGGCTCAAGGATTATGTCAATAAAAAAGGAGGTAAATAATATGCCGTTTAACGTAACAGAAAAGACCCTGCTGGAAGTGCAAGATTCAGAATGGGGAATTACACTGGTTCAGGGATACAGAAACCGGGACGGAGATTTCAAAGCGGAGTTCTGCAAAAAGAAAAATTATCAGACAAAGGAGATGGAAGACTTAAGGCCGCTCAGCGTATATCTGGGGAAGACGAAAGAGAAAGCTATCGGGCTGGCAAAGTACATTATAGAGAAGTTGGGCGGGAGCGGTATTGTAAAAGGCACGAACGAAGACAACGATGTGCCTTGGTAGCAACGGCGTTGCGTAGGTTGACTCTTGTCACTGCTTCTGAGTTGAGGGCTCAGGAGCGGTTGCGGATAGTCAAACAAGGCAAACAGAAAAGGAGAAGAGATATGGATATTAATATTTTGAGAGGGTGCATTCTTGTGGGTGTCGATGGAGAGATTAAGGATACGGAAGTAATCTTTCAGACGGACTTCGGGGCAAGATATAAGATGTATCATGAGCAGGATTGATGTGAGCATGTATATCTGGATGATATATGCGGAGAGTTTTCTGATTTAATCGGTGCCCCTCTTCTGGAAGTAGAGAAGATCGAGGGAGAGCATATCAGTGACGAAGAGACGGACTCCCTCACGTGGACGTTCTACAAGCTGGGAGCCATTAAGGGGCGTGTGACGCTGGTATGGAGAGGCGAGCCAAACGGCTATTATTCTGAGGGTGTGGATTTTTTACGGCTTGATGAAAACGGAGAAGCAATATACTAACAAAGGAGGGGGCAAACGATGAAGGGTAAAACACAAAGACCAAAGAGGCTGGTGTTCCGTGACAGTTCGGGGGCAGGCAAACAGATTCACGCTGAAATTGATTTCAGTCCGAATTGCGCCGAGTTTGTTTTGAAAAAGGGGCTTCAAATGATTGCGTCGGAGCCGTGGATTCAATTCAAGCCGAAAGATTGGAGCGATATGGTTTCAAACACTTTTCAAGAGATGGTTGACGCTTGGAACGAGAAATATTGCGTGGAACCATTTCCTAAAGAGGGGGCAAGCGATGAGAGGTAAAACTTACATCGACATTAATCTGGCTGAGGACTGGCAGTATCCGGCGCGGACGGTGCGCGTCCGGATTGCTGACGTGGCAAGATACTTTAAAACAGAAGCGCGGTCTATGTCAGGATGCAGGTCGCTGGCCGGGATTACAGGAGACTGGCGAAACATTGACTATATCGCTCAGGACTGCCTTGAGTACTTCAAAGAGGTGAACGTCGAGGAGATGAGGCGCGCTGGAAAACGGGAAGGCATGACACCGAAATTTTAAACAGGGCAAACAGGAGGATTCGAGATGAGTCAATTTTATGCAGATATTTTAGGAGACAGAAAAGAAAGAACCTGCCGCGGAAATAAAAACAGCGGGGTAACAGGTCATATCCGAGGCTGGAACGTCGGGGCACGGGTGACGATGAGATATAACGAACTGAAAGACGAAGACGAAGTTACAATTGAATTGACGAGCGGCTCAAACGGTGGCCGGAGCGTTAATCTGGGAACTTTCACTCACAGGGACGTTGTAATCGGCGAATAATGGGGCTGTAGTGCACGGAGACGCATTATTTATCCGAAAGCGGTTGGGTACAGCCTTGAGGCACGAAAATTATCGTAGCGCTTCCAGAATGCGCTACAAAGCTAACGGGGGCTATCTCACGATAGCTCCCGTAAAGGAGATGAAATGAGATACCACGGCAAGATCGGGAACCAGTTTATTCAGCTTGAAAAGCCGACCGAACCGGACGAAAACGGAGCCGGGCTTATCGTCTGGAGCCTGCTGGCAGGAGCGCTTCTGATGCTGCTGCTGTGTGTGGCTTCAATTTTGTAGGCCGAAAAAAATCCGGGGAGGAAAAAGGAAAAAGAGACACGGAGGGATAGCTAATGTTGCGAGGCGTGGCTGGTATAACCCAATGGCGGCCACTTCGTAAAGAGGGCGAGCCGAGTACAAGTTGCTTGAAAATGGCAATAGCCACGTCTCGTATTTTATTTTAAAAATAAAAAGCGTCCCCGGTATAGACGGTTCCGGGGATCAGGATTCCCACGGGGTATGAGGATGCCTCAACACGTCCAATAACGCCAGATAGGGGGTGGGACTTATCTGGCTTACTTTATGGAGGGAAAAGAAATGAGCACCAAAGAAACAAGCGAGAAAAAAGACGATAGGATGGAAATATGGAATTCGGTGTGCAGACCACCCAAGGATGCGTTAAGAACTATCGGGGCGGGTCGCTTGAAGGGTAAAAGCGATATAAATCCGATGTTTCGATACGAGGCAATGACCCAGTTGTTTGGGCCATGCGGAGCAGGCTGGAAATACACTATAGATAAACTGTGGAGAGAGGATGCGTCGGACACGCAGGTTTTCGCTTTCGCACAAGTGTCTGTTTATTTTAGGGTATCCGTGGATGCTTGGAGCGAGCCGGTGCAAGGAGTGGGCGGTTCGATGCTCATTGCAAAAGAGTCGAGCGGGTTGCACTCTTCTGACGAGGGCTACAAAATGGCAATAACAGATGCGCTCGGAACAGCAATGAAAATGCTTGGGGTCGCGGCAGATGTTTACGCGGGTAAATGGGACGGGTCGAAG
>Ga0105105_10000336_pt1 | contig 21589 bp, 18 predicted proteins | sample PPLLaktember2015_4_FD_79108 | JGI IMG/M metagenome (GOLD analysis project Ga0105105, IMG submission 79108) | Freshwater sediment microbial communities from Prairie Pothole Lake near Jamestown, North Dakota, USA - PPLs Lake P8 Core (1) Depth... | ecosystem: Environmental > Aquatic > Freshwater >...
CGGATGTAACTGTAATTGTTGTTGATGCAACACGAGTTGAAAGAAATCTAAATCTTGTTTTACAGATTTTAGAAATTACTAATCGTGCGGTGTTGTGTTTAAATCTTATGGATGAAGCTAAAAGGAATGGAATTCAGGTAGACGACAGAACCCTAGCAAAAGAATTAGGAATCCCAGTTATTCCTACATCAGCAAGACAAGGCGAAGGAATAAATGAATTGTTGAGCAAGATACATGATGTTGCAACTGGAAAATATGTTTGTAAACCATATAGAATGAAAACTAATTCATCAGAACTAAACTCAGCAATAGAAAAATTGAGCAAAGAAATAGAATTAGAATATCCAGGACTTCCTAATTTACGCTGGGTAGCTTTGCGTTTGCTTGAAGGTGATCAAAGTATAATTGATGCTATTCGAAATGGTGATCTTGGAAATCTTAAAAAAGAAGAAACAGTAGAATTAATCGAATCTTAACTTTTAGAGTTTTTGTGTTTTAGTGGCAAAACAAAAATGCCACAAAATCACGAAGACACTAAAAAACACAGAAGAATTATATGACTAACAATAACCTTAAACGAGAATCAATCTTAGCTACAGCAAATAATTTGCGTTGGGAAGTTGGAGAAAATCTTCACGACACATTAATGGAATCCATATATGAAAACGCCACATCAATTTCTACTAAGGTTGTAATCTATCCAGATAAAAAACCTGCATTTAGCTTAGATAGAACTTTGGACAAGATACTCACGAGCAAGTATCTGGGATTTCCGATAATGTTTTTAATACTTGCTGTGGTTTTCTGGTTAACTATTGAGGGAGCCAATGTTCCATCAGGATTAATTGCAAACTTACTTGTTGATACTTTTCATCCAATACTAAAGAACTTCACTTCTTCATTTATGCCCTGGTGGCTAAGCGGAGTGCTGATTGATGGTGCTTATCTTGCTATGGCGTGGGTTATAAGCGTAATGCTTCCGCCGATGGCGATATTCTTCCCCGTTTATACTTTACTTGAGGATTTTGGCTATTTACCACGAGTAGCTTTTAATATGGATCCGCTTTACAAAAAAGTTGGCGCACACGGAAGACAAGCACTTACAATGGCAATGGGATTTGGTTGCAATGCTGCCGGAGTAGTTGCGACAAGAGTAATCGATTCTCCGCGTGAAAGATTAATTGCTATAATTACAAACAATTTTTCTTTATGTAACGGCAGATGGCCTACTCAAATACTTATTGCAACAATATTTATTGGCGGTGCTGCACCAGCATATTTAGCTGGAATTGCTTCAGCAGGTGCGGTTGTGTTTATAGCAATTTTAGGAATAGCATTTAGCTTAATAGTCTCTTGGGGATTATCAAAAAGTTTGTTAAAAGGTGAAGCGTCAGCTTTTAGTTTAGAGTTGCCACCTTATCGTCCACCAAGAATTCTGCAAACACTTTATACTTCATTAATTGATAGAACTATTTTTGTTTTGTGGCGTGCAATTGTTTTTGCGATTCCTGCTGGAATGGTGATCTGGCTTGTTGCAAACATTACTATAGATGGAGTTTCGGTAGCCAATCATTTTATTAGTTGGTCAAATCCAGTTGCATTTATATTTGGATTAAACGGAATAATTTTACTTGCATACATAATTGCAATTCCAGCAAATGAAATTGTAATTCCAACTGTTTTGATGTTAACAGTTGCAAATCTTGCTTTGTCTGGAATCGGTGGTGATAGCGGAGTTATGTTTGAACTCGATTCAGTTAAGGACACAGCATCAATTTTACACGCTGGCGGCTGGACATTATTAACAGGGATTAATCTGATGATATTTAGTTTACTGCATAATCCATGCTCAACTACTATCTATACAATCTACAAAGAAACCAAAAGTGTAAAGTGGACAGTTATATCAACACTTCTTCCGGTAGCAATGGGATTTATTATTACTTTTTTTGTGGCTCAAATTTGGCGATTGATATTTAGCTAGGTAACTGATCTTATCTAATTGTTAGGTGAATTTCCTATCTTTGCACATTCAATTACAAAATAAGTTTTGATGCACGCGCATTCTTATTCAAATATCTGGGAAATCGTTATAGGTTCGTTTGGTGATACTTATTTAATGATTCCTATACTGTTTACTCTTTACTTTGCATTAGAATATTTTTCTCATACAAAGCAACTTGATTTAATTTCGTTCTTAAAAATCTCCGGTCCAATGGGTCCATTAGCAGGAACCATTCTTGGATTAATTCCTGAATGTGGAATGTCGGTTTTTGTAACCTCACTTTTTTTAACAAGAAAAGTTTCAATCGGAACATTGATAGCAACTTATCTTGCAACATCAGATGAAGCTTTACCGGTTTTAATTGCAAATCGTGAACAGTTTGGGTTTATTTTTTACATACTTGGATTGAAATTACTGATTGGTGTAACATCGGGATATCTAATTGATTTTCTGGTATCCAAAAAGTTTTATGAAGGAAAGACTCCAGAGGTCAAATCTTCTCACGCTGTGGAAATAGATGTTGAGCTTCATAAAACACGATATATGGAAATTACAATCCACAGTTTAAAAAGAACATTCAGAATTTATTTTTGGGTTTTTGTAATTACTGTTTTGATTGCTTCATTATTTACGTTTACACATTCAGAAGAAATAATTGAAACACTAAATGTTAATCCGATTTTAGAAATTGTAATAACAGCCTTGTTTGGATTGATACCAAATTGTGCGGCATCTATTGCAATTGCACAAGCCTTTCTTCACACAGGATTATCACTTGGAGCAACGATAGCAGGGCTTAGTTCAGGTGCTGGATTTGGACCGATAGTTTTGATTAAAGATGGAGAAATTAAAACATCGATAAAAATTCTCTTCTTAACATTAGTTAGTGCTATCAGCTGGGGATTTATAATTCATTTTATTTTTTGGTAAATGATTGAGGTCTTATTTATATGAAGAAAATGAGAATACTTTCCTGGAATGTTAATGGAATTCGTGCTATTCAGAAAAAAGGGTTTGTAAATTGGTTATTAACAGAGGATCCTGAGATACTTTGCTTGCAGGAGACAAAAGCCGCACCAGAACAATTGTCTGAAGAGCTATTAAACATCAACGGATATAAATCTTATTTTTCTTCGTCAATAGTTAAAAAAGGTTACTCCGGAGTTGCAATCTATACAAAGCAAGAACCAATTAAAGTTGAGCATGGTTTTGGAATTCCAAAGTTTGATGATGAAGGAAGAATTGTTGTTGCTGAATACAAGGAATTTGTTTTAATAAATATTTATTATCCTAATGGAAAGAAGAATGAAGAACGGCTGCAATATAAAATGGATTTTTATGATGCATTTCTTGATTACTCAAATAAGTTAGTTAAAAAAGGAAAGAAACTTGTAATCTGCGGAGATGTTAATACTGCGCACAAGGAAATTGATTTAGCCCGACCAAAAGAAAATTCAAAAACTTCTGGATTTCTACAAATCGAAAGAGAATGGATGGACAAATTCTTCTCGCACAATTATCATGATACTTTTAGAATGTTTAACGATGAACCAGAAAATTATTCCTGGTGGGATCAGGTAACTCGTGCAAGAGATAGAAATGTTGGCTGGAGAATCGATTACTTTTTTGTTAGTGATAACTTTAAGAAAAATGTTAAAGATGCATTTATAATGCCGGATGTTATGGGCTCAGATCACTGTCCTGTTGGAATTGATATACAAATTTGAGGTGATGATTAATGAAAGAAGATTGAGAAAACAACTATCTGTGGTCTGTTAAGAACAATTAGTGGTAAATACAGTATTTGAGCCGAAATGGACTGAGGAAAGATTTGTTATTAAAACATAAATTGCTAAGTTTTTGGGGTGTATATTCCATATTATCATCAAGTAAAATTATCGCTTTGTCGTATTATTTTCTCAAAGCAGAACAGATAAAGTTGAATTATTTTGAAAAAATGAGTATTCCTTGTTTTGAGAATAACGGCACTTAAATTGCGAATTATAATTGTTTTAAATATCAAAATTAAGTCTAATGTTTAATTTTAATCGAATTTGGACAAGATCGCAGAAACTTCAGCTTAAACTGACAATTCAGTTTGCAATGTTTTTTATTATTGTAGCGGGATTTATCTACTTTTACTTTACTAATAAGTTTGAAGAGCAGGTAAACGATAAGTACCGCTATAAGGCAGATGTCTTTGTAAACTTTTTCACGCAAAATCCACAAATATTTTTTGAACGTAAATTCAGTGATACAGAAATAATCAAAAAAATTCTTGAGCTAAATAATGCTGTATATCTTGTTGTTGAAAGTTCCTCCGGAGAATTACTTGATGCATTAAATCTGGAAATAGCTGAAAAGAGTTTATATATCCTTGCAAAATCAGACGATAATAAAATTTCAAAAGACGAGAAAGTATATCGTGTAGAGCTGCCGATTATAACCAGTGATATTTCCGGTAAAATTTATGTTGGATTTGGGTCGGGTGATGATGCAAAAAATATCTTTAAGAATAAATTATTAACTGCACTTTTTAGTCTTTCAATATTATTGGCAGGTATTGTATTTACTTACTTTATGAGTTCTATTTCTTTTCGTCCATTATCAAAAATTCTTAAAGCTCTTGATTCTGCTCATATATCCCCTCAAGTAAATAAATCCAAGAATTTTAAAAAAGATGAACTTGGAATAATAGAGGATCGTGTAAAATTAGTTTTAGCTGAGTTAGATAAATCAACTTCAGAAGTAGAAAACTTAAATAAAAAATTGCACGATGTATTTAAGGATAAAATTGCTGAACTGAATTTTGAAATCAATCAAAGAAAAAAAGCAGAGATATCACTTCAGAAAAGCGAAGAACTCTTTAGACTTGTATTTCAAAATGCCCCAATCGGAATTGTAATCATATCTACCGAAGGAAAAATTAGCAGTATAAATAAATCTTTTTGTGATACAATAGGATTTGAAAGAGATGAAATAATAGGAATTCCAATCAAATATATTTTTGAACAGCATGACATTGAGGGTTTTAGTGATGAAACATTTGATTCAAGCGGAAATCCTGTTGCGGATATAAACTCCGAAAAAATGCTTCTAAAAAAAGAAGGTAAAGAAATCTATGTAATAGTAAAATCTGTTTCTGTTATTGATGAGAAGGGAAAAGTGCTGCATTATGTAATGCAGATTTTGGACATCACTGAAATTAAAAGAGTTCAGAAAGAATTGGTTGAAGCACTTAAAAAAGCAGAAGAATCGGATAGACTTAAATCAGCTTTTCTTGCCCAGATGTCTCACGAAATCAGAACCCCGCTTAATGTTATACTAACGTCAATTCCATTAATTGCTGATGAAATTCCCGGTGAGGATAATGAATTAAAAATAATTTTAGATTCTGTTAAAAGCGCGGGCAGAAGATTACAAAGAACAATCGATATGATTTTAAGTATGTCATCTGTACAAAGCGGAAATTATAAAGCGACTTTTGAAAGGTTTGATATTATTCCTGACTTGCAAAACATGATTAAAGAATTTAAATCGTTAAGTGATGATAAAGGATTACAACTAAGATTTGTGAATACCGAAAATGCCGCAGTTATTAATGCTGATAGATATACAGTCAATCAAGTTTTTCAAAATCTTATAAATAACGCTATTAAATATACATTAAAGGGTTATGTTGAGATTTATGTGAAAAATTTAAAAGATGATAAAGTAAAAATTGAAATTAGAGACAGTGGAATTGGAATGAGCGATGAATATCTTCAACGGATGTTTATGCCTTTTTCACAAGAAGATACTGGATATAAAAGAGAATTTGAAGGTAATGGGTTGGGATTGGCTTTAGTAAAAAAATATATAGAGCTTAACCACGCAGAGATACATGTTGAAAGTGAGAAAAATATTGGTTCTGTTTTTTCAGTTGTTTTTGATAAAGAAGTGGTCTTCTCTGTTAGTCAGGAATCTGAAAATAAATATAAATCATTAAATTAAGAATCATTTAACCCTTCCTGCTTAATTCTCCATCAGAAAATCTATAATGCTTTTATTATCATATTGCTAAATGATTATATTTGCTTCAAAAATTACAACTTCATTTTCAAAGAATAAATTTTAAAGGCAATTAATGTTTAAAGTAGTACTAATAAAGGGTGACGGAATTGGGTCCGAAATTTGTGACGCTGTTGTTGAAATATTTGAGGCAGCAAAAGTACCTATCAAATGGATTGAACATCAAGCCGGATTAAATTCAATTGAAAAACATCCTACAGGCATACCTGTTGAAACATTGGAAGCGATTGAAAAATATCAGATTGCATTAAAGGGTCCTACAACAACACCAGTTGGGACTGGCCATAAATCAGTTAATGTAACATTAAGAAAAACACTAGAGCTTTTTGCAAATGTCAGACCTGCAAAATCTTTGCCTGGGGTTAGAACAAGATTTGATAATGTTGATTTGATTATAGTGCGAGAAAATATTGAGGATACCTACAGTGGAATTGAACATCATCAAACTGCAAGTGTTGCTCAAGGATTAAAACTTATAACCCGCCCAGGTTCAATAAGAATTGCAAAGTATGCTTTTGAAATGGCTAAAAAATACGGTAGAAAAAGAGTCCTGGCTGTTCACAAAGCAAACATTCACAAAATAACTGATGGATTATTTTTAAAATGTTTCTATGAAGTTGCTGCTGATTATCCTGAAATTCAATCAAGTGATTTAATTGTTGATAACACATGTATGCAACTTGTTACAAATCCAGAAAGATTTGATGTAATGGTTCTTCCAAATTTATATGGTGATATTGTTAGTGATCTTTGTGCTGGATTAGTTGGTGGACTTGGTGTTGCACCAGGAGGAAACATAGGGGAAAATTCTGCTATTTTTGAATCAGTTCATGGCTCGGCGCCTGATATTGCAGGAAAAGGAATTGCAAATCCAACGGCACTTTTACTTTCTTCATTTCAGATGCTTCAGCATTTAGGTTTGCACAAAACAAAAGCAAGAATTGAGAATGCTCTCATTCAAACACTTAAAGATGGAATAAAAACTGGCGATCTTGGCGGGAAAGCAAATACTAAAGAATTTACAAGAGCGATTATTTCAAATCTGGCTCCTGTTACAGAGGATGAATTTAAAGATCCAGAACCAGTTAGGATTATAACAGCCTTACTTAAAACTTATAAGGAAGTTGAAGAACATTGTCATGGTGTTGATGTTTTTGTGGAAAACCCCAAAGGCATTCCTAAAATGCCAGAGCTTGTTGATCATTTAAAATTAAAAATGATTTCTAACAGAGGAACAAAAATTTATCCTGGTGTTATGCCAAAGATTTGGCTGGTTGACCATCATCGATGCAGGTACGTTGCAACTGATGCAAATGGAAATTATATGAAAATTGGTGATGAAGAAATTTTTGATTTGATTAGAGAAATTTCAGCATCTGGAATTAAATGGATGCATATTGAAAAACTTCAGTTGTTTGATGGTGAGTTAGGCTATTCTAAAGCTCAGGGCGAATAAGAAAGCCCACCCTAATTTCCTTTTAAAACGGAGGCTTATAATGTTTTTCAGCGTCTTTGCGCCTCTGCATTAACAATCTGTTAACACAGAGACGCTGAAAACACAAAGAAATTATTTCTTCCAATCAATTAACATTTGTTTCATCCTATCAAAATCAAACGGTGCACTTGGCATTTTATCGCCAAGAGCTATTGCTTTTTCCATTGTAGAAATCGCTTCTGCTTTTTTATTCATCTTAGCATAATACTGTGCTAGAATTCTTGTATTCCAATAGTTTTCATTTATTAGAGTTGATGCCTGAATCCATTTAAAGCCTTCCTCAAGATTAGTGTTTTGCTCAAGTGAATAATTTGCGGCAGACATAAGTTGATTCCATTTAAAAGCATCGCGTGCTTTCTGCAAAGTTAAACTCAGAGTATTAATTTCAATTTTAAATGAAACTTTTAATTTCTCCCAGATCAACGCAATGTTTCCTGTGTTATCCGTTACATCAGTAATTAGAAAAGTCATTCTTTCCATAAAATGATGCTCTTCAGGTTTTACTTTTAGACGCAACACTTCTTTTTTAGGATCAAATGTTGAGCTTCCATCAACAGGAACATCTTTACTGAAAATAATTTCCCATTCATTAGCGTTTGGAATACAATGAATTGCATATGTACCAGCAACTAATTCATTTCCATTAATACTTACGGCATCTGTAAATGTAATTGTTGTTGCTTCATTAGCTCCGGTTCTCCAAACTTCTCCAAATGGAACAAGTTCACCCCAAATCTTTCTATCTTTAACAGCCGGACTGCTATAATCGATTGTAATTTTTGTAACTCCGACAAACTGTGAAACTGTTGCATCAGGACTGGGACGTGGAGTTCTAAAATCTTGTGCCACAGAGATATAGCTTAGTATCATTATACTGAAAATTATTAATACGTTTTGTTTCATAGAGCACCTCTCTTTTTATTTATAAACAATTGAACGATGGGTTTAGATTAGTTAATTTCACTACCAAGTTAAATATCATTTTTTATTTAAGCAATTTTATGGATGATGAATTAAAGAAAGAAATTGAGCTTAGTTTAAAAAAATCTAAGCCATACAATAGATTTGACGAATTTAAGAAATGGATTCCATCAATTATTATTTTTCCAATAGCACTTTATTGGATATTTAATCGCGGAGAATATGGTTTTATTGATAACGCTGATTTGGTTATACATGAAGCCGGACATTTTTTCTTCATGTTCTTTGGAAAATACATCTACACGCTTGGCGGTACTTTAATGCAGATAATTCTGCCTTCTATTATTTTCTTTTACTTTTTCAGAAACGAATATAGAACCGGAATGCAATTTTCTTTGCTTTGGCTTGGACAAAATTTCATCAACATATCTGTTTATGCTGCAGATGCTCAAGCGAGAATATTGCCTCTGCTTGGTGGAAATAAAGTTTATCACGACTGGCATTATTTGTTGGGTGAAATTGGTTTGCTTCAATATGATGCTGAGGTTGGATATTTCTTTTTCGGGATTGCAATTATCATATTTATCATCACCTTAATTATGCCTCTAATTACACATAATTAAATATTATCTTTTACCTTAAAAATTTACCATGTTAATTTCGATGAAGTTTATTTTCTTATCAATATTTGTTTTTATAACAGTTAACATATCAGCACAGCTTGATACCGTTAAAACTTATTATCCAAATAGAAATTTAGAAGCCGTTATAGTTTATGAAAAAAATGTTCGCCAGGGTGAATCTTCATTCTATTGGGAAAATGGAAATTTAATGGAAAAAAGAAATTATGTTAATGATAAGGTATTCGGAACAGTTACATCCTATTATGAAAATGGGAAAATAAAAGAATTATACAGTATTGAAGATGGAAGACGAGACGGACCAGCGACGTTTTATGATTCAACTGGAAAAGTGATTGAAGATGTAATGTTTGAAAATGGTGTGCGTAAAGGGCAGGAGTTTTTATTAGTTGGCGAGTATCGCGAGGAAGATTATCAGAAACTTTTAGCACAATGGAAAGAAAGACAAGGTCAAAAAGAAAAACAGAATGGGAATCAAGATTTAAATCTTCCTCCAGTTGAAGAAGATAAAACTGATTTGGAAGATGATCCTGCCTATTACATGAATGTTGAAATTATGCCGGAACCGATAGGCGGTTGGAATACGATTTATAGAAAGCTAGTTTATCCGGTAGAAGCAAAGGAAAAAAAAATTGAAGGCATTGTAAAAATTCGAGCGTTCATAGAAAAAAATGGAGAAGTTTCATCTGCTCAGGTTATTGAAGGAATTGGTTATGGCTGTGATGAAAATGCAAGACTTTCTGTTTACTACACTCGCTTTAAACCGGGATTACAAAAAGGGAAACGAATAAAGGTACAAATGACAATTCCGATTGAGTTTAAACTTGATAAAACTAAAAATTAAACAAATATCACTAAGACACCTTAAATCTAAGGCTAGTTAAAATTTCTTGTATTTTGTTTGTTTTCTGGTTTAATTGAACACTATAATTGCAAAACTCTCTTCTTATCGGATAATTCTTTCTTTGTAGATCAAACTCAAGTTTTATTTCATTTTGATTCATCATTTGCATTTTACGCATTCTTTGATCATCATCTTTAATTGAATAGATGTTTGAAACTAAATTATCTAATTCAACTTCAAGTGTTTCGATCTTATTAAAATACTTAATTGAGTTTTGTGGCGCTGATGAATTAAATGGAAATGCTACTTCCTTTCCTAAAAACTTACAAAGTGATTCGTATATAATTTTAGTTCCGTTTACTTTTCCTTCATTAGAATATCCTGCAATATGCGGTGTTGAGATTGAAACTTTTTCTAAAAGCTCAATATTTATGTTAGGTTCATTTTCCCAAACATCTAAAACTACTTTCAAGTTTTTTTTATCAATTGCATATATTAAATCTGAATTCTTTACAACAGCACCGCGCGAGGTGTTAACAAGAATTACTCCATCTTTTAATTTGTTTAGATTAGATTTATCAAAAAGATGATATGTTTTATCAATCCCATTAAGATTTAATGGTGTGTGCAGTGTTACAATATCGCAATCTAAAATTTGATCTAGTTCAACAAAATTTCTGTTATCACCATTTCGTTTTAATGGCGGATCATTAAGTAAAACTTTCATTCCCAAAGCTTTAGCAAATGCTGCGACTTTGCTTCCAACATTACCAACTCCAACAATCCCAATTGATTTAATTTGTAGTGAAAAATCAAATCTTACAGCAAGATTTAATAACGACGCAACAATGTATTCTGCAACGGAATAAGCATTACAACCTTTAGCATCTGCAAAAGCAATATTATTTTTTTTTAGATATTCCAAATCAATATGATCTGTTCCGATTGTTGCAGTTCCAACAAATTTAACATGTGTGTTCTTTAGAAGTTCTTCATTAACATTAGTAATAGAACGAACAATTAAAATATCAGCATCCTTTAAAATTGAATTTGTAATTTCTCGTCCTGATAATAATATTACATTTCCAAACTGCTTAAAGGCTTTATCCGCAAAAGCGATATTTTCATCAATAATTAATTTTAGCATAATTTTTATTCTGGGTTGTAATTCCTAAATTTCCAATTGAGATTTGAACATAATACATTTATTTTGCAAGCCAATAAAACAATACAAATCTAAAAAATGTAAAATCAAATTGTTTTCTCTAAAATAAGGATTTTCAGATGCTAAGCCGATTATTACAACCAGAAATCCAGTCTCTTATTGAAGAGAGACAGCTTGGTATCTTAAAAGACATCCTTACAGATTGGACTCCTGCAGATATTGCAGAACTTCTAATAGACCTTCCTGAAAAAGACAGAGTAATAATTTTTCGTTTGCTTTCTAAAGAATTAGCCGCCGATACATTTGAGTATATGGATTTTGATACTCAAATTGAATTATTAAAACTGATGGGCAAGGAAGAAAGTGCTGTAATCCTTAACGAAATGGACCCAGATGATCGAACCTGGCTTTTTGAGGAACTTCCTTCTGCAGCCGCAAAACAGCTTATTCAATTACTTTCTCCTGATGAAAGAAAGATAGCCCTTACACTTCTAGGATACCCGGAAAATTCGGTTGGAAGGTTGATGACGCCAGATTATATTGCAATTAATCCTTCTTTCACAATTCAGCAGACTCTTGATTATATACGTGAACATGGAAAAAATAAAGAAACGCTAAACATTGTCTACGTCGTAGATGTTAACGGGAAGTTGATTGATGATGTTAGAATTAAAGAGTTTCTACTTGCACCGCTAAATGATACTGTTGCAGATTTGATGGATGAAAATTTTGTTGCGCTTCATGTATTTGATGACCAGGAAACTGCTGTTGAAGCCTTTAAAAAATACGATAGAGTAGCATTACCGGTTGTTGATCGTGCAGGAATATTAATAGGCATTGTAACTGTTGATGACGTTTTTGATGTTGCAGAAGAAGAGACAACAGAAGACATCCATAAACAGGCAGCTATTGAAGTTTTGGAAGAACCTTATGCAGAAATTTCTATTCCTGTTATGGTAAAGAAAAGAGCTCCCTGGTTATCGTTATTGTTACTTGGTGAATTTTTAACTGCGCTTGCAATGGGATTTTTTGAAGATGAAATAGCAAAAGTTGCAGCACTTGCTATTTTCATTCCCCTTATAATTTCAAGCGGCGGAAATTCCGGTTCGCAAGCAGCTACACTTGTTGTACGTGCTATGGCGCTTGGAGAAATTAAACTCATCGATTGGTGGCATATTATGAAAAGAGAAATCTTTTCAGGTCTAATGCTTGGATTTATTCTTGGCTCCATTGGATTTATCCAGGTTGCAGTGCTCTCAAACTTTACTCCGGCTATTGCACCACACTGGTTTCTGATTGGGTTGACAGTTGGTGTTACTTTGATTGGTATAGTACTTTGGGGAACTCTGACTGGATCAATGCTTCCATTCATTCTTAAAAAACTCGGTGCTGATCCCGCAACTTCTTCTGCCCCATTAGTTGCCACAATGGTGGATGTTACTGGACTTATCATTTATTTCAGTGTTGCTATTTTAATCTTAGGCGGAACTCTGCTTTAATAACAGATTTTAAGGAATTTCAACCTTTTTCTTTATCTTAAAATCATGATTGATTAAGGTATTATTTTTATATTTACAATATTATTAATAATCTGAAAGTTTAATTAGTGAATACAAAAAAAAATGTAAAAGGAATTATTTTAGCAGGTGGTTCAGGCTCAAGACTTTATCCAATTACAAAAGTCTACAGCAAACAATTGGCTCTTATTTATGATAAGCCATTAATCTATTATCCGCTTTCAATTTTAATGCTTGGCGGAATAAAGGATGTATTAATCATTTCTAACGAAGAAACGATTCCATTGTACAAACAATTATTTAACAACGGAAATAACATCGGGATGAATATTGAATATGCTCTTCAACCAGCACCAAATGGAATTGCTGAAGCATTTATAATTGGTGAAAAATTTATTGGTGATGATGATGTTTGTCTTGTTCTGGGTGATAACATTTTTTATGGTGATTTAACCTTTTTCTATGAAGGAATATTAAAAAATTTTGGAGCCACAATATTTGGTTATCAGGTAAATGATCCTGAACGTTACGGAATTGTTGAATTTGATAAAGACGGAAATGCTATCTCGATCGAAGAAAAACCACAAAATCCCAAATCACAATATGCAGTACCTGGACTTTATATTTATAATAATGAAGTTATTCACATCTCAAAAAATCTTAAACCATCCGCTCGAGGCGAACTGGAAATTACTGATGTAAACAAAGAGTATTTAAATAAAAAACAGCTACGAGTAGAAAAAATAGGAAGAGGAATTGCCTGGTTGGATACAGGAACACCCGAGGCATTGCTTCAGGCATCAAACTTTTTTGGTGTAATTGAAGATAGGCAAGGATTAAAAGTGGCTTGCATTGAAGAGATTGCATATCACAAGGGATTTATTAATAAAGATAAGTTTGCAGTGTTAGTAAACTCTATTCCCAAATCATTATATCGTACTTATCTTGAAAAAATCTTAAAGGAAGGATAATTCTTTTGGAAGTCATCAAAACTGATATCGATGGATTGCTCGTTCTTAAACCAAAGGTTTTTGGTGATGAACGAGGCTATTTTTTTGAAAGCTTTAACGAAGATAATTATCGTAAAGCCGGTATAGATTTTTATTTTGTTCAGGATAATATTTCTAAATCCAAAAGAGGAACGATTAGAGGATTACATTATCAAGTTGGTAATAAAGCCCAGGGTAAACTTTGCAAGGTGGTTTATGGAAAAGTTTTAGATGTAGCAGTAGATATTCGGTTTGGTTCCCCAACTTTTGGAAAATATTTTTCTTCCGAATTATCAGAAGAAAATCACACACAGCTTTGGATTCCCAAAGGATTTGCTCATGGTTTTTCTGTTCTTTCTGAAGAAGCAATCTTCTCTTATAAATGTACTGCGTTATATAGTAAAGATGATGAACGCGCAATACTTTTTAATGATTTAGATTTAAATATTGATTGGAAAATCGACAATCCAATTGTATCAGAGAAAGATTTTAACGCTCAACTATTTAAAGACATTAAAAAAGATTTTATTTATTAATTTTTTTATTACAAAGGAAATGAAATGCGAGTACCACTTTTAGATCTTAAACCACAATATCAATCTTTAAAAAAAGAACTTGATGAAGCAATTATTAAAGTTGCCGAATCACAATACTTTATTCTTGGTCCGGAAGTAACCGGGATGGAAAAAGAATTCTGTAATTATCTTGGTTGCAAACATGCTCTTGGTGTTTCATCCGGTACAGACGCCCTACTTTTAGCTTTGATGGCAGTTGATTTAAAACCAGGAGATGAAGTAATTGTTCCCACTTACTCGTTTTTTGCAACGGCAGGAGTTGTTTCAAGATTAAATGCTATACCTGTGTTGATTGAAAATGATCCGGTTACTTTTAATATGGATCCTAAAGATTTTGAAAAGAAAATTACTCCAAGAACTAAAGCAGTTATACCTGTTCATCTTTATGGGCAAAGCTCAGACTTAGATCAAATAGTTAAAATTGCAAAAGCAAACAATATCATAGTTATTGAAGATGCAGCTCAGGCAATTGGTACACAATATAAAGATGGAAGATTTGTTGGAACAATTGGTGATATTGGTTGCTTTTCTTTCTTCCCAAGTAAAAACCTTGGGTGTTACGGTGATGGCGGATTAGTAACAACAAATAATGATGATCTTGCAAAAATTCTTACGATTAAGAGAGTACATGGCGGTGAACCCAAATATTATCATAAAGTTATTGGCGGTAATTTTAGAATCGATGCGTTACAAGCTGCTGTGCTTCGTGTTAAACTTCCTCATTTGGATAATTGGTCCGAAAAGAGAAGACATAATGCAAATCGTTATACACAGCTTTTTATTGAAGCAGGATTAGCAGAAGAAACCGGCAAAACAAGTTTTGATGCAAAGAATAAAGTCCTGCTCCCAAAAGCGGTTTATGAAAAATCCGGCGCAAAAAATTATCATATCTACAATCAATATATAGTTCGTGTTGATAAACGTGATGAGATGAGAGAATTTTTAACAAAGAATGAAATCGGCACGGAAATTTATTATCCGGTTCCTTTCCATTTACAGGAATGTTTTAAAGAACTTGGGCATAAAAAAGGTGATTTTCCAATCTCAGAATTCTCTGCTGATAAATCCCTCGCCATACCAATATATCCGGAATTGAGCGACGAACAATTGGTTTTTGTTGTTGAAACATTTAAGAAGTTTTTTAATCAGTAAAATAAATTATGTTTAAAAAGATATTTCTGTTTTTGATTCTAAGCTCAGTTGCATTTGCTCAGATGGTTTATGAGCCATTACACAGAGATGTTTATTCTTTTCTTTCGCGACTTAGCCAAAAATCTATTGTTATTTTTGATGATCAGGTAAGACCTGTAAGCAGAAAATATATTGCTCAAAAATTACTTGAAGCTTCTGAGAAATTGAATCAACTTACAGTGTTAGAAATAGATGAACTGGACTTTTATAAAAAAGACTTTAATCGTGAGTTTGATTTTGTTAATAATGTTAATACGGATTCTGACCTTATGACGTTAGTTGGTTATAATGAAGGAAAGCGATTAAGACTATTTAGCTATCGCAATAATCTATTTAGTTTAAACGTTAGCCCTATACTTGGATTAAAAATAGGTTCACGTGACGGAGAAAAGTTAACACATATCTGGAATGGAATATACACTTACGGATATATTGATAAATTTATTGGCTTTAGTTTTGACTTTAGAGATAATTTAGAGCAAGGAAACACTATCGATAAACATAAAGATTTTACACCAATAACCGGTGTTGATGCCAGAACTGATGAAAACATAATAGATTATCCTCCGAATAAGATGGAGTATAATGGATTGAATGCTGTTCTTGCCACTGATTGGAGCTGGGGCTCTTTTTCTGTCGGTAAAGGTTTTCATGAATGGGGCTATGGTGAAAGTGGGCTTCTTGTGCTTTCACAAAAACCTCCATCTTATGGCTTTATTAGATTAGATGTTAAGCCTGTGGATTGGCTTAAGTTTAATTATATGCATGGCTGGCTTTCTTCAGGTATTCCTGATTCTAATTCTTTCTTTTATAATACTGCAGGAGAAATTAGTTTTTCGTTTATTAATAAATTTATTGCTACACATTCTTTAATTATTACTCCTGTTTCTGGATTGGATTTGTCTGTTGGTGAATCAATTATATACGATGATGAACTTGAACTTTTATATCTTATGCCTATTATGTTTTTCAGATTGGCAGACCATCAACTTAGCAATCAATTAAATGCAGCAGGTGGTAATGCTCAATTCTTTTTCGGGGTGAGTTCAAAAGGACAATTAAGAAATACACATCTATATGGAACTTTGTTTATAGATGAAATAACATTGAGCGGACTATTTGATACTTACAAGCAAAGAAATCAACTTGGCTTTACCCTTGGCGGCTCAATTACCGATTTACCAATAGAAAATTTAACAGCAACAATTGAGTACACAAAAATCTATCCTTTCGTTTACAGACATTATATTCAAACAAAGAATTATCAAAGCGCCGATTATTCACTCGGGCATTGGATGGGACACAATGCAGATTTGATTTATGGTTCGCTTAATTATAGATTTATTAGGGGATTGCAAGCTACTGTTTTTGGTCAGTATATACGCAAAGGCGGAGATGGAAATGTTCAACAGCAATATAATTTACAACCTCAACCGTCGTTCTTGTTTGGTATGAGAAAAAACTACTCATATTTTGGAGCAGAAATTAAGTATGAATACACTCACGAACTTTTTGCTAAATTAAATTATCAATATATCAATTCATCAATCCAGCAAGAAGATTTTTCTTTTATTGATAAAGGATTGAATGAGTTTTATTTCTCAGTTTATTATGGATTATAACTCTTAATGGAAAATTTAAAAAACAAAAAAATATATCTTGCTGGCCACACTGGGATGGTTGGTTCTGCAATATTTAGAGAGTTGCAAACTCGTGGTTATAAAAATATCATCATAAAAGATTTAGCAGAACTCGATTTACGAAATCAATCAGAAGTCCAAAACTTCTTTAGAAAAACTAAACCTGAAATATTAATAATAGCGGCAGCAAAAGTCGGTGGAATTTTAGCTAACAATACTTACCGCGCAGAATTTCTTTATGATAACCTGATGATCGAAGCAAATCTTATTCACGCTTCTTATTTAAATAAAATTCAAAAAGTCGTATTTCTTGGAAGCTCTTGTATTTATCCTAAGCTTGCACCACAACCTTTGAAAGAAGAATATTTACTAACTGATACACTTGAATTTACAAATGAGCCTTACGCAATAGCTAAAATAGCAGGAATAAAGCTGTGTGAAAGTTATTATCGCCAATATGGATGCAATTATATTTCAGCAATGCCTACTAATCTTTATGGACCAAATGACAATTTTAATTTAGAAACATCGCACGTATTACCTGCGTTGATTAGAAAATTTCATGAAGCCAAAGTTTTAGGAAATGAATCGGTTACTATTTGGGGAACCGGAAAACCACTGCGCGAATTTATGTATGTAGAAGATCTTGCAAATGCAATAATTTTTATGATGGAAAGTATAGACGCAAAAGATCTATATGAAAATGGAATTACACATTTAAATGTTGGATCAGGAAAAGATATTACAATTGCTGATTTAGCAAAATTGATTTCTGAAATAATTGGGTTTAATGGTAAGATTGAATACGATTCATCTAAACCGGACGGCACACCAAGAAAATTGATGGATGTAACAAGATTAAATTCACTTGGTTGGAAATATAAAACCGAATTGAAAGAAGGAATTATAAAGGCTTATAATTTCTTTAAAGAAAAATATTTATAGGAAAATAATGAAAGCACTAATAACCGGCATAACTGGCCAAGACGGCAGTTACTTAACCGAAATACTTCTTGAAAAAGGATATGAAGTACATGGAATAATACGCAGAAGCAGTTCTTTTAATACGGGAAGAATTGATCATTTGTATGAAAATCCTGAAATACTCAATAAAAAGTTGTTTCTTCACTACGGTGATCTTGTTGATACAAGTAACTTAAATCGTCTGCTTGAAAAAATTCAACCTGATGAAATTTATAATCTTGCAGCCCAAAGCCACGTTAAGGTTTCATTTGAAGTCCCTGACTACACTGCCCAGGTTGATGCACTTGGAACTCTTAGATTTCTCGATGCAATTCGTGAAGTTGGATTACGAAAAGTAAAATTTTATCAAGCATCAACATCAGAGCTGTTTGGTAAAGTACAGGAAGTCCCGCAAAGTGAAAAAACTCCATTTTATCCACGATCACCGTATGGTGTAGCCAAGCTTTATGGTTACTGGATAATTGTAAACTACCGCGAAGCGTATGATTTATTTGCCTGCAATGGAATTTTATTTAATCACGAATCTCCAAGGCGTGGTGAAACTTTTGTAACAAGAAAAATAACTCGTGCTGCGTCTAGAATTGCTGCAGGCTTGCAGTCCAATTTATCACTCGGTAATCTTGATGCAAAAAGAGATTGGGGCTACGCTCCTGAATATTGTGAAGGAATGTGGCGAATACTTCAATACAAAAAAGCTGAAGATTTTGTGTTGGCAACAGGACAAACAAACACTGTTAAAGAATTCGTCGAGTTGTCTTTTAAACATCTTGGTATTGATCTGGAATGGAAAGGTAAAAGCGTAAATGAAAAAGGAATTATTAAGAAGATTGATTTTGAAAAAGCTAAATCCCTTATAAATTTTAACAAGAATTCTAAACTTTATAAATTCAATTTTGCACAAAATTTAAAAAAGGGAAATACTGTAGTAACTGTAGACCCAAATTACTATCGCCCAACAGAAGTAGAACTGTTGATTGGTGATCCAACAAAAGCAAAAAAACTTTTGGGTTGGAAAGCAAAAACAAAATTTGAAGATCTTGTTCAGATTATGATTAAGTCTGATATGGATAAAGTTTTACGAAGAGGATATTAAAAAGTTTTTATTCACTAAACATTCGAGGTTAATATGTTTGATGCAAATTATAAATTCACTTGCGTTGATAGATTTTTAAAGTATGTTAAATACGATACTCAATCTGATGAAGAATCAACTTCATTTCCCAGTTCAGAAAAACAAAAAGTACTTTCTAAAATTCTTGCTGAAGAATTAAAGGCGTTGGGCTTAAAAGATGCTCATATGGATGAGTGGGGTTATGTTATGGCAACATTACCATCCAACACAAATAAAAAAGTTGATCCGATTGCTTTTATTGCTCACGTTGATACTTCTCCGGCAGTAACTGGACTTAATGTAAATCCTGTTATCAGAAAAAATTATCAAGGCGGAGATATTAAACTTGAAAATGGCGGTTGGGTAATTTCTGTTAATGATAATCCAGACTTAAAGAATATGATAGGATTTGATATTATAACAACCGATGGTTCTACATTATTAGGAGCTGACAATAAAGCCGGCGTTGCAGAGATTGTAGATGCTGTAAATTATTTTCTTACTCACCCCGAAGTAAAACATGGTGATATAAAAATCTGTTTTACACCAGATGAAGAAGTCGGGAGAGGTACAGAAAAAATTGATTTAGTAAAACTGGGTGCTAAATTCGCTTATACAATTGATGGCTCAAGCAGAGGTGAACTTGAAACTGAAACATTTTCTGCTGATGCTGTTGTGATAAAATTCTTTGGCAAAAATATTCATCCGGGTTACGCAAAAAACATAATGATAAATTCTGTAAAAATAGCTTCACACTTTATTGAGAGTCTTCCTAAAGATGGATTATCACCTGAAACCACTGATGGGCGAGAAGGATACGTTCATTGCGGATCATTTAATGGTAATGAAGAACTTACAACATTAAAATTTATCATTAGAGATTTTGTAACAAGCAAGCTTAAAGATTATGAAGAATTCCTTAAAAAACTTGCTGAAGAAACAGTAGCAAAATTTCCAGGGGCAAAAATGGAATTTAAAGTAAATGAGCAGTACAGAAATATGAAAGAAGTTTTGGATAAATATCCACACGTAAACAATTATGCAATTGAAGCAATGGAACGAATAGGCATAAAACCAATTATGCATCCAATTCGCGGCGGTACTGATGGTTCTCGTTTATCCTTTATGGGATTACCGACTCCAAATATTTTTGCAGGCGAGCACAGTTTCCATTCACAGCTTGAGTGGGTTGCAATTCAGGATATGGAAATGGCTGTAAAAACAATTGTTGAAGTTGCTAAAGTTTGGGAAGAAAAAGCGTAAATGAATTTTGGGGATAGGAAGTTGGAAATTGTAATAGCTAATGAATACTCATTTTGCTCAAATTGTTTTATAGTAAATGTATGAACAATCTAAAGTATGAAGATTTAGAAGTATATAAACTTGCTGAAAAATTAAGCGATAGGTTTTGGGAGATTGTTTTAAAATGGAATTATATTGCGCAAAAGACCTTCGGTATCCAGATAATTGATTCAAGTTCAAGCATTGGCTCAAATATTGCCGAAGGTTATCGAAAAGGCAGTAATCCCGATAGGGCTAGATTTGCTAAAATTTCTAGAGGGTCGTTGTATGAATCGATTCATTGGATAAATAAAACCAATCGTTTGAAAATATTATCAGAAGCTGAGTTTAAAGAACCTTCAGAGATTTGTGATTTACTAACTCCAAAATTAAGCGCATAACATAAACTATCTAAATAAGAAATAGCGTTGTTAGATAATAAAGAAATATTTTTACAAGGAGTCGTAAATGTAAATCCAACCTCCAATCTCCAACCTCCGACTTCCAAGCCGCCAGAATTAATGGCTCCGGCAGGTGATTGGACGATGCTCCGTGCTGCAGTCAGCAGTGGTGCAGATGCCGTTTATTTTGGTTTGGATAAACTTAATATGCGTGCAAAAGCTGCAAACTTTTCTGTTGAAGAACTTCCTGAAATTATTTCATTCTGTAAAGAAAATAATGTAAAAACATACCTTACACTTAACACGATTGTGTTTGAAGAAGAATTAACAGAGCTTGAGGAAATAATTACTGCAGCTAAAAAAAATGGAGTTGATAGAATTATCTGTTCAGATTTAGCTGTTGCTGATTTATGCCACAAGCACGAATTCCCATTTTGCATTTCTACACAAAGTTCAATTTCAAATTCACTTGCTGCGGATGTTTATAAAAGAATGGGTGCTGTAAGAATTGTTATGGCTCGTGAATGTTCTTTAGATGAAATAAAAAAAATTCGTGTAAAAACTGATCTTGAAATTGAAGCATTTGTTCATGGAGCAATGTGCATTGCAGTTAGCGGCAGATGTTTTATGAGTCATCATATGTTTGGAAAGAGTGCTAACCGCGGTGAATGCATTCAACCGTGCCGTAGAGAATTTGAAATTATGATAAATCAGTTGATCAATCACTTGTCATCGGTGAAGACTATGTTTTATCTCCA
>Ga0105105_10000337_pt1 | contig 21548 bp, 17 predicted proteins | sample PPLLaktember2015_4_FD_79108 | JGI IMG/M metagenome (GOLD analysis project Ga0105105, IMG submission 79108) | Freshwater sediment microbial communities from Prairie Pothole Lake near Jamestown, North Dakota, USA - PPLs Lake P8 Core (1) Depth... | ecosystem: Environmental > Aquatic > Freshwater >...
GCAGCGCTACGTCCCCATTGTTGCAAGCATGGATCGCTCATATTCCTTGCGGTAGCTTTCCAGCCCCATGAAAATCCTGTATGCGATTTTCGTCTGCTCCTGACGGTCTCTGAGGATTTTTTCCTCTTCAGGATTGGAAAGATATCCCGTCTCGACAAGGATGCTCGGCATCGATGGCGTCCACAGCACCATAAATCCCGCCTGGCGAACCCCTCTGCCATTGGTGCTGTTCGGACGGTCGATCCGGTTCTGCACTTCAAGAGCCAGATCGGTAGACTGCTTGGCGAAAGCGCTCTGCGCCATACTGCTCATGATGAGGTACTCGGCCGTAAATCCCTTGTACCGCTCCTTGTAATCGACCTCTTTGGTGATGACCGAGTTTTCCAGCATGGCGACCGAAAGCGCATCCTTGCCTTTATGCGGCCCGAGAATATAGACTTCCGAGCCTTTCACCGTTCTCTTGTTGTTGGCGTTGCAGTGCAGGCTGACAAAAAGCTTGCCTCCGTTCCTGTTGGCTATTTTTCCCCGTTCATGCAGAGGAATGAACCGGTCCTCCTTTCTGGTATAGATCACCCTGACGTCCGGCCATTTCTGGGTGATAAGGGTTCCGAGATCCCGTACGATATTGAGCACGACGTCCTTCTCTCTGGTGCCCCGACCCCCTATCGCTCCGGGATCATGCCCGCCATGGCCGGCATCGAGCACGATGGTGTTGAGCTTCCATTTCTCGATATCGCTGTTGAGGACTTTGGCGATCTGCAGCTCTTTTTCTTTCTGCCGGATGCCCTTGACATCCGCTTCGCTCATGACATATACCAGATAGCGGTTGTTTTTCTCGTCGCGCTGAAAATCGACGGTTTTGATCCTGTAGCCCAGGTTGTCGAGACCGAGTGCGAAGCGAAGCTCCCCCTCCGAGGAGCCGGCCGGAGTTACGGACTTGACGAGACCGCCGCTGAACAGCTTGGTCAGGGCATCGGCATTACACGATGCGTTCTGAAAGGTGAGGTAGGCCCGGCCGGTTTCATCGGGCTTCGTCAGCGCGGTTGTGACCGGTTTTCCCGCTGCGCTGAAAATGATAACCGCTCCGTTCGCCTTGTTTTCGACGTTGACTCCCTTGATGACGGTGCCCGGTTCGGAAGGGATTTTACGCCCGTCAATATCGGCGACCGTCTCCCCCGGTCTGGTCACCCCCACATAGCCCACGGAGTCGCCAAGCCTTGTTCCCGAAAGCCAGGCCGTCATGATGCCCGAAGAGTAATCGTAAACGATATCCTTGTCGAGCCAGAGCGTAAAAAGCCGGCAGGCATGCCGCACGGGCAGAAAGAGCCTGCCGTCCATGACAAGCGGTGCGGACTGCAGCTGTACGACCCGTTTCATGCGCTGGGAATCCCTGGGCACGATCACGGCGAAATTGTTGTCGCTCCTCAGCTGGCAGCTGCTTCCGGGAGCATTGTCGGTTTCCTCCAGAAGCAGTACTCCGGACTCCTGGCGGGAGCTGAGCCGAAGGGCCCGGGCAAACGATTCGAGATCGATCAGCAGGGCTGTGTCGGTCCTGATGGCAAGGACCTTGATCGTATAACCCTGCTCACTGCCGCTCGTAACCCTGAGCGGCACCGTGGTCTCCTCTGAACGAGTGAAGGATGAGGCGCCCTCTGCCCTGAGGGAAAAAAAAGCCGCGATCATCATAAGGAGAGCCGCAATACGGGCCATGGTTCGCAAAGAAAATGGTATCATGAGTATCTGCGCTTGTTGGCTGGATGGTAACGAAATAAATAATAACATATAATTGCATTCTTTCCGATATTGTCCCCGCATCGTGTTTCCGGAGTATCCGGTCCGGTTCCCCGGAAATTTGTTTTTTGGCAGGCAACACCTATCTTTTTTCAATTTTCCAGGGTGCCGCCCTGACGTTGTCAGTACGCTGCACCTTCATGATAACCTCCTTACTGCAGGGATCCTTCAATGGCATCAAAATCAGAAGCACTTACGGCCAGAAACAGAACCCTTATAGTCGTCGAGTCCCCTTCAAAGGCAAAAACCATCAACAAGTATCTTGGCGATCGCTATACGGTTTTCGCGTCGGTGGGACACATCAAGGATCTTCCGAAACGGGAGATCGGACTTGATTTCGATCATCACTACGAGCCGCGCTATGAGGTCATAGCCGGAAAGGAAAAAGTTGTACGGCAGCTGAAAAAACTTGCCGGAGAAGCCGATTCGGTGCTGATCGCAACCGACCCTGACCGCGAGGGAGAGGCTATTGCCTGGCATATTTCCAACGAAATCGAAGCCGCCCGGAAGCCGGTCTTCCGGGTGCTGTTCAACGAAATCACCAAAAACGCCATTCTGGCCGCCATCAACGAACCCCGCCAGATCGATTACCGGCTGGTACGCTCCCAGCAGACCCGCCAGGGGCTGGACAAGATCGTCGGCTACAAGATCAGCCCGTTCCTCTGGAATGTCGTGCTTCGGGGGCTTTCTGCAGGCAGGGTGCAATCGGTTGCCCTCAGGCTCATCTGCGAAAGGGAAGAGGAGATCAACCGGTTCGAAATTCAGGAGTACTGGACGGTTTCGGCCGACTTCGCGACCCCGAAAGGGGAAACGTTCAGGGCCAAACTGGTAAAGGTTGACGGCAGCAAACCCGAACTTTCCAGTCAGGAACAGTCCGAAGCCGCTGCGGCCCTCGTCAGAAACCGCCTTTACGCCGTCAGCGACATTACCGCCAAAAACCAGCAGCGCAAAGCTCCGCTTCCCTTTACCACCTCGCTTCTCCAGCAGGCAGCATCGAACCAGCTCGGATTCGGTTCACAGAAAACCATGCGGCTGGCCCAGCAGCTTTACGAAGGCATCGAGCTCGGAAGCGAAGGCGCGACGGGCCTGATTACCTACATGCGTACCGATTCGACCCGCATAGGCTCCGAAGCCGTTTCGGAAGCCCATAACTATATCCGCACCGTGTTCGGCACAGAATATACCGGTTACGGCGGTTCTGCGAAGTCTTCGAAAAACGCTCAGGATGCCCACGAAGCCATCAGGCCGACCTCGATCATGAGAAAGCCCGAGGCGATGAAGCCCTATCTCAGCAGCGATCAGTACCGGCTCTACGAGCTTATCTGGAAGCGGTTTCTGGCAGCCATGATGGCACCTGCAAAAATCGAGCAGACGAAGGTAGACGTCGAGGATCACGAACGCCGGTTCGTGTTCCGTGCGAACGGAAGTCGCGTACTTTTTCCCGGATTCATGCGGGTTTACGACGACCAGCAGGAGCTCGATTACGAAGCCCGTACCTCGACCAAAGAGGATGTCGAAAAAGAACAGACCGTAAAACTTCCTGAAACGCTGGCCGAAAAGGAGAACCTGAATCTGGCCGAAGTAGATCAGAAACAGAGCTTTACCCGCCCTCCTGCGCGATACAGCGAGGCAACTCTGGTGAAAGATCTCGACAACTACGGTATCGGACGCCCATCTACCTATGCGTCGATTTTTTCCACCCTGCAGGATCGGCGCTATGTGGAGCTTCAGAAAAAGAAAATCGCACCGACCGAACTGGGCAAGGATGTCTCGCAGATCCTTGTGGCGAATTTCCCGGACATCTTCAATATCCGCTTCACCGCCTTCATGGAGGACGAACTGGACAAGGTGGCCGCAGGGGATGACGAATATGAACAGGTGCTCGACAGCTTCTACCGCCCTCTGGAAACCGCTCTCAGCCAGAGAAAAAACGACCCGCTCATTCCGCAGAACACGAATGCGGAAACCTGCGACAAGTGCGGAGAGGGCCGCATGATCATCAAGTGGACGGCCAGCGGGAAATTCCTGGGCTGCTCACGCTATCCCAAGTGCAAGAACATCAAGCCGATCAGCTCGACAAAGGCGAAACCGAAGGAGACCGGCATCAAATGCCCTACCTGCAGCGACGGGCAGATGCTCCTGCGCGACGGGCGGCTCGGCCCATTCCTTGCCTGTTCCGGCTATCCCAAATGCAACACGCTGCTCAATCTCAGCAAGCAGCGCCATATCGAACCGATGAAAACTCCTCCGCTTCAGACCGACCTCTCCTGTCCAAAATGCGGCGCCCCGCTTTACCTGAGAAGCGGCAAACGGGGGCTGTGGCTGGGATGCTCGAAATTCCCCAAATGCAGAGGTCGTCTGGCATGGAACTCCCTTGATCCCGCCGTTCAGGAGAAGTGGGAGACGGCCATGGCAGAACACCGCAAAGCCCACCCGGACGTCGTGCTGACCATGACCGACGGACGACCGGCGCCCATGAACATGCCGGTTGAAGACATCATCATGCGTGCGGAGGAGGCCGGTCTCGTAACCCCCGCTGCGGAGGAGAGCGCAGGCGTCACAGCATGAAAAGGGCCAGTCTGTAGGTGACGAAGGAGAGCAGCCATGCCAGGACAAGCACATAGGCGGAATAAAGCAGCACCGGCCGCCACTCGCCGATCTCCTTCTTCATGACGCCGACGGCCGCAACGCAGGGAATGTAGAGCAGCACAAAAACCATCAGGCTGAGTGCGGTAGCCCTGTTGAAGGAGGGATCGTTTTTCAGGATCGTTGCCAGCTCGGTCGAAGATTCGTCGCTCTGACCAAGCGCATAGATGGTGCCCATGGTTGACACAACAACCTCCTTTGCGGCAAGCCCCGTTACCAGAGCGATGCCGATTCTCCAGTCGAACCCGATCGGCTTGATGACGGGCTCGATCACCTTGCCCACCCTTCCGGCAAACGAATGCTGAAGCTGAAGCGACTGCGCCCGGTACTCCAGCGATTCGCTTGCCGCCCTCTTCTGTACCGCACTCAGTGAACTCTCCTCGATACGGAAGGCTTCAGACGCCGCCCACCTGTCGATCTCCTCGCTGTGCGGGTAGTTGCTGACCGCCCAGATGATCAGGACGGCGGCAAGAATCAGGGTACCGGCTTTCTTCACATACATCATCGCCTTTATTTTCGCCTGAAAAAAAACCGAGTGCATGGTCGGCCACCTGTAGGGGGGGAGCTCCATCACAAAAGGCTCGGAATCACATTTCAGGACGGTCGATTTCAGCAGTTTCGCGCTCAGGAGGGCAACGACGACGCCGAGAAGATAGACGGCGAACATCACATTGGCGGCAACATCCGGCGGGAAAAATGCGCCGGCAAGCAGCACATAAACCGGAAGTTTCGCCCCGCAGCTCATGAAGGGAATAATCAGAATCGTTGCAATGCGGTCGGTCGGGCTTTTGAGGGTCCTTGTAGCCATTATTGCCGGAATCGAACAGCCGAAACCGGTGATCATGGGAATGAACGACTTGCCGTGCAGCCCGAACCGGTGCATGACCTTGTCGATGACGAATGCCGCTCTTGCCATATAGCCCGAGGCTTCAAGAAACGAGAGCCCGATGAAAAGCAGCACGATATTGGGCAGAAAGACAAGCACCCCTCCGACTCCGGCAATGATGCCGTCAATGACGATGGATCGAAGCGTACTGTTGACGAGCAGCGGCTCTACGGCACCGGAAAGAGCCGCGAACAGGGATTCGAGCATATCCATGAGCGGAGAGCCGAGCGTGAAGGTGATCTGGAAAATCGCCCAGACCACAAAAAGGAAAACAGGCAGACCCAGCACCCGGTTCAGCACGACCATATCGATATAGTCGGTTGCCGTGGATTTCCGCTCATCAGGAAAGCGCACGCACTCTTTCATGGCCCCGCGGATAAACGCATGGCGGTCTTCGGTAATGAGCATTTCCGGGTCCGAGTCATACAGCTTCGCGGCCTCCCTCATCGCATCCTGCAGGGCAAGTTCTACCTTGACCCAGACAGGGTACTGCTGAACCCGATGGTAGACTTCACGGTCGCTTTCGAGCAGCTTGATGGCGAGCCAGCGGGTATCGGCCGATTGGAGATCCATCTCTTTCCTCAGTATGCCGGCAATCGCCTCAACCGCCGCTTCGATTGCCGGCCTGAAGGAGAGCTTGTTTTTCCGGATTTCGATATCTTTTTCATAGACCCGGACAATGTGGGCAAGCAGCGGGTCGATCCCGGTTTTCTTTTTTGCCGATGTCGGCACGATGTGACAGCCGAGAAGTCGCTGGAGCTGCTTGACATCAATCGAAATCCCCTTCTCCTCCACCTCGTCGATCATGTTGAGAGCGGCAAGGAAATCGATGTTCATCTCCATGAGCTGGGTGGTGAGCAGGAGGTTCCGCTCAAGATTCGGGCCTTCGAGTACATTGACCACCACGTCCGGCCGTTCATCGATCAGATAGTTGCGGGTAACGATCTCTTCAGGAGAGTAGGGCGTCAGCGAATAGGTGCCCGGCAGATCGACAAACCGTATGCGGTACGATCCGTAATCAAGGTAACCCTCGTGTTTTTCGATGGTGACGCCTGAAAAGTTGCCGACTTTCTGGTGCGAACCGGTCAGCACGTTGAAGAGCGAGGATTTCCCGCAGTTCGGATTGCCTGCAAGGGCTACGCTGATCTCTTTTCTTTCGGTCACAGGACTTCCCCGCAGCAGGGGCGGCCCTCTTTATCGCAGGACATGGGCATACCGTCACCGGCATGGCCGGTCTTGTGAACCGAAATGCCTTCAGCTTCGCTTTTTCTCAGGCTCAGGTACATGCCCTTGAAAAAAATCTCCATGGGGTCGCCAAGCGGAGCGACCCGAAGCACCTTGAAACGGGTGCCCTTTATCAGACCCATATCGAGAATCCGCCGGCGCACCGCCTGTTCCGCCTTTACCGCAGTCACTTCGGCCTTGTCGCCAACCTTCAGCTCCGACATTTTCATATACATTCTTCCCCAATGAACAGTATGGCAAATTATTTAACTGGATTGAATGTAAATAACTGCGACGGAACCGTAAAAATTCTTTTGACTTTTTTTATTTTTCCTGCCGGCAGCTACCGCCCTCCGGCCAGACGGCGAAGCACGGTCTGCAGAATGCCCCCGTTGCGGTAATAGTCGGCCTCCACCCTGGTGCCGATCCGTGAAATCACCCGGAAGCGCCGTTCTTGGCCGGTAAGCCCCGAACGGGCGGTAACCGTGAGCTCCGCGCCCGGCAGCAGACACTCCTCTACGGGAATATCGAAAAGCTCCGATCCGTCAAGAGAGAGTGAATCGGGGCTCTCGGCATCGGCAAATTCAAGGGGGAGCACACCCATCCCGACAAGGTTCGAACGGTGAATGCGTTCAAAGCTCACGGCGATCACGGCCCGAACTCCGAGAAGCAGGGTGCCTTTGGCCGCCCAGTCGCGGCTGCTGCCCATGCCGTAGTCCCTGCCGGCAAGAATAACCAGAGAAGTTCCCTCGCTGCGGTAGCGCATGGCCGCATCGTAGATGCTCATCACTTCAGCATCGGTTCCGTCCCCGGAAAACCAGGTCGTCATACCTCCTTCGGTTCCGGGAGCAAGCATGTTGCGTATCCGCAGGTTGTCGAAGGTCCCCCGTATCATCACCTCGTGATTACCCCTGCGGGAGCCGAAACTGTTGAAATCCTCCCGGGCAATGCCGAGATCCAGAAGATAGCGTCCGGCAGGCTGTGCCGGACGGATGCTTCCGGCCGGGCTGATATGATCGGTCGTTATCGAATCGCCGAAAACCGCAAGAGCGCGCGCGCCGCGTAACTGCATCAAAGGAGCCGGAACGGGTTCGATACCATCGAAGAACGGGGGCTTCCGGATATATGAAGAGGCCGGGTCCCATGCGTAGAGGTCTCCATCGGGAGAGTCGATTTGCAGCCACTCTTCGGTGCCCCGGAAAACATCGCGGTAGCGCCGGCTGAACTGCTCGGTCCTTACCGAACCGGCAATGACCTGCCGGATAGCCTCGTCCGTAGGCCAGATATCCCTGAGAAAAACCGGAGAGCCCTGTCTGTCGAAGCCGAGCGGTTCCGTCCGGATATCGATGGCGACCGTTCCACAGAGCGCATAGGCTACGACAAGAGGAGGACTTGCAAGATAGTTCGCACGAACCAGAGGGTGGATGCGGCCTTCGAAATTCCGGTTCCCCGAAAGAACCGAGCAGACAATGAGATCGTCACGGGCAATCGCTTCGGAAATATCGTCGCCCAGAGGGCCGGAAGTGCCGATGCAGGTGGTACAGCCATAGCCAACCGTGGAAAAGCCGAGCGCATCGAGGTCAACAGAAAGTCCGGAAGCGTCAAGATAATCGGTAACCACACGCGAGCCGGGCGCAAGAGAGGTTTTAACCCACGCCTTCGGCGCAAGCCCCCGCTCTCTTGCCGCACGCGCAAGAAGACCGGCGGCAACCATGACTGAGGGATTGCTGGTATTGGTGCACGAGGTGATGGCGGCGATCACCACCGCGCCGTGTCCGGGCAGGGCCGCCGTTTCCGGTGCCGCTCCTCCGGAAACGGAGAGCGGGATTACCGCGGAAAGGCTGCCTTCGTAATCCATCTGGCTTCCGTTGCCCGCACCGTTCTGTCGGCCGTAGACGCTCTTCATGTCCATCTTCCACTGAGCGCCTGCCGAGCCGAGCGGAATACGGTCCTGCGGACGCCTGGGACCGGCAATTGAAGGCTCGACAAGCGAAAGGTCAAGTTCGAAAACCCTTGAAAAAACAGGATCGCTTCCAGGCTCCCTCCAGAGGCCCTGCTCCTTGCAGTAACGCTCGACCAGATCGCACCGCTCTTTGCGACCGGTCATCTTCAGATAGTCGAGCGTAAGGAGGTCGACCGGAAAATAGCCCATGGTGGCTCCGTATTCAGGGGCCATATTGGCAATGGTGGCCCGATCGGGAAGGGCAAGTGCGTCAAGACCTGGCCCGAAAAACTCGACGAAATCGTTGACGACGCCGATACGGCGGAGCATTTCGGTAATGGAAAGTACAAGATCGGTCGCCGTCGCCCCTTCAGGCAGAGCCGAATGCAGGCGGACTCCGGTAACCCGCGGCAGTGAAATGGAGAGCGGCTGCCCCAGCATGACCGCTTCAGCCTCGATTCCCCCCACGCCCCATCCTGCAACGCCGAGAGCGTTGATCATGGTGGTGTGGCTGTCGGTACCGACCAGCGAATCGGGATAAGCCATGCCGTCATCAAGGGTAACCACCCCGGAAAGATATTCGAGGTTGACCTGGTGCACGATGCCGGTTCCGGGAGGGACCACCCTGAAATTTCTGAACGCTTTCTGTCCCCACTTCAGAAAGGCATAGCGCTCCCTGTTCCTGGAAAACTCCATCTCAAGGTTGCGACGCAGAGCGTCGGGAGATGCCGCGACATCCACCTGCAGCGAGTTAGCGATCACAAGATCGCAGGGCACGAGAGGATTGATCCGTTCAGGATCGCCGCCCAGCCGGAGGCATGCTTCACGCAGAGCGGCAAGATCGACGATCGAGGGAACGCCGGTAAAGTCCTGCAGTACCACTCTGGACGGCCTGAACGCGATATCGGCCGCACCGGCCCTCGATGGCTCCCATGAGGCAAGACAGAGAATGTCCTCGAGGGTAACCGCATAGTTGTCGCAGTTCCTGAGTGCGGACTCGAGCAGGATTTTAAGGGATTTCGGCAGGCACGGGACGCCGGGGAAGCCGTTTTCGGCAAGCGCCTGCAGTGAGTGACAGGAAACAGGCCCCATCAGGGTCTGAACGGCACGCAAGGTCTCCTTCGGGTCGATAGTCATCATTGTCTCTCCTGCTCCTGAAAGATTGCTGCGGCAAGGGCTCTTCAGCCGTGTTGTGCGGCCCCGCCGGGAAATGGCGGCCAACCCATCTTTCTGCCCCCGATGAGATGGCCGTGAATATGAAAAACGCTCTGCAGGGCATCCGCTCCGTTATTGAAAACCAGACGGTAACCTGAAGAGAGCACACCTGTTTTTTCAGCGACAACCTGGGCTGCAAGCAGGATATGACCGGCAATATCGAGATCTTCCGGCTCCAGATCGCTCAACGATGCAATATGTTTTACCGGAATAATCAGGACATGCTGCGGTGCTGCCGGGGTTATATCCCGAAAGGCCAGAACATGGTCGTTACGATAGACAACCGTTGCGGGAATCTCTCCCTGAACGATTCTGCAGAAAAGACAGTCCGGATGCTGGTGCATGGTACTCATTGCGGCAACTCCTGCTTGTCGGGCTGCGAAAAAGCCGGAAAAACTGCATGCCCGTTATTTTATTTCTTCCGATACGGCAAGTGTGAGGGTTTCCTGATCGGCCATAAGAAAAACGGAGATGGCCCCTTTTGTCGCGTTAATCGAGCCTCCGGCACCCTTGTCCGAGGTAACCAGGGTGAGAACGGTCTCGAACCCCCGGTTTTTCAGCAGGGCGTCATAGGTTTTGATGCCGTTTTCAGGAACGTTTTCACAGGCTACGGTCCACCCCCTGACCCCGGAGGTTTCCGTGCGCGTTACGGCCTTGAGGGTACCATAGGGGAACTTCGGCACCCCGGACGGCATATCCTCAGGCCACGATGCATGTTCCGACTGTACTTCTATTTTCCGGCCATCGGATTCAATAGACATCTTTCCGTCAGCGGTATTCAGCTCGACATTGTTTCCGGTAGACTGCTCGATGGCTTTTTCAAGAATCTCGTCTCCGATTTTTTTCTGGCAGGAGGAGAATGTTGCGGCAAGCGCCAGAAAAGAAAGGGAATATGACGCTGTGCGAAGAATCGATGGACGCTGCATGAGTCTGGCTGCTGTCTTGGTGAACAGGGATCCGGCGGACAACTCCCGCCCTTTGCAATGTACGCAATTGCACGGCAACAGGAAACCGCATGGAACGACGGATTACCTCTCCCCGTCGCGGCCCTCCGGGATGAACCCGTGCTGGGTGCTCTTGTCTGAAACCGGCGAGGCAAGGACCTTGTCGATCCGCTTTCCGTCGAGATCGACAACCTCCAGACGCCACCCTCCCCACTCCATCACATCACCGGTGACGGGCATTCTGCCCAGCAGCCACATCAGAAGACCGCTCAGGGTATGATAAAGCCCTTTATCCTCTTCAGGAACGCTTTTCAGGTCGAGGGTATCTTTCAGTTCAGGAACCGGAATCATGCCGTCAAGCAGCCAGGTGCCGTCATCCCGCTGCAGGGCCCATGAATCTTCGAGATTGCGGGGCACGAACTCACCGGTCACGGCTTCCAGGAGATCCTGCATGGTCACCAGTCCCTGGATTTCCCCGTACTCGTCGACAACGAACACCATCTGGGTGCCGGATAACCTGAAATGCTCGAGGAGTTCCATTCCTGTAAGGGTTTCGGGCACGTAGACACAGGGCTGAAGCTGTGCGCTGAAATCGGTAAGCCCGCCTTTAAGGGTCTGGGCAAGAAGCTGTTTGGCATTGACCACGCCGAGCAGCGACTGCAGACCGCCCTGACAGACAGGAAAACGGGAGTGTTCCGAACCGGTCACCCGGTCGATATTCTCTTCCAGAGGCAGGGCGACGTCAAGATAGACGATATCCGCCCTCGGCACCATAAGGGTTCCAAGCTGCCGGTCATCAAGCCTGAAAACGTTGCGCACCATTTCATGCTCCTGCTGTTCGATGACCCCCGCTTCCGACCCCTCTTCGAGCATGGCATGGATCTCCTCTTCGGTCACGCTCGGAGCCGACTGGGGATCTTTTCCCAAAAGACGGAGAATCGCATCGGTGGAAGCCGAAAGCAGGCGGACGAAAGGGCGGGTTATGGCTGCAAGGGCAAGCATGGGGCGGGAAACGAGCATGGCGACCCCTTCGGGGTTGAACTGGCCAAGTCGCTTGGGAACCAGCTCTCCGATGACGATGGTGATATAGGTGATGGAAATGACCACCAGGGCGGTGGCCAGGATGCCGCTGATCTCCTTATCCATCCCGAAAGACTGAAGCCAGAGAGAAAAGGGTCGGGCAAGAGCCCCCTCGCCGACAATACCGTTCAGGATGCCGATCGAGGTTATGCCTATCTGTATGGTTGAAAGAAACCTTGTCGGCTCCTGTCCCAGCCTGACGGCGACTTCCGCAGCTCTGTCGCCCTCGCCGGCAAGCTTCTGCAATTTTGAGCGCTTCGCCGTTATCAGCGCAATCTCCGACATGGCGAACATGCCGTTGACAATAATGAGAAATAAAAGAAAAAGTATTTCCATAAATGGAGGTTTGAACCTTCGAGCCTGCCGTCACCGAAGCAACGCCCTCCGACGGAGGGGCGCCCATGCACGGGAAGATTCCTTATGCAACCAGAGATTCAGTTACGGTTATCAACTACGACATTCCATGCCGATTTCCAAACGGGCATTGTCACAAAAAGGTTACAACTTTTCCTGTCGTAAAAAAAGCTCCCGGGGAAAGAGGTCTGTACAGGGCTCTTTAAAGCTTTTAACTGCAGTGCTTAGGTAAAGGTTCACCATAGCCCGCCCGTTACCGGACAGCGCAGACGGGCGGCGCTTGTGCCTCATAGTTGAAAAAACAATTTTCCTCCCTATTTTATGAACGGTGCCGTTACTATTCAAGAATCCGATACTCCTCCCTCCTCAATGAAAAACAATATATGCCTGTGCAGGATCATGCTCCCCCTTCTCATCCTGCTTGTGTCCGCCTGCAGCGGAAACAAAAGCGAACCCCTGACGGACAGCGAAGGAAGAAGCTACAACACAGTCCGGATCGGAAAACGTGTCTGGAGTGCGGAAAATCTCGATGTGTCCCGGTACCGTAACGGCGACCCCATTCCAGAGGTCCGGGATCCCGAAGAGTGGTCGAAACTGACTACGGGGGCATGGTGCCGGTATGAAAACAACCCTGAAAGCGGAAAAACCTACGGTCGGCTCTACAACTGGTACGCCGTGAACGATCCGAGAGGAATTGCTCCCGGAGGCTGGCATGTGGCAACCGATGCCGACTGGAAGGCGCTGGGCGAAGCACTTGGCGGCCCGGAGCGGGCGGGCGGAGAACTCAAGGCGGCGAAGTTCTGGAAAGAAACGGACGGACGGGAGGGAAAAAGCGGACTCGGCGTTCTGCCCTCCGGTGCGCGCCGCGACACCGACGGAGCCTTTGTGCTCGCCGGCGAGTACGGACGGCTCTGGTCTTCAACGGAATCGACCCCCGAAAGGGCCTGGGGATACGCCGTCGGGTACTTCGACGACGCACTGCGCCGCGGAGAGGCCGGCAAGCGGCTGGGGTTTGCCGTCCGATGCGTCAAGGACTGAAGATGGCCTTCGTGAGGGCCGCGAAAGCCGGTCAGAGCGAATCCCTGACCGGCTTTTCCTTTTCGGAAAACAGTTTTGCCGAAAGAAACTCCCGGTTCATGCGGGCGATATTGGTCACGGAAATCAGTTTCGGGCACTCCACCTCGCAGGCATAGGTGTTGCTGCAGTTGCCGAAACCCAGATCGTCCATGCACGCAACCATCTTCTGTACCCGCTGAGCTGCTTCCACCCTGCCCTGCGGAAGCAGGGCGAGATGAGAGACCTTGGCGGAAACAAACAGCATGGCGGCGGCATTCGGGCAGGCGGCAATGCAGGCTCCGCAACCGATACATGCGGCCGCATCGAATGCCGCGTCGGCAAGCGGCTTGGGAACCGGAATGGTATTGGCATCGGGAATGCCGCCGGAATTTACCGAAACATAGCCTCCCGCCTGAATGACCCGGTCAAGCGCGCTGCGGTCGACGACGAGATCCCTGATAACAGGAAATGCCCTGGCCCTCCACGGCTCAATGTGGATAAGCTCTCCGCTGCTGAAGGATCGCATATGCAGCTGGCAGGTGGTTACTCCCCTGACCGGCCCGTGCGGCCTGCCGTTGATGTAGAGGCTGCAGGTCCCGCAGATGCCCTCCCTGCAGTCGTGATCGAAAGCGACCGGGTCGCCTCCTTCGGCGATGATCTGCAGATTGAGCACATCGAGCATTTCAAAGAAAGAGATGTCAGGAGAAATACCGCTCACGCGATAGGTGACCATCTCTCCGCGTTCCTTTGCATTTTTCTGCCGCCAGATTTTAAGCGTGAAATCCATAATCCCGTAGCTTATTTATAAGAGCGTTGTGAAGGCCAGACCACCTCGAACAGAAGATCCTCACGGAGCAGGTCCGCCGGCTCGTTCCGCCCTTTGTACTCCCATGCCGAAACAAAGGAAAAATCCTGATCGTTGCGCAGCGCCTCGCCGTCCGGAGTCTGGAACTCCTCCCGGAAATGACCGCCGCACGACTCCTCGCGCTGCAGGGCGTCACGGACCATCAGCTCGCCAAGTTCAAGAAAATCGGCAACCCTCCCTGCCTTTTCAAGCTCAGGATTGTACTCGTCCAAACCGCCGGGAATACGTACCTCCGCATGAAACTCCTCACGAAGCTGCGGAATGCGCACGAGGGCATCTTCCAGACCGCTTCTGTTCCGGGCCATGCCGCACTGCTCCCACATGAGCTTTCCGAGCCTGCGGTGGTAGTAATCGACAGGCTGCTTTCCCGAGGTGTTTTTCAGCTTGACCAGACGCTCCCGTACCTGTTCGGCGGCCAGCGTGAACTCGGAGCTGTTGGGGTCGAACCTCGGCGTGTGGATTTCAGCCGCAAGATAGTTGCCGATCGTAACCGGCAGAACGAAATAGCCGTCGGCAAGGCCCTGCATGAGCGCCGATGCCCCGAGACGGTTTGCCCCGTGATCGGAAAAGTTGCATTCGCCGATGGCGTAGAGCCCCGGAACCGTTGTCATGAGCTCATAATCGACCCACAGGCCGCCCATGGTGTAATGAACGGCCGGATAGATCATCATCGGAGTTTCATAAGGATTCTCTGCGACGATCTGTTCATACATCTGGAAAAGGTTTCCATAGAGCGCCTCGATAGTCCCTGCGCCCTTGCGCTCTATGGCCTCGGCAAAGTCCAGAAACACGGCGACTCCGGTCGTACTGACTCCGTATCCTGCATCGCACCGCTCTTTTGCCGCTCTTGAAGCGACATCCCGCGGCACGAGATTGCCGAAAGCAGGGTAGCGCCGCTCAAGATAGTAATCGCGGTCCGACTCGGGAATTTCCGACGGTTTTATCTCCCGTGAACGCAGGCGGTCAACATCCTTTTTGTGTGCAGGAACCCATATCCTTCCGTCGTTGCGAAGACTTTCGCTCATGAGCGTCAGCTTCGACTGGAACTCGCCGTGAACGGGAATGCAGGTTGGATGAATCTGGGTGAACGCGGGATTGGCGAACAGGGCGCCTTTCTTGTAGGCGCTCCATGAAGGGGTTACATTGGAACCCATGGCATTGGTGGAAAGAAAAAACACGTTGCCGTAGCCTCCGTTTGCCAGAACGACCGCATGGGCGGCAAAACGTTCGATTTCGCCGGTAACGAGATTGCGGGCGATAATCCCCCGTGCCTTCCCCTCGACAAGCACCATATCGAGCACGTCCCTCCGGTTGTAGAGCGTAACGTTGCCGGCGGCGATCTGGCGGCTCAGCGCACTGTACGCTCCGAGCAGGAGCTGCTGGCCGGTCTGACCCCGTGCATAAAAGGTCCGTGATACCTGGGCGCCTCCGAACGAACGGTTGGTGAGCAGCCCGCCGTACTCCCTGGCAAACGGAACCCCCTGCGCCACACACAGATCGATGATCTGGTTGCTGACCTCGGCAAGACGGTAGACGTTGGCTTCACGGGAGCGGTAGTCGCCGCCTTTGATGGTATCGTAAAAAAGCCGGTAAACACTGTCTCCGTCGTTGGGATAGTTTTTTGCCGCGTTGATTCCTCCCTGGGCCGCAATGCTGTGCGCCCGGCGAGGTGTATCCTGGTAACAGAACACCTTGACGTTGTAGCCGAGCTGGCCGAGCGTTGCCGCGGCGGACGCCCCGGCAAGACCGGTGCCGACAACGATGATGTCGAGTTTTCTCTTGTTGTTGGGGTTGACCAGTTTTGCCGCCGACCTGTATGCAGTCCATTTGTCAGCTATCGGTCCTTCCGGGATTCCGGCATTGAGGCGCATCATGAAATATGGATTTTCAGCAATTGTTAATCTATCTGAAAAGAAGAAAATAGAGCGGTATCACCATGAATCCGAGGGTTATGGCCACGGAATAGATGGTACCCGCAGCCTTTACCGCGCCCATATAGCGACTGTGGTTCCACCCCATGGTCTGGAATGCGGACTGAATTGCGTGGTTGAGGTGAATACCGAGGCATACAAAACAGAACATGTAGAAGAGCGCGTACCAAGTGCTGGAGAAGAGATGCCGGGTCATCGCATAAAAATCGTGAGGACCGATACCCTCGGGGGGAGCCACAAGGCCGATCTTGACGAAGTAGTAGTCGGAAAAATGCAGGGCGAGGAAAATCAGGACAATAATGCCGCTGTGCAGCATGTATTTCGACAGAAAGGAGGTTTCCGTGCGGTTGCCGATCACATAGCCTGCAGGCCTCGATGCGCGGTTCTGCAGGGAAACCAGAATACCGAGCACGATATGGAGAAGAAATCCGGCAAAAAGAACTATCTCGAAAATCCTGATGAGAGGATTTGAACTCATGAACTCGGCAGCGACTGAAAAGGAACGCCCTCCATCATCGCTGAGCAGCAACAGATTGATGCCGAGATGCACGCCGAGAAACGTTACCAGAAAAACCCCGGCAAGCGCCATCATCACCTTTCCGGTGATTGAGGAAAATTGCAATAACTTGTTCATACAATAGGTTTTCAGTGCAATGGAAAAGAACAGGATCACACAGGATTCCAGCGAGGGAATGTACGACCTGCGTTCCGATATTACAAAATAAAATCCACTCCGTCTTCCAGCACGGCAACTGCCCTCACCGGAGCAGCTTCCGCACCTTCGAGCTTCAGGGGCAGGCAGAAAAACTGAAAGCCCGTTCCAAACAGACGAGGGTCGGAATAAACCAGATTCTCCACGATCAGCACGCCCTTTGCAAGAAAACGGCTATGCACCGGGTACCCTTCGGAATCCGGCGGATCGACCGAAACCGTGTCAACGCCGATGCCTTTCAGCTGGAACTCAGCCAGCCACTCCGCAGCTTCGAGGCTCAGCACCGGATAGCCGGACAGGTATCGCTGCGTGCCCCAGTGACGCCCCCATCCGGAATGCAGCAGCACGAACTCGGCTCCCTCGATCAGGTCGCGGTGCGCCATGAGAAGGGCAAGAGGAATGGTTCCTCCGGAAGCGCTCTCCATATCGAGCAACACCCCGCGACCGACGAACCGTTCAGCGCCGAAAGCGTCAAGAGAGGGCGCGCCTTCGGACATATGGAGAGGAAGATCGACATGGGTTCCGGTGTGGGAGGAAAAGGTGAGCATCCGTTCGTTGAAGCCGTCCGCTTCGATGCTACAAAACGGCACCGACAGCGGCAGCGGAGTTCCGGGATAGCAGGACATGCCGGGGCCGATCGAACGGGAGAGATCAATCACACGCATCGCGTCTCCCTGCCATCTCAATAGTCATGACTGTCTGGAGTAATCAATTGATCCCTCCGAAATATTTCATGAACTGCACCCGTTCATACACGGCGGGATTGGCCGCATGAGCCATACTCATGCGGCCGATGAACTCGCCGGTTGTAAGAAACCGGTGCCGCTCCATATACGCTTCAAGCTCACGAAGCATCATGCCGATTTCACCAGTACCTTTTTTGTAAAGAACAGAAGCGATCTCAACCGCCCTGGCGCCGGCAAGAAGCTGTTTGATCAGCCCTTTGCCGTCATGAACCCCGGTTGACGCAGCAAGATCGCACTGCACCCGGCCGCTCAGAATGGCAATCCAGCGTAGAGAGTGATAGATATCCGCAGGAGAGCTGAAAACTCCGCCGGAGGTAACCGTAAAGGTTTCGATATCGAAATCGGGAGAAAAAAACCTGTTGAACAGCACAAGGCCCCGTATGCCTGAACTGGAGAGGGTAACCGCTTCAGCCGCCAGACTTGAAAAATAACTGCTGATTTTCGCGGCAACCGGAATACGGACAACTCTGGTGATTTTTTCGAGAACATCGCTGTAAAGCCGCTCATTTTCGGCACTGCTCCTTCCGGGATCGGAGGGCGGCAGGAAAATGTTGATTTCCAGTCCATCGGCTCCTGCCTGCTCAATCTGGGAAGAGAATGAGAGCCATTCGCCTTGCGAAACACAGTTTATACTTGCGATAACGGGTATATCGACAGCCTGTTTGCTGCTCTTTATCAGATCGAGGTAACCGTTCAGGGCATTGCCCCTGGTATACTCCCGTATATAGTCCTCTGCCTGTGCATAATAGTGGCGCTGTTCGTTCTGGTCTTCCGCCAATCCGGTTTCAAGCAGAATCTGCTCTTCAAAGAGCGATTTCAGCACAACGGCACCTGCCCCGTCTGCCGCCATAGCCTTGACCCCCTCAAGCGTTCCGGTAAGTCCTGAACTCGCGACAATCAAAGGGTTACGAAGCTTCATGCCCATCCATGTCGTAGAAAGATCTGCCATAATTTTACTCCGTAAGTCGTATTGCCGTGCAGCCGAAAAATAACCGCCCTCAATCCGGTTTATTGCTAAAGCTAAAAAAGAAACTTCTGACCTGCACAGGAAAACAGCATGCCGATCAAAAGAATTCCCTTCGGAATTATTGCCTCTGCAGGACTGTTCCATTCAGGAAAAAGGATCCATCATGAACATCTCCCACACGATCGTCATCCTTCGCCCGATTAAGGATGTGGCGGATTATCTCTCGGACATAGCCAACGACAGCGTATGGCAGGCGGATGTGCTGAAGTCGGCAGTCACCAGCCAGGGGCCCGTCGGCAAGGGAACCTGCGGGTATGAAATCCGCTCGGTGCTGGGCTTCCCCATGCGTACCGAATGGATCGTTACCGCCTATGAGCCTGAAAAACGGCTTAGCTTCGCCAGCACAAACAGCGCAGTCCCTTATGAGGGCGTCATGGAATTCGAGCCGGTTGCCGGCGGCACCCGTCTGAAGTACGGGTTTTCGACAACGCCTGAAGGTCTTGCCGGACTCCTGGATCCGCTGATGGAGTTTTTCTTTGGGTTCCGGTTCAGAGCAAACCTTGAAAACCTCAAAACCATTCTCGAAAAGTCCTGACCGGGCGCATTGAGCGCATCGTTACCGCCGCCCGCCGAAACGGGCAAGGCGCATGATTTTTTCGGCAATGCCGGTGTTGTCATAGCTGCCGCCGAACGCTTCCGCACCTGCTCCCGTCGCGAAAACCGGAACCGGAACTGCCGTATGGACGTTGCTTGTCCAGCCGATACCGGCCCTTGCATTCAGCATGCCTGTAACGGCTGAAGCAAAACGTTCCGCTTCGGGTACGGCGTCCTCAGGCGTTGCCGGATATGCATCCCTGAGGATTTTCCGCTCCTGCACAGAGATCGCCAGTGCCGGATCCAGAGCGGCGTCGCCAAGACCATAGTATACCTTTACGCTGTCGAGCGCCATGGCAAAGGAGACATTGCGGTTTTTCGACCATGAGCCAACCATTTCCGAAAACCGCTGCCGCGAAACCTTCTGCCGGCGCAAGAGCGGCAGCCTGCTTTCATAACCCAGCATCGCGTTGCCGAGCGAGAGACCGCCGCACTCGTGATCGGCAGTCACGACAATGAGCGTTTCATCCGGGTGAAGCCGATAAAAAGCAACCGCCTCGGCAATCGCCCTGTCGAAAGCCGCAACATCATGCGCAGCCGCGGCGGCATCGTTGGCATGGCATGCCCAGTCGATCCTTCCGCCCTCGACCATCATGAAAAATCCGTCCTGGTTGTCGAGCAGCCTGATTCCCTGACGGGTAAACTCCGCCAGGGAGATATCGTCTTTCCGGCCATCCATGGCATAACTCAAAGCCGCCTTGCCGTCAAAGCGGGTATATGCCCAGCAGCGGGTTCCCGGCATCACGGAAAGCAGCTCATCGAGATCCGTCGTTATCCGGTACCCTGCGGCTTTCATGACAGACGGGATGTCCGGCTTGACGGCCCCATCCTGACGGCGGTTATGCGCAAAGTCGCCCTCGGTATAGCCTCCCCCGAAATAGTCGAAACCGCTTGCAGCCATCTGCATGGCGATATCGTGGTAGTTGCCTCTTCCGGCGTTATGGGCGTAAAAGCAGGCCGGAGTGGCATTATCGATACCCACACTCGAAACGATGCCCACCCGCAGGCCTTTAGCCTTCGCCATTTCGGCGATGGTACGGAGGGTGTCCCTGTGGTTGCTCCTCATCGAGATGGTGCCGACGGAGGTCTTGAAACCGGTCGCCAGCGCCGTTCCCGCCGCTCCGGAATCGGTGATGTAGCGGTTTTCGGCGTGGGTAGCGGTTACTCCGGCGACAGGAAAGCTTTCCATGGCAAGCACGTTCCCCGAATCGAGTACCGCTTCTGACAGCTTTACCTGGGCCGGGCCCATACCGTCGCCGATAAAGAGAAAAATGTACTTCGGGCGAGAGGAAAAAGAGCCCGTATCCGTCGTCGTATGCACCAGCCCGGCGCTGCCCTTGCAGCCTGACGTCGCAACGAGCATGAGCAGAACCAGCATGAGCAGAATCAGGAGTTTCAGGTAAATTGCGGATGCGGTTGTTCCGGGACGCGGCGCAATCATGGTTGTTTGCCTATTGGTTGAAAAAATGCGGAAAGGCGGCATTGCTGCCGCCTTTCAACATAAGAAATGCCGGTGTTACGAATCGGTTACATCGACTCTGCGCCCGTCAATAGAGCCAGGAAAAACCCAGGACAAGAGCATTGGTGTTGATCCCGTCATTGGAGCGGTCTGCAAAGCCCGCATGGGAAAGATGCCTGAACCGGTACCCTCCGAACAGCGCCATTGCCGGCGCAACCCGGTACTGCAGACCGGCCCCGAACTGGTCGAGAAAATTGAATCCGGCCTTTCCCTGCTCCACGCTATCGATGCTGTAGTACATCGGTGCGACGCTGGCCTCAAGATAGAGCGCCAGGGGACGGCTGACTTCGTGAAGGTAGCGCACACCCAGAGCGCATCCCGCCTCTATTCCGTCTTCAGATCCTGAAACGGCGTTGACAAAGGGCTCGACTGTCAGCTGCAGGGTATTTCGGGAGCTCTTTATGCCCAGCAGACCGTTGGCGCTGAAACCAAATCTCACGAATCCCGGATAGACGGATATGTCTTCGGATTCACCATTCAGCGAACCCCATGCATAACCGGTTCCAATACCGATTTCATTGAGACTGAGAGCGCCTTTCCTCTCGGGCTGCGCCGTTTCAGCGAAGGCCGGTGCCGGAACGAAAGCTGCGCATGAAAGAAAAAAAACGAGCAGAATCGGGAGAAATGACACGATTGGGCGGATCATGGTACTATGTTTTTCGGGTTAATGGTAGTTAAAGATAAACGGCATGTCCGGCATGCGCCGGTTTTTGGGCAAGCCTGCCGGAAACGAATGCAAGAACGGCCCGAACGGCCTCTTCGCGCTCGCAGTCGCAGAATATCTGATGCTCCGACCGCTCCAGCCAGATAACCGTCCGCTCCTCGTGGCGTGTCCCGATAAGCTTGAACAGCATGGCCTCACTTTCGGCCAGTACGGTTGTTTCCCGCCGGTTCTGCAGCAACAGCAAAGGAACGTGAACGCTCCCGAGCAGAGGAAGTGTCGTGCCGATCAGCTCGAACAGGGAGAGAATAGCATCGGTCGGCACCCATTGATACTGACCGGCACACTCCAGATA
>Ga0105105_10000339_pt1 | contig 21467 bp, 17 predicted proteins | sample PPLLaktember2015_4_FD_79108 | JGI IMG/M metagenome (GOLD analysis project Ga0105105, IMG submission 79108) | Freshwater sediment microbial communities from Prairie Pothole Lake near Jamestown, North Dakota, USA - PPLs Lake P8 Core (1) Depth... | ecosystem: Environmental > Aquatic > Freshwater >...
AAATTTATGACTATTTCTTTTCGTACAGCGCGGCGAATGCTCCGCCGGGATCCTGAATCACGCAATATCGCTCTTCCCCCATCTTTTTCGGCCCGGCGATAATTTTCCCTCCCATCTCGCGGCAGGCATCCATGCTCTTGTCGAGGTCATCGACGATGATATATATCATCCATTGGGCCGGAAGGTCGGCGTTGACTCCGCGGGTATGACATATACCGGCGGCGGGAGCATCATCGTAGGGAAGCATCATGCTGAAATCGCTGTAGTCTCCCATCGAAACCGCTGAGGCTCGCCACCCGACGACTTTGGAATAAAAATCCCGCACTTTGGCGGCATCGGGCACGGTCAAATCGATCCAGGCGATTTTACCGGTATTCTTCCGATTCTCGTCCATCATAACTCCCATCGATAAATTCGTTACATACTTTCAAATAATACGAAAAGGCCCTGATAATCACGCACAGGCTCTTTTCATTTCGACAGAAGGATATTCGAAAGGGGCCGCGATTGCCATCACTTTTGTTTCTGCCGGACGAACATATTATCATAACACTCCCCGCCTGCCGGTGGCTTATAACTAAGGAAAGAGCAATTAACTATAAGGAAATCAGACCGTAATCATACTTTTCTTGAGAACCTCGGCCAGGATTCTGATTCCTCGTTCTATGGTCTGCTCGTCACACATGGTAAAATTCAAGCGCATGGTGGCATTTCCCATGCCCTTTTTGGCATAGAAGTACTTCCCGGGAACGAAGGCGACATTTTCCTTAATGGCCTCCCAGTAAATCTTTTCGGTATCGACGCCGTCGGGGCCCTCCGCCCAGAGGAACATGCCTCCCTCGGGACGCGACCAGGTGAAGCCTTCGGGGAAATATTCATCGAGTGCACCAAGCATGGCATCCATCCTGGGACGATATAGTGCGATAATTTTTGGAAGCTGTTTTTTAATGTATCCACCGGAGATGTACTCCGATGCCAGGGCCTGATCGAAACTACTGGTATGCAGATCTACTCCCTGCTTGGCCAGGACCATCCATTTCTGAATCAATTCCGGGGCGACGGTGACTCCGAGCCGCAAACCCGGGGCGAGGACTTTCGACATGGTGGTCAGATAGACGGTATGGTCCGGGATGAGCGATTTGATAGGAGGGATATCTTCGCCGCGATAGCGGAGGGCGCGATAGGGATCGTCTTCCACCAGCAGGGCATTGTACTTCTCAATGATTTTCGCGACCTGCTGTCTGCGGGACAACGGGATGGTCTTGCCGGTCGGATTCTGGAAGTTGCTGACCAAGTAGACGAATTTCACCTCGTTCTGTGACAATATTTCTTCGAGCGATTCCGGGATGATGCCCTCGCGGTCGGTTTCGATACAAAGATAGTGCGGTTCGTAAGGATTGAACGCGGTCAGGGCGCCGAGGTAGGTTGGCGCTTCGAGAGCGATCTTGTCTCCGGGGCCGATCAGGATTTTGCCGAGGATATCGAGGGCTCCCTGCGAACCGGAAGTAACGACAACCCCTCCGGAATCGGTCTCCACGCCCAGTCCTTTGAGGTAAGGCACCATAGCTTCGCGGAGCGGAGGGAAACCCTCGGTCGGGCCATATTGAAGTGCCGAGGATTTGTATTTGTGTAAAACGGCAATGGTTAATTCTTCCATAATGTCGACCGGGAAACTGTCCGGGGAGGGGATTCCTCCGGCGAGCGAAATCATTCCGGGCTGGGCGACCACTTTCAAAGTTTCGCGAATAACCGAGGCGGCCATATTGGAGGTTCTTCCGGCCAGCTTATTTTCGAATCCCATATATCCTCCTTTTTTTGAAACATTGTCACAAAACTATTGTATTATTACAATGAATAATACATAATTTGGCTGATAATAGTTTTGGCTTTTTTGTCACAGTAACAAAGACTCGAACGGGGAATCAGCAATTAAACTCATTCCCTTGTTTCGCAATAGCTTAGGAGGATTACAATGACTCCTCAATGGATGAACAATATCGATTGGTCGAAAGAACCTTTATATCAAGAGATTGTGCGCGCACTCGCGGATGACATTACCGACGGCGGACTGATACCTGGATCAAAACTCCCCACCCAGCGGGATCTGGCGGATAAGCTGGGGGTTGCGATAGGTACCATTACCCGTGCCTATAGCGAGGCGGAACGGAAAGGGCTAATTCATGCCGAGGGGCGGCGAGGGACGTTCGTGGGGCGGCCGTCCGAGACTCGTTCGGTATTTGCCAGTATGTTCGAGGGGGGATCGCGGTTATATGATTTGTCCCGCAATCATCCCAGCCCGGAAACCGATCCCGATTTGGCCAAAGCTCTGAAGGCGCTGTCGGGTCGGAGGGATATTGGTTACCTGGGGCAGTATGCTCCGTCGGAGGGAAGCGAGCGGTTTCGGAACATCGGAGCGCAGTGGTTGTCGCAGCTTGGGGTAAATAGTACGACGGAAGATGTCATCCTGAATGTCGGAGCGCAGCAGGCGTTGACCAATGCTTTTGCTGCGGTCACCGAGTATGGAGATACGATACTTACAGAAGAATTGACATATCCGGGTATCCGGGCGATTGCCGAACTATTCGGCTTGAGTTTGAAAGGGGTGCCGATTGACCGGGAGGGAATTAATCCGGATGCTTTGGAATCGCTTTGTAAGCAGCGGACGGTTCGGGCAATGTATATCAATCCCACCCAGCATAATCCGACGGGGATTACCCTGAGTTTGAGTCGGAGAAAGGCGATTGCGGAACTGGCCGATAAGTACGACTTCGTGATCGTCGAGGACGATTTGATTCGTCCGCTGGAAAAGAACCCTCCTCCGGCTATAGCTTCGATTATCCCGGAAAGGACTTTCTTTATCACGTCCATTTCGAAATTGTTTACTTCGGGGCTGCGGGTCGGGTTCACGCGGTTTCCGAAGGAATACCGGCAGAAGCTGATCGATTATCAGCGGGCGCTGATACTGTCTCCGGCGGAGCTGCCGGCGGAGATTTTCGCATACTGGTTCGAAAACGGCACCTATGATACTTTGATTGAGCGGCGGAGGAAGGACTTGACCGCCCGGACCAAAGCGGCGCGGGAAATCCTCGGCGGATATATAACCGGAAACAACCCCATGATGAATCACCTCTGGCTGCAGCTTCCGGAAAACTGGACTATCCCGGAATTATCGCTGGAGCTGGTGCGTCAGGGAGTGGCGGTGGCTCCGGCAGAAATTTTCGCGGTGAACCGAAGCGCGATTCCCAACGCGGTCAGGATTTCGATTGCGGCCTCGCCGAATTTGGAATCGCTGAAAAAGGCGTTGAAGATTATCGCGGAGACGCTGGAACGTTCTCCGTGTCATACGACCTCGACCATTTAGCCAGGCCTTATCGGAATCCCCATAAAGGTCGGGCGTAGCACACAAAGCCAATCGACCGCTTCAGTCCCGTCGTATTTCAGATAGATATATATCCGGTGCGGCATTGATTTCAATCAAGGAATGGTATTATGAGTATCGCTCCCCATTGTCCGAGGGGATTGAATCCGAATTATTTTGTCCGTGGGACCGGTCCCGGGATTGTCTGTTTGCACTGCAGTACCGGTTCGGTCAGGCAGTGGAAGGCTTTGGCAGAAAGGCTCGAGAACCGCTACACGGTGGCGGGATTCGACCTCTACGGCTACGGTGATTCGCCCCGCTGGATCAACCAGAAGATGCTGACCCTGGCCGACGAGGCCTGCCTTCTGGAGCCGCTACTGGAAAAGATCGAAGGGAAAGTAACGCTGATAGGGCATTCCTACGGCGGGGCGGTGGCGCTGGCCTCGGCGAAGCAGTACCGGCAGTATGTCCGGAGCATTGTCGTTTACGAACCGGTGCTGTTCGGGCTGTTGTTCGAAAGCCTGTTCAATTCGGTGATATCGGAAGAGATATCGCAAGTCAAAAGAAGGGTGGAGCGGTACTTATCGGACGGCCTGTACGGTTCGGCGGCGAAGCTGTTCATCGATTACTGGTCGGGGGACGGGAGTTTCGAGCATCTTCCGGAACATCATAAAGACAAAATCGCATCGGAGATGCCGAAGGTCCTCATGGATTTCAATGCCGTGTTCAGCCGCGATTTATCCCCTTCCGACCTGGCCGGACTGAATTGCCCGGTTCTGCTGATGTACGGTTTGAATTCGCCGGCGGCGTCGCAGCAGGTGGCGCATCTTTTATCGGAAAAACTTCCGAATGTGGAAATGCGGGGGCTTCTGGGAATGGGGCATATGGGGCCGGTCACGCACCGGGATCAGATCAATGACGTAATCGAAAATTACCTCGATCGCACCTGCCAAATACTGGGATGCTGAGTATCATTGATACTCCTCAGGATTTCTTTCCCCACAGAATATAGCAGAGCGGAGCCAGGGCCGGTTTTTCGGCCTCGGCGAACAGATTTGAAATATCGTGCGGGTATTCCAAAAGCTCCTTTATAGCGATTCCACTTCTTACGATCGGATTGATGATATCGGATAACTTTTGGGTAAAGCTGTACGATAGGGTCGATTCGTACTGCGATTTGCCATAGTAGTCGAGGCCGCTTTCATCGACCCAGGGTTCTGTCCGGAAATAGGTATTGATGATTTTCAGGGGATCACTGGGCACAAATTCTTTGTCGGTTGCGGTGGCCAGCATGTAAGCGAAGGGATGGGTTTCGTAAATCAGCAGGTCTCCCCCTTTTTTCAGGAGACGGGCGGTTACCTTGAAAAAGGCATCGAGATCGGGAATCCAGCTTAAGGCTCCGATGGTGATAAGGACGATATCGAACTGACCATCGTATTCGTGGCCGATTTCAAGAATATCGGTCCTGACGAATTCGCAATTCAGGCCGGAAATTTTCTGAAGCTCTCTCCCCTCTTCGATAAAGGCATCGGAAATATCGAACCCCACTCCGCTTTCGGCACCCAAATTGATTGCCGATAGAAGTTCCCGGCCGTTATTGCAGCATAGCTGGGCCACTCTTTTTCCGTTCAGGCCGATTTCTTTCAGTTTGGCGGTTATGATTTCGTCGAGGGTGGAAAAGCCCCTTTTCTTGAAATTTTCGTGCAAGTCAATTCCGCGGCTCTTGCGGTGGTGTTCCAGGGCCTGGTTCCAGGCTTTGCGGTTGGCTTCGGTAATATCTTTGTTTTTCATATCTCAGTTCTCTCAATTTCGGTTCAGGCGATGAATATAATCCATATTTCGCTTCCGGCCTAATCTAATAAACCCTTATCAGGGGTTCAAGAGACTGATTCCGGATTTTATTATCGAATCGATTTCTCCGCCCGTAATTAAGAATAGACTGTTTTAATCTGTGTTTGTGCTTCCGAAACGAAACAGAATTTTACCCGGAGTAAAAAGATGCCTTCCAGGAAAAAAAACGAGCAATCCGCGATCACTACCCTGCTAAACGAAAACCGAATTTTTAAACCGAAAGTGACTTTTATCCGCCAGGCTAACGGCCAGAAAGCCTTCACGCAACTGGCCCGGAAAGACTATGTCAGGCACTGGGAAAAGCTGGCGGAACAACTGGTCTGGAAGAAAAAGTGGACCAAAGGGCTGGAATGGAAAGCTCCCGACGCCAAGTGGTTTGTGGGGGGGAAGTTGAATGTCACCGAATCCTGTCTCGACCGGCATATCGCCAATGGGCGCAAGAACAAGGCGGCTCTTATCTGGGAAGGGGAACCGGGGGACCGCAGGACGCTGACCTATTTCGAGTTGTATCGCCAAGTCAATAAGTTCGCCAACGTCCTAAAAAAACTCGGTATCAAAAAGGGAGACCGGGTCGCCATATATTTGCCAATGATTCCGGAACTGGTAATTACCGCGCTGGCCTGTGCCCGAATCGGCGCTATACATTCGGTGGTATTCGGAGGGTTTTCTCCGGAATCGCTCCGGGACCGGATTCGGGATCTTGAGGCAAAGCTGGTGGTAACGGCCGATGGCGGTTATCGCCGCGGGCAGATTATCCCGCTCAAGCACGATGCCGATGTGGCGCTGCAGCAATGCCCGTCGGTCGAAAGTGTCGTAATCATCAAACGGGGTGAATTTCTCTTAAGAGTAAGGGAAGGACGGGACCACTGGTATCACCGTCACATGCAGGAAGCGGACGGCTACTGCCCACCGGTGTATGTCGACAGCGAACACCCGCTGTTTGTCCTGTACACATCCGGGACCACCGGCAAACCGAAAGGAATCGTCCATACCACCGGAGGATACCTGACCGGCGTGTACGCGACTTCTAAATATGTTTTCGATCTCAAGGATGACGATGTTTTCTGGTGCACCGCCGATATCGGCTGGGTGACCGGGCATTCGTACCTGGTGTACGGTCCGACCGCAAACGGCGCTACCCAGGTGATGTACGAAGGGGCTCCCGACTGGCCCGACCAGGACCGTTTCTGGCAGATTATCGAAGAGCACGGCGTGACGGTCTTCTACACCGCTCCGACCGCGATTAGAGCGTTCATGAAATGGGGGGAAGAATGGCCGAACAAGCATGATCTCAGTTCATTACGATTGCTGGGGACAGTAGGCGAACCGATCAATCCCGAGGCGTGGATCTGGTATCATAAGGTCATCGGAAAAGAGCGCTGCCCGATAGTTGACACCTGGTGGCAGACCGAAACCGGTCACATCATGATTACCCCTTTGCCGGGTATCACCCCCACCAAGCCGGGTTCGGCGACACAGCCGTTCCCCGGTATCGAAGCCAAAATACTGGACGATGCCGGAAACGAAGTCAAAGAGGGGGGCGGTTATCTCGCCATTACCCGTCCCTGGCCGGGAATGCTGCGGGGCATCTGGGGAGACCGGCAGCGGTTCAAGAATGTCTACTGGTCGAAGTGGGACGGCATATATTTCCCCGGCGACGGAGCCAAGATCGATAAGGATAATTACTTCTGGATATTAGGCCGAGTCGACGATGTCATCAACACCGCCGGGCACCGCATTTCCACGATGGAGGTGGAATCGGCGTTTGTCGAGCATGAAGCGGTGGTCGAGGCAGCGGTGGTCGGTATCCCTCACGAGCTTAAAGGTGAATGTCTCGTGGCATTCGTGACCCTGGGTGCGAAGTACGAATACAATGACCGGCTCGTAAATCAATTGATGAATCACATCACTAATAAAATCGGAGCCATTGCCAGACCGGAGCGAATCATATATGCACCGGAACTCCCCAAGACTCGTTCCGGCAAAAACATGCGGCGTTTGTTGAAGGATATCGCGGTCGGCAAAGTGCTGGGCGATACCACGACATTGGCCGACCCTGACGTTTTGGGCCGAATCAAAAAGCAATACGAAGAGGATTGATTCTCCGTCTTCAGGACCGTTTCAAGGGTGTTCAGGAATGAAACGGTGAACAGCAGTTTGTTCGAATTTTCAGCACAAATATTCTCATAATGAGGGATATTCCCGGCCGGATTTTCACCGGCCTAAAATTACCCTTTTAACTCCCCGTTCCTCATAGCTTTGCAAAACAGGCAAAATCCGTGACTTTGTGCCATAGACGGCACGGGAGTTGTCTATATATCCCCCGCTCCGATAATAATAGTGAAAATAACGGCGATTCCCGAAAAGGAGGGAATATGAAGCGATTGATAACTTTCGTGATTACTTCTCTGGTCTTCTTTGCACTCCCGGCGTTTTCCGCCAACTGGTATGTCTCCGCGATAGGAGATGACGGCGGAAGCGGAGGCCTGGGAGATCCCTTTGCCACGATACAACATGCCATCGGTGCGTCTTCGAACGGTGACAGCATCATTGTCGGCGCCGGTGTCTATGTCGAAAATATCAACTACAGCGGGAAGCGGGTGGTCTTGTATGCTCCTGCCGGCGCGGCCCAGACCTTTATAGAAGCGGCCGTACCGACCGAAGCGGCGGTCAAGTTTATTTCGGGCGAAAACGCTCAGGCCATATTGCACGGTTTCACCGTCAGGGGGACTTCGGACGCCCCCGGTATCCGCTGCGCGGCTTCGGGTCCAATTATCAGATATTGTACCGTGACGAATTGTACCAATTCCGGTAACGGCGGCGGCATTGTTTGTGTCAGCGGAGCGGCCGCGAATATCCAGTACAATACCATCACGCAAAACAGGGGGCTAATCGGCGGTGGTATTTATATCGAATCGAGTAATCCGATCATATCGTACAACTCCTTTTCGCAGAACAGCGCCGTCAACGGCGGTGGAATTGGAGTTTACAACGCCTCCATGCCGACCCTAACGTACAACCTGTTCACCTATAATGAAGCCGATCTGAACGGCGGCGGTCTGGCCAGTATGGCTCTTTCGGGACCGACCTTGATGGCCAGGTACAATACATTTTATCGCAACCGTGCCGTAAATTACGGCGGCACCATATATACTCAGGCCATTTATGCCATCGTGGAACGGTCGATTCTCTGGGAAGATTCGGCATCGGCGGGAGCGCATGAGGCGTACGCCAATTCTCCGGCCCGTGTCATTCTATCGTATTCCGATATTTCGGGCGGATGGACCGGAACCGGGAGCGGTAATTGCGATATAGATCCGCAATTCTGTGACCCGGCAGGCGGGGATTTTCATCTCCAGGACGGTTCGTACCTTTCCAACTATCCTTTCAATAACGGGCAGTACATCGGTGCCCTGGAACCGGGGTGTCTCGACATTATAATGGTCGATAACGACGGCGACGGGGTCGACGATGAAATCGATAACTGCCCCGGAATCGCGAATTCCGGTCAGGAAGACCTTGATGAAGACGGCGCCGGTGACGCCTGCGATAACTGTATCGCTTTGAGTAATCCCGATCAGACCGATTCCGACGGCGACGGTATCGGTGATGCCTGCGACGATTGTCCCGATATTGCCGATCCGTATCAGCTCGACAGCGACGGCGACGGAGTCGGTGATGCCTGCGACAACTGCCCCGAATTTGCCAATGCCGATCAGGTTGACGGTGACGGTGACGGTATGGGCGACGCTTGCGATAACTGCCCCGGATTGGCTAATCCGGAACAGCAGGATTTCGACGGGGACGGTTTCGGCGATCACTGCGATAACTGCCCGATTCTGGCTAACGCCGATCAGGCCGACAGTGACGGTGATGGAATCGGAGATATGTGCGATATCTGTCCTGAGGTTGCCAATCCTGATCAGGACGACAGCGACGACGATGGCATCGGCGATGCCTGCGACAACTGCGCCGGCCTGGCCAACGCCGATCAGGCTGATGCCGATAGCGACGGCCTCGGAGATCTTTGCGACAACTGCCCGGACTTTGCCAATGCCGACCAGGTTGACGGGGACGGTGACGGTATCGGGGATGCCTGCGATAATTGCCCCGAACTTGCTAATGTCGACCAGAATGACCGGGACAGCGATACGGTCGGAGACGAATGTGATAATTGCCCGGATGATATAAATGCCTACCAGGATGACACCGATGGCGACGGTATCGGTAACGCCTGCGACAACTGCCCGACCGTGGCCAACGCCGACCAGGTTGACGCCGACGGAAACGGTATCGGCGACGCCTGCGAGGGTTCCGGCGGTGCCATTTTCGGGTATGTCTATTTCGGCGATATGGGGCTGGATGAAGTCCGTATCGACCTGCTTGGCTCCGATTACGCTATCGTGGGGCATGCCGTAACCGATGAAAGCGGACGGTACGAATTCGGCGGGCTTTCGGCCGGGACGTATATTCTGTACCTCTGGCCCCCGCAGGGTTATACCACTCCGAATACCATCAAGCAGGTGGAATTTACCGGGGCCGACCTGCAGTACGATTTCGAGGTGGAAGACTTGAACGGTTACGGACATTTTTGCCGGGGTCGTTTCTACTGGATGATACAGGTGAAGCTGCATTTGACCGGTCACGGACGCTGGTCCAACATATCGTACGAGACCATGTGCAACTACCTCGAGATGATCCGTATTTTCTTTAACTCGCACCCGGATTTCCCGATCACCGGATTTGTCGTCGATGAAAACGCCGACTGCCATGAACGGCTCGACGATTTATGGGATGCGCTGAAACCGCGCTGGAGATGGACTCATCATAAGCGAGCCAAGGCTCATCTTATCGTGTTGCTGTTGAATATGGTTTCCGGACGAATCCAGCCCTGGACCATCGTATCCGGCAGCGAGGGCATCAATAGCGGTGATGGCGGACCTTCGGGAACGCCGGCCAACGGTATCACTGCGGCTCAGGCCCTGCTCTACAGCGATATGCTGATAATGGATGGTGACGAGAGTAACGATGCTTCGGCGTACCTGATTGACAGTATCCTGGTCAATGGCGGGATCTTACCCGATGGGCTGGTCGATCCCGCGACCCCGAGTGTCAATTATCTGGATGTTCTGGATGTCGACGATGACGGCGATCCGGTTCTGCCGGCGGAATTCTCGCTGGGCCAGAACTACCCGAACCCGTTCAACCCGACTACCACGATCGCTTATAGCATCGGAGCCAATTCTGCTGTGAAGCTGGAGATTTTCAATATCCTGGGACAGCCGATTAAGGTCCTTTATGAGGGTCAGCAGTCGGCCGGAAATTACACCGTGGTCTGGGATGGAACCGACGATAACGGACAGCCCGCGGCCACGGGGGTTTATTTCTATCGTCTCACAGCGGATGAATTTAAGGCTTATCGTAAGATGCTTCTGCTCAAATAACTGCTTATTCGGTCATGATAAGGGCTCCCGTTCCGGGGGCCCTTTCTTTTTTAAGGCCCGGGAGGTTTGGTCCCCTTTACTTGACGAAACACACTACTATTCGTATAATTGGTAGGCCGAAACGCCCGGAGTTTCGGTAGGACGATTTGGCGACGCGATGGAAGAACAAAAAGAGAATCTGAAATTTTTCAAGGTTATCCTCAGCTCGATTGCCGACGGGGTTTTCACGGTTGACAATAAGAAGATCATTACCAGTTTTAATCGTGCCGCCGAAAAAATCACCGGAATTCCGGCTTCGAAGGCGATCGGCAAACATTGTTCCGAGGTATTTCATTCCGATATTTGCGAAAACTGCATCCTGCAGGAGACCATGCAGACCGGGGCCGAGGCGATCGACCGTCCGGTCAATATCATCAACAGCCGGGGGGACAAAATCCCTATCAGCATTTCGACCGCGATTCTGCGGGATGAAAAGGGAGCGATCCTCGGAGCGGTGGAAACGTTTCGCGATTTATCGGCGCTCGAACACTTGCGCAAGGAATTGGACAAGAAGTATTCCGTTGAAGATATCATTTCGAAAAGTCCCAAGATCCATAAGTTGTTTGCGATTCTCCCCGATATCGCCGAGAGCGACAGCACCGTTCTCATCCAGGGGCCATCGGGGTCGGGAAAGGAGCTTTTCGCCCGGGCCATTCACAATCTCAGTCCCCGGAATAATGGAGCGTATGTAATTATTAATTGCGGGACACTGCCGCACCAGCTTTTTGAATCGGAGTTGTTCGGTTATAAGAGAGGGGCCTTCACCGACGCCAAGCAGGACAAGGCCGGGAAACTGGCCGCGGCCGAAGGGGGAACGGTCTTTTTCGATGAGATCGGCGAACTTCCGCTATCGACCCAGGTTAAACTCCTGCGCCTGCTTCAGCAACGGGAATATGAACCGCTGGGAGGAACCCTTCCGCAGAAGGCCGACCTGAGAATCGTGGCCGCCACTAATCGGGACTTGAAAAAACTTGTGGAGGAGGGCAAATTCCGCGAAGACCTTTATTTCCGCTTTGCGGTGGTCAAATTCGAACTCCCTTCGTTGAAAGAACGCCGCGAGGATATCCCCTATTTGGTGGATCATTTCATCCGCCGGTTCAATGCCAGGAAGGGACGGAAAATTATCAGTGTCAGTCCCGATGTCATGAGTATCCTTATGCGCCACGATTTCCCGGGTAATATCCGGGAGTTGGAAAATATCATTGAATACGGCTTCGTGGTCTGCAAGGGGAGTATTATCCAGAAAGAACATCTTCCCGCTGAGCTGCTGCATCATTTTCAGGAAGACCAGGAGAAACTGCTGCCGACAGGTTCTCCAATTGCGGAAAAAACCGAGGAATTCACCCGTATTATGGCCGCTCTTAAAAACAGCGATGGTGCGCTTTCCAAAGCTGCCGATGAGCTTGGGATCCACCGGACAACGCTCTGGCGGAAACTGAAGCGCTATGGGATCGATCCGCAGTCTTTCAATCAGTAATAAGTAGAAAAACCGTGTTGTAATGCAACGCCTAACGTTGCAACGCAACGTATTTTGTTGCACAACATGCAACACCAATAACTTTCCCTGTTATTTATCTCATTATAATACAGTGCCTTATAACACTACATCATTTCTGGCATGAATTGTGTTATGCAACAATGCTGTATGAATGTTGCAATACCTGTTTTAAACAACCGGGTCGCTCCCTGTTTCGAGGCGGCTTCGGTGATTGCTTTGGTGGAAGTCGACGGAAAGAAAATCCGATCCGAGAAATATATCCAATGCGAGGCCAAGGAGGGATTCCGGCGAATACGGCTCCTGCGCCTCTATAATGTCGATGTCTTGATTTGCAACGGAATCAAGAGCTTTTACCGCGACCTGCTCAGTTCCATCGGGGTAAGGGTGGTCGCCGATGCCATCGGCACCGTGGCCGAAGTCTTGGAGGAGTTTCTTGGGGACCGTATTTCGCCGAAAGAGCCGGAGCTTCCCGGTCAGGTCCAGACCCATGGAGTCAATCTTAACGATTTAATTTCCTGGTCGCGGGCCCATTTCGAAAACAACGGCTTCGAAGTCAAGAAAGGCCCGGGGCTCGATTCGTTCTTGATCGATCTGGTCGCGGAACGGTCCTGCCCTCTTTGCGCCAAGAAAATCCGGGTCGCCATCTGCTGCGGGGTTCATACCTACAGTACCGAACTGGAGATCGAAGAATTCAATTATTGTGCCAAATCGGAATACAATGCCAGGGTGTTCATTTATCCCGGTGACGAAAAAATCGCGCAAAAGTGTCATGCCTTCGGAATCGAGCATCTGGTTCCGTTCGGCGAGCAGACAATCAAAGATTCGCCGGAAGATATTATTCCGGTATTAAAATTGCCGGTTGAGGGGCATCCCGACCTGCCGGTATCGAAACAAGCGTACGAATGAGGCAATAATTTAACCTGTATCATACAACGTATCATGAGAACTAAGAAAATAACAGACGAAGAGAGACAACGGGCCTTTAAATCGGCTCGAAAACCGGAGGTGGACGAAAGGCAGAAACTGCGCGTGCGGTACCATGTCGAAGATCACGACATTGCAGACCGCCCACGCCGTTTTCTGGAAGCTTTCGCCGCCATCCTCAAGCACACCAATTACCGCCTGGCGCTGGATCATTTTATCCGCATGAGCGCGAAATGTTCGCGCTGCGCGGTCAACTGCCAGGTTTACCAGGCGACCGGGGATGAAAAAGATATCCCCTGTTACCGTTCGGAACTCCTGTTAAGCGTCTACCGGCGTTATTTCACGGTCGGCGGGATGTTTAAAGGGAGACTCCTCAACAACGGCTGGCTGACCAACGACATGATCGAAGAGATGGCCGAAAGTTTCTGGAACTGCACCGCCTGCCGGCGTTGTAACCGGGACTGCCCTTCGGGAATCGATCACGGGCTGATCACGCACCTGGCGCGTTTCATTCTTGCCGAAATCGGCATTGCTCCCCGCGCCCTGGTGGTCAGTACTCGCGAACAACTCGAAGGAACCACCGGCAATACTTCTGCCATTCCGGTTCCGGCTTTGACCGACACCCTGGAGTTCCTCGAAGAAGACATGCTCGAAGACAAAGGGGTAGAGATTAAATTTCCGATGGACCAGGAAAATTGCGAATTCTGCTTTTTCCCGGCGGTCAGCGACTTCTTGATGGAAGCGGAAACTCTGATGGGAGTCGCGGCGGTTTTCACCGCTACCGGAGGCTCCTGGACGACCGGCACCGGCTATTTCGACGGTATCAATTACGGTCTTTTCTACAGCGACCGGATGCTGGAACGGATTGTCAAAAAGATCGACGCCGAGACCCGCCGTCTCAAGGCCAAAAAAGTCCTGATCGGAGAATGCGGACATGCCTCCCGGTCCGCCAAATATTTCCTTCCGATTTATTGCGGCGGCGACAAGGCTTACCCGGTTATCAATATCATGGAATATACCTGGCAGATGCTCAAAGAGGGAAAGCTGAAACTCGATCCCAACGTGGTAACCGAGAAGGTGGCTTATCATGACCCGTGCAATATCGCGAGACAGGGCTGGATAATCGACAAGCCGCGCGAAATCCTGAAGGCCTTCTGCAAGAACTATGTCGAAATGACTCCGACCGGCAGAGATAATATCTGTTGCGGGGGAGGGGGCGGGACGGTTTCGATCGACGAAATCCGCTCGTATCGCACGACCATCGGAGGGAAGCTCAAGGCCGATCAAATCCGCGAATCGGGTTGTGAGTACCTGGTCGCGCCCTGCGCCAACTGCAAGAAACAGCTGAGGGAGCTGGTCGAAGACCAGAAAATCCCATGTGAGGTAGTGGGGTTGCACGATTTGATTTACAAGGCGATTATTTTCGACAAAAGCCTGATAAGAAAGAAGCCCGATGAAGCTGAAGGCAACGGAGGGGAGGAATAAACATGGAACAGCTACTTGAATTCGCCCGGGGGCCTCTTTTCCGGCTGACCTTTACCATTATGGTTCTCGGACTGGCACGCATACTCATTATCGACATCATACAGGCGATCGAGGCCTATCGCCGGGCCGGGGATAAGAATATCCCGTGGAAGAATGTTATAATCGACAGCCTGACCTGGCTGATACCGGTCAAACGGATTTACAGGAACCGTCCGGTTTACTCCATTATCTCGATTCTCTTTCATATCGGGCTGCTGCTGGTACCGATTTTCCTGTATGCTCATGTCATCCTCTGGCAGGATTATCTTGCGATCCCCTGGCTGACCCTGTCGTACGAATGGGCTTACTGGTTGACGATTCTTACAATAGTCGCTGCAGCGGGGCTGTTGATCGGGCGTATTGCCAGCAATTCCTCAAGTTATATCAGCCGCAAGCAGGACTTCCTCTGGCCGGTGATTCTCATGGTTCCGTTCGTAACGGGATTCCTCTGCGCTCATGCCGGGTTAGGTCCGAAAGTCTACCAGGTATCGATGCTGGTGCATATCCTGACGGCGGAGTTGATTTTCATTTTGATTCCGTTCACCAAAATCGCACACTGCGTCCTTATGCCGCTGTCGCAGGTGGTGGTGGCGATCGCCTGGAAATTCCCGGCGGATACCGATGAAAAAATTGCGGTTACTTTGAATAAGAAAGGAGAGCCGGTATGAGTAAGGCGATTCTGACCGATATTACCAAGTGTATCGGCTGTCTGAAATGCGTTTCGGCCTGTAAGGAGGTCAATCACCTGGGAGTTGACGTCCCCCGCGAATGGCACAGGACCGACGGCCTTTCGGCGGAAAACTGGACTTCGATCGTGCAGAAAGAACAGCACTATATCCGCAAACAGTGCCGTCACTGCCTGGAACCGGCCTGCGTGGCGGCCTGCCCGGTAGCAGCGCTCCACAAGACCGAAACCGGCGCGGTGGTTTACGATTCCGATAAATGTCTCGGCTGTCGGTACTGCATGATGGCTTGCCCGTACGGGATTCCCCGTTACGACTGGGACCAGGCTGTTCCCTATGTTCGCAAATGCATTCTTTGTTACGATAAAATCAAGACCGGCGAACAGCCGGGCTGTACTCAGGCCTGCCCCGAAGGGGCGACCATATTCGGCGAGCGGGATGAATTGATAAAGATAGCTCACCGGCGCATACAGGAAAATCCCGGGAAGTACATCGATAAAGTCTGGGGTGAACATGAAATAGGCGGAACTTCGGTTCTCTATCTTTCCGATATCGATCTGGGCTTCCTGGCTTACAATAAACAGCTTGGTGTCAAACCGTTACCGAGTCTCACCGAGCCGGCCATGAAGGCGGTGCCGATCGCCTTCTTCGGAATGGGGGCGGTGATGTACGGCGTTAACTGGATTATTCGTCGCCGTATCGACCTGAAGAAAGACCAAAGCGAGGATGAGAACCATGGATAGAGTACAGACGACCAAAACGATATTGTGGCTGATCGTCGGGCTGGCCGCCGCGGTCGGCATTACCCGGTTCCTGTTCGGACTCGGCGTCACCACCAATCTGACCGACGCCACCCCATGGGGGATCTGGATCGGTTTCGACGTTCTCAGCGGCGTCGCCCTGGCCGCCGGCGGCTTTGTCCTGACCGCTCTCTTTTATGTCATGAAACGGGAAGAATTTCACGGCTTCGTGAAACCGGCCGTGTTGACCGCTTTCCTCGGCTATGTCGCGGTCGTGATCGGTCTGCTGTTTGACCTGGGGCTTCCCTGGAACATCTGGCACATGATTATCTTCTGGAATCCTCATTCCCCGCTGTTCGAAGTCGGCTGGTGTGTCATGCTTTATTCCACGGTACTGCTGCTGGAATTCAGCCCGGTGCCGCTGGAGGAACAGAGCCGTTACGCCAAAATCCGGAATATTCTGATGAAATTCCGTCTTCCCCTGGTATTCCTGGGGATCATGCTTTCGACTCTGCACCAGTCTTCGCTGGGGTCACTCTTTTTAATCATGCCGTACACGCTGCATCCGCTGTGGTACAGCGCGATTCTGCCGATTATTTTCTTCATCTCGGCGGTGGTTCTCGGATTTTCGATGGTGATGTTCGAGAGCCTGATCTCGCACTGGCTGTACCGCAAGGAATCGAACCATGAACGGATCGGAAAACTGGCCGGGTATGCATCGTGGGTCCTTGGAGTATACCTAATAGTCCGTCTGGCGGAAATCGCCATTGCGGGAGAATTCGGATTAATCTTCAACGGCACCTGGGAATCGTGGTTGTTCATTTCCGAAATCCTGATATCGACCATCATACCTTTGATATTATTCGCCAGTCCCCGGCTGAGAGTCCAGAGCAAATGGCTGTGGATCGGTTCCATTATGGTAGTGCTGGGAATGGTTTACAACCGCATCAATGTCGGCGGGCTGACCATGCTTCGGACCACCGGCGACGGGTATTTCCCCTCATGGATGGAAATTTCGATCAGCCTCGGAGTGGTTTCGGCGGCGGTGCTGGTGTTCATGTTCTTCATCGAGAGGTTCCGAGTCTGGGATCATCGTCCGGAAGATCATCAGAAAGATCCGGACGCTCTTCCGGAGTTTGACCGAGCCTCGGGCGTCTGGCTGGGTACTCCCGCCATAGCGGCCCGGACGAAATATTCCCTGGCCTTTGTTATCGCTTTCGCTATCGGTTTTGCTGCTATCCCCGGTAAGGAGATACATAGTGAAGGAATCGACATCATCCCGGTATCACCGTCTCGCGGCGGAGATACCCTTTTTGTCGACGGAAATCTTAACGGATACGGGGTAGCTTTCGATCACAAGAAGCATGAAACGAATGCCAAAGAAAAACAGGACTGTGCGACCTGCCATCACATGAATCTCCCGGCCGATAAGAACAGCGGCTGCTGGCAGTGCCATGAAAGCATGTTCGCTCCCGCTGATATCTTCAAGCATGACTGGCATAATTCGCCGATGGGGGCGAACATCGCCTGTGTCGGATGTCATCCGGCGGGACAGATTCGCCAGGCGGAGACGGCCAAGAAGTGTACCGATTGCCATAAGGATTTGACTGCGGCAGGTACAACCATCGTTTTCGATACCTATATGGCGCCATCATACGCCGATGCCATGCACAGGGCTTGTATCGGGTGCCATCGCGAGAAGGCTGCGGCTGATCCCGAAAAGGCGAAACTGGCTGACTGCGGATCGTGCCATTACCAGGCTCCGCCGGCCGGCATGGAAGAACTTTTCCGCAATGCCGCGGTGCCTCCGGCCTTGAAACCGGTGATATTACCGGAAGAGAAGACTCAGTGAAGGAGACTATGCGCAAACTGATTATGATAATCGAGGACGAACCGGATGTTATGGAGTACCTGAAGACCATTCTCGAATCCGAAGGATACGATACGGTCGGCTGTATGACAGTAAAGGACGCGATCGATGCGGTCAGAAGGACTCCGCCCGACCTGATTTGTCTCGATATCATGATGCCGCATGAAACCGGGATTTCGTTTTACACCCGACTGAAAAAGATGCAGGGGCTTCAAAATGTCCCGGTTATCGTAGTCAGCGGAGCGGTTCAGCAGGGGGATTTCGATTTCCGTTCGTATGTTCCGGATAAATCCATTCCGGAACCGGATTGCTACCTGGAAAAGCCGATCATAATACCGGAATTCATGAAAACCATTGAAAAGCACCTTGGCTTGTCGTCGCTTCCAGCGAAAGGAAAAGGCTGATATGTCTGCGGCAAAGACCAGCAGGGCATTAAAGGAATTGCTGTTCGACCAGTTTTTTCAGCAGCTTCCGTTCAATGTCGCCATCATCGACCGGGATTATAATATTGTCCAGGCCAATAACAGCTTCCGCGAATATTTCGGTGAATGGGAAGGAAAGAAGTGCTATGCTGTCTATAAAAAGCAGGACCACCCCTGTTCCAGATGCCAAAGTTTGCAGATATTCGAAGATGGCAAGACCCGTGTAATTGATTCCGTCGTGGTGGATAAGAACGGGCAGTGGTCGCACCATGTAGTCCAGAGCGCTCCATTGATGCTGTCGGACAAGGGGCATGTAGATTATATCATCGAAATATCATCGATTGTCACCGATACCGCACAATGGCAACAGGAATTCAATATCCTGTTCGACCGCGTTCCCTGCTATGTTACGGTCATCAATGAGGATTTCCGAATAGTCCGGGCCAACGAGGCGTTTCGTGAGAGTTTCGGCGATGTGCTCGGGAAGTACTGCTATGAGGTTTATAAACGGCGTAAAAGCAAGTGTCCGCGCTGTCCCGCCGCAAAAACGTTTAAGGACGGCAAGATGCATCACTCGGAACATACCGGGATCGGCAAGGCCGGTCAGAATATCGAGTACGCCGTAACCACTTCGCCGCTCGACCGGGGACGCGACAAGGTGGCGCACGTCATAGAAATCTCGAATGACGTAACGCGGTTGAAAAAGCTGGAGAAAGAAGTTCTCGAAGCGGAACGCCTGGCGGCGGTCGGTCAGACCGTGGCGGGTCTGGCACACAGCATCAAGAATATTCTGATGGGGCTCGAAGGAGGTAAGTACATGATCGGGCTCGGTCTTAAAAAAGACGACCGCTCCCTGATCGACCGGGGGAGTGAGATGCTCGACCGCAACTTCGATAAAACCACGACCCTCGTGAAGGATTTCCTGAGTTTTTCGAAAGGGCGGCTTCCCAAGCTGCGGATGGTCAACCCGAACGACCTGGTGATGGAAATCGTTGACCTTTATAAAGATATCGCGGCCAAATCGGGCATCGAACTGAAAGCCGACCTGAAACCGAATATGGCGAGGGCTCCTTTGGATCCCGATGCCATTCATACCTGTCTGACAAATTTGGTTTCCAATGCTATCGATGCCTGCCTGATGGGTGAGCAAAAAGGTTCCGAAGTTGTTATTGCAACGCGCGACGAAAAGGGTATCTTAACGATACAGGTCACCGACAACGGGACCGGTATGGACTATGAAATAAAGAAGAAAATCTTCACCACCTTCTTTACGACCAAGGGGGGTGAAGGGACCGGGTTGGGGCTATTGACCACCCGCAAGCTGGTCCAGGAGCATGGCGGGAAAATTATTGTCGAATCGAAGAAAGGGGAAGGTTCCCGCTTCATAATGGAATTTCCGCGCAAACGGCTCGGCATGCTCCATGAAGAAACGGAAGAAGAATAACAAGGAGATATGTGTATGGCGAAACCGGAAGACAAAACAATCCTGATTGTCGATGATGAGGACGATGTCCGGAGTTATCTCGAAGTCGCCCTGCTCGAGGCGGGGTTCAAGGTTCGGACTGCTCGCGATGGCTTCGAAGCGCTGGAAGCGGTCAAAGAGCAGATACCGGACCTGATATCGCTCGACCTGGTCATGCCCCGCAAGTCGGGGGTGAAATTTTATCGCGACCTCATTACCGATAAAGCATGGGCCAAGATTCCCATTATCATCGTAACCGGGCATGCCCGGGACGATCTCGGCAAGGCGGATTTGAAAGAGCTGACCATGTCGGGTCCCGGCATTTATATCGAAAAGCCGGTCAAACCGGAACGGTACGTTGCGGCGATTAAAGAAATATTGGGGCTGGATTCCACCAAAGAAGAGCAGAATATGGCGAACCAGTTGAAACTCCAGAATGAGTTGAAAGATATGATCGACGGCGCTGATCCGGACATGCTTAAGAAGATCAAGGCCGCGCTGAATTCGAAAAATCCGCGTTCCTGATTCGACAAAGGAGCACTGTTATGAATGCAAACGGCAAGAAGACCATACTGGTAGTCGAGGACGAAAAGGATCAAATCGAATACCTGACGGTTTTTTTCGAAGAAAACGGTTATCATGTTATATCGGCTATGGACGGTCAAGAAGGGTTTCTGAAGGCCGAAACGGAAAATCCCGACCTGATTACGCTCGATGTCTCGATGGGAAATGAATCCGGCGTAAAAATGTACCATCGCTTAAAGAAAACCGACAAGACCAAAGACATTCCGGTGATTTTCCTGACCGGAGCGCCCGCACAATTGAAGACCTTTATCGCCAAGGTAAAGACTTTCCCGAAACCGTCGGGTTATTTCGAAAAGCCGGTCGACCGCGAGGCACTGCTGCAAAAAGTCAGGGAGTTAATTTCTTAACTCCCCGAGCAAGCGATTATATCAGGTTTCCGATTCGGTCTTGCGGCCGAAAGTTACATACAGCGCCGGAAGAACAATAAGGGTCAATGCGGTCGAGGTCAGGATTCCGCCGACCACGACCGTCGCCAGCGGCCGCTGCACTTCCGCTCCCACCCCGGATGACACAGCCATTGGAATAAATCCCATTGCCGCAACAAGCGCCGTCATAAAGACCGGACGTAACCTGGTCATGGCTCCGGCATGAACAGCTTCCGCAATACTTCTCCCTTCCGATCTCAGGCGCTTTATCATGGAAACCAGAACCAGACCGTTTAAGACGGCAATCCCCGACAGTGCAATAAAGCCGACCCCCGCGGAAATGGAAAACGGCATTCCCCGCATGGTAAGCGTTATTACGCCCCCCAGCGCGGCCAGCGGGACCCCGGAAAATATCAAAACGGCATCTCGGGCCGATTTGTATGTCCAGTACAGCAGGGCGAATATCAACAGGAGTGCAATCGGTACCACGATAGCCAGCCTGGTCCTGGCCCTCTCCAAATTTTCGAACTGCCCTCCCAGCCTGATGAAATAACCGGTGGGCAGGGATACTTCGCTGTCGAGCCGGGTGCGAAGCTCATTGACAAAGGAACCGATATCCCGGTCCCTGATATTGCATTGTACCACAATTCGCCGTTTACTCCATTCCCGGGTAATGGTGCCGGGGCCTTCATCGAGAATACC
>Ga0105105_10000341_pt1 | contig 21384 bp, 23 predicted proteins | sample PPLLaktember2015_4_FD_79108 | JGI IMG/M metagenome (GOLD analysis project Ga0105105, IMG submission 79108) | Freshwater sediment microbial communities from Prairie Pothole Lake near Jamestown, North Dakota, USA - PPLs Lake P8 Core (1) Depth... | ecosystem: Environmental > Aquatic > Freshwater >...
CGCGGCTACCGGCAAGAGGGAGCGGAGGCCCCGATGCAGGAGACCGTCGCGGCGGCCATCATCCAGTGGACCGAGTGGGATGGAACCCAGCCGCTGCTCGACCCCATGTGCGGCTCGGGCACTCTGCTCGCGGAAGCCTTAATGCACCACTGCCGCATTCCGGCCGCCTTCCTGCGCCGTCGGTTCGGTTTCGAGCGCTTGCCGGATTTCGACCGCAGCCGGTGGTCGTCGGTGAAAGCCGCGGCCGATCAAGCGATCCGGCCGCCGATCAGCGATCGTATCAGCGGCGGCGATATCGCCGCCGCCGCTGTGCAAACCGCGCGGGCCAACCTGCGGCGGCTGCCTTACGGAGCATCAATTCGCATCGATGTATCCGACTTCAAACAGCGCAACGATTTGTCCGGACGGCTCATCGTATGCAACCCCCCATACGGCATCCGCCTCAGACCGACGAGCGGCACAGCGCCCTTCTATCGGGACATCGGTGATTTTCTAAAGCAGCGCTGCACCGGTGCGACGGCGTTCATCTATTTCGGAGATCGTGAGATGCTGAAGCACATCGGGCTGAAGCCCTCATGGAAGCGGCCGCTTAAGAGCGGTGGCTTGGATGGGAGGTTGGCAAAGTTCGAGATGTACGCAGGGCGCGAGCCTTCGCCGCGTCAACCGCCGGCTCCATCGGGTACCCGACGACGTCAGCGCGAAATCAAATAAAAGGCCGTGCCGGCCGTCGCCATAGCCGCCGCCAGATAAAGCCAGGAGCGCCACCGCATTAGGGGTGGTTCCGTCGCCGCCGCCGGGGAAGCGGCCGCCGGGGCATCCATCACCGGTGCCGCGGGAGGTCCGGCCGGTGCGTCATCCAGGTCCAACGCCACGCTCAAATCGCGACTGCAATCCCGAATCACGCCACGGTCAATCATTTCAAGATTGGCGCTGTAGCCGTAAAGCAGCGCATGATCGCAGATGAAGTTGATCAGTCGCGGAAACCCTTTGGACAGCGCGTGGATTTCGTGCATGGCGTCCGGGCTGAACAAGGCTTTTTCTCTTCCGGCCACCTTCAGGCGATGGGCGATATAGCTTTGCGTATCCTCTTCGGACAGCGGCTCCAAACGGCAGCGTTCCGCAAGGCCTGTCGGAACACCGCCCTTCATCCCCAAGGCCGCATCGGCATTGAACTCAAGCGGCCCCACCAGAAGAATTTTCAACAGTCTTTTTCCATTCGACCGCAGGTCGGCCAGAACGGCGAGATCCTTCAACGCATCCGGGGTAAGTCGCTGGGCTTCGTCGATGACGACGATCACTTTTCGGCCAGCACGGAATGCCTGGAGCAGCATCCGGGCAAAACCGGCAATAAACTCCTCCCGACTCTCGAACCGGCGGTTCATGTGGAACTCTTCGGCCAAAAGACGGTAGACGTCCAATCCGGTCAGCTCGGGGCCGCTGACCCCAACAAAGACCGGGGCCAGGCCCTCCTGCGCGACCATCCGTTTGACAAGGATGGTCTTGCCGGTACCGATGTCTCCGGTAAGCACCAGGCATCCATCCCGATCGAAAACGCCCTCTCGCAGGGTTTCCAATACCTGGGTCTGCCGGCGGCCCAGCCATATGAATTCCGGATCCGGGACAACCCCGAACGGCTCTTTTTTCAGATGGAAATGGTCAAGATACATCGAAAACCGCATTCCTTTCTAAAGAATTCGCCTCCAGAAATTTCCAGCGCCCCGGCGCGGCCCCGCCGGCCGTTGGGCACAACGCGCGAACGCCCGTCCCGATGATGGCAGCACCGAATTTTGACCAATATCCCATTTTATACTAAGCTTAAAAAAAATGCACCCCAAACCCTATTCCAATCTCGGAAAAAATGTGATGACATCTAAACGCAGCAGCGATATGGACGAGGCGGCGCGCGAACGGCGCTCCGGCATGAATCGACGCTGGATCAAGACACCGTATCATGGCGTGGAACGACGGAGCGGCAGGGACCGGCGCGGTGAATCTCCATCCCTTGAGGCCGCGAGACCCAGCGAATCCGTTGCCGAGCGCACGGAATCCCTCGAAAAGCTCATTTTTTCAACGACCGTTCGCCTGGAGGCTCTGGCCCGGCTGCTCGTGGAAAAGGGATTGCTGAGCCATCAGGAATTGTCCGAGATGCTGCAAACGATGCAGGCAGAGTATCACCATCAGCAGATCAAACAAGACGGATAGGAGCCATCCCAACTCATGAAGGTATTTGTCACGGGTGGAGAGGGCCAGCTCGGCACGGAATTGATCGCCCAGGCAGCATCCCACGGCATCAACATTCTGGCGCCGCCGCTGGCGCAAATGGATCTGACGCGCCCCGAGCAGGTTGACTGCGTCTGGGAAGAGTTCCATCCCGCAGCGGTGATCAACGCCGCGGCATATACCGCCGTCGACCGTGCCGAATCCGACCCCGAGCTGGCTTTTGCCGTCAATGCGGAAGCGACGGCGCATATCGCGCGGCGCTGCGCGCGGGAGCGTGTTCCGCTCATCCATATTTCGACCGACTACGTCTTCGACGGCCTCAAGGGATCTCCTTACCGGGAGGATGATCCCGTGGCGCCGCTGGGGGTGTATGGGCGCAGCAAGGCCGAGGGAGAAGCCGGCGTGCGCCGCCATCTGAACCAGCACCTCATCGTACGCACCGCCTGGCTTTACAGCGCGCATGGCGCCAATTTCGTCAAGACGGTCATGCGTCTGGTCGGAGAGCGCGATGAGCTGCGGATCGTCGACGATCAAATCGGTTGTCCGACCTGCGCCGCCGACTTAGCCGAGGCCTTGCTGCGGATGGTCCGAGGATTGATTCCGCGCTCAGAAGCTCCCTGGGGCACCTACCATTACTGCGGTAGCGGGGTTACCTCATGGTATGGGATGGCTTTACATGTACTCCATACGTTGAAGCGCTGCGGCCGTATCGCCTCCTTTCGTCTTTTGCCCATCAAGACCTCCGAATACCCCACTCCGGCCCGCCGGCCACCTTATTCCGTTTTGGACTGCACCCGGATCGAAGTCGCATTTGGCATACGCCCTCCGCCGTGGCAGCAAAGCATCGAAAAGACCGTCGACCGGCTCTTATCCATGACCGACAGCATTCGGTGAGGCTGGAAAAGTCCATTGCGCATCGTTGCTGCTCTTCTTTCAAAAAAAGCTCTAACTAATTGTTATAAATTAGCATTTTTATTTTATACGGGGTCGTTGCGCTTGACTGACATGCGGTTTCCGTCTAAGATAAAAATAACTGATCGCACAAAGCCGGTCCGCATATCGAGAACGATGGCCGCATTCTGTTTGCATTTCTTATGAAATCAATTCCCGTTCAACAGCCCGCAGTCCTGGTGGTCGATGACGATGAGGGACTGCTGTTGAGCATTAAAGCCACTCTGGTCAGCGCCGGGTTGCCGGAACCAGCCCTGGTATCCGACAGCCGCCGGGTTCTGGACGTTTTGCGGTCGCAGCGCTTCCCACTGGTGCTGCTGGATCTGATGATGCCGCATATGGGCGGCATGGAGGTGATGCAACGCATCAAGGAAGAATTCCCGGAGGTGGACTGCGTGATCGTCAGCGCCATGGACGACGTGCCCACCGCCGTGCAAGCGATCAGCAGCGGGGCGAGCGATTATCTGGTCAAACCCCTCAACAGCGACAAGCTGGTGGCCCTCGTTCAAAACAACCTCGAGCGCTACCGCTTCCGCGATGAACTGGCGCGGGTCGGCCAGAAGAAGATCTTCGACCATCTGAAGCAGCCCGATGCGTTCGCCCATCTCATCGCTGAAGATGAATCCATGGCACTGGTTTTTCACCAGATCGAAGCCGTGGCCGGCACCGACTACAGTGTGGTCATCAACGGCGAATCCGGAACCGGCAAGGAGATGCTGGCCCGCGTGATCCATCAACTGAGCCACCGTTCCAAAGCGCCCTTCTATGCCGTCAACATGGCTTCGTTTAGCAAAACCCTTTTCGAAGACGAATTTTTCGGACACGCGAAAGGGGCTTATACGGATGCTGGCGGCGAGCGCCGCGGATTTTTCGAGGCCGCCAACGGCGGTACCCTATTTCTGGACGAGATCACCGAGTTGGACCCGTCGCTGCAAGCCAAGCTGTTGCGCGTGATCGAAGAGCGAGAGTTCTATCGGCTCGGCAGCACCGAAGTCCGCAACGTGGACGTACGCATCGTTGCTGCCACGAATCGCGACATCAGCGAAGAAATTCTTAAGGGCCGGTTCCGCGCCGACTTGTTCTATCGGATCAACACCTACAACATCAAAATTCCCCCGCTGCGCGAGCGCAAGAAGGATATCCTTCCGTTGGCGCGATACTTCTTGAGGCTGCACGCCGGCGCCAACAAGAAAAAAATAGCCGAATTGGCCCCCGAACTGGTCGAGCGGCTGTTGGCCTATGCCTTTCCGGGCAACGTTCGTGAGTTGGAAAACATGATTGCGGCGGCGGTATTGTTGGAGAAGGGCAAGACGTTGTCTCTGCTTGCAGCGCGCAACCTGCTGCCCTACGAGGGTCCCGAGCGCCGCCGGAACTCGCCGCTGATCACGTTGGAAGAGCTCGAGCGCCGGCACATCGAACACGTGCTGGAAGCCACCAACGGAAATCGTCCCAAGGCCGCCAAGATCCTCGGAATTAACGTTTCCACCATTTACCGCAAGCTTGAGAAATACCATCTCACGGATAAGAATTTCGAATCGAATTGACCGCGGCCGCACCCGGAGGCGGCCGATCCTCAGAGGGAGAATACATGTCGGACGGTTTGGATGTAGTGGTTCTCGATGACGACGCGGGCATCAGTCAGGTGCTCAAAGAGCTGATTGAAACGTTCTATACATGGGGTAATGTGGTGGCTTTTTCCGACGCAGAAAGAGCCATCAGCTGGTGTCTGAAGCGCGATGTCGGGCTCAGCATTTTCGTTGTGGATGTCTTTTTGAAAAGCATGAGCGGCTTCTTTTTTCTGGACTCGATCGAACCGAGATTTCCGTCCGCCCACCAGGATGCCATCATCATCAGCGGCAACGCCAGCGAAGATGTCGTGGACATGTGTCTGGCCTCCAACGTAACCTATTTGCTTGAAAAACCGCTGAAACCGTATGCGCTTCAGCTGGCGGTCCGCGCCATCACAGCGAAGTACCTGAACTTTGCAAAAAAACTGTTGAAAGACCCATCGCTCGCCAAAAGTATTGCACGCCTGTGACCGCCAGAGACGCCACCGAAGATTAATGGTCGCATCATTATCTGTATTTCGCCAGGGGTTAAAGACGGATGGACGCACTCTCGCGCGCAAAGCATACGTCCAGGCCGGAACCTGCACGCCGCCCGCTGTATTGATCCGATAAACGGTCGAGCTCCGAGTCGGACCGCATGGGGTCGTGATGAATCAATGCCAGTCGGCGACATCCGGCCGCCTCGGCCGCCCGGACGGCCTGCTCGATCGATGAGTGCCCCCAACCGGCGCGACCCGCCTGATATTCCTGCTCGGTGTACTGGCCGTCGTGGATGAGCAGATCCGCATCTCGAAAAAAGGACAGCATTCTCAGATCGGCTTCCCGCGCTGCCTGCTCGCCCTCCAACGCCATGATCGCGTCGTAGCCGGGATCCTCGGGATCGCTGATGAACAGATTGCGGAACGGCTCGGTATCAAAGGCCGTACACACCGACCGGCCGCGCCAGTCGAAACGGTAGCCCATGCACAGCAACGGGTGATTGAGGTAAGTGGCCGTCAGCGTAATCCCATCCCCCAGATCATAAACCCCTTCGCGGAGATCGACATAGGTAATGGCGGCGGCCAGCTCAACCTGCCGCACCGGGAAGTAGCGGTAGCATAGCTGGCCGCCGATCACCTCTTCCAAACGGTCTTCTGGGGAAATGGTCGGTCCGTAAAGCGTGAGCCGGGTGTCGCGTCGGTAGAGTGGACCGAAAAAGGGCAATCCGAGGATGTGGTCCAGATGAGTGTGGCTCAGCAGAAGATCCAGCGCCAACCCGCCCGCCGGCTCTGGGCGCGCCAGCAGATCGTCCCCCAGCCGGCGGATACCGGATCCGGCATCGATGATGAGAGTGCGCCGGCAGGCGGAAACTCTCAGCTCCACGCACAGGGTGTTGCCGCCGTAGCGCGACGGCTCATAGCCCGGGGTCGGGATCGAACCGCGCACCCACCAAAAGGAGACCTGCAGCTGATCAATTTCGGCCTGCGATTTCAAGAAACACCTTTGCTTTCTCGATCTCTTCCTCCACCGCTGCGGAAAGCTTCGTCAGCTGGTGGCCGGCAGCGTCCCAGTGCATCGGTAGTCGGCTGTGTCCGTTCTCGTCCAGGCTGATGCCGCCGGGGGTTCCGGCCCCCATGTGATGCGCCATAGTGTCCGCCTGGGCAACGGCATCGACCAGACTGAACGGCACGGACGAGGTTTCGCTGTGGGTGTGATGGTCCGACAAGGCCGCGGTCAGTGCCGGGCTCAGCTGCCACTTGCGGGCGATCATATGGCCGACCCGGCAATGGTCGACCCCGATCGAGCAATTTTCCTCGCAGCGCATGCCCCGGCCCGAGCTTTGCGAATGGACCACGGCTTCATAATAAGCCTCAGGAAATAGGTGGTTCAGAGGTATTTTACCGATATCGTGCATCAAGCCGGCGACAAAAAACTCCTCCCGCTCCGCCAGCGGCACGCCGCGACTGGCGGCCAGGAGCTTGGCGGCGGCGGCGGTACACAGCGAATGGGTCCAGAACTGATCGGCGGTAAAGGCCCGGAAGGCATCGCGGTGAGAGAAACTCTGGAAAATGGCGAAACTCAACACGACGTTTTTAACCGTATTGATGCCGAGCAGGATGATCGCCCGGGTCAGCGAATTGACTTTGCTCGGCAGCGAGTAATAAGCGGAGTTGATCACCTGCAGAACCCGGCCGGTCAGTACGGGATCCAGGGAAATGACCCGATTCAAATCATTGGCGCACGCACCGGGTTCGTTGCAGGTCCGAAGCACCTTGATGGCGGTGGTGGACAGCCCGGCCATTCGCAGGATGTGCGCCCGGACCTTTCCAAGGGACGCCGGAGCCGCCGTGTCCGGTGCAGCCATCACGCCGGCAGGTAATCCCCACGGCGAAACCGGTTAATTTCGACTTCCGCCGTGACTAGGGTTTGGTTCAGTATGTCTTTAAGACCGCCGTGTTCCGGCAGCGACTCGAGCGTCCGCGAGAGCGTATCCCGGCCCTCTTCCAGCTGCCGGATACTGGCCTCCAGCCCTTTCAGGCTGACCCGAGGGTTCGATAACTTCTGACAGTAGCCCTCGAGGAGGTCGAGATATCCCTCCAGGCGGCCGACCACCGAAAAGTCCGGTGTCGACGTCATGGTTTGAAGGCTGATGGCAGCGGCCGGCTCCGGTGCCGGGCCAGATGCGCGAGCCTGATCGATCTTCTGTTTTAAGATCTCCCCAAAGCCGTTGGCGGCGGCCGGCATGGACAAGGACGTCTTTTCAACTTGAACGCGCCCTGGCAGATCGCCGTTTTCGATAATTTTCATTCGACCCATGTCCTTTCCACGGCAAGCCGCAGTTTGCAGGGCCTCCGTTGTCCTGTTATCGCATCCACCCGAAATGAAAAGCTATGCAAATTCCGTGCTGTTGTTTCCATTGCTCCCGGCGTTCGAAAAGTTAGCCCATCCGGGTTTCCCGGTCTCGGCATGGCCGTGCCGGAATCGGCCCCGTCGGCAAAAGCGGCAATTTTTGCCGGGAAACGGCTCTCGCATTCAAGAGCAATCCTTCTCGGACTGAACCCGATTCTTGCCGGAGCATTTGGCGAGGTACAGAGCCTTGTCCGCCCGGCTGACCAAAGCGGTCGCGCTGTCGCCTTTGCGGCACGCACTGACGCCGATGCTCAACGTCAGCGAAAGCACGTCTGCAGGCGGCATGCCCTCTAACAGATAGCGCGCGGAGGCGACGACCCCGCAAATCTGCTTGCCTGTCTTGATGCCGTTTCGGAGCGAAGCGCCCGGCAGGATGATCGCAAATTCCTCACCGCCGTATCGAGCGATCAGATCGTCGCTGCGCACGGACTGGCGGATTTTATTCGCCATGGCAACCAAAACCCTGTCCCCGGCTTGATGGCCGTAGGTATCGTTAATGCGTTTGAAATCGTCGATATCGACCATCAGAAGGGCAACATCTTGAGGTTTCATGGTATTTCGTGCAACCAGATCGTTGATATGGCGGTCGAATGCGCGGCGGTTGAGAACTCCCGTGAGCCCGTCGCGTTCGGATTCGTTCCGGACACTCTGAAGTTCGTTGTTCAGCGTGGTCACCTGTCGCGACAGCGTCTCAATCCGTTCGCTTTCGCGTGTTTCCTTTTCGCGGATAGCTGCCTGCAATTGTTCCACTTCAATCAACAGAGCCTGTTTAAGCCGTTTGATGTCATCCAGGCGGGTCATTTCTTCCAGGCGCCGGCCTTGTTGGAGAATGGCACGGTTGAACTCACGGTTCTCGCAATCCTGAGTCACCATGGCCTTGGTCAGGATGTCGATGATCGCCTTGAACTCCGTTTCACGTTCGCGAAGATAGCTGTTCTGTTTTTCAGCGAATTCTCCGATATCTTGAGCATGTCTCTGGAAGCCAGCCTGTTTGGCGCTGAGTTTTTCTTCGGATCCCATGCGTTCGGCCAGCTCGGCGAGACCCGTTTGGAATTCAAGACTGTTCAGTTCCCGGATGTCCAGCGCAAATTGCCGGATGCACTGCAACAGTGTTCTCGTCGCTAAGAGAAGGAAATCCCGCCGTTTTTCACAGCATTCGTACTCCGTGGCCCAATCAACGGAATTCTGCGCCTGGGTCTCCTTTTTCCTGAATGCGAACAGCATAGTTCCCCTTACGAGAACGGTTTATCACCCGCATTTCCGAATAAAAACCGTTTATCAGATTTTTTGGGACGGCTCTCAACAGGTTGACGTTAGCGATCAACATTGTCGGAATTTTGACGGAAGTTTCCAATTGCCCGCCAGCCGAAAAACCTGTCAGCTGCTGCCATCGGCTTAAAAAGCATCAGCAATCAAAGCATAACTAACTTGAATTAAATAACTTTTATTTAAGAATACCATTGCGGCGCCTATCTGTCGATTTTTAAAAAAATATTGGCATCTATATTGCTTATTCCTACTTATCAAACGGAATGAAGTTTCCTCCTTTCCTTCATTCCCACCTCCGACTGACCCTGTTAGGCCACCCCCCCTAACAGGGTTTTTCTTTCATCATGGATTTCGGCTTTTTTCGAAAAAACTTGAATCGGTTAAGCAGTCATCGCACGGGTGGGTGTTCGGAAGTATCCGATGGCGCCGGGGGCGAAACATGGGCGTGGCGTTGCGCTTTGGCGTGAAATAGCAGACATTCTTGACTCGACATCGTCCGCCGAACCTCTTCGATCGGAATCATTCGGCTCTTGAATCCCATACGCCGGCACCCATGGGGAAAGCGGGGCTCCCAGGTCACGAAATAGTGCGCACAACGGTGGCAGTCGATACGGGGTGCCGCCATTCATCGCTCCATTTTTACGACGACCAAGGTGGCGTCGTCCTGGAGATCCAGCGGAAACAGAAACTGCTGCAGGGCCTCCAACACCCGCTGCACGATTTCCGCCGCTGGGCGCTCAGCATGATCGCGAATGGTTTTCTCCAGCAGGCCTTTTCCAAACATGCTCCCCCGGGCGTTGCAGGCCTCCCAGATCCCATCCGTGCCGATGGCGATGATCTGTCCGGGAGCCAGCTCACGCTGCTCTTCTTCATAGTCGGCATCTTCGAAGACACCCAGGGGCAGTCCCCCCTGGCCCCTCAGCTCGGTGAACTCACCCGACCGCGGTTCGTACACGAGAGCCGGCTCGTGGCCGGCGCGAATCCATCGGATGATCCGGTTGGGCCGATCGATTTCAGCTAAAAATAGGGTCATGAAACGCCCGGTGGCCTGCACGTCCCGGCTGAGTTGACGGTTGACCCGGGCCACAACGTTGGCGACGCTCCCGGGCCGGCTGGCGGCTTCCCTTAAAAAGGCCCTTGCCGTGGTCATGAGCAGCGCCGCCGGCAGCCCATGGTCGGAGACATCTCCCACCACCGCGTAAAGCTTCGCGCCATCCGCGGTCTTCGTTTCAAAATAGTCGTAGTAGTCGCCGCCGGTGTGATCGCAATAAATGCTTCGGCCGCAAACGTCGATGCCTTCCAGGCCGGGGCCAGAGCGCGGCATCAGGTTTTGCTGAACTTCCATGGCCTGGTTCAGCCACCGGCGGGTGCGCTGATTGAATTTGCGTTCCCGGCGAGCGCGCCGATACTGTTTGGTGCCGGATTCCAGAGCCTCCACCAACTGCTCGGGCGAGCAGGGCTTGGTCAGAAAGCGGTAGATGTTGCCCTGATTGACCGCTTGGATGGCCGCTTGAAGGTCGGCGCTGCCGGTCAGCAGCATGCGCACCGTTTCCGGCGCAGCCTGCCGGACCCGGGTCAAGAATTCGATACCATTCATTTCGGGCATGCAATAGTCCGTGACGACGACCGAAAACGGCCCCTGAGCGCCGATGGCCTCCAGGCCTGCACGACCGCTGTCTACCGTCTCGATCGGCATTTTTTTCCGCAGCTGCCGCCGGATGCCGGCAAGGACGTTGGGATCGTCGTCGACAAAGAGCACCTTATGTTGCATGCCCGGCCGCCTCCTGATGCTGTCGTCGGCAGCATTGCTCCCACTGAGCAAACCGATCGGCGATGTTCAGCCGGGCGAGGACCGCCGGGTCGACAGCCCGGGTGGAGGTTTCCGGCGAACCGGCTGAAAGCAAGTGCTCCATGGCATTGGCGGCATAGACTACGGCCGTGACCGTCCCGGCCGGTGTCGCCGGCGACGGACCGTGATGGCCGGCGATGGAATCGATAATGGCTTCGTCCAGCCCCCACAATCCCATGAGATAGGCGCCCAGCTCAGCATGCGAGCCGCCGAAACGTTCGGTTTCCAGATCCGGCAACGTTCGATCTCGCATTTGGGCCCGCTGCAGGATCTCGGCATAGGCCTCGGGGAAATTCTGCGCGAGAACCAGTTTGCCCACATCGTGGAGAATGCCCGCGGTGAAGGCCTCGGCCTGCACCGGGCGGGGCAGCTTCTCGACGGCGCTGATGGTCCGGGCGCACTGGCTGGCCGCCAGGCAGTGATGCCAGAGTGTATCCAGCCCGAGTGCGTTGATTCGCTTCGAATCGAACTGCGAAAAAACCTGGGCGCCGAGCACCAGGGCCTTGATCGTGTCGGTTCCCAGCAGCGCCACCGCTTCCTGAGCATCCCCGATCCGATGAGCCAGACCGAAGAATGCGGAATTGGCCAGCTGTAGGATCTTGGCCGTCATGCCCGCATCGCGGGCAATCAGCTCCCCGACCTTTCGACAGGAGGAATTGGGCGACTGGATCGCGGCCATCACCTCGCTATAGAGCGCCGGCTGACTGGGCAGGTTTTCCAGTCGGGACAAAAGCGCCTTCATCCGGTGGTCGCAGATCAAACGACGCAACGCAAAGGCCCGAGTTAAAGCGGTCTTGAGGGTATCGGCGTCGCAGGGTTTGGCGATGAACTGGTGGGCGCAGCGCACAGCCTTAAAGCCGGCGGACGGATCAATCTCGCCGGAAAGGACGATCCGGGCCACATTCGGATGGCGCTCCATGGCGAACGTCAGCAGTTCAACGCCATCCATGTCCGGCATGCGCAGATCGGTCACCAGCGCGTCGAAGGAGTTGCGCTCGAGGCAGGCAAGCGCCTCGCGGCCGCTTGCGGCAAATTGCAGGGTCCAGTGATGACGCTCCGCATGCAGCATGCGGCGCAGACCCTGCAGCACCCGAGGATCGTCGTCTACGAATAAAACCGCACACCGCGCCGGCGCGGTCATGGGTGGATGGCCTCTTGCGTCAGCGGCAGCCGCAGGGTGAACGTGGTGCCCTGGCCTTCTTCGGACTCGAGGGTGATCATGCCGCCGTGCTTTTCCACGATCACCGGATAGCAAATGGCCAAGCCCTGGCCGGTTCCCCGCCCGATGGCTTTGGTGGTAAAAAACGGATCGAAAATGTGCGGCCGGATGTGCTCCGGGATTCCGATGCCGTTGTCTGCGATTTGGATCTCGGCCCAGCCGTCTCGGCGCCGAGTCCGGATCGTGATGACACCCTTTGGCCTGCATCGGTGGGGCACGGCGTCTTCGATCGCATGCGCTGCGTTGATGACCATGTTCATGATCACCTGGTTGATCTCGGCCGGATGGCAGAGAACCGGCGGCAGGTTCGGATCGAAATCGGTCACCAGGTCGGCCACGTACTTCCACTCGTTTCGCGCGATCGTCAGGGTGGTTTCGATGGCCGCGTTCAAGTCGGCGGTCGACTTCTCCGCCGGGCCGGGATGCGCAAACTCTTTGATGGCCCGCACGATTCGGGAGATCCGGTCGACGCCGTCCAGCGCGTGTTGGATGGCGCCGGGAACCTCAACCATCAAATACTCCCAGTCCGCTCGTTCGTACGCCGCGGCCTGGCGATCGACCATTTCGAGCGGCACGGCGCCGGAACGAGCGGCCTTCAGCAGATCTTCGCCGGAGCGCAACAGACCCGCCAGGTCCTCGAAGGCGTCCCTTAAAAAGCGAAGGTTGTCGCCGACGTACTGGGTGGGGGTGTTGATCTCGTGAGCGATGCCTGCGGCGAGTTGGCCGATCGAGCGCATCTTTTGGGACTGGGCCCGTTGTCGCTCCAGGCGCTGGTTTTCATCGCATCGCTCCGTGAGCCGGTCCGCCGACCCGCCGTTCACCGGGGAAGCTCCACCCATACACCCGTCTCCTGCAATCGCCGCAAGGCCTGCTCCCGCTCCACATCTGAACCGCGCCGGCTGGCCGCGACGATGGCCTGCAACACTTCGTCGCTGACGCCGGCCTGCTTCAACCGAATGATGTCATTCGCTGTGGTCAGGCGGATGGAACGCAGCTCGCTGCCGTAAACGACCGGTTCGCGGTCCTTCAGAAAGGACCCTTCGCGGATGAGGGTCCGCAGGGCCTGCTCCCCGATACCGGCGCGCTTCATGGCAAGGATGTCCGCGACCGTGAACGCCGCGGTTTCTATGGTCCGCTCCCGGACCATGATTTCGATGGTCGCATCCTCGACGCCTGCTTTTTTCAGGCGGGCGAGGCTCTGAGCATCCAGGGCGCATGCCGGCGACGGCACAGCGAAGCCAGCGGTCAGCAACAGGATCAACAGGAGTTTTCTGACGGTCATGATAACCCCTAATCGATGCGGCCGCCCATCACCGGAGGATGTCAGCGGACGCGTGGCAGGCTCCCCTCGCCACCGGCCGGTATCGGACCACGAACCGACCGACGTGCCAGGCTATTTCAAGAAGTTGACCAGGCTGGGCTGGATGATCCGCGATGCCGCGGCCAGCGTGGATTCGTAAGCGGTTTCGAGGTTTTTCAACTCGATCACCGCTTGAGCCACATCGACATCTTCCTCCCGTCCGATGGCGTTCTGAACCGTGGTTTTGACGTTGGTCCAGTGCTCCTCGGTGGCCTGCAGGCGGTAGAGTTTGGGTCCGGCTTCGGAACGTTTGTTCATGATCTGCACGTGGGCGTTTTGGAGCGGATCGACGGTCGCACGGATTTGGGTCGAGCCAGCCTCCAAATCCGTGTTTTCGAGTCCGTTGATCAGATCGCGCAGCTCGTCGAAGATGTTGACCCCCCCGTCGGCCTCAGCTTGAAAGTAATTTCGACCATCCGCATCGATATCGACGACCACATGGTCGGCGATCGGAATCTTGAAGCTGCCGTCGTCACCCTGGTAGGTGGCGTTGTAGTCATCGTCCCGCACGAAAGGAGCCGTATTCGTTTGGTCACCGGAAAACAGGTAACGCTCGCCGAATTTGGAGTTGGCCAGCTGAAGCACCTGGTCGTAGATCTCCTTTACCTGCTCGGCGGCAAACGACCGCTCGGCAGCCGTGACGCTGTCACCGCTTTTTTCCTCGGCGACGCGGCGGGCTTGCTGGACCAGATCATCGACCAGTTTCAAGGTTTCCTCCGAAAACTCCAGCCGGGTTTTGCCTTGCTTGATGTTGTCCGCATACTGACTGATTGCGGACAGGCTGGATCGCCCCGCCAGCACCCGGCCCATCCCGCTGGGATCGTCCGACGGTCGGTTGATCCGTTTTTGGGAGGCGATCTGTTCCTGACGCTGAAGCATGGCCTCGGTTTGGCGGCGCAAATTGTTCATGAAAATGTTGGACATCATATTTTGAGTGATCCGCATTTTCTCCTCCAGAAAAAAGGCCAAACGCCCAATGAGCCCAGCCGTTCGAGGCCTCGCGTTAACCGACGATGCTCATTAACGTGTTGAGCATGTCATCCGCCATGCTGATCATTTTGGCCGCGGCGTTGTAAGCCGCCTCGAACTTCACCAGATTGACCATTTCCTCATCCAGCGAAACCCCGGACACGGATTCACGGTAGTTCTCCAGATAGGTCATCATTTCGGCTTGATGACTGGAGTTGGCCGTGGCGGTTTGCACATCGTAACCGACCGAGCTGACCAGGGTGTTGACGGCGGTGTCGAACGTTGCGGTACCGGCGCTCATCGTCATCGCCGTGCGCAGGTCATATACGGCAATGGCGTTGTCCGCGTTGCCGGGAACCCCGCCAGATGTTGCGGCAGCGGCGATGAGATCGAGATTGCTGAGAATGTCCGGGTTGACCCGGAAGTCGGCCGCTCCACTGGTGCTGTCGTCGAAGAGATTGGTGCCGGTGGTCCCGTCGAGGCCATAGCCGGCCGCGTGAACCGCGTTGACCTGTCCTCTCAGTCCATCCGCCAGAGCATCCAACTGGTCCTGGTAGCCGGCGATCTGCGTATCCCGGGTTTGCAGCCATCCGCCGATCTTGCCGCCGGTGATCCGACTGGTGATGGTCACCGGACTGTTGCTGACGTCCGGCCACAAAATTTCGGTATGGCCGTCGGCATTGGTCTGCGTTTGGAGCTGCCGGGTGGTGCCGGTTTCGACGAGCGGGCGCCCGTCGGCCACCGAAACGACCACTTGCCCGTCGGAATTCTCGAAACTCTTGATATCGATGATTTCCGCCAGCTGTTTCAACACCAAATCGCGGCTGTCGCGATAGTCGTTGGCGGAGATGCCGCCGCTTTCCGTACTGGCGATTTTCTGGTTCAAGTCGGCGATCTGCGCAACCAGCCGATTGACCGTTTCAACGCCACTCTCCAGTGCGGTATCGATGTCTTCCTGGATCTGTTCGAGTTCAGCGTACTTCTCGCGAATGGCGTCGGCTAGTCCCTGACTGGTCGCGGCCACCATCGAGCGCTCGGTCGATCCCGACGGATTCAGACTGAGGTTTTGCCAGGCGTTCCAGAAGTCGCTCATCGCCTGGTTCAATCCATAGCCGTCGCTTTCATCGAAGACGACCTCGACGCGGTCGAGCATGCCCTGCTGGGCTTCCCAGCGTCCGAGCGCTGCATTCTCGTTGTTCAACTGAACGCCGAGAAAGCGGTCGTAGACGCGCTCGATACCGGTTGAGTTGACGCCGAAGGACATCAGCCCGGCGGCGGTATAGACGGGCGTGTTGGTTTCCAGGTTCAGTTTCTGCCGCGAGTATCCCGGCGTGTTCACGTTGGCGATGTTGTTGCCGGTGACGTTGATCGCCCGCTGCTGGGTCAACAAGGCGCTCGTACCAGTGGTCAGCACCCCGAAAAGATGGGTCATGGTCAGCCTCCCGCCGCGGCCCGACAGGCCTTGGGTTGCGCCTGTAGGGCCTGCAAGATGGAATGGGTCATGTCTTCCAGGGCCACCACCTCGTCGGCGCCCCCCAATTTGATAGCTTCCTTGGGCATGCCGAAAACGACGCAGCTGGCCTCGTTCTGTGCCAGGGTATAGGCGCCGCTGTTGCGCATGGCGAGCAGCCCCTGGGCACCGTCGGCTCCCATTCCAGTGAGAATGGCACCGACGGCGTTTCGACCGGCCGTCTGGGCAACGGAATGAAACAAGACATCCACGCTGGGACGTTGGTAATGAACCCGGGGGCCGTCTTTGATCTTGGTTACGTAGGTTCCGCCGCTACGGGCCAGCAGCATGTGATGGTTGCCGGGGGCAATGAGGGCCACGCCGGGAATCACATGGTCGTTGTCGCGGGCCTCACGGACCTGCAACGCACTGATATCGTTTAACCGTTTGGCGAATGAGGTTGTGAAGTGCTCCGGCATGTGCTGAACAATGACGATGCCGGGTGCCGTGGGAGGCATTCGGCTCAGCACCGCTTCGATGGCTTTGGTGCCACCGGTGGAGGCGCCGATGGCGATAATTTTGTGGGTGGTCTGCACCAGCAGGTTTTCGAACGGCTGACGCTCCGCGGCGCCGGTCGCCTTGGCCGGCGTCACGGCGATCTTGGCCGCCGCCGCCGAACGGATAGCGTGTACGAGCGGTTGGGCGATGTCCTTGGTTGAATACGAGGCCCCCGGCTTGCAGAGCACTTCCACCGCACCGAGATCCAGCGCCTTGATCCCCAATTCACTGTTTTTCGGCGTCAGCGAGCTGAGCACCACGACGGGCATCGGGTGATGCTTCATCAGCTTCGATAGAAACGAGAGCCCATCCATGCGCGGCATTTCAAGATCGAGCGTTACGACGTCCGGGTTCAATTCCACGATCTTGTCCCGGGCGAAGTAGGGATCGACCGCCGTTCCAACGATCTGGATGTCATTATACCGCGACAGCTCGTCGCAGATCACCTTGCGAACGACTGCGGAGTCATCCACCACCAGCACCTTGATCATGGCTCATTCCTCAATTCGATAAAGGCCCGTCGGTTGGCCCCAATCCCGGCAGGCACTGCTCCGGCGAACGATCCAGTCGCATTCGCACCCGACAAACCCCGTTTTCCAAGATCAGATAACCGACGGCCGCCGGATCGTTCCAAGCCTGGCTCCCGCTGCAGGCCAAGTAAGGGGGGCGCAGGTTGAATTCCTCGGCGTGGCCGGCCAAAATAGGCAGCAGGTTGCCGCAAACCACGTTGATGAGTTCTTTTAGTGCGTCGCGCTGTTGCTCGGGCGACAGATCCTCGCCCTCCTCAGCTCCCAGCATGTTCACGGCCAGTTCGCCCAGCGCCGAAGACGGCAGGCTCAGCTCCATGCCGCCGCCGAACGGACCGCTGAAGTCCACGCGGACGATCTCCTGGCTCTGTTCGTCGATCACCGGTGCCTCCTCCGCCGGGAACGTAAAAATAAACGCCAGTTTTTCCAGCGTGTCCGCCGTCACCTCGACCAATTTGTGGTTAAGCATTGGGTTCATTGAACACCTCGCTGCCCAGAACGTCTTTGACCGTGTCCCGTATCTTCTCCGGGGTGAAAGGCTTGTGGATAAACTTCAAACCCTTGCGTTTCAACCGCTCGATGCGGGTCTGGCTGCCCTCAGTAGAGACCACGATGGTCGGGATGGTCTTCAAGTCGGGCCGTTCGTGCATCTGCCCGATCATCTCTTCGCCGGTCATCACCGGCATGTTGATGTCGGTGATGACCAAGTCAATCCAGTGCTGATCGAGCGCATCCAGTCCTTCTCGGCCGTTGGCGGCCTGGTGGATTTCCCCGATTTGGAGGCCGCTCATCTGCACGCTTTTTTGAATCATCGACCGCATCACGCCACTGTCGTCGACGATGAGAATGTTGACTGCCATGGACCACCTGTTCGCTTTCTGGTCTTCATCAATGACCCGCCGCCGCAACACCTGTTCGGCAGCGCTTCGGGTTACGCAACCGCCATTGCCTGCGACAGCTCGCTGACCTACTGCAAGGTCTGGCTGGCGACTTTCTCCAGGTGAAGCGGCCCAAGTCCCAGGCGTCGGGTGACGATAGGGGACGGTTCATGCAGGAGCCCTTCACGTCCCACTCCGATCCCGATCATCAAACACAGCATGTTGGCCACGTGCACCACGTCGAGCATGATGTCGACGCTCCCGAATTTTTCCGGAGCATGATGCCACCGCACGGCATGAACGATGTTTTCCGGCAGGGACCACTGGGCCAGCACCCGCGCACCGATCTCCGCATGGTCGATTCCCAGAACGGCCGCCTCCGCCGCCTCGAATGTCATCCCTTGGGCTAGAGCCCGCTCGATTTCGGGATAATCCTCCTGAACGAAATGCCCCAGAATGAGTTTGCCCACATCGTGCAATAAGCCGGCCGTGAAGATTTCATCGGCGGCCGGAAGCTTGAGTTCGGCAGCCAGCCCCCTGGCGGCCACGGATACGGCCAGCGAGTGGCGCCAAAGCTCGCCGGCAGGCAAATCATAACCCGGTACCCCGCGATCGATGACGGCGCCGGCACAGGTCGTAACCACCATCTGGACCAAGCGCTTCAAGCCGAGCAGCATGACCGCCTGGCGCACCGAGCCGATCTTGGAAGGAATTCCAAAATAAGCCGAATTGGCCAGCTTCAACACGTTCGCCGTCAGACCCGGGTCCTGGCGCAGGGCATCTTCGATCTGCTGAACGGTGGCGCACGGCGCGTCCGCCAGGGTCAGCAGCTTGAGCGCCGCTCCGGGCATCGCGGGAAAGGCCTTGATGACTCCGCCGATCTGGTCGATACGCATGTTGGATCTCATAAGGGACCTTTGGAGCCGTTGCAGCTCAGCAACACCACCCCGGTATCCACCTCGAAGTGAATCGTACGGCTGGCCGTTCCGCCCACATTCTCGGCTTTCAACAGGATGTTGTTCTTCCAAAGGAGTTTTTTCAAAATCGTGTAATTGCGTTCACCGATTTTGAAGATTTCGTTTTTGCCCATCGGATTGCCGCAGCCGGCGGCCTTGACGATCAGCCGCTCCTTCGCGCCCCCCATTTCGTAGACCGACTTGAAGAGCAGCGGCACCCCGGTATCCACGAACATGGCCGGGTTGCCTTTGGCTTTTTCCGGATTGATGCTGGACAGCGGCAGCATGGCGTGCAGCAGTCCGCCGACCTTCGCCACCGGGTCGAACACCATCAATCCCAGGCAGCTGCCCAGCGCATGGGTCACCAGGATGTCGCCGGTACGTCCGGTTTTCATGTCACCGACCGATACGGTGATGTTCATGAACCAATCGTCTCCAATAAGCGGCAGGTCTTATTTGCGGTATACCGCCGGTCGCACGTAGCGAAAGCGGTGCTGGATCGCCGACAGACCTTCCGAATGCCCAACGAACAAATACCCGCCGTCATCAAGAATGTCCCAGAAACGCTGGATCAGCGTCTGCTGAGTGGGCCGGTCGAAGTAAATCATCACGTTGCGGCAGAAAATCACCTGAAACCCGCCCTTCATCGGCCAGGGTTCCATCAAATTGAGATACGCCAGGTGCACCAGCCGCTGCACCTCTGCAGCAACCCGAACCGCGCCGCTGCGGTCATGGTGCAGACCGATGAAGTACTTTCGATATTGCGGCAGCGGGGCTTCCTGGACGACGGTCTGGGGATAAACGGCCTGACGGGCCTTTTTCAGCACGCAGCGTGAAATGTCCGTCGCCAGAATGCGAACATCCCGTCCGTCAATGCCCGGCAGGTGCTCGCGCAGGATAATGGCCAACGTGTAAGGCTCCTCGCCCGAGGAGCAGGCCGCGCTCCAGAACCGCAGCCGGGAGGTCGTCAGCTGCGGTAGCACGCTGTCGCGCAGGAAGCTGAAATGCTCCATCTCTCGAAAAAAGCTGGTCTTGTTGGTGGTCATCACGTCGATCAGGCATCCGATTTCTTCACTTTCCGGATTCTTTTCGATCAGATCCAGATAATCCGCCACCCGACGGATCCCGAGCGAGCGCAGCCGCTTCATGAGGCGCGCCCGAACCAGCGCCTCCTTGTTCTGCTTCAGGTTGATGCCCGCCGCCCGGTAGACCAGCTCGCTGATTTTCTGCACCTGCTGAGGCTTCAAATCGGCCGCATCGTAATCCATGAGAATCCCCGTCCCGCCCGATTTAGGCCGCCAGCGCCGACGGCCGCACGCCGACCTCGTCGCGATGGGCGTCGCGGCGGTCGGGGGTCGCAAACCTCAAGAGACCGCCGACATCCAGAATCAGCCCGACGCGCCCGTCCGGCATGATGGCGCCGCCGGAGATACCGGGGACGTTTTTCAACGCCTCGCCCAGGCTCTTGATGACCACCTGCTGCCGGTTGACGAGTTCATCGATGACCAGGCCGGCGCGCCGATCCTCGTCCTCGACCACCACCACGATAGCTTTCTGCAAATCTTCCTGAGCATCCTCAATTCCGTAGATGCGCGACATGCGGTAAAGCGGTATCAGCTGGTCCTGCAGCCGCAGCATTTCCCCCTGCTGGAACACGGTCGCGATATCCCCGACGGCGGGCTTAACCGAACGAATGATCGATACGGTCGGAATTACATAGGTCTCTCGTCCGACCCGGATGACCATTCCGTCGATAATCGCAAGGGTCAGCGGCAGGCTCATCCTGAATACGCTGCCCGCCCCTTTCTCCGATTTGATTTCCACCGTGCCGTGCAGCTGTTCGATGTTCTTTTTCACCACGTCCATGCCGACCCCTCGGCCGGAGACGTCGGTGACGACCTGCGCGGTGGAGAAGCCCGGTTCGAAAATCAGGTTGAACACCTCCCGGTCACTGAAATCTCCCGTGTCGCCGATCAGGCTTCGCTCGCGCGCCTTGGCAAGAAGCACTTCGCGGTCCAGGCCTTTACCGTCGTCGCTGATCTCCACCACCACGCTCCCGGCCGAGTGGTAGGCGGCGATTCGGACCGTGCCCTGCTCGAGCTTGCCGTCGGCCCGGCGCACGTCGGGGGTCTCGATCCCATGATCCACCGCGTTGCGCACCATATGGACCAGCGGGTCGTTGATGATGTCCACCAAATTGCGGTCGATCTCGGTATCTTCACCCTCGGTCAGAAAATTGACGTTTTTCCCGAGCTTGCGCGCCACGTCGCGGGCGAGCCGGGCCATCTTGTTGAACGTGGCCTTGAGGGGCACCATGCGCATCGACATGCTGATGTCCTGCAGTTCGCGCACGATCTTGCTCGCGTGCGCGACCTTCTTGGCTAGCCCGTGATTCTGGCTATTGACCACCGAACCGTCCTGGGCCACCATCGAATAGGCGATGACGAGCTCCCCTACCATGTCGATCAACCGGTCCAACCGCTGGGTGCTGACGCGCACCGAGGCGTCTACCACCGGCCCGCCACCGCTCCGCATCTGTTTCTGGGTGCGCAGTGCCTGGCTGACATCAGCCACGCTGGCGGCCTGGGATTTGACCAACGCCATGCCGGCTTTTTCGTCAGGATGTTCGCTCAACGCCTTTTCGACCTGTTCGCGCCCTAGCTTGCCCTGGGCAACGAGGATGTCCCCGATGCGCGGCGCACCGGCCTCGGAGGGCTCCTC
>Ga0105105_10000345_pt1 | contig 21351 bp, 22 predicted proteins | sample PPLLaktember2015_4_FD_79108 | JGI IMG/M metagenome (GOLD analysis project Ga0105105, IMG submission 79108) | Freshwater sediment microbial communities from Prairie Pothole Lake near Jamestown, North Dakota, USA - PPLs Lake P8 Core (1) Depth... | ecosystem: Environmental > Aquatic > Freshwater >...
CGGCGGGGGCGGCGCCGGCGGGACCGGTGCCCCCGGCCGGGGACGCCGGCCCGGACGCACCGCCCGGGTCCGCGCCGAGCGGCGCGCCCGGGATCGAGTAGAGCGGTGTGCTCACCGTGTGTCCGCCCGTCTCAGTCGCCGTAGCGCTCGCCTTCGGGCCGCTCCGCCGCATACCCGCGGATCGTCGCGCGCATGCTGCGGCCGTCGACCTCCTGGCGCTCGAGCATGAAGCCCGGCTCGCGCGCCGGCCGGTTCACGATGAAGCTCATCGCGATGCTCTCGACGCCGCGGGTCGAGTCGAAGGCCATCAGACGGATGTAGTGCTGCGGGAAGCTCGCGCGGCAGGCCCGCAGCTCGACCATCAGGCCGGCGGGGTCCTGCAGGTCGAACATCGGCATCCCGTACATCTCCCAGTAGGTGTTCCGGGGGTGCGGGTCGTCGGTGTACTCGATGCTCCACGCGAAGCCCCGGCGCAGGCCGTAGTCGAGCTGCAGCGCGATCTCGGCGTCGGTCAGGTCGGGCAGGAAGCTGAACTGGCCCTGGGTGATGCGGCCGGTCGGATTGGTCATCATGGCGGCGGGTCCTGCAGGCTCAGAGGGCGGTCGGGGTGGCGGCGTAGTCGCTGGTGTCGGTCGACGCATAGTTGAACGACACGTCCTTCCAGGTCTCCAGCGCCTGCCGGAGCGGCGTGCAGAAGCGCGCCGCGGCCTGCAGGATGTCCGGACCCTCGTTCGCGATGTCGCGGCCCTCGTTGCGCGCCTTGACCATCGCCTCGAGCGCCACGCGGTTGGCGACCGCGCCGGCCTGGATGCCGGCCGGATGGCCGATGGTGCCGCCGCCGAACTGCAGCACCACGTCGTCGCCGAACAGGTCGATCAGCTGGTGCATCTGGCCGGCGTGGATGCCGCCGGAGGCCACCGGCATCACCTTCTTCAGGTCCGCCCAGTCCTGGTCGAACCACAGGCCGCGCGGCAGGTCCTGCTTCGTGACCGCGTCGCGGCAGACGTTGTAGTAGCCCTGCACGGTCATCGGGTCGCCCTCGAGCTTGCCCACCGCGGTACCCGCGTGCAGGTGGTCGCAGCCGGCCAGCCGCAGCCACTTGGCGATCACCCGGAAGCTCACGCCGTGCGACTTCTGGCGGGTGTAGGTGCCATGCCCCGCGCGGTGCATGTGCAGCAGCATGTCGTTCTTGCGCGCCCAGTTCGCCATCGACTGGATGGCGGTCCAGCCGATCACGAGGTCGACCATGACGATCACCGAGCCGAGCTCCTTGGCGAACTCGGCGCGCTCGTACATGTCCTCCATGGTCGCGCCGGTCACGTTCAGGTACGAGCCCTTGACCTCGCCGGTCGCGGCGGCGGCCTTGTTGACGCCGTCCATCACGTAGAGGAACCGGTCGCGCCAGTGCATGAAGGGCTGCGAGTTGATGTTCTCGTCGTCCTTCATGAAGTCGAGGCCGCCCTTGAGGCCCTCGTAGATCACCCGCCCGTAGTTGCGCGCCGACAGGCCGAGCTTGGGCTTGGTGGTGGCGCCGAGCAGCGGCCGGCCGAACTTGTCGAGGCGCTCGCGCTCGACGATCAGGCCGGTCGGCGGGCCCTTGAAGGTCTTGACGTAGGCCACCGGGATGCGGATGTCCTCGAGCCGGCAGGCCTTCAGCGGCTTGAAGCTGAAGACGTTGCCGATCAGGCTCGCCGTCATGTTCGCGATCGAGCCCTCCTCGAACAGCACCAGGTCGTACGCGATCCAGGCCAGGAACACGCCCGGCGCCCCCGGCGCGGGCTCGACCTTGTAGGCCTTGGCCCGGTACGTGTCGCAGGCGGTCAGTCGGTCGGTCCACACCACCGTCCAGGTCGCGGTGCTCGACTCGCCGGCGACCGCCGCGGCCGCCTCGATCGGGTCGACGCCCTCCTGCGGCGTGATCCGGAACAGGCACAGCACGTCGGTGTCCTTCGGGACGTAGTCGGCATCCCAGTAGCCCATCTGCCGGTACTTGAGCACCCCGGCCGAATAGCGCTGCTTCGTGTCGCGGATCTCGTTGCCGGCGAGCGGGGCGCCTTCGGCGGGCTGGTTCACGGGGGACTCCTCGGGTGGGATGGACCCACTGTAGGGAGCCGGACCGTTCAGGTAAAGTCAGAGTTCATATGTGTTCGATTCAGTAAAACCTTATCAATGAACATCACGTTCCGGCAGCTCCGGGTGTTCGCCGAAGTCGCCCGGCAGGGCAGCGTGCAGCGGGCGGCCGAGGCGCTGCACCTGACGTCGCCGGCGGTCTCGATGCAGCTCAAGGAGATCGAGTCCCAGGTCGGCCTGCCGCTCTTCGATCGGAGCGGACGGAAAATAGAGCTTTCCAGCGCAGGTGAGTACTTCCTGACCTATGCGCGCCGCCTGCTCGGAACCTTGAAGGACGCCGAGGACGCGATGGCCCGCCTGACCCGGGTGGAGTCCGGGCGGCTGACGATCGGGATGGTCAGCTCGGCGAAGTACTTCCTGCCGAGGCTGCTCGCCGAGTTCCACGCCGAGCATCCGGGCATCGAGGTCCGGCTGCGGCTGGGCAACCGCGAGGAGCTGGTCGCGGCGATGTCGGCGTCCGAGGTCGACGTCTCGGTGATGGGCCGCCCGCCGAAGGACTGGCCGCACCGCGCCGAGCCGTTCGCCGCGCATCCGCACGGACTGATCGTGGGGCCCTCGCATCCGTTCGCGGTGGCCGGGGCGGTCCCCGCCGCGGCGCTCGCGCGCGAGCCCTTCCTGGTCCGCGAGTCCGGGTCGGGCACGCGCGCGGCGCTGGAGGCCTACCTGTCCGCCCACGCGCTGAAGCCGGTCTACGTGATGGAGATGAACAGCACCGAGGCGATCAAGCAGGCGGTGATGGCGGGGCTCGGCGTCGCGCTGGTCTCGCTGCACACGGTGGGGCTGGAGCGCGGCCTCGGCCTGATCGCGGCGCCGGCGGTCGAGGGGCTGCCGCTGCTCCGGCGCTGGCACCTGGTCGCCTCGGCCCATCGGCTGGCGTCGCCGGCCACCGAGGCGTTCCGATACTTCGTGCTCGAGCACGGCGAGGCGTTCCTCGCCCGGGCCTTCGGCGAAGCGGCGGGCCCGGGGCAGGGCGGCGAGACGACGGCCGCCTCGCCTGCGGCCGCGGTTCGTGGTTCCATGGCGCCATGAGCATCGTCCTGATCCGCCACGGCGAGACCGACCTCAACGCCGCCCGCGTGCTGCAGTGGCCCGACACGCCGCTCGGCGAGCGCGGACGCGCCCAGGCCCGCGCGCTCGGTGCCCGGTTCGCCGCGGCCACGCCGCGCCCCGTCCTGCTCGCGAGCAGCGACATGGCGCGGGCCCGCCAGACCGCCGACGCGATCGCCGCCGCGACCGGCCTGCCGGTGCGCGAATCGCCCCTGCTGCGCGAGCGCGACTTCGGCGAGCTGCGCGGCCTGCCCTACGACTCGCTGGGCTTCGACCCGATCGAGGACGAGCGGGCGCCGCCCGGCGGCGAATCGATGGCGGTGTTCCGCGCCCGCGTGGCCGAGGCGCTCGACTGGCTGCGCGGGCTGCGGCGCGAGGCCGGCGGCGACGTCCTCGCGGTGACGCACGGGCTGGTGATCCGCGTGGTGCTCGCCGAGCACGTGCGGCTGCCCGACGGGGTCGCCGCGCCGGCACGGCTGTCGAACACCTCGGTGTCGGTCCTCGCCCCCGAGCCGCCGCACCTCGCGGCGCTCGTCGACTGCAGCCGGCACCTCGAGGGCGCGGCGCGCGACGACGGGCGGGGGGTGGCGGGCGTCTGAGCCCGCCTCAGATCTGGCGCAGCCAGACCTCGCCGATGCTGTGGTCGAGGCGCTTGCGCAGCACGACGTTCGCGCGTTCGCGCGACGGCAGGATGTTCTCGCGCAGGTTCACCAGGTTGATGTCGCGCCAGATGCCGAGGGCGACCTCGCGCGCCGCGTCGGCGTCCAGGTCCTTGTAGTGGTGGAAGTACGAGGTCGGATTCTGGAAGACCGTGCGCTGCAGCTTCAGGAACCGGCGGACGTACCACTCCTGGATCTCGTCGTCCCCGGCATCGAGGTAGAGCGAGAAATCGAAGAAGTCCGACACGATGATCGACGGCGAGCGGCCGCCTTCGACCGTGCCGGTCTGCAGCACGTTCAGGCCCTCGAAGATCAGGATGTCGGGGCTCGAGACCACCGCTTCCTCGCCGGGCACGATGTCGTAGCCCTGGTGCGAGTAGACCGGCGCCGCGACCTCCGCCTTGCCGGCCTTGACGTCGGCGAGGAACTCGATCATCCGGCGCCGGTCGTAGCTCTCGGGGAAGCCCTTGCGGCCCATCAGCCCGCGCTCGAGGAGCGTCGCGTTCGGATAGAGGAAGCCGTCGGTGGTCACCAGCGCGACCGACGGATGGTCCGGCCACCGGGCGAGCACCGCCTGCAGGGTCCGCGCGAAGGTGCTCTTGCCGACCGCGACGCTGCCGGCGATGCCGATCACGTAGGGGCGCCGGCCGACCAGCCGGCCGAGGAACTCGTCCTTCACGCCGGAGAGCGCCCGCGCCGAGCGGAAGTGCAGGTTCAGCAGGCGCGACAGCGGCAGGTAGATCTGCACGACATCGTCGATCGAGACCTGCTCGAGCACGCCGCGCAGCGAGGCGAGGTCGGTCTCCGACAGCGTGAGCGGTGTGCTGGCGCGCAGCGCGGCCCACTCGTCGCGGCTGAACACCTCGTACGCCGAGAACTCCGTGCCGGTGTCCTGGTTCATGGCGCGAGAGCTTACCCCACCGTCGTCGCGCCGGCGCCTCGCGTCGCGACGAGGGGTCGCGCTGGCGTACACTCGCGCGGTCGAGGCGCCCGCTCCGCGTGCCCGGCCGACGACTCCGCGCGTCGCGCGCTCCGCCGCGTCCCGTCGCGCCCGCTCCGCACTCCGCCATGAAGCTCTTCCTCAGCCTGCTGGTCGTCGCGAACGTGCTGCTGTTCGGCTGGTTCCGCGGCTGGATGGCGCCCTTCGGCGGCGACGGCCGCGAGCCGGGCCGCGTCGATCGCCAGGTCGAGCCGCAGCAGCTGCGCATCGTCTCGACGACCCGCCCGGGCATGGCGACCGCCGGCACCGCGGACGGCCGCGTGCCGGCGGCGGGCGCCGGCGAGACCGCGCCCCCGTCGTCCGCCGCGGCGTCGCGTGCCCTACCTGCGCCGCCCACCCCGCCGCTGCCGGCGCCGCCGCCGCCCGCGGCGCTCGGGACGGTGCTCAAGGCCGCCGGCTGTGCCGAGATCGGTCCGATGAGCGAGCAGGACGCGGTCCGCGTCCAGGTCGCCCTCGATGCGGTGGTCCAGGACCTGAGCGTCTCCACCCAGCGCGCCGACGACATCACCTCGTGGTGGGTCTACGTCGCGCCGTCCTCGGCCGACCTCGCCAAGCGGGTCGCCGACCTGCGCGAGCGTGGCGTGTCGGACCTGTACGTGATGCCCGACGGGCAATGGAAGGGCGCGATCTCGTTCGGGCTGTTCCGCCAGGAGGATCTCGCGGTCGCGCTCCAGAAGACGATCGCGCAGAAGGGCGTGCGCAACGTGCGCGTCGCGCCGCGGGGTCCGTCGGCCGGGCGCATCACGCTGCAGGTCCGGCCGATCAACGACGCGCTGATCGCCGAGCTGCCGAAGCTGCGCAGCGCGATGCCCGAGGCGATCGCCCGGCCCTGCGGGTCGCGCGGCTGAGCCGACGGGCGCGGCCGAGCCGAGGGGCGCGGCTGTGGCACGATCGCGGCACGCGCACCGGACCTCCCCGGCGCGGCTTCAGAAGGACGGCGAGCGATGCGACCGGTGCTGGTGATCGAGCACACCGAGGGTGACGGCCCCGGCCATTTCGGCGAGTGGCTGGCTGCCCGCGGCCGCCCGATGACGCTGGTGCGGGTGCATGCGGGCGACACCGTACCCGCCATGGTCGACGGTCATGCCGGCCTGTGCGTGCTCGGCGGGCCGATGAGCGTCAACGACGACCATCTGCCCCACATCCGCACCGAGCACGCGCTGGTGCGCGACGCGCTCGATCGCGGCGTGCCGACGATCGGCCACTGCCTCGGCGGCCAGCTGATCGCGAAGGTGCTCGGTGCACGGGTCGGCGACAGCCCCGAGCCCGAGATCGGCTGGCATGCGATCGAGGTCGCCGACACGCCCGCCGCGCGCCGCTGGTTCGGCGACGCCCGCGCGCCGGTGGTCATGCAGTGGCACTACGAGGCGTTCGCGCTGCCGGACGGCGCGACGCCGCTCGCCGGCAACGCGTCCTGCCCGCGGCAGGCCTTCGAGTGGGCGGGCATCCACCTGGGGATGCAGTTCCATCCCGAGGCCGACCGGACCAAGGTCGAGTTCTGGCTGGCGAAGGACCGGCAGGAGGCGCTCGCCTCCGGGCACCGGCCGACGGTGCAGTCGCCGGCCCGGATCGCCGAGGGCATCGACGCCCACGTGGCGGCGATGCGCACGCTGGCGCACCGCCTGTACGACGCCTGGGGCGAGGCGCTGCGCGACTGAGAAGCTGTGAATAAACCTACTGCGCGTCCCGAGCCGACGCCTGCGGTGCTCGCCGTACACGAGGTACGGCTGCGCTCCTCGGCGCCGGCTCGGACCTGCTCGCTACGGTTTCTTCACAGCTTCTGAGGCGCCGCGCCTCAGGCCGCGGCGGCGTTCAGCTCGCGGCGGTACTTGTTGAGCGCCTGCACCGTGCCGAGCTCGCGGCCGAACAGCAGCGACAGGTTGTGCAGGATGCGGTCGACGACCTTGTCTTCCCACTCCGCGTCGAAGCGGATCTGGCTGTCGAGCCAGCGCTCGAGCCAGCCCGGCTCGGGCAGCCGGCTCTGCACGGTGTCGTTGGGGAACAGGTCCTTGTTGACGTGCAGGTTCGTCGGATGCAGGGCCTGGGTGGTGCGCCGGGCGCTCGCCATCAGCAGGCCGATCTTGGCGAACGCCACGCGCGCCGTGTCGCCGACCTCGCCGATGGCCTTCTTCATGTACTGCAGGTAGGCGCCGCCGTGGCGGGCCTCGTCGCGCGAGATCGTCTCGTAGAGGTGCTTGATCACCGGCTCGGTGTGCCACTCGGAGGCGCAGCGGTACCAGTGGTTCAGCCGGATCTCGCCGCAGAAATGCAGCATCAGCGTCTCGAGCGGCGGCGCCGGGTCGAACTCGAACCGCACCGCGTGCAGCTCGGCCTCGGTCGGGACCAGGTCGGGTCGGAAGCGGCGCAGGTACTCCATCAGCACCAGCGCGTGCTTCTGCTCCTCGAAGAACCAGACCGACATGAAGGCGCTGAAGTCGCTGTCGTGGCGGTTGTCCCGCAGGAACATCTCGGTGGCCGGCAGCGCCGCCCATTCGGTGATCGCGTTCATGCGGATCGTCTGCGCCTGCTCCTCGGACAGCAGGCTCGCGTCGAAGCGGTCCCACGGGATGTCGTCGAAGCTCCAGCGCACGCGCTCCAGCGTCTTGAACAGTTCGGGGTACAGCATGGGCATCGGCGCTTAGAGGTTGTCGGGGGCAGCGAAGCGGGCTGCAACCGTGCGTCCGGAGGTTCCGGCGAGCGGGCGACGCGATTCTAGCAGCGGCATCCGTCGGCAGGCGACCCCGGATGCCGCGGGGGCCGCGCGGCGGGCTACCGGTGCTGTGAAACCGCCCCGCGACGGCGCAGCCAGCGCATCAGCACGCCGATCGCCGGCAGCTGCTCGTACAGCTCCTCGGCAGCGTCCCAGTAGTCGCGGTGGAAGGCGACCCGGCCGTCCGCGTCGAAGCGAAGGTGCGAGCAGCCCCGGATCCGGCGGGGCCCGGCGGGCAGCGGCCGGCGGAAGGCGAACTCGAAATCCCAGACCAGGAACGCCGAGTCGCCCTGCGCGACGGTCTCGCGGACCTTGAACCGGGGCGCATCGACCTGCACGAACATGTGCTCGAAGATCCGCGCGATCGCGGGGACGCCCCGGACCTCGTTGAACGGATCCTTGAAGAACGCATCGGCCGCGTACAGCTCGCCCAGGCGCGCGATGTCCGCGCTCGAGATCGACTCGTAGAACGCGACGACCCGGGCGACCGACTGCGTCGTCACAGCCCGGTGACCTTCCGCACCAGGGCGAAATACAGGCGGTAGGGCAGCAGCCGCGCGAACTTGAGCCACGAGGTGAAGCGCTTCGGGTAGTGGATCTCGAAACGGCCGGCCTCGATGCCGCGCAGCGTCGACTCGGCCGCCTCGCGCGCGGTGATCAGCGCGGGCATCGTGTAGGCGTTGGTCGCGGTCGCCGGGGTGTCCACGTAGCCGGGGTTGACGAGGTAGACGCCCACGCCCGCAGGGCGCAGGTCGAGGTAGAGCGACTCGGCGAGGTTGATCAGCGCGGCCTTGGTCGGCCCGTAGACGAGCGCATGCGGCAGTCCGCTGTAGCCCGCGACGCTCGAGACCAGCGCGAGGCCGCCCGCGCCCTGCGCCAGCAGCATCGGCAGGATCGCGGCCAGGCCGCCGAACACCGAGACCAGGTTGGTGTCGAGCATGCGGCGCGCGGCCTCGAGCTCGAAGTCCTGCGCGCGCATCGGCTGGTAGGTGCCGGCGACCCAGAGCACCAGGTCGATGCCGCCCCAGCGGGCCCGCAGCGACTCGCAGGCGGCGGCCACCGCGGCCGCGTCGTTGACGTCGAGCGGCACGATCTCGGCAGGCGCCACGCCGCCCGCGCCGACCACCTCGCGCAGCGCCTCGGCGCGGCGCGCCGAGACCGCGACCCGCGCGCCGCGGGCCAGCAGCGCGCGCGCGAGTTCGGCGCCGATGCCGCTCGAGGCGCCGACCACCCAGACCCGCCGACCGGTCCAGCCGGCGACGGGGGGGTTCAGCGGCCCGAACAGCCGGGGGGCGTCGACCTGCGTCGCGACCGGGAGGAACCGCGATCCCACGGCGTCCGGGCTCATCGCTTGGTGAACGAGAGCAGCACCTCGCCGAGGCGGATGCCGAACTTGCTCATGGTCGCGCGGTTCAGCATCACGCGCTCGTCGATCAGGTACATCCAGTCGTCGAAGTCGACGTTCCAGACGGTGCCGTCGACGTTCAGCGCGAGCGTGTAGCGCCAGTTGAGCGCATTGCCCGAGGACACGCCGCGGGCTTCGCCGACGACGTCGGCCGCGGTGCCGATCCAGCGGCCCTCGGGCTGGCGGCGCACCGTCCAGACGCGCTTCTCCTTCTTCCCGTCGGAGTAGATGAAGTCCTCGTCGAGCGTGCCGGTGTCGCCGACCCACGAGCACTTCATCTTCACGGTGAACCGACGCACCACCTGACCCGAGCGGTCCTGGAACACGCCCCAGGCATCGATGTCGCCGTCGAAGTAGGTCCGCAGGTCGAGGACCGGCTTCTCGCTGCGGTAGGTGGAGGGATCGACGCCGGCGCAGCCGGACGCGAGCACGATGCCTCCGGCGAGACCGCCGAGGGCGAGGCGTCGGGCCGGTCGCGCGGGCAGCGCACGAAGGTCGCGCAGGAGCGGTTCAGGGGCGTTCATCGGGGTGCCTCGACGGGACGGTCGTCCGGCGGCAGCGGTGCCAGCAGCAGCACCAGTCCGGAGACCAGCTTCAGTGCGCTGGGAAGCAGCGCGTACGTCGCGGACAGCGCGACGGTGGTGCCGGCCGACCCGCCGGGCTGGTAGCCGAGCGCATCGAGCACCGGCAGGGCGAGCCCCGCCGCGGCGGCGAGGTTGATCTTGGTGGCGAGACTCCAGACGCCGAAGAAGGCGCCGTCGCTGCGGCGCGGGCCGTCGTCGGCGGCGAGCACCGTGGCGAGCAGTGCCGGCGGGATGGCGAGGTCGGCGCCGAGCGCGAAGCCGGTCACCACGCAGACCGCGAGGAAGGCGCCGCCATCGCCGGCCCGCAGACCGAACGCCCACACGAACGCGAAGACCGCCAGCGCCATGCCGAACAGCCACGCGTTGCGCAGCCCGGCGATGCGCGCGATGCGCACCCACGCCGGCATGCCGATGGCGGCCGCGAGGAAGTAGGCGATCAGATAGAGCGGCGCACGCTCGGGGGTCTGCAGCACGTCGCCGACGTAGAAGAGCACCAGCGTCGCCGGGATCGCGGTCGCGATGCCGTTGACCATGAACGCGGCGAGCATCCACCGGAACGGCTGGCTGCCCGACACCTCCCGCCAGGTCGCGGCGAGCTGCGCGCGGATCGGCAGCGCGGCGCCGGTGGGCGCGGGCCGCGCCGGCGGCAGCGGCGCGCGCATGATCGCCAGCGCGGCCACCACCGCGCCGACCACGAACAGCAGCACCAGCCAGCCCGCGCGTTCGGGCATCAGGAGGCTGGCCGACAGCAGCACGCCTACCAGCCCGAAGCCCTCGCGGCTCGCGGTGACCCGGACCCGCTCGACGGGGCCGTCGCCGAGTCGGGCCCCCCAGGCCTGGTAGGCGATCGAGACCACCGAGTAGGCGAGGTAGGTGACCACCGAGGAGATCGCCAGCCACGCGGGGAGCGACACCCCGGGCGGCGGCAGGAAGATCGCCGCGAAGCCGAGCGCGAGCAGGGGCAGCGCGCACAGGATCGCGCGGCGGTAGGTGTCGCGTGCGGTGCTGCGGTCGAGCGCGATGCCCACGCCCGGGTCGACGACCGCGTCGATCAGCCGGGTCAGGAACAGCACGGCGCCGATGACCGTCAGGTCGACGCCCAGATACTCGGCGTAGAAGGTGGGCAGCAGCACGAACAGCGGCAGCTCGAGCAGCGCGAGCGGTGCGCGCAGCGTGCCGTAGGCGGCATAGTCGCGGACCCGCATCGACGGTCCGGCCGCGGGCGGCACGCCGGGTCCGGCGGGGCCGCCTTCGGCCAGGTCGGCGGGCGATGCGGCGACCGCCGCCGCGTCGAGGCCGCGCGGCGCGGGCGTGCTCATCGTGTCGTCCCGGGCGCGTCGGCCGCCTGCCGCATGAGCGACTCGCGCAGCGACGGCGCCACGGTGCGCTCGTCCAGCCAGATCGCGAAGAACGCGTTCGAGAAGTCGGGGTCGTCGACGGCGCCGATCGCGCGGTCGTTGTGGAAGAAGCGGGCGCCGCGTCCGGGTTCGTGCACGCCGGTGAGGCGGTCGCCCTTCGCGACGTCCGGGAACAGCCGCTTCATCGCCTCGAGCCAGCGCACGCGCCGCGGCGCATCGCCGAAGCCCATCCGCTCCATCTCCTGCAGGCTGCGCTCGGCGATCAGGGTGCCCTTGAGGGAGGTCGCATAACGCAGCTCGAGCGCGAAGGGCGCCGCGGCCGGCCGGTCGATGCGCAGGCCCGGCCGTCCGACCCAGAGCTGCGCGCTGTAGACCTTCAGTCCGAACCAGCGCAGCTCGCCCTCGCCGGCGAGCCGCGCCTCGGGCAGCTGCGCCGACACCGCCGCGGGCGCGGTGTTCGCGCGAACGCCGGGCGCCGCCGTGGCGAGCACTGCGGCGAGTGCGGCGGCGAGGGCGGCGGCGAGGGCGGTGCGCATGGGTCGGGTCGTTCTCAGGCGGACGGGGCGCGCAGCGTGAACTGCACGACGTCGGTGGTGCGCTGCGCGAAGCCCGCCTCGCAGTAGGCGAGGTAGAACTCCCAGGTCCGCGCGAAGCGGGTGTCGAAGCCCTGCGCGGTGATCCGCGGCAGGTTCGCGCAGAAGGATTCGCGCCAGGCCTCCAGCGTGCGCGCGTAGTCGAGCCCGAACGCGAACCGGTCGTCGACCGCGAGCCCGGCCCGCGAGGCGACGCGCTCGAACACCGAGGGCGAGGGCAGCATGCCGCCGGGGAAGATGTACTGCTGGATGAAGTCGGTGCCGCGCCGGTAGCGCTCGAACAGCGCGTCGTCGATGGTGATGGTCTGGACGACCGCGCGGCCGCCGGGCACCAGGCAGCGGCGCACCGTCTCGAAGTAGCCGGGCCAGTACTGCTCGCCGACCGCCTCGAACATCTCGATCGAGACGATCGCGTCGTAGCGTCCGCGCTCGTCGCGGTAGTCCTGCAGCAGGAAGCGGGTGCGCGCATCGAGGCCCGCATCGGCCAGCCGCCGCGTGGCCCAGGCGTGCTGCTCCGTCGACAGCGTCAGGCCGGTCACGTCCAGCCCGTCGCGGGCCGCCATCTCGGCGAAGCCGCCCCAGCCGCAGCCGATCTCGAGGATCCGCGCGCCCGGTGGCAGCGCGAGTTCGTCGAGGATGCGCCGGTACTTCGCGTCCTGCGCGTCCTGCAGCGAGCGCGCCGGGTCGTCGCCGTACAGCGCGCTCGAGTAGGTCATGCTCGGATCGAGCCAGACCTCGTAGAACGGATTGCCGAGGTCGTAGTGCGCGTGGATGTTGCGCTTCGAGCCGGTGCGGCTGTTTCGGTTGAAGAGGTGGCGCACCCGGTAGAGCAGGCTGCCCCACCAGCTGCCGTAGATGGCGCGCTCGACGACGTCGCGGTTGGCGAGCATCACGCGCATCAGCGTCGCGAGCGAATCGGTCTGCCAGTCGCCGGCGATGAACGACTCGGCGAACCCGATGTCGCCCTTCGACAGCACGGCGCCGAAGAGGTTCCAGTTCGCCAGGCGCAGCGTGGCGTGCGGCTCGCCGGCGCCGAACAGCAGGGTGCGCCCGGCCGGCGTCACCACCGTCAGCCGACCGTGGCGCAGACGCTCGAGCAGCGCGAGCACCGCACGCGCGGACGCGGGCACCGGTTCGTCGATCGACTGCGGGCGGGCGTCGCCGCCGAGCGTCTCGCCGTCGAGCATCGGGGCCGCAGCGGGATTCAGCAGCCGGGTGGACTCGGCGTCGATCATCCGGCGCGCGGAGATGTTTCTGTTCATCGATGACCTCGGGAGACGAACGCCTCGGGGGGTTCAGGCTTGCGATGGAAGGGCACGCGCGCCAGCCAGAGCCGCAGCGCCTGCCAATGGATGCGTGCGATCACGCCGAGGGTGAACAGCGGCTGACCGAACAGCGCGCGGCGGACCGCCGCCCGGTCGGCCGGGACGAGTTCGCCCGACAGGCTGGTGAGCAGCAGCGGGCCCTCGGCGTCATGGTGGTCGATCCGGGCGATCGCCCGGTCCGCCCGGTTGAAGAAGCGGAACGAGTATTCGCCGGACACCGAGCAGAACGGCGACACGTGGAAGACCTTGCTCGCGCGCATCTCGCGGCCCTGCGCCAGCGGCGCGCCGTCGGGCTCGGAGAGCAGGTAGCAGTGGCGCTCGCCGAAGGTGTTGTTGACCTCGGCGATCACGGCGACCAGCGCGCCGTCGGCGCGATGACAGAACCAGAAGCTGACCGGCTTGAAGGCATAGCCGAGCACCCGCGGGAAGGTGTGCAGCCAGATCGCGCCGTCGGCGGTCGCGCCGGCCTGCGTGCACAGGTCGCGGGCCCAGGTCTCCAGCGGCGTCGTGCCGTCGCCATGGTCGGCGCAGCGGAACGACATCGGCCCGGCCGCGTCCCATCCGAACCATCGGCCGAGGCCGGCGGCCGCGTGGCGCGCCCGGTCGCCGTCGATGCGCATCCGGAGGAAGAACCCGTCGTAGCCGAAGGCATGGCGCACCGGCCGCAGTCGCGTGTGACGGATCGGTCCGAAGCCCAGCTGGAGCGGATGCGGATCCATCGCGTGCGCCGCGCGGCTCAGGCGGCCGCGAGCACGGAGGCGGTCGGCGGCGCATCGCGCCGGGCCTCGCGGGGCGCGAGCAGCGCGCCCGCCACCGCCAGTCCCGACTTCAGGCCGTCCTCGTGGAAACCCCAGCCCGTCCAGGCGCCCGCGTACCAGGTGTTGCGCACGCCCTGGATCGCCGGCAGTCGCCGTTGCGCCGCGATCGCGCCGCCGTCGAACACCGGGTGCGAGTAGTCGAAGGTGGCCAGCACCGTCTCGTCGCGCGGCGGTGTCAGCGGATTGAGCGTGACCAGCACCGGTTCGGCGAACGGCAGCGGCTGCAGCCGGTTCAGCCAGTAGGTGACCGCGACCGACGGGGCGTCCGCGTCGGCCGCGACGGCCGACCGGTCCGCGGTGCCGTCGAACGACCCGGCGCTCAGGTAGTTCCAGGCCGCCCAGGCCCGTCGCCGCTTCGGCATGAGCGCGAGGTCGGTATGGAGATAGGCACGGTTGGGCTGGTAGGGCACGGCTGCGAGGATCTCACGCTCGTCGCCGCTCGCGTCGAGCAGCATGCCCAGGGACTGGTCGCTGTGGCAGGCCAGCACCACGTGATCGTAGGTCTCGCGCCCCTGGTCCGTGATCACCGTGACCGAGTCCCGGCCGCCATGAGCGGGGTCGAGGGGCGTGCGCTGGATGCCGCGCACCGGCGTGCGGGTCCGCACGTCGTCCAGCCCCGCGACGATCTTCTCGACGTATTGCCGCGCACCGCCCCTGACGGTGAACCAGCGCGGCCGGTTGGCCACCTGGAGCAGTCCGTGGTTGTCGCAGAACCGCGCGAAGCTGCCGACCGGGAACGCGAGCATCGTCGACGTCGGGCACGACCAGATCGCGGCGGCCATCGGCAGCAGGTAGCCGTCGCGGAACGGCCGGCCGTAGCCGTTCGCGTCGAGCCAGGCGGCGAGCGGAACGGCGGCGTCGTCGGCGCGGGATGCGTCGCGCGCGAGCGCCGTCGCCTGGCGGTTGAAGCGCAGGATGTCGCGCAGCATCGACCAGAAGCGCGGCGACAGCGCATTCGAGGGCTGGGCGAACAGCGACGCGACGTCGCTGCCGCACCATTCGAAATCGTGCGGGCCCACCGACACGGAGAACGACATCTCCGAGGCGGCGGTCGGCACGCCGAGCGCCTCGAACAGCGCGATCAGGTTGGGATACGTGCGCTCGTTGTAGACGAGGAACCCGGTGTCCACGGGATGCGTGATGCCACCGACCGTCGCGTCGACGGTATTCGTGTGGCCGCCGACATAGTCGGCCGCCTCGAAGAGGGTGACGCGGTGGCGGGCGGCCAGGCGATGCGCCGCCCCCAGGCCGGCGATGCCGCCGCCGACCACCGCGATCCGCAGCGGCTCGCCCATGACCCCGGGCCCGTTCAGGGCTTGACGCGCTCGATGAGCGCGTAGGCAGAGTGGTTGTGGATCGACTCGAAGTTCTCGGACTCGACCGTGTAGGCGGCCACGGCGTCGAGTGCCTCGACGGCGATCGCCACGTCCCGCACCAGGTCCTCGACGAACTTGGGGTTGTCGTAGGCGCGCTCGGTCACGTACTTCTCGTCCGGCCGCTTGAGCAGGCCCCACAGTTCGCAGGAGGCGGCCTGCTCGGCGATCACGATCAGCGCCTCGACCGGCAGCTCGTCGCGCAGCGTGGCCGAGATCGTCACGTGCGAGCGCTGGTTGTGCGCACCGTATTCGGAGATGTTCTTCGAGCACGGGCACAGGCTGGTCACCGGCACCAGGACCTGCATCGTGACCGTGGTCACGCCGGCCTTGGTCTCGGCGCGCATCGTGACGCGGTAGTCCATCAGGCTCTCGACGCCCGACACGGGCGCGGTCTTCATGACGAAGTACGGGAAGCGCATCTCGACGAAGCCGGTGTCCGCGTCGAGGCGGGCGAGCATCGTCGTCATCAGGCGCTGCAGCATCGCGGGCGAGACCGGCTCGTGGGCGTTCTGCAGCACGTCGAGGAATCGCGACATGTGCGTGCCCTTCACGTCCGGCGGCAGCGCCACGTACATGTCGACGGTGGCCACCGTCGGCTGCGGCCCGCGGGCGGTCAGCACCGTCATCGGGTGGGTGATGTCCTTGACGCCCACGCGCTGGATGGCCAGGTTGCGGCGGTCGACGTTCGACTGCACGTCGGGCAGGAAGATCTTCTCGGGGGCGTTCATCGGTCGGCTCCGTGGGGATTGACGGCCATGCTAACCGTCATTGACCGGAAAGTCACGAAATGACTATTCGGTCTGCATGCCCTTCGGTCGCTACCGGGCCACAGACCTTTCCACGTCGCGGACGAGTCGGGGGTCGAGGGGTTCGACGGCGCTCGGATACGCCGCGATGATCCGGCCGTCGCGGCCGACCAGCCACTTGTGGAAATTCCACTTCGGCGGGGATCCGCTGGCGCGCGCCAGTTCGGCGAAGAGCGGGTCGGCTCCGGGGCCGGCGACCACGGTCTTGGCGAACATCGGGAACGCGACCCCGTACGTGTTGAAGCAGAAATCGGCGATTTGTTTCGCCGATCCCGGCTCCTGCTGGCCGAAATCGTTCGAGGGGAAGCCCAGGACGACCAGGCCGCGGCCACTGTACCGCTTGTGCAGCGCCTCCAGGCCCTCGTACTGCCCGGTGTAGCCGCAGTAGCTGGCCGTGTTCACGATCAGCACCACCTTGCCCGCGAACTGGCACAGGTCCTGGGGAACGTCGTCCTGGAGCCGGGGGGCTTTCCGGTCGAGCAGCGGCGGGCAGGCCGCCCGTGCCGAGGGCCGGGACACTGTCTGCGCATTCGCGGAATTGTCCAGGTCAAATGGAGGGCATATCGCGACCGCGAGCAGTGCCATGCCCGCCGTCAGGCGAGATCGGGCTCGACAAACCCTCTGGGCGACCATGTTGTCCTAGGCAAAGCACATGCTGCGGCCTATACTACGAAACCAGATGCCTCAGGTCAAACCATGTCCTGGACAAACAGCCTCCTTGTCCAGGCAGGGCGTCATGGGCCACAGGGGCGGGGATGCAGTAACGGGATGAACGATCGCAACGCCACGCCGTCGCTGTCGCGCACGATCGCGGCGGTCGAGCGGGACACCGGGCTCTCGAAGGACACGCTGCGTGTCTGGGAACGGCGCTACGGCTTTCCCCATCCCGACCGCGACCAGTTCGGGGAGCGGGTCTACCCCATCGATCAGGTCGACAAGCTCCGCGTGCTGCGTCGGCTGATGGACGCGGGCCACCGGCCCGGCAAGGTCATCCACCTTCCGATCGAGCAGCTCCAGACGCTCGCCGCCGAGACCACCGGGTCGGCGGTCACGCCGCGCTCGATGGGCGATGCCAACGCCGAGCACGAGGACCTGCAGCGCTACCTCGAGCTGGTCAAGGCGCACGAGGTCGAGGCCCTGCGCCGCGCGCTGTCCCAGGCGCAGCTGCGGATCGGCATGGAGCGCTTCGTCACCGAGATCGTGTCCCCGCTGACCCGGATGGTCGGCGACGCCTGGGCGCGCGGCTACGTCGAGGTGTTCGAGGAGCATCTCTACACCGAGTCCATCCAGGTCGTGCTGCGCGGCGCGATCGGCACGATCCCGCAGCCGGCGCGCCGGCCCCGGATCCTGCTGACCACCATCCCCCAGGAGCCCCACGGGCTCGGGCTGCTGATGGCCGAGGCGATCCTCGCGCTCGAGGGCTGCCGCTGCGTGTCGCTGGGTGTCCAGACCCCCATCTGGGACATCGTCCTGGCCTCGAGCGCGCACCGCGCGGATGTCGTCGCGCTGTCGTTCTCGGCCGTGGTCAATCCCAACCAGGTGCTCGACAGCCTGGTCGAGCTGCGCCAGAAGCTGCCGGCCGGCACCGAGATCTGGGCCGGCGGCAACTGTCCGATCCTGCAGCGCCGCCCGCCGGCCGACATCACCGTGCTCAACGAGCTGATCGAGATCCAGCCGGCGATCCGCCGCTGGCGCGAGGCGCATCCCGAGGGATGAGCCGCGGGGCCGGCGAGCACCGCGGGAACAAGTCGTTCCTGCCCTCGAAACCGTGCGCCCACTGCACGCGTCCGATGACCTGGCGCAAGCGCTGGGCGAACACCTGGGACTCGGTCCTCTACTGCTCAGATGGCTGTCGCATCGCTGCGGCTCGTGCTCGGCGACCAGCTGAGCCGGGCTAACCCCGCCCTGTCCGACCTGGACCCGGCCGCCGATCGCGTCGCGATGATCGAGGCGCCCGGCGAGGCCACCCATGTCCGCAGCCACAAGGCGCGCATCGCGCTGTTCCTGTCGGCGATGCGGCATTTCGCCGAGGGGCTGCGTGCCGACGGCGTGCCGCTCGACTACGTCGCGATCGACGACGACCCCGAGCGTCCCGAGCTCGGGGCGCGGCTCGAGCGCCTGATCGACCTGCACGAACCCGCCGAGCTGGTCGTCTGCGAGCCGGGCGACTGGCGGGTGCTGGTCGACCTGCAGGACCGGTGCGCGCGCCGCGCGCTGCCGCTGCGGGTGCTGCCGGACACGCACTTCCTGTGCTCGACCGAGGCGTTCGCGCGCTGGGCGGGGCGGAGCCGGTCGCTGCGCATGGAGACCTTCTACCGCTGGATGCGCAAGCAGCACGGCGTGCTGATGCGCGACGACGGCGAGCCCGAGGGCGGGCGCTGGAACTTCGACGAGGACAACCGGGGCGCGTATCCGAAGTCGGGGCCCGGGCCGATCCCCGCGCCGGCGCGCTTCGAGCCCGACGCGATCACCCGCGACGTGCTCGAACTGGTCGAGCGGCGATTCCCCGACCATCCGGGCTCGCTCGCCGCCTTCGGCTGGCCGGTGACCCGCGAGCAGGCGCTCGTCGCGCTGGCGCGCTTCATCGATGCGCGGCTGGTGAACTTCGGCCGCTACCAGGACGCGATGTGGACGGGCACGCCCTTCGGCTGGCACGCGCTGATCGCCTCCAGCCTGAACCTCAAGCTGCTCGATCCGCGCGAGGTCGTCGCCGCGGCCGAGCAGGCCTGGCGCGGTCGGCCGGCGGCGGCCCGCGAAGGCGAGGCCGGCGAGTCGGCGCTCGCCGCCGTCGAAGGCTTCGTGAGGCAGGTGCTCGGCTGGCGCGAGTTCGTCCGTGGCGTCTACTGGCTCGACATGCCCGGCATGGCCGATGCGAACCACTACGGCCACGACCGGCCGCTGCCCGCCTGGTGGTGGAGCGGGGACACGCGCATGGCCTGCCTGCGCGATACCATCGGCCAGACGATGCGCGAGGGCTATGCGCACCACATCCAGCGGCTGATGATCACCGGCAACTTCGCGCTGCTCGCGGGCCTCGCGCCGCGCGAGGTCGCCGCGTGGTACCTCGCGGTCTACGTCGATGCGGTCGAGTGGGTCGAGCTGCCGAACGTGGCCGGCATGGCGCTGTATGCGAACGGCGGGCGCTTCACGACCAAGCCCTACGTCGCGAGCGGCGCGTACGTGAAGCGGATGTCGAACTACTGCGGCGGCTGCGCCTATGCGCCCGACGTGCGCACGGGGCCGCGGGCGTGCCCGATGACGACGCTGTACTGGCGCTTCCTGGACACGCACGAGGCCGAGCTCGCCGCCAACCCGCGGACGGCGCTGATGGCGAAGAACCTCGCGCGCCTGCCGGCCGAGACGCGCGCTGCGATCCGCGACTGGGGCGACAGGCTCCTCGCCGACCTGGACGGGATCTGAGACGTCGCGGGCACCGCGACCGGGTGACCGGCGGCGTGGCCGGGACTCAGGCCTCGCGAGGTCCCGCGAACAGCGTCAGCACGCCGGTGTAGCCGTACAGCCGGTGCTGCGCGATCTCGCCGTTGGCGAAGAACCCGACCAGCGGGAACTCGCCGAGCTGCGCCTGCACGAGGCCGACCTCGGCGCCGGCGGCGCCGAACAGCGAGCGGCCGCGTGCCACGCAGGAGACGTAGACCCCTCCGCGGATCTCCAGCCCGTCGGTCTCGAGTTCTTCGCGCAGCTCGGTGCAGGCGCGCACGAGATCGGCCCGCGCGGCGCGGGCATCGCGGGTGCAGAAGACCGCGCGGTCGCCCTCCTGCGGCAGCGCGGCGACCGCGACCAGGCGGTTGTGCGGGTCGATGCCGACGAGGTTGCGCACGAGGTAGTCGCCGAAGCCGGGGCGAGCGCCGCGCGACGGCTCGTCGCCGCCCGACAGCCCGACGAACAGCCCGGCCCGCACCCGCTCGGCCGGCAGCGCGCGCATCAGCGCCGCGCCGTCGCGCGTGGTGCGGACTTCCTCGTCGACGCCGAGATCGGCCAGCAGCACGTCGAGTGCGGGACGCCCGTCGAGCGTCCGGATCAGGTTCGAGCTGCAGGCCGAGATCACGTGCTCGCCGGCCAGCGGCGAACAGCCCTGCGTGACCCGCATGCGCAGGTCGACGTCGGAGGAGAACACCACGCCGGACAGGCCGCCCGACAGCACCCGGTCGGCGACCTGCGGCAGGGGCATGACGCGGCCGCTCGAGATGCCGCCGAACAGCAGCCCCGAGCCCACCTTGACGGCCATGTCCTCGACCAGCTCGGCGAGGTCGGGGGTGCCGGGGTCGGCGTGCACCAGTGCGGACTGCGCGGCGACCGCGCCGCCGCGCGTGCGTGCGCCGGCCGGTGGCGGCGGCGTCGCGCCGGAGAACACCTGGAAGCCGTCGTCCGGCAGGTCGCAGAGCATCAGCGCGATCGCGGGCTCCTCGTCGTACTCGACGCCGGTGGCGACCACCGTGTGGCCGCAGGTGCCCGCCCAGTGTTCGATGCCCGTGCGTTGCACCAGCAGGTCGACGATCTCGGTCGCGTGCGGCGCGAGGCCGGCGGTCAGGTAGACCAGGCCGAGGTTGCCGCCGGGCGACCAGCCGGGCGTCCCGCGCCGGCCGTCGACCTGGGCGAGGGCGAGCTCGGTCGCCATCCGCCAGTCGGGATGCGTGGCATGGCCATGGCGGAACCAGGTCACGAACCCGCCTTCGGCGCGCGCTTCGGCGGTGCCCGTCGCGGCTTCGCCGCCGGCTTGCGCGGCGCGGGTGCCTTGCGCGCCGCGGGTGCTGGCGCGGCCCGCGTTCCCGCCGCCCCCGCCTTCGCCGCACGCGGCATCGCGGCGCCGGCGAGCTCGCCGGCGGTCTTCATCGCGGTGACCGCCGCGTCCTGCAGCCCGCCGCCGGTGAGTGCCGACTGCGCGACCTGATTGAAGTTCTGCTGCAGCAGGTTCCACCACGCGGTCGGATTGATCCCGGGCAGCATCGTCGGCGGCAGCTCGGGCTTGGGCGACGCAGGCTTGCCGCCGGCTGGCCGGCCCGTGGCCTTCGCGGCGGGGGCCTCGGCCGGCTCGTCGGGTTCCGCCGCTGGTGCGGGCGGCGGAGCCGGCGCGCGGGCGGCCGTGCGTGCGGGTGCGGCGGCGGGTGCCTCGGCCGGCTGCGCCTGGGGTCCGAACGATGCGCCGAACGCCTTCACCGCGGCGAGCGTGCCGCGCTGGATCTCCAGGCCCTGGATGGTGCCGCGCAGCATGCTGAGGTTCATGTTCAGCCACTGCTCGACGGCCTTGAGGTCCGCGATGCGCTTGTCGAGCTCGTCGATGTCGACGGTGGGCACGAGGGTGCTCGGCAGGTTCAGTCCGCCCCATGCGCGCTTGACGAAATCGACGCTGTCGAGCACCTGCCCGATGCCGCCCATCGCCATCTTGCCCATGTCGAACGCCTTGGATGCGTTGCTTGCCATCGTCGCCTCGCGTGGAAGGATGCTCCGACGAACGATAGCAGCAGCGAGAAGGCGACCACAACGACGGCGGCGGCCTCGCACGGCACGGCACGGACGCGGCC
>Ga0105105_10000347_pt1 | contig 21324 bp, 27 predicted proteins | sample PPLLaktember2015_4_FD_79108 | JGI IMG/M metagenome (GOLD analysis project Ga0105105, IMG submission 79108) | Freshwater sediment microbial communities from Prairie Pothole Lake near Jamestown, North Dakota, USA - PPLs Lake P8 Core (1) Depth... | ecosystem: Environmental > Aquatic > Freshwater >...
CAGATCGACCGTTATGGTCGATAAAGAGATGAGGCAGTGGGAGCTTTCGTGGGAGTTTGATGTCGTTGAATCCGCAGTTACTCCTCAGGATCCTGAACTGCAGCAGCTTCTTACTTTTGTAAATACGCCGATCCGGCTGTTTTTTAAAAACACGGTGCGCCCCGTAGATCTATCGGTAAAGATGTTCTTAAAGGGGTTGGACACTTCACCGCTTCACACAGCTATCCTGACCTACCCCATTCCAGTTCCACCTGGAGCAACCGATCTTCAAGAAATTGAGGATGGGACGGGATTTACGTATTACACAGATTCTCCCCCTATCTCCAATCCTGGCTCCTACAGTGCGTTGTGGCAAGTGCGCGACACTACCCTCTCCCAGATGGATTTTGAGCATCAGGTGGTACAGGTCATCTCTACATCCGCTGCTCACATGATTAACTCACTGAGGATGCTGATTGATAAGCTGCAAAAGAAGCTTGGGCTCTCTTTCGCTTATGCCAATGAGGATCTTTACGAGTATCTGATGGAAGGCACCAAGCTCATAAATTCATATTGGCCGCCATCGAACTATAGTGTTTCGGCTCCTCCCAGTACCATTGAAGCCTTCATCATCCTGGCAGGCGCGTGGTGGGGTCTGCATGCACAAAGAATTCTCTACGCCGAAACGGCGCTATCCTTTTCTGGGCAGACCGTAACCTTGGATTATAATCCAGGCGCAGATATTGATAGTATCATGTCAACATTCAAGGAAACGTTGGATAATAGCGTTTCCAAAGTCAAGCAGCAGCTGCTGCGTCAATCCTCCGGAGTTGGTTCTATCGCTACCCGCCCATATCGCTATCGTACCAATTTGGTATTCCCGGTGTCGTCTGGTCCTGGAATGTCCTATTTCATTCGGCTTCAGGAACTTGGACTGATAGATTGGCTTGGCTAAGTTTACGGAAAAATCGGTAATTATACGGATAGCTATTATCTATAATTCAGACTATCGTTGATATATTATAATATATTATATATATATACCAAGGGATAGCTATGAAAGTGCTTATTGTCGAAGACGCAAAAGACTGCGCTTTTCTGCTGACTGAAATAGTTAAGTACACAACACCCACAGCGCAGGTAAAATATGCGGCTACAGATACAGAGGCTTTGCCGCTTATTGCTTGGTCAGATCTTGTAATAACTGATTTCAATTTCCCTGTGACCGGTTTTCCTGCGATCCTACCGACTCTGCAAAGGCATAACAAGCCCTTTATCCTTCAAACCTCATATCATGGTTACATCAATAACTATGACTTGCACCTCCAAATCGCCAGCATCGAAAAGGGGGAAAATTTTCTAGCCAAAATGACTAGCTGTCTCTCAGATTTTTCTCAAAGATTAAATAGTAAAGCGCTGTGAGTTACAAAATGCAGAGTTGCCAATCATCCCTTTTACAAAGGAGACACGATGGGCGCAACAGCAGAAGATCGAGTTGCCAAAAGACGTATTAACGAACTCGAACAGAAGCTGAAACAACTCCAACGGGAACTGCGCGAAATTAAATCAGAAAAGAAACACATTGGTCACCTTCGCAAACAGGTAGAACGTGCCGCGACCGCCGAAGCGGCCTGCAAAGAGATCATCGAAGAAGCCGAAGCCGAAATCCTGGAAAAGAATGATAAGATTAAGAAAGAAGAGGAAGCCAAATCCCAGTATAAATGCAAAAATGCTGAATGCAAGCGTGCGGGAGGCTACTACGAAACCACAGGAAACTGTGATATCATAGATGCAGGCGTCAAATTAATTGTAGTGTGCCGTGATTGCGGCAGCCGGTATAGCGTAGAAAAGGTATAGACGAAAGGGTTACTAAATGGCTATTAAGCGGTTCTTCATCAAAAGCTCACAAGATCTCATTTCCCGTGAGTTGGAAAAGCTCCAGAACAAAGTAAACTTCATTGAAGCCACCACAGAAGACAAAGGTAAAAAGCGAGCAAAGCGAACCGCAGTATATTCCCCTCCCATAGAAGTAGAAGCAAAAAAGATCGAAGTCGAATTCGATACTGATGACGAAATGTTCACCACAAAATAATTAGCTGATCAGATACATCTGATGTCCCTTTTCCGTCCTTAAAGCTCTGACGTTTGTCATGAGGTTTCTATAATAGGTACGTTATTGAAAGGGGTATGCATGCTACGAGTAAGTTTAATTCTGTTGGCGTGGATTACTTTCATCGGGTGTGGTAACGAGCAGGCGGCTAAGGTCTCTGATAAATTTATGCCCGATAACAATCTGTGGATGGAGGATAGCCTCGATTTTGCTTCCAACATCTCAGAAGAGTTATTTGGTACGATTATTGATACTGCTTATGCACTTTACGCCCCTATCGCTGAGGAATGGGATGAAGAACTCGACATCCAGAAACTCTGGTCGAATGGGACAGTAAATGCGGATGCGTGGCGCAATGGTTACGGATCAGCGCGGATTCGGATGTACGGTGGGATGGCCCGACGAAGCGAGGTGATTCCGATTGGATTTGCCTTGGTGCTATGTCATGAGCTTGGTCATTTGTATGGTGGTACTCCTTACGTGCAGGCATCTGTCAAAATGGCTGCAGAAGGTCAGAGCGACTACTATGGCGCAGGGTGGTGCCTTAAAAACATCGCAGAAAAACTGTACGACCCTAGCGAAATTACAATTACTCCGTACATGAAAAAAGTTTGTGGCGGCGATGAAACGTGTCTGCGGCAGCTGGCTGGCGGACAAAGTTTAGGCATCTTACTTTCCAAGCTCAACGGTGAAGCGGCTCCTGATTTTGAAACTCCGGACCCCGCAATTGTTAAGCGTACAAACGTTAGCTACCCGAAAACTACCCAATGCCGTTTGGATTCTTATCACAACGGAACATTGGGCAAGCCGCGTCCACTTTGCTGGTATAAGCCCTAAGAGTTGGATTCGTCCAACTCTCTCCTTTTAATTTGTTCTCTCATCGCTTAAACTAAATAAGCCAATCCTCAAATAAAAAGTTGGGTATGAAACTTTGCATTCTCCTATTTTGCTTAGTTTATATCCTGGGCTTCACTCAAGTCCCAGTAGGCGTCCACACATCCTGCACACAACCTGGAATGATCGCGTTGACGTTTGACGATGGGGTTACAAAAAAGACTTTGGACATTCTGGATATCCTGGATCGGGAGCAAGTAAAAGCCACGTTCTTTGTTGTCGGAGAAACATTAATAGAGCGCGGTCGCTTGCAGATCCTAAAACAGGCCCACGAGCGTGGGCACGTTATAGGTAATCACACCTGGACACACTTGGATCTGAATGCTCTTCCCCCTGTAAGAGTCCAGGAAGAAGTCCTTATGGCCCAAAATGGGATTGATTTAAATCTGGGGGCAAAACAGAGACGATACCTCCGTCCCCCTTTCGGAGAGATCCGGCAACACGCATATGACATCCTGGCTGACCTTGGTTACACTGTGGTGCTTTGGACTCTTGACCTAAAAGACTGGCAAAGCTCGCAAACCTCTCAGCGTCTTCTAGCGCGATTCAAAAAGGAACTGGAATCATCTGATCCAATAAAACGTAGTATTCTTCTTTTACTACACGAGAAACATAATACCCTCGAAAGCCTCCCAGAAATGATCCACTCCGCCCGCGCCAAAGGTTTCAAATTCGTAACTATCAACGAATGCATACCTCATTAGATTAATTTAGGAACTCATCTGTTACTAAAGGGATACTACTATGCCAAAAAGACAGTTTTTTATTCGTAAATCTCCTAGCGATATTATCCAGGAGCAAAATCGCATGCTGGAAGCTTTGCTTGCCAAGCAGCGAGAGGCACCTCCCCCACAATCTCCAGTTCCAGTACCTGTCATCATTCAGCCAGATAAAAAAGAGGAGGAAGATGTTTCTTTGTCGCCATCTCTTTCTACGATGGAGTTTGATTTTGAAGATGATCTTCCGTACATTCCAAAAACAGCATTAGGGAATGTTAAATTGACATCTGTGGATACAAATAAAACTGCCTTCGATGAAGAGGGTGTGGAGAAACTTAGAAAGAAGAAAGGAAATGGCAATGGGTAGAGGACTCGATGTGGGCACTGCGAATTTGGTCTGTGCCAAAATGGATAAGAAGGATGGTCAGATTGAGATTAAAAAACTCCGAAACTGCTTTATCCAGATTGATGAGGAGCAACAGCAGCGGCTTGCCGCTGGGGCACTGAATGCTGTCATGATTGGAGGGAATGCTTATATCGTTGGTGATGATGCCATAAGCATTGCCAGGATCTTAAATAAAGAACTACGTAGGCCAATGGCGTCTGGCGTTCTCAATCCTGCTGAGAAGGAAGGCCGCGTTGTTATCAGTGCGCTGGTTAAAGCTCTTGTTGGGGAGCCGACACATGAGGGAGAAAGATGCTGCTTCTCGGTGCCTGCAAAACCAGTCGATTCCGCAGGGGCCAATACCGTTTGGCATGCGGGTTTCTTTGGGCAACTTTTAGAGTCCATTGGGTACAACCCTGAACCAATCAACGAAGCCCTGGCTATCGTGTATGCGGAATGCGCGGACGATGACCATTCCGGGATCGCGATATCTCATGGCGGTGGGCAGCTTAATATCTGTGCCTCGTACAAGTTAGTAGGGACTCTTGAGTTCTCTATTGCGCGGGGTGGGGATTGGATTGATGCCATGACTGCAGCGGCTGTTGGTTCTTCTATTGCCCAGGTTCTTAAGGTTAAAGAGGATCCCAATTTCGATCTTCTTAAAGCCTGTGAGCAGGATGATGAGATCGGTCAGGCTCTTTATTACCACTACAAAGCTCTGATTCGCTATGAGCTTCAGACTCTCATGAAAGAGTGGTCGAAGATGAAAAGCCAGCTCGATTTTCCCGCCCCTATCCCGATTGTTCTTTCTGGTGGGACAGCCTCGATCAAAGGATTTAAAACTCTGTGGGAAGATGAGCTTAAAAAGTTCCAGGCGAAAACTCCACTTCCGTTTAAAATTAAGGAAGTGAGGATGGCGAAGGATCCGCTTGGAGCCGTAGCACGCGGGTTATTAACCTATGCACTCAGCTATTAAATGGTTGAAATTATTGGAGAATTAGATGTCTTTTCTTAGCAAAGTATATGCCCGTTGTCGTCCCTGCGGAATGATACGCACTGTCGTACTAAGTATTTGAAATTATTAACTTATTTGGAGATATACAAATGTCGTTTATGAAAAAAATTCAGGCTCAATACCAAGTGGTCGCTAACAAGGTGGAGTGGAGCAAGCCAGATAAAGATGGGCGAATAGAATCGACCGTTGGGAATTTAGAATCTGAAATTTGGCCTGAGAAGAACAAATTTGTATGGACTATTTGGGATATAAAAAAAGATGAAAGTGTTGATTCGGGAAATGAATCAACGCTAGAAAATGCGAAAAAATATGTCGAAGAGAATTACTTAAGCCCTCGTAAAAGCGGCAGCGAAGAAAGATGGTTATACTCAGATTTATAAGTAATAAAATCAAGCGGTTGCGAGGTTTCGTCCCTCTACAATGATACGCACTCTCGTACTAAGTGATTGAAATAATTGGAGAATTAGATGTCGTTTATGAACACCTTAAATGCTCGTTATAAGATCGAGGCAAGAACGCTTACGGTGTTTCGTGGAATCAAGGATGTACTGGCGAGTGTGATTGCCAATGAGCGTAGGAGTGAGGGTTATTGGGGTATAGGAACGTACTATGCACTGACTGTTCAGGACGCTGAAGAATATATAATGCATGGCGGTCTTGCTGACGGTGATATGAAAAGATGGGGATATGTAGCTGAATTCAACTTCACAGGCGTAGTAAAAAAGTTAACGGCAGAACAGCTCTGTAAATGTCGGAAGGACTTTAATGGTGAGGTGGATTTAGCTAAAGAATACCCCAAGAATACTTCTTTTTTGTTAGTGCAAGGCGATGCCTATAACCCACCCGAAGGCGGTGAGCAGTTACTGATAACACCTAAATCAAAAACTAAAGCTACATTGACACGCTTTTGGGTTTACTTCGTTAAAGACGAAGACGCTAACTATTTTGCGTCCCTCTGCAAGAAAAAAAATGAAAAGAATAAGGTGGGTTTTTTTAGTGCAAACGAGACTAAAAAAGTGGACGAATGCCTAGCTAGAATGGTTAAAGAAAATAGATAGTTGCGAGGTTTCGTCCCTGTAGAATGATATGCACTCAGCTATTAAATGGTTGAAATTATTGGAGAATTAGATGTCTTTTCTTAGCAAAGTATATGCCAAGCATCAAGCGGTTAGTAAGAAGTTGCTTACCGAAAAAGACGCTGTTCTGTCTCATTCAAGCCTCGCTAAAGGCGATCTTGAAGATGCATTAAATGTAGTTTTATTTACTGTAGGTTTAGATGAAAATGGCGATCCCAATCCTGAGTTTCTGGATGAAGTTATTCGTACTTGGAATGCTGCCGTTAAAAAGGGAAAAGTAGCCACTGTACCTATGAGCGAAACTAAAAAATATTCATACTACGATCACGGTAGGCGAGTTAAAAAAAACCAGATCGACAATCCGATTATCGTGGCTAAAGTAGGTGCCAGCATGGTCGTTCTAGACGGTAATCATCGGCTGCTCTCTCGAAAAGAGCAGAACAAAAAAGACATTCAAGTATTCGTTATTAGCTTACCTTACGATGCCATAACGAATATGGAAGGCTCGATGGATGATTAACAAAACAGCATTTAAGAGGTTTCGTCCCTGTAGAATGATACGCACTGTCGTACTAAGTATTTGAAATTATTGGATAATTAACATGTCTTTTAAATCATCACTACTGGCAAAATATAAAGTTGTTGCAGATGAGATGATGGATGCTATCCATGAAGACTACGGAAGGTGGGAGATGAAGTTGGCTTATCTCAAGGATACAAATCGAAAGCATATGCTCTCGGAAAAATTAAAACTGATTTCTGGGAAATAATACTATCGTACTAAGTGGTTGGAGAATTCCATGTCGTTCCTTTCAAGACTCTATGCTCACCTAATTGTGGCTAAAGATGAAATAGAAATTTATCGAAAGATTAGTGTCGCGGATGGGGCAGCGTTTATATCTCTCCTTTCTCAAGGTAAATATCTTGATGGCCATTCTGGACTTGGCTTGTTTTGGGCAACTGAGATCGAGTCAGCCTATGTTGGATGGGCTGACTCTGAAACTGCGAAGGATGAAGTGCTCTTAGGGGGGTACATTTCCCCCGAAGCTATTGACAGACATGGCGATCATCCCAATGAAGTTATATTGAAAAAAGAGGCCACAATTGAGTTGCCTAGTGTTATCTACAAGGGAAAGGAATATGAATTAAAACATCAGATATTTAAGGCGTAAAAGACAGTAGGTGCTGGAGTCTACGTGGGATTATAATAAGATTCAATCTAGAACACACGTCAACAATGGGAGCACTCATGTATTTGCAAAAGATAAACAAACTTACAAATAGCCGTGGTGTAATTGCCATGTCTGAACAAGTTAAGACCGAGCTTGAGGCATTGACTGAACGTCTGGTGTCACTGAAAAAACTCGTCTCCGATCTTAACCACAGCGACGAGTCGGACATTGAGGAGATGAAAAAGATCCTCAAAGAAAACCATAATTACCAGAAAGTGGCCGAGCAGCTATTAGAATTTCTCAAGATGACGACACGCGGTTCTGAGTGGTTTGAAGGGCAAAAATAGAACACACCAGGTGCTGTGACATTAGAGAGGCGCAGTTAAACGGTGTTCTTTCACCGGCCATGTCATCACGACTTACATCTTCGCCCGCCACACCATCTAAGATTAGATAGTAGACAAAATATAGTTGTTGAACAGACACATCTGTCCAGGACACCTTTTCTGGTTACTTAACCTAAGAAAAAGGAGTCTTATCATGGGAGATTCAAGAATAATTTATGCAGACGATCCCGTACCCGTAGATCCCACTCCCGCACCTACTCCTACTCCTACTCCAGAACCAACTCCAGAGCCGCCCGTACCTGAGCCGACACCTGAACCAACCCCCAACCCGAATCCGGATAACGGTGGAGGAGGCGGAGGCAGTAAAGATGAGGTCGATCCTCAGATCGTGGATGCCATCACCATCAGCGATGTGAATACCATTGCATCCTCTGCATCTTTTGCCATGGCCAATTTGTACCAGCACCAAATCAACCATGCACGTCGGTTAGATTCTATGGCGGAAGCTGTCTTGGGCAAAACACTTAAGCGCTTTGCGACGATCAGTCCGGAAGAAGCGTTGGCGACCAAGAAGATTTTCCAGGCCGACGCAGACACGAGCATTGCATCGTTGCTAGGCCAGTTGAGTGCAGGGATGGAAGGTGCCAAGATAGCCCAATCGACGCCTGGGGATCTAGCAGTCGAGATTTCCAAGATTGGATCAGCGGTTTCTTCCGTTCAGGGGTTAATGGGTGGACTTTTGAGTTTGATCAAGGTCTTGGCTGAAAATGCTGAGGCATTTGCTGTATTGGCGAGAAAAACCAATCCATCTCCAGTTCCAGTTCCTACATCACCTGTGCCTGAGAAAGAGGAAAAGAAAAAGGAAGAACCAAAAACAGATCCAATGCCAGAGAATGAGTCAGATACCGAGATTCCTGACTGGCCATTTTATGGCAACAAAAAGCTCCCTACAGTTACTATAAAATTCTAAGGGGTTTTTATGGTTTATGATTATAGCAGAATTGTCGATGCTTTAGAAAAATTACAAAAGCTCGTTCTTGTCCGCGATAAAGAAGATCTGCACTGCGCGGTTAAGTTTAATGAGCAATGTAAAGAAGACCAGCAAAACCTCGTTCAGCTATTTCAGGCGTTCATGACTATGGGATCGGGTGGGACCAACATTCCTATACCTATTCCTGGGATCCCCAACATTCCGATCCCTATTCCGATCCCCAACATTCCAGACCTTAACCCTATTCCCGTCCCACAGCCTGACGAGCCGGAGCCCCCTGAGCCCGTTCCTGAACCTGAGCCCGTTCCTGAGCCTGACCCAGAGCCTCAGAATCCAATGAACTGCCCTGCATTCTCCTTATGCCCGTTTAGGGGAAAGCATTGTGAAATATGTCCGATACCAAAACGAATAAAACCAATTCCGCAGCCTAATCCTATGGACTGCCCATTATACGAGCTTTGCCCTGTAAAAGATCAGGCATGCCCCTTTTGTCCTATACCGAAGCAGCTAGAACCAAAACCTGAGCCGGAACCGGAACCGAAGCCCAAACCCAAACCAGAGCCACAACCTGAGCCACCCTACGAGCCTGTGGATCCGGAACCGAATCCTATTCCAGAGCCGGTAGAGCCTCGGCCACAACCACCGTATGATCCGGTTGATCCTGAGCCACAACCTGATCCTATTCCAGAGCCAGAGCCTCCAGTTCCAGATCCGGAGCCTCAGCCGCCTTACGAGCCTGTGGACCCTGAACCGAATCCTATCCCGGAACCACCGGAACCTGAGCCCGTTCCTGAGCCAGAACCGGTTCCTGAGCCTGAGCCACCCTACGAGCCCGTGGATCCGGAACCTGACCCCAATCCCGTACCTGAGCCTGAGCCGCCCGTACCTGAGGAGCCAGAGCCTCCCATGCCTGACGAGGATCCCAAGTGCTGTGAGTGCGCTGAACAAAAAAGCTGCCCATGGAAAGCACACATCCCTGTACCTACCGGACCTATGTCCAAGATACCCAAAAGAAAAGGATTCTTCGCACGGATTCTTCAAAAATTCAGAAAGAAGATTAGATAGGGCTGGAGACTTTTGAGTTAACAAAGGAATACGCGAATGCCGTTTATCGTAAGAAACAGCTCGAATACCACACCATTTCATCTTTTGGATCAGTATCTAGACCTCATTATAGCAGCGGACGAACATGTCGATCTGGAGCAGGTGTTTGCAGAAGACTCCCTTTACATGTCATCGGTCAACCCCAATGCCCTCTATACCGCGATTCAAAACGAAGATATAGTACGCAGAAATGACGCCGACGATACAGATATCGCGGCGGTAAATGCGTTTGATGACGCCATCTGGCGCTGGTCTCCTACTAGGCAGCAGAAAGAAGCTCTCGTGGGTAGGCCAGTTGAACCTTCATCTGTTAATAAATACTTAACTCAAGGAGTATTCAGCTTAAAGGCCACAGTGAGCGGAACAGCTCGCTGGGGGGATATCGTACTTGTTGAGGGTACAAATATCACAATCGCGGATGATGGACTTGGTAGTTTCACAATATCAGCATCAGCCACTCCAAGTTTCGCCGCGCCAGTCACTCTTGTTCCTGATGGTGGTAATGTCGAAGGAACAGCCACCAGCGCTTCTAGATCTGACCATAAACATGACCTCCCTGCTGCTACTGCTGTTTCAGTGACCACATCCAACGCAGAGGGTACGTCAACAAGTATATCTCGCGCTGATCATATGCATCAGGGTATCCACTCCTTAAAGGCTACAACGCTCGGTACGGCTCGATACGGAGATATCGTTTTCCTCGAAGGTTCTAACATCACAATTACGGATGATGGGGCAGGTAATTTTACTATTGCGGCTTCTGGAGAGATATCTATACCTTTTGGCACACCTGTAGCTCTCGTTCCCGATGGCGGGAACGTTGAGGGAACATCGACTAACTCAGCCAGAGCCGATCACAAGCACGATCTCCCTGCGGATACTGCGGTTTCTGTAACAACATCTAACGCAGAAGGTACGTCAACAAGTATATCTCGCGCTGATCATATGCATCAAGGTATCCACTCTCTAAAAGCCAATGCTGGGGGAACAGCGCGTTATGGGGATCTAGTCCTGGCTCAAGGCACAAACATCACAATTACTGACGATGGCCTTGGGACATTTACGATTGCTGCCGCGAGTATATCATATGGCTCTCCCCTTACTCTTGTTCCTGACGGTGGTAATGTTGACGGTACGTCAACAAGCGTAGCCAGGGCAGACCATAAGCATGATATTCCCGCAGATACTGCTGTTTCCGTAACAACATCTAACGCAGAAGGTACGTCAACAAGTATATCTCGCGCTGATCATATGCATCAAGGTATCCACTCCTTAAAGGCTACCGCGACTGGGACCGCTAGGTATGGGGATATTGTTTTTCTCGAAGGGACAAATATCTCAATCTCTGACGATGGGGCAGGAAATTTCACATTTGCTTCCAGCGAAAGCTATGGAACACCAGTCACCTTAATCCCAGATGGTGGAAACGTAGAAGGGACAGCAACAACAGTTTCCCGCTCAGACCACAAACATGATCTTCCTGCGGACACCGCTGTTACTATAATCCCCGATGGTGGTAATGCTGAAGGTACATCAACAAGTGTTGCCAGGGCAGACCACAAACATGATTTACCAGCTGATACGGCGATCTCAGTAACCACTGCCAATGCCGAAGGTACGTCAACTAGTATATCAAGAGCTGATCATGCACATCAAGGCATCCATTCTCTAAAAGCTAATTCAGGTGGTACTGCACGCTATGGAGACCTTGTTTTCTTAGCAGGGACAAACGTCTCCATTACCGACGATGGTGCTGGAAATTTCACATTCGCATCCAGTGAAAGTTATGGGACTCCAGTTACCTTAGTACCCGACGGCGGAAACGTGGAGGGTACAGCAACCACAGTTTCCCGCTCAGACCATAAACATGATATCCCAGCAGACACTGCTGTTACCATAGTCCCCGACGGCGGTAACGCTGAAGGTACGTCAACAAGTGTAGCCAGAGCAGATCACAAACATGACCTCCCGGCAGCTACTCCAGTTTCCATCGGCACAACAAATGCCGAAGGCACCAGCACGAGCGTTGCGCGTGCTGATCATGTTCACTCTGGTTCTACGTTTTTAACTGGGAATGTGAAAGCTGGCGTTCTTGCCTCTACTGATTTTACAGGTAATCCTAAGAAGGCTACTGTTACATTTGCGAGTGCATTTTCATCTACAAGTTACTCAATCACGGTTACTGGTGTCGATGCCAGGACATGGGCTTATGAAAGTAAGACAACTGGTGGCTTTGTCATTAATGCCAACGCCAACGCGGCTCTTACTAGCGAAGTTTCATGGAAGGCGGCTCTTTCTGGAAGCTAATGTTTTAAAGAAAAGATTTAATGAAGGCCAACAATTATTATCGAGGAGATGCTAAATGAGTTTCAAGGTATTAAACCCTAGCGGTTCATCCGCAGTCGTCGTACAGGACGCATTTGTTGACTTTACCGTGGCTCCGAATGAAGTCGTGGATGTTGAAGATTTGTATCCTGGTGAGTTATGGCGTCTCACCTTCGCCACCATGGACCCGACTCTAAGTCCACCATACACACCACCCACAGATGGCGATGGTGGCGCTCTTTATACCGCCATTTCTACCGGTGCTCTTATTCGGGTAAAGAATGACGGTACAACGCAGATTCCGTGGCCAGGAACAGCTGCATCTGTCGTAATGCAAGATCTGACCTACACTGCTGGCGAGGCCATGGAGTGTGGAAATCTTTTCACCATCGGCTACACTTCAGGCGGCACAGCAGGCAGTGAAGTTGTTTCTATCTCTGGTTATGATGTAACCGTCCAGATCCAAAATGGCGTGTCTACAGCAAACCAAGTAAAAGCGGCTATTGAAGCCAACCCAACTACAAATGCTCTTTTCGTAGTTACCGTTACTGGAGTCGGCACCAACCCCCAGTATGCGGGAGCGATCAAGGCATCCAAAGTCATCCAGGATCTTACCTACACCGCAGATACCGCAGGCGTAGCGGGAAATGCGATTTCTCTTACCTACACCGATCCGGGCGCTCCAAACCAAAGTATTAGTGTAAGTGTTGTTGGTTCCGATATCGATGTTTCGTTAGCAACAGATGGAAGTGGTGTCATTACATCCGACGCGGATTCCATTAAAGCCGCAATCGACGGAACCCCCGCAGCAGCCGCTCTTGTAGATATTACAGTCTCTGGTACAGGAACCAATGTTCAAACCGCACAAGCACAAACCAATCTTGAAAACGGCTACGATGCAACCAGCGCTTTTACTGGCGGCTCGAATGACCCATTTGCTGATGCGATCTGGCTCTGGCACCTCACCAAGTATCAGTGGGAAGCCCTTGCCGGAAGCTACGGCTGTCCGTCTGACATTAACCGCTTTGTGACTGAAGCTGATCCTAGCTCCAATCCTGGTGCTGATACTCAGCCTGTCACATCGACAACTACCGATGGTACGATTGACAACTACGCCAGAACAGACCATACCCACCAAGGTATCCATAGCTTAAAAGCCAATGGCCTTGGAACCGCTCGGTATGGCGATCTGGTTCTTGCTGCTGGTACGGATATCACCATCACTGATAACGGTTCAGGAACCTTCACCTTCGACGTTGCTGCATCGATCACTACTGAATTTTATGTCACTGAAGGCACTGGCCTCGTTGCCGATTATAATGCCGGTAAAGCAACAATTGATGGGGCCGTTTATATTCTCCCGGCTGGAACCGTAACTGTTACTGACGACGCCACCAATTATGTGTATCTCGACGTTGACGGCGTGGTTAAAGCCAATACTACCGGTTACCCACCAAACGTAACGCCGCTTGCCGTTGTGGTTGCAGCCTCCGGTGATGTTACCAGCGTTACCGACAATCGTTCTTTTGTTAATCAAAGTCTCGTTTGGGGAAGTGTTGGCGATATAACAACCATCCAACCAGATGATACCGCTGCCGTAGGTACAACGGATAAGTACGCAATGGCTGACCACCGTCACGCCATCGCCGCTGACGTTCCGTTGTTCATCGGTGAAACTGGATCCGGCGCTACAAATGCAGAAGGTGACTCCACCAGCTTTGCAAGAGCCGACCACGAACATAAGTGGCAGCTAGTTAGCAGCTTTGCCGGTCTTCCCGCTACCCCGGTTGATGGGCAAGTTGTATGGGCGAAGTACGGTGTTTATAACGGCATGTTCTACTATGACAGCACCAGAACTAAGTGGCTGTCGATGAACGAATACGTTAAGCACTGGAACAGTGGTACGAACGTTGCTACGATTACCGTCAACCTCATTTCTAACGTTGACGATACTCAGCAGGATAACGATTATCCGAACCCATACACCATTACGATTTGCGGCCTGTTAGGCTGCCAGTCTAACGTGATTGCAACTAACAACAACACCAAGTTTGAAGTTGCTAAGTATGACCTTACCACTGGCGCTATCACTCAAGATATCGCAAACGTAACCTTAAGCACGGTTGGTGCAAGAGCCGTAAGAAGCATGGCCGTCAACGTTGACGTTGAAGATCTTACCGTTCTGAGCGCACGCCGCGTTAAGACAGGGACCGGTAATGCCCAAGTAACCCGTCCCGCTCTTTCTGTGTTCTACCGTGTTCGTTTGGCAGCGTAAGAACAAAAGGGGGTAGTCTCTACCCCCTTCTATTTCCCAAGGAGATTGTCTGGTGGGACATGTAACAAACATCACGGTTATTACGACAGGTATTGTGAGAAACCTCCTTAAGACGCCTTACTATCTTCGCATTCCTGAAGAATCCATTAAGTATAAGGATCGAGCCAGCAGAACTAGCAGAACAATCAAAATTCCAGCCACCGAAGATATTGAGCTAGACTACAGATCCTGGAAATTGGTTGAACACGACCTGATCGTTAAAGATTATCTCAAAATCCTTAAAATCATTCGTTATCCATCATATGTCGCGTCATCCACTGCGCTCACTGTTATTAATAATTATTATGCCTTACCACCGGCACCCCCACCTCCTGGAACAATTGTTTGGGTTCAGTACGGCGGATACCAAGGGATTTTCTACTACGATGAAACCAGAAACGAGTGGCTCTCGGAAAACGAAACCACCCTCACATGGTCATCGTCTACATCATCAGATATCGATACCTTAAACCTCGTCAGCAACTCGGATGACACCAGACCAGATAATGACTACACCGCAAAAACGCCTATTACCCTAACAGGCATCGCGGCAAGCCAAGTCAACCCGTTGGAGCCAGCAAACGCTACAAGATTCGAGATAAGTACCTACGATATCACTACAGGAATTACTACACCTAACGCAGCTATTATTGACCTAACAATCGTTGGAGATCGCGGAATAAATAATACTGCGCTCAACGTTCCTGTTGCTGACAAGACCATACTTTCCGCAAATAGGGTTAAGCTGCTCGGTAATGCCCCCGTTGTAAGGCCAGCCGTAACTGTGTGGTATCGGGAAAGATTAACACCATGAAACGTTCCTTAACCTGGGATGAAGTAGACTCCTACTATAGAAAAAAACCTGTACGGTTTAAAGCCGTGCAGCTTGATTTAGGCTCATATTCGCTTCCACCAGATGTGGCCTACATGACAAATCCTGACGACAATCAGGAAGTATTAGTGCTGTGCCAGGGAGAAAAAGTAACGCCGATTAAAGATGGTGATTGGATCGTTTTGGAGATCGAAACAAATAAAACCTACGTGTTATCCGACGATATTTTTTCATTAGTATTTGAGGCAGCGCAATGACATTCAAAGAGCAAGTCCTGGCTAAATATACCGTTGAGCCAACAGCAGTCGAAGCTGGATGGAAAGATATCATTAAAAAAACTGCCATGACTCTTACCGGCCTAATGATAACAACCTCCGCGATGGGAAAGCACCTCGACAGCAATCGTCTCAAAACTTATGAATCCAAGATGAAACAAGCGGTTCACACCGCCAACGACCAAGAAACCAAATACGATTTCAAAGTCAAAGAAGTGAAAAAGGGCGATATTCAATACGTAGATTTTGTTATTACAGTGAACGGAAAACCAGCTGGAAAAATAGCATTCGTTGGGGCACCTAAAACGAAAACCAGCGATTATTCATCTTTTGATGTGTACGAAACGGATGCAGGCAAACAAGATCAGAACGTGCAGTTGGTCATGGAAAGCCAAGTAGAGATGCTTAAGCGTATGATTCAGTAAAGCGCGAGGCAGCATACGATTACTACGGGAGAATTTCGATGAGTTTCATTTCACGCATAACCAAAGCCTACAGCATCACCGCTGCCGCTCGCTATCTCAAACGCGATGTGAAGCTTAAAGACGGCAGAACATTCTCTAAAGGAAGTAACGTCGTAGTCAAGTTCTTTGGTAACAAAGACAATGGCCATAAAATATGTGAGATCACTGTACGTGATAGCATGGATATGTCATATGAAACATACAAGACAGCCATTGTCAATTTGCCCACAACGGTCTCCGGTTTCGCGCTGCCATCCATCATGACCAGACAAAAGTGGGTTTCCGACGGCTACGCGAAAACTCCAACAGGTAAAAAAGTCGAGCCCGATGGGTTTGCAGACGATGGCTCTCCCTCGTGGCTTCTGGCTCTTGGTTACATATAACAGGGTACTTAACTCTAATTAGGTCAAAGTAACTGCTGCTTCGGCTGTAGCAGGATGGAGCCATCATTCAATTTATAGAAACACCATCTCGGTATTGGTTTATGTAGCTGTGCATGTAAGCATGTACAATCTTTGGCCAGCATCATATATTTTAACCCAACCTAATTCGGCTGCGTGATCAGCTTCTGACAAGCACCTTTCATCCATATTAGCCCGACAACGGAGCCGATGATACACATTTTCATAATCTGTCCAAGCCCAGCTTTGAACATCGCGTATAGCATCAAATCCCAACTTCTCATATCCCCTACCGTCAGCGTATCTTAAATCACACCAACTAGACACAAAAGCTGGCTTATGTTGTTTGATTGCATGAATTAGCAATCTACTAAAACCACCAAGAACGGTGTGACCTACTTTGGTACACATTCTAGAAAGCTCAAGGCCATCTTCCTTCTTTCGGACACATAAAAGCATCATTAAACCTTCTTGCGGAAATTCAAGACCATATGCTGTAGCAAAAGCACCAACACCTTGAAGGTGATTCTCTTTTAAAAAGATTTCAGCTTCTGTCCAAGGAACTTGTATAGTCTTCGCTTTCCTTGCAAAAAGTCTCCGTGTTTTGCCTAGAACATTATCAACAATAGATTTTACTATAAGTGGCTTATCTCGGATTTCATCTTCTCTAAATTGTAGTAATCTTTTATTATCTGATTCATATTTCAAGCGCTTCTTAAAATGATAGTCAAGATCCTTTTGGTAATATGACGAATGATAAAATAGACCATCTGCGTCTAAATAAACTTTATCTGAAAGTTGGAAGTCAGGCTTACTCCAAGATGCAGCTAAGTGAATTACTTTACCGAGATGTGGAACACCTAAAAGTGCTGATGTTTGATGTTCTAAACTTGTAACATCACCAAATGTTCTATTTCCTTCAACATATTCCTGTAACATAGCAAAGCCATACTTCAAATAAACGTATTTGCAGGATGTGTAGTTTAAATCCATTCGGTTATGCTCGCGTAAATAATCACTAAGAGTGATACCCGTAGATAAAACAAGCCAGCCATATTTAGAAATCTTTGTCTGAATTGCGTTTTTTCTGATCTGTGGTACGTCTAAGGGCGACTTGTATCCATATTTAGCTAGGCAGGTATCAATCCACTTTTGTCTTATTTCAGCATTAAGAATCGGATGCTCTACGCCATATCTTTCTAATAGAACTTGTCTTATTTTTTCTTTAATACTAGGGGAGCCAAATGGATTCTCTGCACCATACCGAATTAAATTAGTATCCTTAACCTTCTTTCGGATCTCTTTAGAGGATAGTGGTGCATTTCCACCATACCGTTTCTTGTTTGTCTCTTTTATTTTTTTAACAATATTTACGTCACAGGCTGGAGCATTACCACCATAGCGTTCCTGATTAGTTTGCCTCGCTCGTTGCCTAATATCTTTGTCGTGCATGACATTAGCAACACCATAGCGTTCTTTATTTGTTTCTATAACCTTTGCTTTTACTACTTCGGAATGCATTGGATGATCGGTGCCGTAAACTTCTTTAACCGTAGCTTTAATTTTATCGTACACCTCTTTATTTTGAGCTGCATAATCAACCCCAAAGCGCTCTCGACTCGTAGCCTTTGCCTTATCTTTAAATTCGTCAGATTGGAGTGCGTGAATAACACCATAATTTTCCAACATGGTGTTGGCTCTTTTTTCTTTTATCTTTGCGCTTTTAAATACGTTATCTACACCGTACTTTTGAAGTGTTGTAGCTTTTCTTTTTTCTAATTTTCGTTTTGGATGAACACACCCCTTATTAAGAACGTTATTTGGTGCTGTCTTCCACTCCCCATATTCTTTATCAATAAAGATAAGTGGATCTATCATCTTAGTGTAAACCTGCCCTTCAGCAAGAGTAACCAAGTCACCGTATTTCTCCACTAACCTCTGCTTTAATACATCTATGCTCAAAGTAACTCCAGATAAGATTAAGTACAGTACATACAGAAGGGTTTAGCTATTATTATACCGGATAGAAAATAGCAAGTAACAATAATGTTTACGAATCGTAATAAGGTGATACCACATGCAATTACTTCGTCACCACGAAAATAGGGTAAAAGTTTACGCATCTGCTGCCATGTCTGATTTCCCACAAACACAAGATGCTGCCAAAGATAGAATTAGAAAAATAGACGATATTGATAACCGAAAAGCGCTCGCAAAGATAAACGGCTCTACCATTGATTACTCGTGGTTAAAAGGAGCAAGCGAAACTTACCAAATCAGCAGTGACATAAAAGACTATGTAATCACTGAGGTTCCTATAGTCACAGTCGATTTTCCGAACAGAAACCTCCATGCTTTTCCCTTCAATGAGGTTACCTACTTTGATCCACGCTTTGGTCAATTCGTTTATAAGACGTTCGTGGGGAAGCCAACTTTTGCGGATCATAATAACAAGAATTTTGTAGAAGCTAAGGGTGTTCATTTCGACTCCTCTCTTCGTTATGTTCCCGTATGGGACGTATGGAAAATCTATGTTCTTCTTGGTTATGATCGCACAAAGGATACGGCACTGGCGCGGCAGATTGAGAAGGGCCAGAGGCGAAGCTACTCAATGGGTAGTTGGGTATCCTACTTTGTCAATAGCATTACAGGTCAGCTTTCAAACGGAAGTCAGCCGTTGAAATATCCAAAAGGCACTGTACACAGTGGAATACTCAGCTACGACAATTGTACGGGGTGCGAATACTTTGAGACGAGTTCAGTTCAGGGGCCAGCAGACGTTACGGCAGAGTCCCATCAAATTTGGTATTTTTAGTATAGACCCTCAGTTGACTGCGGTTGACTGACCCGCCCAGATAGAGATATCTGGGCTTACTTTTAAGCGAATAACCCACCGTTTGACACCAAAGTTACCTCATGTTAGTTTCTGAGTTAATCCCTCACCTGGACGCAATGCTGCTTCATCCTGTAGTTATTGACGGGGCATTCCAATCTGCGGGCGTAGCGCGTAATCAGCAGTATCGTGATATCGTGTTCGTCCCCTCTGTTTTAAAAGAAATAACTTTGGTTCGTAATCCAACTGCCCCCAAGGGGGTGCTCCATCTAAAATACCAACGTGCGGCAAGCAATGCAGAGCAGCATGTTTTCGATATTGATATCTATGACTGTTATTCACAGCTTGCGGTGGAAATTCGTGGCTACACCATCCGCGACCTACGCGGAAACCCTACCTAAGATTAAATACGTAAAACCATAGGAGTTATCTATGACCTGACGAGGGCAATACCATGATTCGATCCACCCTTATTAAGACACCTACCGGAGCCAAGCCTATCACAGATCTGAAAGAGGGGGATCTCGTTTGTAACGAATTTGGTAAACCCGTGGCGGTCAGGCAGGTGGTAGCGAGAGGTAAAAAGCCGGTTGTGGATATCCTGGTGAGCGGTCAGACGTGGGCGACATGCTCAAAGGATCATCGTTGGATGGTCAAGGAGTCGTGCGGGCCGAAGCAGGCTATTGTTGAGATTAAGAAGGTATCTGAGTTCACCCCAAGCAACCGCGTGCTGGCAGTTATGGATGGGCGTCCTTTTGGCTTTGGGCTCAGCGTGGCGGTGGGAACTGAGATCCGCGAAGAAGAGACTTTTGAGATTGATGTCGAGTCCGACACCAATCTTTATCTATTAGCAAACGGGCTAGTGGCACATAGTTAGGGAGATAATATGCAATACATTCCAGTCACTTCCACGAGTATTAAAGCTATTGGTTATGACGGCGCGACCAGCATCCTTTCCATCGCTTTTCTCAAAGACAGGTCCGTTTATTTTTACCCTGGTGTTCCTTCGGAAGTCTTTGACGGCTTTATGGCTGCGGAGTCTAAGGGGACATTTCTGGCCGCAAAAATTAAAGACAAATATCTGTATTTCAAGCTTGAGGACGTTGAGCTGTTCCCAAAAGGAACGATTGAGAAGATCAAAGCTGCTCAGGCGGCAGTTGCCCAGATTGGTGGATAGGTAATGTTTAAATCCAAGCTCTTATCTAAATATAAAGTGGTTGCTGCCGTACCCAAGATCTCCCTGGCCGATGCCCAGAGTAAAGGCTTCTTTGGTCCTGTATACCACGGGACTAACGAAGAGAGCAGGGAGAGGATCGAAAAAGAGGGGTTTAAGCTTTTCATTGGCCACGAGCGCAGCGGTGATATCTGCAATGGGTATCAGGCTTCTTCTTACGCGGACAGTAAACCTGCCCCCATCCACCACCTTGGGTTTGGCATCTATTTCACGACTACCAAATCCATCGCCAAGCAGTACAACGATAACAGCCTCAAGGGTTTAAAGACTTACTATCTTGATATACCCAAGCGCGAAACAATCAACTTCGGCGCACCGACCACAATGATGAAGTGGTGGATTAAAAATGGCTACGACATCCCTGCCATTTACGGCCAGGACAAACAGTATTCAACTGCCCAGATTGCCCAGATGCGCCTTGAGGCGACCAACAATCTCACCGACGCGCTGAAGTCTAAGTTCGATGCTGTTTGGTACAAAGGAAAAGGTATACATAAGCTTTTGGACGGAGATCAGATCTGTGTGTTTGATCCCTCCAGGATCTATGAGCTTGACCTCTCATTATCTAAAGGCTGGGAACCCGGAGCCAAGGTTAAGCGTAAGGCGGACGGGATGGTTGGAATTCTACAGGACATTAAGGATGCGATTAAGATGAAAGAAGACTTTCCTGGCTGCAAGACTTGGGTAAAAGAAGAGACGAGTAAAATTTTGTATGTGAAATGGAAAAAGGGCGGCACTGATTACAATGTCCAGGATGTGGACGTAGATTTAGTTTAGAAAGGGAGAGCCATGGATACCAAGCCTATTGAACTGAAGAAAAAACTATCCAAGTCTGCACAAGAAGTTAAGGACTA
>Ga0105105_10000348_pt1 | contig 21310 bp, 15 predicted proteins | sample PPLLaktember2015_4_FD_79108 | JGI IMG/M metagenome (GOLD analysis project Ga0105105, IMG submission 79108) | Freshwater sediment microbial communities from Prairie Pothole Lake near Jamestown, North Dakota, USA - PPLs Lake P8 Core (1) Depth... | ecosystem: Environmental > Aquatic > Freshwater >...
ATTTCCACCGTCGGACTATTCACGGTTTCGAAGCCGGGCGCGCTGATCTCCAGTTGATAATTCCCGGGCGGCACATGCTCGAAAGTAAAATATCCCCGGGGATTGGATACCGTCTTCATGGCCGTCCCGGCAATCGAGATTTCAGCCTCTGGCACGACTGCGCCGTCCTCGGAGAGCACCACTCCGCTCAAGCGGGCATTAGACAGGGCCAGGCTTTGCGGGGCCGGAATTGCGCCCGCGAGCAGAAGCACGAATAAAAGCAGCCAGGGGGGGGCTATCCCTCGAAGCGGCCGTTCGGTTGCGGCCAAAAAATATCGCCACATAACAGATGCACCTGTTGCCTGTGGCGCGATAGATCGTTGAACCGATCAGCCCGCGCTGATGGCAACCGAATGAAGATGGTGATGCGGCAGGCTTCCTGGCTTCGAGCCTCGAACCCTCGTCCGGCGCCTTCCCAGTCGCCGTAGCGACCAGTGGCATTATTGCCGTCGAAGTAGCTCTTACAGTAGCGGGGCTGCGACGGATTTGCACCGTCTTTCCTATTATCCGCCCTTCGTGGGCGGCACCGCCTCGTTGTTAATTTAAATATAGGCCAGTGATTATTCCTGTCAAGGCAAAAACGCCGAAAAAAAACCGCCCGCGGAATGCGGGCGGTTAAAGGCATGATATTTATAATTTTACATGGGTACTTTTTCAGGAGTCCGGGCGGGCTGTTGATATAAAGGACGAGCCGGGGCGGCACTGAAGGCCAGGTAAAGCAAGGCCACGAAGTTGATAATCGGTATCAGCATCAGGAAACCCCAAACGGCGCTTTGACCGCAGCGCCGAGCGATTTCCATCCATACCATGGCGATGGCGACAATGTTCACGATGGGGATGAGAAACAGGAAAATCCACCACCAGTCTTTCCCCGCCATTTTGAAAGACTGAAAGACCTGAACGATAGGGATGAAAGCGTACCAGGGTGCATGATGTTCGACTTTTTGGGCTATTTTGTACTGGCAGAAACTGAAGAAAAGGTACAGTCCCAGCCAGATAAGCCAGATCATGCCGAAAATTCCGGCGGCGGCTTCTTGTTCGTACATAAGGGACCTCCACGATTGGGTTTTGGAGATTTGCGCTTCGTAAAGAAAGCGTATCCTCGATATTAATTAATATTATCGGAAACGGAGGCGGCCCACTTGCGGAGTTTTCCCGGCTGATATAGAACTCCTGAAGGTGTGTTCTTTTTTTGAACAAACCGGGAATCGGCCTGGCAATTATGTAAATATCCCGTCGCAGCCGTTAAAAACGTCTTGACTTCGACCGTCTAATTCGTAAAATATAGTATAGGGCCGGTTGGATATTGAATATCCAATCAGGAATTTTACGAGATTTTGGGGCTTGCGGCCCTTTGGGCTAACCATGATGCGCTTCGCGTGTTAAATAATTCGGGACGGGGAATAATGCCCAGGCTGCCCCGGCCATGGATTATTGACTATCAAAATAAGGAGGATTTATGGAACATAGAACCGTCCACAAAATCAGACCCCCGGGTAAGAGAGTTAATTTTATCCGTTCCCTGGATCGAATTCGCGGGCTATCGGACAGGGAAAAGGAATTGCTTCGGCCCGTCATTCGTGAATTTCCCTTCTGGATTAACTCCTATTATCTTAACTTAATCGACTGGAACAACCCCCATGACCCTTTGCGCCGCCTTATAATTCCTGACCTGGGCGAGTTGGATGATTGGGGCGAATCGGATGTCTCCAATGAAAAAGCCGTTACCGTCGCTGACGGCGTACAACATAAATATCCCCGAACCGTTCTTTTCCTGGTAACCGAAAACTGTGCCGGGTGTTGCCGCTATTGTTTTCGAAAAAGGATTTTCCGCGACGACGGCTGTGAAACGGCCGGAAACATCAATGAGGGACTGGATTATATCAAGGCTCGTCCCGAAGTCGATAACGTCCTTCTGACCGGCGGTGATCCCCTGATGTTGTCCACCCGCCGCCTGGAAAATATCATCAGCGAATTGCGGAGTATCGAACATATTCGAATTATCCGTCTGGGGACAAAAATCCCGGCGTTTAACCCCCATCGCATTCTGGATGATCCGGAGTTGCCCAAAATGCTGGCTCGATACAGTTATCCCGAAAGCCGGATTTATATGATTGCCCATTTCGATCATCCCCGCGAATTGACATGCGAAGCCAGAAAGGCCGTTAATACTATCCAGGCGGCCGGCGTGATTATATTAAATCAGAATCCTATCATTCGCGGTATTTCGGATCAGCCCGATACCATGGCGACATTATGGAAGGAATTATCATACCTGGGCGTAGCCCAGTATTATGTTTTCCAAACTCGTCCCACGATCGGTAATAAGCCGTACACAGTGCCGATCGTAGAAGCCTACTTCAAAATTGAGGAGGCCAAGAAGCGATGTTCCGGTCTGGCCAAGCGGATAAAATACGTCATGTCACACTCATCCGGAAAAATCGAGATTGTCGGCGTCGACCGGCGGCATATTTACATGAAATACCATAGAGCCAAACATCCTCGGGATGACCAGCGCTTTTTTGTCTGTTATCGCGATGACGAAGCCTTCTGGCTGGACCAATTGAAACCGGCGGACAGACATCGGAGTAATAACGAATTTCGAGGCATGACATTATCACCCTCATGGAATTGATTTATATTCGGCGGAAGCCTTATTGGGCTTTATTATCTCTATGGCAATAAGCGATAGTGAGTTGATGCGGTTTTTATAGAGGCATAAATCGAAATTCGCGATTCCAATCCCGGTAATGTCAATTATCGGGATTGGAGGCAATTGATTCGCGGCTCTATTCGAGGGGGCCGTCGATAAAGCGCTTCCTGAGATTGGCCAGAACCGTGTCCCAGGCGCGGTCGAAATATTCAAAAAGTTTATCCCATTCCTCGCCTTCACCCCAGCCCAGGTGAGCCAGTTCAACCGATGTCTTGCCCGGCTCGATTTCCCGGAACTGAAGAACCACATGGGTTCTTTTGTCTCTTAATTTCCCGAATGACGGCGGGGCGTTCCATTCGAAGGAGAGCATTTCCGGCGGGAGATAACTCAAAACGAAACAGTCTTCGGAACCGCGCCGGCCGTACGGTGCCTCGAGAATGAATTGAATTTCGAATTTGCCGCCGACCCGGAGTTCAATCTCGGCCGCCGGAGAGAAAAAGGATTTTAGTCCTTCCGAGGTAGTCCAGGCTGCCCAAACCTGATCCCGTGAGGCCGGAACGATAATATCCTTGCGCAGGTCTCGTCTGGAAAATATATGAGGCAGACGATCGGCCGACAGATTATGAGCCATCAGCGAGACGGCCATTTCGTGAAGTTCATAGCGATGCAATGCGGCCATAACGGAAGGGTCGTTTTTCATGATATCATTGGCTTCATTTTCATCGTCGGTCCGCAATACAACCAGGCCGAATTTGTCACCGAAACAAGGCCCGGCCATCAGGACTTTTTTCTTATCCACCAGATCTTTCAAATAGATAAAATGTCGAGACATGACTTTTTCTTCATCGGGGGTCATATCGTCGGGCCATCCGGGCCGCAGTCCGATAAGTTTTCCCAGGTATTCTTTGAATTCTGGCATAACAGGTTCCTCGACTGGTTCAGGTGGCGTTTGACTCCGGAGGCCGGGGGTAGCCATAACGATTGAAATTAATATCGCGAATATCCCGCTTTTTATGGTTTTTCCGGATTTTCTTTTCAATAGTGGGAACATCTTACCTCCTCAAATGATTTCTGGAATTGATACGGCCTTTGGCCAAAATTACGACGGCCGGGGCCATAAATCAAGGTCAGTGTCGTAACAATTTTATTGACGTAATCGAGATTGATGGCTTCATTGTAGTAACGGGAATATTTAAGTCAGGCAGGTTTGTGCAGACGAAAGCATGACCGGACAGGTATTTGGGCAATTGATAATTACGGCCGCAGAAAACAAATCAGCCCTTCGATTTTGGGCAATAATCGCCCTTCTGGCGCTTTCTGCCGTGACCCTGCATGTTGCCCTTGGCCACGGCCATGGTGAAAATTCAGGGTCGGCTGAAAATCATGACAAATGTCCACTCTGCCATTTTGCCGCCCAGGTCCTTCCGGCCCTTCCGATTTTTACCCTGATTTTGGAATTGCCGTTTCTTTTTGCACTTTCAAGTATCAGAGAATGCACCTGCGAGAAAGAGACTTTTCGTTCTCACGAAAGCCGGGCCCCGCCGACAATCTCTTTTTGATTTCAAGTTTGTTGTTTCCCATTAATCATCATTTGAATAAGGGCAGGAGTTTTCTATGCTTATGAAAAATATGTTACTTATCTCGATTCTTCTCCTGGCATTTTGGGGTATCGCCCATAGCCAGACCACCCTTAATCCCGACATCTCGCTTATCGGGGATATTCGCGCCTTCAGTCACGATGACAAGGCTCGTCCGGAAGAGAAGGAGGAATTGAATCTCGCCGATCCGGAAATAGAATTGATGGTTTCAGGATATCTTAATCCCTATGTCCGTGCCGACGCCGTGTTCGCCTGGCACGGCGAGCATAACGCCGAAATAGAGGAAGCCTATGCCACGGTATTGCGAGGACTTCCCCTGGGGATGAACCTCCGGGTCGGCAAGTATCTCCTTGAATTCGGCCGCCTCAATCCGGTACATCCGCATGCCTGGTCATTTATTCAAAGACCCCTGCCGCACCAGTATTTCTTCGGCGAGGAAGGCCTTAATGATATGTCCGTCAGAGCCTCCTTCCTGCTTCCCACGGGGTCGGCCTATACCGAGTTAATGGGTGGGTTGCTTAAGGGTGATGCCCTCTCGGGGCATGCCCATGAACACGAGGAAGAGGCCGAGGAAGAGCATGCGGAAATCAAAAAGGACTTCGGCTTTTTCGGACGGCTGGCAACCTCGCTGGCTTTGACCGAAAATGCCGAATTGGCCATCGGCGGTTCAATTCTCAACGCCGTCTATGCGGTAACCGAACCGGAAGTGGAAGAAGAAACTCCGGATCAATTGCGGACCTGGATAGGCGGAGTGGATATCAAATATAAGTACAAACCCTCCCGGTATACCGCTTTTCAGATGGAGGCCGAGGGCCTGATCCGTTCGGCGGAAAAAGTCGACGGTGGAAATTTAAATTCATACGGCGGTTACGGATATGTCGACTATCGCTTCCGGCAGAAATATAGCGCCGGCGGGATATTCGAATATATTCATCTGAAAGAACTTCACGAAGGTGAAACCGAGGTCGAGGAAAATAATGCCTGGCGGACCGGAGTTTTTCTGGGATTTTGGCCGGTGGAAGAAACCAGCCTGGTTCGCCTGGTCGGGCATTATACCGATCCCGGTGAAGGCGACAGTTTCTGGGAAGCCACCCTGCAACTGATTTTCAGCCTGGGGCCACACCAGCCCCACAACTTCTAAAGGCATGGTACCAAAATGATAATAATAAAAATAATAATAATTTTGGCGATTTTGACAGGGAGTGTCCTGGCGGAAATCAAGGTGGTAACCTCCACCTCCGACCTGGCCTATTTTGTCCGTGAAATAGGGAAGGAAAAAGTAGAGGTTGAGGCGATTGCCCCGCCTGACGCCGATGTACATTTTGTCGAGGTTCGTCCCAGCCACATGATTAAAGTCGCCCGGGCCGAAATTCTCTTCAAGGTCGGCCTGGAACTGGATATGTGGATGGATAAAATCGTCGATGGCTCCCGGAACAGTCGGTTGGTCATTGTGGATTGCTCCAAATATATCCGGCCGGTGGAGGTCCCGGCTTTCAAGGCCGATGCCCGCTATGGCGACCTGCATCGTTTCGGCAATCCTCATTACTGGCTGGGACCGCAGAATGTCCCGGCTATCACCGATGTCATAGTGGAGGGGCTATCCCGCCTGGCTCCGGGGGAAGAATCATATTTTCGGGCCAATCAGAAGCAACTGCTGGAAAATATCGAGACCGGAGTTGCCGCCATTAGGGATAAACTGGATAAATTGAAAGGCCGGGAGGTTATATTTTATCATAATTCCTGGCCTTATTTTAATGAGTTTTCCGGACTGGTTGCCGCCGGGTTTATCGAGCCCTATCCCGGGGTACCGCCGACACCGACCCATATAAAGGAACTGATTGATCTCGTCACTCAAAGCGATATCAGGGTAATCGCTATTGAACCGTATTTTGACCGGCGAGTACCAGATAAGATTGCTTCAGCTTCGAAAGCCCAAGTGGTAATCTTACACCCCTCCATCGGGGGGCGACAGGCAAATGAATCTTACCTGGATTGGCTGAAAGGGAATGTTAACGCCCTTTGGGAAGACTTGCCATGATGGAATATTTGGACTTTTTGCTTTGGCCGTTTCTGACGTCGCTGGTACTGGTCGGAATACATGTCTATTTCGGCTTGCATGTTATCAAGCGGGGAATAATATTCGTCGACCTGTCGCTGGCGCAGGTGGCCGCCCTGGGAACCACCTTTGCCTTTCTCTTCGGATATGATCCCGATGGGGATTTATCCTACTGGTTTTCCCTGGCCTTTGCCCTGGCCGGGGCGGCCATCTTTACCCTGACACGCAAGGTGGAAAGTCATATTCCCCAGGAAGCGATCATCGGTATTGTCTATGCCGTCAGTTCGGCGGCGGCGATCCTGGTGGTCAGTCATTCGCCCGAAGGTTCCGAACATATCCGGCATTTGCTGGTTGGCTCTATTCTGACCGTAACGCCGGCGGGGGTTCTTAAAACGACGGTCGTTTATGCCCTGGTTGGCCTTTTTCACTGGCTGGCGAGGAAACCCATTCTCGGCCTGACCTTTAACGGCGGGACGGGGCAGGCCAGGGTCAGGTTATGGGACTTTTTATTTTATGCTTCCTTTGCCGTGGTGGTGACTTCATCGGTGAAAATCTGCGGCGTCTTGATGGTGTTTATCTTTCTGGTGGTGCCGTCGGTATTTGCGGCTCTGATAACGGACAGCATCGGCCGCAGGCTATTGTATGGCTGGATTTTCGGCCTGATAGGCTCCGCTATTGGTTTGATATTATCGGTCGGACTGGATACTCCCACCGGGGCGACTATCGTATTTACTTTTGGCATGATGCTGCTATTGTACGTTCCCTGGCGATATATTCGTCGTTTGGCTTAAATGGGCTTAAAGGAGAAGGGCCGGACTAATCGTCCGGCCCTTTTTTGTCAGGGGGCTGACAAAGAGGCGGAATTATAATCGGGCAAAGCGGCGCCGGATTATTCTTGAATTGTGCTCCCTCAAGAATTCAGATACCGGCAGGGCTGGCGAAAGCGCCGGTTTCATGACATCGGCGCCGTTTGCCCTTAAAACTTTTCATTCTCCTTTTAATCGCAGGACGGGGCATCCCCGTTTTTAAATTTATAATTTATCAAATCCAGAATATCCAGGACGTTAATTACCCCGTTACGATCGATATCACCCGATTCCATGGGAATCGGCGGCGGGCCGTACTGGAATTTGTACTGGAGCAGGACAATTATATCCAGAATATCCACTGTCCGGTTCCGGTCGATATCCCCGAGGTTTGGTGTCGGTTGGATCACGAGAAGAGCGAGCCGCGCATGATCCTGCGGATCCGCCTGGGGACAGGGGTGAAGAGGATCCCCGGCGCAGATTTCGACGAGCATGAGAGTGTCCAGGGCGCAGCAGGTGCCGCCGAACGTATAAACGCCGGTGAGGGTGTCGATTTGGCCCGGGCCGTCAACCATATGATATGTCACGGGATCACCATCAGGATCGAGAGCATCGAAATCGTATGTAAAAATTCCTGCAGGTTCATTGTAAATGAGCGAAGGATACGGCAGGAATTCCGGAGCCTGGTTGGGCAATTCCCCGATATAAACCGTGATAGGCTCGCCCCAAAAGCCTGCGGCCGAGGCCGAGGTAATCGTGGGCAAGGCCCCGTTCGACCCTAATTCCAGGATGGAAATCATCCCGGCCGGAAGACTGCCATCGGCCAAAGTGTTATCCTGAAAATCCTGATCGAAAAGGACCAGATGTAATTGCTCGTCCACGACCTCATATCCATATCCGATATGGGCGACTTCCGGAGACAGAGTGATTTCGATATCTTCGATCGTTAATCCGGGGGCGGAGAAATTAAGGGACAAGACCCCGACCGGCATGGAGAAATCTCCGCTTATTATCAGCATATTATTTTCTTCCGACACTTCGATAAGGCCGGCTCCGGAAGATTTCAGGTCGGCCTTGACGGGCAAGTAAACCCCCTCGATTGTTCTTAGCAACAGGACAAAATCAGTCAGAGTCAGGGGCAGGCCGTCGCCGTTTATATCGGAAGCGGCAATCTGGTGTTCCACATTAATATTAAAGGCGGCGAGACCGTGCATGAAATAGTTGTAGTACAACACCATGTCGGCTATTTCATAGGCGATGGCATTGAGATTCAAATCGCCGGTCCAGAAAATCATGTCGGAGTTGGCGATATATCCGTCCTGGAAATTAATCAGTCGCACTGCCGGCGAGGATTGGCCTTCCAGGCACGACGCCGGTGTTCCCTGTAAAGTCGGGAAACCCGCCTGGGGATTGGTGATTTCGATTCCCGCGGCGTTAAAGATATGATCCGAAACCGCAATCTGGCCCGGCGGCGAATCCGTATAGGCCACGGCGTTATCGCCGCAGTCCATCCAGAAAAATCTCAAAGGCTCGACATATTGCTGATCTTCATGGCCCGGGGCAACATTGAAAACAAGTTCCAGAAATTGGCCGTTACCGGTCGGCGGGGGATTGGGATTAGTATTACCATCGTTAATTTCATGAACGCCAACAATGCGGATCATATGCGTGGGGCAGTTGGGGCAAAGGGTATCGGCCAGGCCGGTGCGCCAGGTGAAATATTCCATGATACCATTTTCGATTAATTCACCGGGAAAAACAGCGCCGAGACTGACCAGGCCGCTATCGTAGCCGATCAGAAAATCATAGCCGTAGACAGGTTCCGAACCGGCCACTTTGGTGATTTTAACATAAACCGACTCATCGCTTAGTGCCGCGCCGTTGATTGTATCGATCCGGAATTCAAAGGGGATCGGATCAGCCTGGGCATAAATGGCCAAGGCCGGACTAAGAAACAACAGACAAATTAACCATTGGGCCTGAAAAAACGGCCGTTTGAGGGAAAACATTTCAGCCTCCCGCGCATGAGTGGTGACTGGTTTTATCTGCGGTACCGGATTATTTTCTATTTCTTTAATTTATAGTCTGCCTGATATGGGACGGCTCCGCTAATAGCAGCTTGGAGCCGGGCCGTTCTTAAATTTAAATTCCACCAGATAAACGATATCCAGAACATTTAACGCTTTATCATGATTGACATCGGCTGCTTCGCGGTGGACAGGCTCCGTCCCTTCCTTAAACTTGTAATCAATCAAATAAATTATATCCAGCAGATTCACCGTCTTATCAAGGGTGCAATCACCGCATAAGAGCACGGTCATTTTACCGCTTTTCACATTGACATAGGTTGTATCGAGAATATAAATGTCCTCATATTCAATTGAGACCGAATCGGCGGGCGGGCCGGGAATCTCCATCCAATCCAGGCAGATATGCTCCGGTTCCTGCCACTGAAGGCATTGGAACCAACTGGTATCGGGCATGCTGACCGGGATCAGTCCCAGCGAATGTCCCTGGGGATCGGCAAAACCGAAATGGGTGAGATTATTGGTATTAATCATAATATTCATCGTTTCATAAGTCAGCAGGTCAGAGAGATCTTGAATGTCGACCTTTATTTTTACCAGGATTTTATCTCCGGATTGAGGGAAATCAATACCGTGTATATATGGAGAGGATAAATCACTGATGGCCGAGAGACGTGATTCCATTCCGACCCCGCCATAGGAAATGACATCCAGAAATTGCCAGCCGGAGGTCAGGGTTTCCGTCGTATCGACCAAATCGTCGACATTATCGGCCAAAAGGCCGATGTCCGATTGCCCCAGAAAAAACCAGAATCGATAGCCCACGACCACGTCTTTGTAATTGGCCATATAAACGGGGACAGAGACATTTTGCTGGCCGGAGAAACAGACAGTCGAATCGAACCATACCATTATCTCATAACCATCGGCCGGCATCCCGAAAAGCAGAATTCCGCAAACCAGAGCCAATAGCCCTGTTTTATTGACGCCCGGAAGTCGAAATGTGAGGGACATGTTTCCGCTTCCTCCGAGGATTCCTAAACGGAAATCCACACTGGTATTATATCAAAGCGACCTGTCGACACCAATCGCTTCAAAAAAGGGCGGCTGCGCTTTTCAATCGGGTACCGTCGCCGCCGGTGTCCGCAGATATTATCTTCGACGGCGACGGCCCTTTTCCCTAAACGCCCCCTCCTCGATAAAAATGCGCATGAGTCCTCCTTTCGGGTGACTTTATTCGGTGTAAACGGCCCCATTATAAAAATCCACGAGACGAACATTGGTGGTCTTGCAGACCAAAGGCTGGCCTCCTTTGAATTTATAATCGATATAGTAAATTATATCGAGAACATCCACACTGCCATCGGCGTTGACATCGGCGGCCACCAATGGAAATGGGTCCGGCCCACCCTTAAACTTGTAATTAACCAGGTACATTATATCGAGAATGTTGGTGACTCTGTCGCCGTCACAGTCGCCGCATACCGCCAGACAATCATAAGGCATGCCTGTCCCGGTCGGCAATTCCGACACGGTGTCGGTTATTTCGTTATAGGCGGTGCCGTCGAAGGAATGTACACCGCGGGAATTACCCTGAAGAACATTAAAGGGATTATCAGTTCTATAGGTAAAAGCCAGGCCGTTGACGGCACAATTATTCCAGAAGAACTCGACCGGCAGAAAGTCGATCTGGGGGGGGAGGTTTTGGGCCACCGTAAAGGTAATTGTCAAAAGAATTAATTCATCCGGGATTATTTTAATACGGCCGGTGGCCGGGTCGTTTTTGGGGTGATGGGAGCCGTCGTTGGCATCGGCAATAGCAAGGATATTGACCATTCCGGTCGGGCACCCGCCATAGCAACCGGGGAAGGGTCCCATTTCGGTCGAAAAATATTCCCATTCATAATCGCCGGGAATATCGAACAAAATCCCGGACTCAATGGCGGTGATCGTCAGCAGACCCGCGGGAAAGCCAATCATGAAATCGAATCCCCGGATCTCCTCGCTTCCGAGCGTCTTGATCACCGGAACGGTGACCATCGCCCCCGGGGCCAGCTCCGGGATGGGTGTAATTTTAATCTCGAAAGGGATGGGATCGCCCTTAACCGAAGCGCCCCCCCAAAGGGCCATCACCATAAAAAGTGATAGAAACGACCGGCAAAAAAGAAACCGCCCGGACTCATTGAAAATCGACATCTTACCTCTCAAGGCAAAAAGATGCTATTTTAATTCAATCCGTTAGCGGTGTTACAATAAGATAAGTATTATTCCTATTTTTTCTGCGAACAGTATATAATATATGCGAATTTACAGACCAGTCAACATATTTTTTGCCAATTTGCTTTAATTAGTTCATTCCACTCCCCAGCAATAGGGGTTGGGGCCGCCCTTATATTTGTAGTCTATCAGGAAGATTATATCCAGGACATTCACCGGGCCATCGCTGTTGACATCGCAGGCCGCCCAAATAGCCGGACGGGGTCCGCTTTTAAACTTATTATCAATTAGATATACAATATCCAGAATATCGACATCGTCATCGTTATCGACATCACCGCAAACTTTCAGGACACTGACAATAACCACCGAAGTGTCGGCCAAATTCGGCTCGCAAAAGTCTCGGGCGGAAATGGTTAAAGGATATTCTCCTTTAAGTTGGGCAAAACCGATGAAAGTTGCCGTGGAATCATTGAAACTCACCCCGGGAGGAAGAGTTCCGGATAATATAGTCCAGTCGTACGGAGGGGTGCCGCCGCCGCCGTCGGCCAGGATCTGATCATAATAGACCGCTCCCTGCGTACCCCTTTTCACTTTATCGTTGACAATTTCCACATTGCGGCGTTCGTTCCGTTTCAAAGTGGGGTCGCCCTGAAGGGTCATACCGTAAAACCAGCAGACCATCCAGGGTTCCATCCCCCATGAGGCATGTACGGCGAACCAGTCGCGTAAAGACTCGCCAATTGTTGCGCCGTTTCCAAAGGGTTCATAGAAAAATTCAAAATCCAGCATAGAACCGGTTTTGGTACTTCCCACCGCGGCCAGGCCGTGGTCGGGGCCGAAAATATACCACCCGCCCATATTATCGTTTTCCACATAAGAGCAATTGGAGCAGGCAAACAGGTTATAAAAGGTCGCGGGCGGATCCATGCTCTTTATTTCCGTATTGGTCGTTACACCGCCGCCGGCCGGTGATGAAAAATAGTGGGCCCAGGGACTGGAATGAACGCATACCTGAACAAATTCATGCCCCTTTCCCAGATATCTTTCATAGGCCGTGTCAACCGTCCGGTATATATCATATTCAAAATGGCGGAAACAATAAGCCATCGCCATGTTGGCGTCCCAGTATTCAGAACCGACCGACCAGTCATCGTCGACAAACATCAGTCCCCGATAATTCGGGATAAATTTTTTCTCGCGATAATCATGGTTTTTGGCGAAATAAGTATGTAACAGAGAGATTTCATTTGAGCCCCCCATTAAAAGGGTGCTCGCGTAAAGCCGTCCGAACCAGATTTCCGGCGCGATATCGCCGGTATGGGTATCATAAAAGCCATTGGCATCGGAATCAACGAAGGTGCCGTTTAAATCCATATAGTAGTAATCGCAGGGAAATAACTCGTATTCCTTTTCGTCCCAGCATTCCGTTTCATACCAGATTACCGGCAGGTCACCGATCATCAGACAGCCTACAATTCCATCCTGGTATTGTGCGGCCAGAAAGGTTCGAAGTTCCTGGGGAGTGCCCTGGGTGGACGAATAGACTTCGGTGGAAAATCCCTCCAGGGCCAGGTCGGCCAGATAAACATCGATGTCGGCGGCAATGGCGCCATATATATCAGAAGCCACTACCACCAGATAATCGGCGGCCCGCTTCTCGGTTCCGCTCTGGGCTACCAATTCCATGACCAAAGGTCCTGATGACTGTCCCTTGCGGCTTTGCCACTCGCTATAGGTCAGCGGTTTCCGGCCTTCCGAGTCAATCCAGCGGGTTACCGGGAAATCCCTAATAGCCTCTTTTCTGGCCGCAATCTGCTCGGGCGTCAGATTCGTGTTATATTTTTGTAACTGATTTTGAGATAAGGCGTTAGCCGTCAGGAGAAGAAAGGTGAGGGAAAAAATTGAAAGCCATTTATGGCTTGGCATAGATCCTCCCGAAAGTGAAAGTAGATAATATGTACTACATTTAATATAACCAAATTAGCGGTGGCGTCAATCAAGATTAGTACCGGGACCTGATATTTATGCCCGATTCCAGTTAATCCCGGGTCGAATTCGAATTACCAAAAAAGCGGCCCCAGAGGGGGCCGCTTTTCAGTAATGACAATTTAAATTATCCGCAATCGGGGACAGGGCCGCCTTTGAATTTGTGATTAATCAGGTAAATAATATCCAGAATATTAACCAGGCCGTCATTGTTAACATCGGCCGCCTCCAAATTGTCCGGAGCGGGACCGCCCTTAAATTTGAAATCAATCAGGAATATAATATCCAGGATATTCACCAGACCGTCGTCATTTATATCGCCACAGACGAAACTCGAGGGCATCTGGAAAACCTGCCAGAATCCGTAGTTTACATTAATGGCGGCAGAACCGGCCGGTCCCGCGGCCGTCTGACCGACCGTGGCAGAAAGGCTGAATGAAGGAGCCGTACTTTGGACGGCGCCGCCGGAAATAACTCTCCAGTCCAGTCTTTCGCCGGCCGCCCGGCTATCGCCGGACAATAGCCCGAGGGCCAGTAGAAATCCCAGGAGGATTGTATTATTAATTCGAGACATTTCCCGACCTCCTTTTAGATTTCACCTTGGGCCGCCAACTTGGTTACGATCGCCTTCAGTTCGTTAATCTGGGTTTCCAGTTCCGCTATACGTTCCACCTTCTGATCCAGTTCGCGGGAACGGCGGGATAATTCCTTGATGGCCGCCAGGGCGATACCGGAAGGATCAATCGTGGAAATGGAGAGTGAGTCATTGCCGACCCCGAACGCCGAGTAAAACTCCTGGGCGGTGGGGCCGATATGGGTTGCCTTATCGCCGCTGTTCTTATAATTCCATTGGGTGATAGCCAGGGCTTCCAGTTTATTCAGAAGTTGTTCGCCGTCGATGGGGCGGAAGTTCTCTTTCAGGCGGGCGTCCGAGGCATTGGCCCAGACAGAGCCGTCGCAATAGGCGCCGCCGGCAACATCGATACGATGCGTGGCATCGACGCCGACACCGAGCGAATTATCCAGATATCCGTCGCCATCCGAATCAAAGTCAACGACCGATCGATTGGCACTGACGATGATTATATTGCCTTTGATCACACCTTTATTCTTCACTTTCATCAAAACCTGTACGTCGCTGCCTGCCGCCAGCATCTGTGCCGAATCAGAATCGACGGAGGAGGTCACCTGCCTGTCTGCCAGCCCGTCGCCATCGTCATCGGCATCCAGTAAATGAACCGCAGATTCATCATCGCACGTACTACTGATTGACCGGTTATGGGCGGCTCCCGTTCCCTTGGTCTTTATGGCCATGGCCGACGTCGTGGGAGTCAAACTCTGTGAAATCTCACTTTCCGGAACGCCATCGCCGTCGTCGTCGATAGTACTTACCGTCGAGACATCTCCGATAGTTGTGCTTGAGGCGATGGAGGTGGTGCGGGCATTTGAAGCCCCGGTGCCTTTAGTCTTAATCGCCATGCTGCTGGTACCCGGAATGACTCTCATCACCGCCTCATCCTCCGGAATCCCATCATCGTCGGAGTCATGATCAGTGGAGATTACACTTCTGGTACTGTCGACTCCAACCATGGTCCGGAGTACATCGTTTCCCTCTCTATCAAGATAGACTATCGAGCCGGATTTACGCTGAACCGTGGAGGTCATACTGGTTTCGGCATCGCCGTCACCATCGAGATCGACTCTCTGCCCGAAGTCGGCTTTTTGGGTTTGCTTGCCGACCGTTAAATTCGTGCTGATGCGGGCCGGAGTGCCTTCGATTTTGGTGGACATCGAAAGGTCGGCGCCGGCCGAACTGCTGCTTTGGGAGACGCTGCTTTCGGGAACACCATCGCCATCGTCATCACAATCCGTAAACATTACGGCGTCACCGTCATCGCAGTCGCCGCCGGCCGAAAGCCTTTTGGCGCTGGTTCCCTTGGAATTGATTGCCAGATGCGAAGTGGTGGGCGTTACGCGCAGTGACGCCTCGTTCTCAGGCACCCCATCGCCGTCGTCGTCAATATCACACGACACGCTGGCGGCGGTGTCGTCGCACGCCTGCGCCGATGATGTAGTACGCAGCAGCCCGATATTTTTAAGGATATTCTCTAATTCGTTTAGCTTCGTTCGAGTATGGATGCTGGAGCTGGAATTGCCGTCAAATATTCCGGCAACCTGCACCACGGAATCAACGGTGCACCGATGCTCCAACTGACTTTCCGCTACCCCATCTCCATCGTCGTCGATTTCGCTGCGGTAGACGGCGACGGATACGTCTGTGTCAAACAAAGTCGACGCCGTGCGATTGGCATCGGCTCCGGTTCCTTTGGTCTTGATGGCTACGGAGGAAGTAGTGGGAGTGAGCCGCTGCGAATATTCGCTCTCCGGCACGCCGTCATCATCGTCATCACAGTCGCGGAAATCGGATACAGAATCCGGAAAGGCTCTTAACGTAATATTGGTGTATTTAACCTTGCCCGGTCTCTTGCGAGCCAGTTGAACCGTACTGGATTCTTCGTCGTCGGTAATCGATACGCCGTCTTCTCCGCTGGAGCCGATATTGCCTACCCGAACGCGGTTTTGGGCGTCATTGGCAAGGACTTCAACGCCGTCCTCCCCGCTCGAGCCCAGGCAACAGGCGACCCGAACCCTGCTGGATGTGGGGTCAGCCAGTACCTCAATGCCATCTTGACCGCTTGAGCCCAGGTTTTCGCGCACTCGCAGCAAGCCGCTTTCGGTATGAACATCCCCGCGAATACCACCCGATACCATGGCATAAGGGACAGAGCTCAAACGAATCCGAGGTTCCAGAGGTGCACTTCCGGCAATTTGGGTCTGAAGCCAAAGCGGCTGATCGCCCAGAACTCCGGAAATGGGACTGACGCAACCCAGGCAGGTGGCAAAAAGACCTGATTTGGTCGTTACCGGACGATCCTCGGACCAGACCATGGTCCCGCCCAGCGAATCGGTCCAAAGGCTAAGAATCAGAACATAATTTCCGTCGGGAACAACCGTTCCGGTGGAGCCGGTCAGTTGGCCCTGAAAGGCGATAGAGTCCGGGACTCCCGCCGAAAGGTTTGAGGCTATTGCCAGAATGGCAATCCCCATCAGTGTCACGAATGAAAATCCTCTTTTCATCCTACATTCTCCTTGGCTAACGTTGATGGATGCATGGCAGTGGTGAGCTGCCCGATTTTAATCGTAATTATGGCTAATACGGAGGGTTTGCGTAGAAATTGAACAATAAAGAGCTGATTAGTCCAGGTATATATAAAATAGCAGGGAACGGCGTAACTAATTCGATTAAATACCGGAAATTTATACCCGATTTAGCAGGAAACAGGATCCAAGCCTATTTGATTTGAATTCTTGTATGACATTATTTCATTAGAACATGGGAGATGCGAAAGGGAGTCGAACGGGAAGTTAATTTGTCTGGCTTCGTGAAAAAAATATCTTGAAGCATATCGGCGGCATTTTCTCACCAATTGTTGTCGATTTTATGTAAAACATGAAAAAGGCGGCTCCATCTGGGGGCCGCCTTTTTATCCGCTCGTGGTCAGGGCTATCCGCAGTCAGGGGCGGGGCCAAACTGAAATTTAAAACTGATTAAGACCAAAATATCCAGGATATTAACATTACTGTCGTCGTTGACATCCGCAGACTCAATAATAAACGGCGCCGGGCCGCCTTTGAACTTGTAATTTATCAGCAAAACAATATCCAGGATATTTACCGAACCGTCATTGTTGGTATCTCCGCAGACAAATTCGCAGGCATCGCCGATACCGTCAAAATCAGTATCCTCCTGCCCCGGATTATAAATCCAGTGGCAATTGTCGGTTAAATCCGGAACCGCGTCATTATCGTCGTCTTCATCGCATATATCGCCCTGGCCATCGGATTCATTATCGGCCTGGTCGGGATTGATATCGTCGGGGCAGTTATCGCAGGCGTCGCCCACCCCATCGGTGTCGAAATCTTCCTGGCCGGGATTGGCCGTCCCCAGGCAGTTGTCGCCGCTGTCGCAGATACCGTCGGTATCGCCGTCATTGAGAGGGTCATTCGGACAAACATCGCAGGCATCGCCCAAACCGTCGCTGTCGCTATCCAGTTGATTGGCATTGGCAATGGACGGGCAATTATCGCAGGCATTACCCAGGCCGTCGCCATCGACATCGGTTTGATCCGGATTGGGGCTTTGGGGGCAGTTATCCGCAAAGAAATAAATTCCGTCGCCGTCGGTGTCTATCGTATTCAGGTCCTGTAAATTCAAGGCGATATCGGCCCGGGTGGTGGAATATTGATACATCACTTTTTGTCCGCCATCGCCGATATCGGAGCAACGATATTCTTCCACGATATTTTCGCCGATTTCGCTGACCTGTTCCGGGGCGCTCCAGGTGGCGCCGCCGTCGGTTGTACGGGTGGCATATAAGACCTGATTTTTAACGAAGGTGCAGACAAAGGTTTCGTTTTCGACATGCGCGATTTCGGGATAATTCTCCAGTCCGGACGTCCCGGCAATCACACTCATATTGTCGAGATTCTCCAGGTCGCCGTCGTCGGTGAACCAGCAGACTATATCAACGTCGGAAACCGAGGCGGTGTCATTGAATGTGGAGGCAACCACGATCACATTGTCATCATGGGCGGCCACCACGGGATAACGGATATGCTGGTGGACATCGGCAAATCCCTTTTCCATTATATAGGTGGGTTGATCCCAATTGTCGAACAGGTCCTGGCGCACGAGCAATTGATGCTGGGCGACGGCCGGCTTAAACCAGTCATAAACGGCATACGTTTTGTGAGTAATCGGATCGATATCGGCCGAGGTCGTTCGGCAACTGTCGTGATTGGCCAGATAACTTAACCAGGTATCGCCCAGGCTGTTTATCTGATAGAAGATATGCGGGGCGTCGAAGAGATTAACGGTCGTCGAAGTCCGACTGGCCACGGCCGATTGAAAGCCCCAGTTCCACGGTTCGGGAATGTAATCGATAACGGCGATCTCATTCATTTTGATATGATGCCAGCCGTAGACATTCCAGGGGGCCCACCAGCCGTCCCAGGTGTTGACATTAAGAGGATTGGGGAAAGACATGAAAATAAAGGCGCCGCCGCTCTGAAAAGTGGCGGGAACGACAAACGTGCCATAAAATTCCGAACCATTGCCGGAATAATCAACCGAAGGGTAAGTGGCACCGTACAAATCCCAGGCGCAACATAATTGCCACGTATCGCCGTTGTCTTCGGAGCCATTCCACCAGATATAACCGTCGGGCAGGCCCTCATGATTTTGATATCCCCGAATAAGAGTGTCATTGGCGGCATCGCCCAGAGCCGGATGTAGATGAGTTACAGCCCGGGAGCCTTCACGGGGCGTCTCAAAAGGGCCGGGGAAACCGTCCTTAATGGAACGAACCTGTTCGGCTTTAAGAACCATTCCTTCGGGCTGAATTTGATACACGACCGAATTCATCTGCCGGGAAATTTCATCGGGGTTTGGCGCCGGACCGCTGCCTGTGGCGATTGACACCGTCGCCAATACGAGACCGAGACAGACGGCGGTTAATTTGGACGTGAGGGCCATAGGGAAACTCCTTTTTTAAAATTAGTATCAAACATTCGAAATTAGCTACAAAACACGATTAAAACGGAAATCGATAAGATGCTGATCCTCGCCCGCCTGGATTTCATTTGCCGGGCCCATTAGGACACTTATATATAAAATAAGGTGGAAGCGAGTTCTTGTCAAATTATATCGAGGATTGCCTCTCACTTTCCCGTCGAAAGCGCCGGAATTTCCCGATTTTTAAGTGTTTTTAAAACCGGTTACAGGCTATTCTTTTGGACAAATTATATGGGGAGGTAAAATGACCTGGTTGCCCAAAAAAGTCTCCCGCAAGGTCGGGCTTCAGCCGGGCTCGTTGATTCATATCGGCGAACAGAAAGTCGAGCGGACGCGGATAAATCTGATAAACTACGGCGCCACCGAGTATCACGAACGGGAAGTCGCCTTTGTGGAAGAGTGCTTTCATTTTCGCGCTCCCGAGACGGTCACCTGGATAGATATCACGGGCCTGCACGACACCAGCGTTATCGAAAAAGTCGGCACCCAATTCAAAATCCATCCGCTTATGCTCGAGGATATTCTCAATACCGGCCTGCGACCGAAAGTAGAATTTTTCGAGCATTACATCCTGATCTCGATGAAGATGCTTTATTACAATAATGCCGAGGACGAAATTATAAGCGAGCAGGTCAGCATGGTTTTCGGCAAGGACTTTGTTATAACCTTTCAGGAACGGGAAGGCGATGTTTTCAACCCGGTTCGGGAGCGGATAAAAAAGAATGTCCCGCGGACGCGCCTGCTGGGTCCCGATTATCTGGTTTATTCTCTGATGGATGCGGTGGTGGACCAGTATTTCCTCGTTCTGGAACGAATCGGCGAGAAAATCGAGGATCTCGAAGACAGCCTGGTTGAGAAACCGGGTCCCGAAAGCCTGCAGACTATCCACGATTTAAAGCGCGGTTTGTTATATATTCGGCGGGCGGCTTATCCTTTGCGTGAGGCCGTCGGAAATCTGCAATTGCATGAATCCCCGCTGGTGAACGAGTTCACTTATTTCTATTTACGCGATCTTCAGGACCATGCGGTTCAGGTCGCCGATACGGTTGAAACTTTCCGCGAGATGGCTTCGGGGCTTCTGGATATCTACCTGTCCGGCATCAGCCATCGCATGAATGAGATCATGAAGGTTTTGACCATGATCGCGACTATCTTTATTCCGCTCGGCTTTCTGGCCGGCGTATACGGTATGAATTTCGACACCTCCATCAGTCCCTTGAATATGCCGGAACTGGAAATGAAATTCGGGTATATAATATTCTGGATGATATCGATTTCGACGGCTCTGGGGATGATTTGGTATTTCCGGAAAAAACACTGGTTATAGATGAATCCTCAATCGGTCGCAGCAACGCGCTATTCCTGACGGCAAGGAGGATTATAAAATATGATGGATTGGCAGGATTTTCTGGATAAAGCCGACGTTTGGCTTAAGGTCAGCGGCATCAAGATAATTCTTATTATTATCGGGACTCTGGTTGTCACCAAGATCGCCCGGATGCTTTTAAACCGCATCTTTCGGGTTTTTCTCCAGGCCGGGCTGGATGCGGAAATGAAAAAAAGGGCCGATACGTTAAGTTCGCTGGCGCGGAATATCGTCTCCACGGTTATTTTGGGAATTGCCTTTATCATAATCCTCGAAGAATTCGGCATTGATATCGGGCCCATTCTGGCCGCGGCCGGGATTGTCGGTCTGGCGGTCGGATTCGGAGCCCAAAACCTGGTGCAGGATATTATCAGCGGCTTTTTTATTCTCCTCGAAGACCAGATTCGGGTGGGGGATGTGGTCGATATTGCCGGCAAAAGCGGCCTGGTGGAAAAGGTGACCATTCGGATGACTATCTTGCGCGATATTAACGGCTCGGTGCATTTTGTCCGCAATGGCAAGATTGACGTCGTTACCAATATGACCAAGGACTACGCCTTCTATCTCTTCGATATCGGGGTGGCCTATCGCGAGAATATCGATGAGGTAATGAAAGTCATGAGAAAAACCGAAGCGCAGTTACGGCTCGATACCTCCTTGAAAGAAGATATTCTTGAACCTTTGGAAATTATGGGGCTGGATAAATTCGCCGATTCGGCTGTGATTATCAGGGCTCGCCTGAAAACCAAACCCAACAAGCAATGGCGCGCCGGACGGGAATATAATCGGCTGTTGAAGAAGAATTTCGATGAAGCCGGGATTGAGATACCATTCCCGCACCTGACCGTATTCAGGGGCCGGCCGAAAGAGGGAAACACCCCGACAACAGGAGTTTAAACCCCGCCCGGCTTGGACGGCCGCGAA
>Ga0105105_10000349_pt1 | contig 21274 bp, 25 predicted proteins | sample PPLLaktember2015_4_FD_79108 | JGI IMG/M metagenome (GOLD analysis project Ga0105105, IMG submission 79108) | Freshwater sediment microbial communities from Prairie Pothole Lake near Jamestown, North Dakota, USA - PPLs Lake P8 Core (1) Depth... | ecosystem: Environmental > Aquatic > Freshwater >...
AGAATTGACATGTCTGAGTACATGGAACGCCATACCGTCAGCCGGTTAATTGGCGCTCCGCCTGGATATGTCGGCTACGAGGAAGGTGGCCAGCTAACGGAAATAGTCCGGAGACGGCCATATTCTGTTGTGTTACTTGATGAAATCGAGAAAGCACATCCAGATTTACATAACATTTTGCTGCAGGTATTTGACGACGGACGCTTAACAGACGGCAAAGGACGAGTTGTCGACTTCACCAACACCATCATAATTGCGACAAGCAACATAGGTTCTGATATTATTCAAGACAATATGAATGCTGTAAAACCCAAGACATATGATAGACTTAAAGAAGCGTTAATGGGCGTACTTCACCAGCAATTTAAACCAGAATTCTTGAATCGCATTGATGAGATAATCTTGTTCCATGCCTTAACAAAACAGCAGATCAAACTTATTATCAAACAGTTGCAACTCGAACGGGTAAAACGCACCGCACGAGGTCAAGGAATAGAATTACAATTTACCGATGCGGTATTGAATAGACTCGCAGATGTTGGTTTTATACCTGAATTTGGCGCACGAGAATTGAAACGCAAGATTCAAACAGAAATAGGAACCCCGCTTGCCAGAGAAATTTTATCAGGCCGCATTACCGCAGGTGATTTGGTAAGTGTTGACTTTGATAAGTCAAACGGTAAAATGACATTTGTTAAAAAGTAAGTTCGAATGGAGTTGCTGGGTTTGATAATTATGAAATATACATCCGAGTGTTCTACTACAGATATTAAGCACTTAGAGATTTTACTGTGACCTACAGATGAAGTAACACAGAATGAAGAAAAAATATTTGTTTAAGAATGAAAAACGAGAGAAAGAAAATAAGGAGGAATAAACATGGTGAATTTTGATGAAATAGACAGGACAGACGAACAAATCAAACGATTAAAAGAAGCGATTCAAAAAGCAATTGATAAACAACCAGATGCTAATGAGAAAATAGAAATGAAACAATTGATTGAAGAACTCGATAATGCACTCAATGGGAAATTACCCTCTGACAAAACCGGGGAACTGTACTGGTGGTTGATTGGGAAAAGCAGCCTGCTCGCACAAAACTTCGGCATCGAAGAATACGACTAAAGACTACAAAATATTTTATGATTCTGTCTGAAAAACAGCAAATATGTTAACAAATACGAGTTCGAATCTCTCGCTGTATGGTTAATTAACAGAAATAAACATAGAAAATCTGATTTTATTCTCCTAGCATTCAATGATTTATAAATAACAAATACCAGTTTGAGCAAATCTCAATACTGATTTTTAAATCGTTTTGGAATTATTTTTTAATGGTTTTTAAGTCTTTATTTTATACAGGAAAGACTTTGTTACTTTGAAAAAAAAAGAATTAAAAAAAGGAGAAAAGAAAATGAGAAATAAAGAAACAAAAAAACAAGCAAAAAACAATCCATTAATGGAAGATACAAAACGCGAAGATGAATCTCGAGAAGGCACAAGAAATAGAGATATTCCAAGAGACCCAAAATGTATGGACAACTCACGAGATCCAAGATGCAAAGACAACACGCAAGAACCAAAATGGGCAGACAATTCGCAAGATACAAAAAAAGAAGAAGACACATCTGAAGAAAAAAACGGATAAGGAAACAAATCCCGAGAAGATACAAGAAGCGAAAGTAATTCCAGGGGCGGAAAAGATCAAATTAGAAATAATAATGGATAGGAATCTCAAGGGATAATGATCAATCTTAAATTTATTTAAAACCTGGAATTACACTTTTCGGGAGCGTCAATCTGTTGTATCTGGAGATTCTGAATGCAAATTCTGTTGAGGATTACTGAGGTTTATGTCATCAATCGATTTTATTCTAACTCGTAGAAGCATTAGACATTACGATAAGAAAGCTATCCCTGATGACATATTAAACCAGATTTTTGAAGCTGGAAGAAACGCTCCTTCAGCTGTTAATAGGCAACCAATTCATTTTATCATCGTAAATGATGAAGAAGCAAAGAAAGAATTGTCAAAAGGAATGTTTAACCGCCATATCAAAGATTCTCCAGTAGTTATAGTTGGTTGCGCAGATGTAAATTCGGCTTTGACTGGAAAATGGGCAATTGTTGATGCTGCAATCGCGATGCAGAACATGGTTATTGCCGCTTGGGCTTTAGGAATCGGTTCTTGTTGGATCGGAGACTTCAGGGAAGAAAAAGTAAAGGAGTTGCTGAAAATTCCTGATAAATGGAAGGTTGTTGCGTTGGTAACCCTTGGATTTCCTGCTGAACAGCCAAAGCAACGAAAGAAGAAACCGATCGAAGAATTGTTTAGCTTCAATAGTTTCTAATTGTTTGGAATAGTCAACACTAAGGGATTTATACCCGTGGGTGCTCAATCCCGACAGATTCACTATTGTCTTTATTGTATCGTTTCTCCTGATTTTTATTCTTCAATGAACCCTTCTTCTAAAATTATTTTCTTAGGATGCACCCCTAGAATCTCAAGGGTTTCCTTTATTGATTTGACAAAAGGTTTCGGACCGCAGAGATAAAAGAAGCTGGAAAAATTCTTAATCCTCTTCTCAAAGAAGCTTCGGTCTAATTTTCCGTATTCATATCCTTCCTTTTTTTCCTCTGTCAGAGTCAGGACAACCTCATCACCGAACATGTCCTTGAGTTCCTGTTCAAGGATAACATCTCGAGCAGTTTTATTTGAAAAGAAGAGCGAATTGCCGGTAAGAATGCCGTCTAACTGTAGTTGCCTGAAAATCGCTATGAAAGGAGTGATGCCAGCTCCTCCTGCAAAGAAGACACCCGTTCCATGGTAATTTATTGTTCCGAATGGTTTTCGGATGATGAGACGTGTCCCGGGTTCAAGTTCATGGAGTTCTTTTGTTACTCCCCTCCGTTTTGGATAGACTTTTATCGTGAACTCGAGGACCTTATCCCTGTTCAATGATGTGAATGTAAATGGGTTTTCTTTATCCTTCCAACCAGGAAGATTAATTGTACAATCAGTAGCCTGACCAGGGATAAACTTAAATCTCGGAGGTTTTTCGACTATGAATCGCCGTACATTATGGGTGACGAACTCTTTCATCAGTATTCGAACAATATATTCCATGGTAAACCATCAACTGTCGAGCAAGAATTTTCTTTTATTTCAAATCTTGACCATTCTTATCTCTGATTGAATTTTGAAGATGAATTCTTTTTGACTCTTAACAACTAGGTAAATTGGTTTGGAAATTGTTGTATTATTCCATTTGATAACGCATCTGACATCATCAAAATCTCGTTGACAACATTATCATACGCGACGACATCACCCGGATAATCATGGGTTAATCGTTTAACTACTTCTATTGTAGTCAGATTCAAATGGCTGTACATCATTGCAAGAACCACTGATTTCGGCCAGTTGTTCGGGTTTGCGTTACTCAAAAAAGTCGCGATATCGTTTGCATTGGCATACCAGCTAGTGTTCGCAGCTTCAAAAGCAGTGGTATTTCCAGCTTTCGCAGCAGCGATGAGTGCTACTGCAGTCGTAATGTGAGTTTTCAGAAGAGTAGTGAGTTGATTCCCAGCATCATTACCGTAATATGGTTTTATTGCATTTCCAATGTCGTCTTGATTTTTCAATAATCGTGTTGCTGCGGCACTGGTGTCGTTCAGACCATCTACAGCACTTATGATATAAACTCTGGTCCAAGTGACATGATCTTCCCAAAGTTTTCTCATACCCAACGTCAAATTCATTGCCGATGGGGATATACCAGTTTTAACTGATGCTGGCTGTTGTACAGACTGTCCAACGACATAACCAAGTCCGCCGCCTATCAGTAAGGCAATAATGATACCTACTGCTACAATTCCTTTCATCTTTTAACCTCTTTAATTTTTTTCTAATAGCGAGTGAGCTTTTATTTGTATAATAACATAATGTAATAACGATTAAAAAACAAATGTAAAATAATTCATCTTTAAAATTATTTTTCTTCTAATAAAAAATATGATGACCTTCCATCTATTTTCATGCAGATGAACAACTGCTAGCAGGGATCTACAGTAGTGAAAAACAAATTCAATTATTCTTCATGCATTATCTATTCATTTTTTAATTAAAGTTAAGTATCATTTTATTATGATTACAATAAATGGAGTGATTGAATGCCGTACGAAAGTGAAAAAGAATTGCCAAACAAAATTCGAGAGCGCCTTCCCGAGCACGCACAAGAAATATTTATGAATGCATATAATAACGCATGGAAACAATATGAAGACCCAGCGAAGAGACGGGACATTGAATCTCGAGAAGAAGTCGCGAATCGGGTAGCATGGTCAGCCGTAAAAAACACTTATGAAAAAAAAGGAGAGAAATGGGTTAGAAAAGTGGAAAATAATAAGGAGTCAGAAATTTTAGTTTAGTTATTTTTGTCAAAATTATAGGGTTTGATTTGGGGACTGTATTGATTCTTGAATACGAAAAAAAGGGAATGCAAAAAATTCTTTAAGTCTTAAGAAAGAATTGTATTTAAAGAAAAGAATGTTATGATTTGATGTGTATTTTACTATAATTCGTTGGAATGGTGATATCAAAAAATGATGCATAAAAAATTATCGGACAAGGATTTGATAAGGATTCTTCATATCGATGCAAAAACACTGAAACGATTTCAACAAATTCAACGAGAGACTATTACTGAAGCAACGCAAATGGCAAAAAAGAAAAGTAAAAAAATAACGGTGCTCGGGGTTTCAGGGTCGGCAAGAAATATATCAGATTCTGCACAGGAAAACTCTAATTCTGAGGAGCTTCTTAAAAATTGCTTAAAATATTGTAAGAAAATTGGAGTGGAGACAAATCTCATTAAATTACGGGATTATTCGATAAAATATTGCAAAGCATGTTATTCTTCAACAAATACACAATGTCATTTTTATTGTTCTTGTTATCCGAAAGGTACGTCTGATGGAGATGACATGACGAACGTTCTTTATGATAAGATCATCAAAGCGGATGCCATCATTTTTGCTACTCCCGTAAACAATTTTAATATATCAACATTAATGAAGACCTTCATCGATAGATGTATAAGCCTTGATGGAAGCCTTAAACCAGCAGATCCAAAATATCCAAAAGACAAGGAGTTAAACATAAAACACATGAAATTTATTGAATTGACCGCAGACGATGACGTGCCCGGGAGTGGTATGCATAGAAGATTTTTAGGAAAAGTCGCAGGGATCATTGTCACAGGACATGAAGCAGGCGCTACAATGGCCATCTCCAATTTATTCATGACGTTGAATCATTATGGAATGTTTTTCCCGCCATTCAGCAACATGTATGCGATGTCATCGGTATGTAACTCGACGTACAAAGACAAGAAAATAGTTCTTTCAGATTGTTACGACGAAGAGGTTCGACTTCTTGCAGAAAATATTATGACGGCGACAAAATTAACGACAAAACAAAAACCTACTGATTGGAAATATGATTATACTTCAAATTAATCGTGTATACAAAAGGATTTTAAAAAAAAAAATAGACAAAATGAGTCTCACTTACCATATCTATGGCTATTTTCATAATACAAATATAAAAATTATTTGTAATATATTTATATATAAAATTTAAATATTTGATAAAAATCATAAATTAAATCCTCCCTTTAATTTCATGATTCTACCCGTGGCAACAATTTAAAAGTCAAATGGCCTTGCTCTGAAAAATCATAATCTAGTTGCAGATGCGTCTTATTTCCAAAGCGTAATCGTATGCGATTTTCGCCATTCAGAACATTAATTATGTTGCTGAGGCAGTTGGTGGCAAAAGTGTTTTTATGAATTGCATTGCTCTCATGTTCTATTAAGTCTTTCTTTAACAAAGTGAGGTGCGCAGAATTCGCATTATTTTCTGCTTTGAGCTCGAATTTTTCGGGATCTATGCTTAAGAATACGGAATCTGCAACATATTCGGCAGCAGCAATGCCTCGTTTTAGTTCATCGACATGTAACACTATATGACCTGATTGGTCCAAGAACGATGTTTGCGCCTTCAGCATTTCATTATGATCAAGTATGCCCATCCGCGTCTCTAAATTATCTAAATTAATAATCAACTTATTATTTTTATAATCAAATTTAATTATGATTAGATCATCTGTTCTGATAAGATTAACGATTTCTTTTAGGCGTTTCAAATCTATACATATCTCGAAATCAGTAGCTTCGAATTTTTCAAAATTACTCTTCCCTAAGGTTAGGAACATCATTGCTGCCATTGCTTCATCCATAGCAATGATATTGATTGCTGTTGGTGTAATGCACAGCTTTGCTGTGTCTGTCTGTAGTCCCCCAATTATTCTGACTACTGTTTTCAATAGAACTGAACTTATCTGAGCGAATAAGGTTTTATTTTTTTCCTTTTCCATTTTCATTTTATCATACCTCTATTTTTCTTTTTTTATTCGATAATTTTTTTATCATGCAGCCGAACGCCTCCATAGATGGAAATTCACAATTCTTGGTACAATCATTGCAGTATCTTTCTTTGAAATAGGCCAGGTTCGGGTAACGACGAGACGACTCGGATTCATCATCCTCGAAACTCCGCTTTTGGATACGAGTTGCGCTCGATTCTGATTTCATATTGACGCCACCCAATTTTTATCACACGGGGCCTATTATCCCAATATATTATATGGGGAAAATGTCAAAATGGAAAATTCAAAAAAATCAGTAAAATCATTATAACAGGAGTAATTTATCAAAAAATAATGATGTCAAATCTCTTGATTTTTATTTGGGACGAGTCTTTCATTTTATTACACTCAACAGGAGAAAATATTAGTTGATCGATGTACGTCATTATTTACATCCTCTCATTTTCATCCAAATGGTTTTAACGATACTCAAAGAACATCATAATGATTAGATATGAAAAGAATCGTTGGCGACCCCTGAAAAAGCGATCCCCGCACGGGGCTCTATTGGCATGGGTTCAAATCCCTTCCACTACACATCTTATATTCTTATATCAACGAAAAGAAGAAAAATCAGAGAATTTATACCAGTTTTTGAAAAATACTATGGCAATGAATAAGTCTATAAAAAGTTTAGAACAACAAACCCCACATGGTTTCAGTATCGAACGTTTATCTCTGTTTAGCGATGCGATTTTCGCATTCGCAATTACACTTCTTGCAATTGATATCAGAGTCATCCAGCTCCCCGAAAACCTCATCACATCCCAGTTGAACAACGAAATCATAGGACTTTTACCAAAATTCATTAGTTTTATCCTCAGTTTTTTTATCATCGGAAACTATTGGATTAGCTACCATCGAACACTCTATTTAATTAAACGATACGATCGAGGACTCATTTCTCTGAATCTCTTGTTTCTTATGTTCATTGTCTTGGTTCCATTTCCCAATGATCTAATAGGAAAATATCCAGCCAACCAGAGTGCGGTGATTGTGTATGCAGTTCTTCTCGCAGCAACAGGAATAAGTATGTGTCTTCTTTGGATACATGCTTCAAAGGAGCATCGTTTAGTGGATGAGACCCTTCAACCAAAATATATTCGAAACCTCACATTACGACTTCTTATCTCACCAAGTATTTTTTTGATTTCTATACCGATTTCATTTTTTAATCCGCTCTATTCTATGGTGACCTGGTTTTTCGGATTTCCTATAGCTATTTACTTTGAACGTACTCATCTAAAAAGGAGCATATAAAATGAAGGCAAGTATCCTTTCCTTTATGAGTAAAACTCCCCATCAATCGTCTCAGTATATATCTCCCTTGCGTTTCTTTCTTCTTACATTCATATTATCATGGTCGATATGGATTCCTCTTACCCTTTCGCACTTTAACATCGGACCATTTAAAATATCAGAAGACCTCAGTAGTATTGTTCGTCTACTCGGCGTGCTCATGCCTATGGTCGCCGCGCTGTTTCTTACGACTATCTATGGTGGACGACCTGCGATGCGGAGCCTATTGTCACGACTGAAAATCTGGCGTGTCGGCTGGAAATGGTGGATAGCTTCTATCTTAGTCTTTCCAGCACTGCTTGTCCTCGCCGGCATTTTGTATAATCTTTTTGGCGGCCAACCTTTCATATCGCTTTTACCGGTTACAGCAGCTGTACTCCTTGCCAATATTATCTTTCTTGCCATTGCAAGCCTGGGGGAAGAAATCGGTTGGCGTGGTGTAGTACTCCCAGCGTTACTCCAGCGTTATAATCCTGTTACAGCAAGTTTTATCCTTGGGATCGTGTGGGCAACCTGGCATCTCCCTTTCTGGATACTTATCGACACTCTAAGTCATTACGGAGTTGGTTATTTTGTGTTAAATTACATTTTTATTATTCCAATAACCTTTTACATCACCTGGATTTTTATCAACAGTAAAGGAAGTCTCTTGCTGCCGGTAGCCCTTCACCTCACCTTCAACATAATTAACGTAGCTTTATTCCCTGTCACTAGTACAACAGGTTCATTTGCTGTGTTCGTAGGATTGCAACTTGTCTTAATGTTTGTAATTATATTGAAGTTACGAAAAGAAAACAGTATAAATTATAAAGATCTTATAACCTAATCTCAGTTGTTTTTTAGGCGAGATTTCGCATATACTGGAATTCCTCTAATGTCCTTGTTTTCTTTTTCCATCTGTAAGGGTCTAAGGCTAATCTTATTTAAAGGAAATAATCAATATCGATGGATTTATACACACGGGTGCTTAATCCTGAAAGAAGCACTTTTTTCATTTTTTCTCCTGTTGGCGATATTTGAAAAAACAATCCTATATAATTCTGTTGAAAAACATATATTCATTCCTTTGGTTTATCTCGGATTCTAGAGGTGCTTCATAATAAATTCCCTGATCTTTTTATGATTAGCTAAACGTCTGACAATATATTTTGTAACCTTGACTATTTGTGTATCAAATAATCTTGTGACAATCAGTCCAACAATAAATATAAGCACGCCCATGACAACTGCCAAAACAACTCCTATCTGACCAAAGAACAATACGTAAAGGAATGTAACAAGCGCGCCTAGGACTGACATAATAGCGGATCTGATAATAAAATAGAGTCTCTGCAACCACGTAGAAAGCAACAATGCTTTTATCACCGCTCTTTTTTCGATGACACGATCGGCCCCAGATGGAACACTTTCTATCTCGTGAAATATGTTTTTTGTGTAATCAAGATCTGATAGTTGTAATATTTTTCTTGCATATTTTGCTTCAGATAAATTCTTGGAACTTGCGGTTTCAAGCTCCGTCATAATCCTTTGAGATATTTCTGCTATTTCGTCATCTATCGGGGATTTTTTCTCTAATTTTTCTTCTCGTTTCAACTCTACGGACACTTTTTTATTCATTTGTTACACCTTGAGTTTTAAATTATTCAGTTTTTTATGATGTGGAATAGGTGATATCATTAGAACATAGGGAGCCTTTTGTCATAGCGCAAATAAGGTATTTACTAATATTTTCGTTCTTTTTACGAAAATAAAAATAAATAGTTTCTTTTATGATATTTTTATTTTTTTCCTCATTTGTACAGATACAAATACATTTCATTATTTTTTTTTATTCCCTAACGTTCTTTGATTGCAGATTTATTCCTTTTTTGATTATCAATAGAATTTATATGTATTAAACATTGACTAAAAAATAAGTAAAAAACATATGAAAAACGATATGATGTATAAAGAATCGAATTCATACAGGCTGTTATATATGTAATAAATTGTTTTTTTCGGATAGATCGATTTGTACGTTGGATTAAATCTTTTATAAAATGTTTTAAAACAGTCATAAAAATATTACGAGCTAGTTTATTTTATAGAACTAGTATGTTAAGCAACAAATATCATTTTTCCTTTTAAATTGTTTTTTTATCGTTTCTTACTTGTTTTTAAGTTATACTAATATATCATAGTGACAATGATGGATGTATAGGTGATATCTAAAATGGCGAATACAAAAAATATAGGAGATAATTTGAAGGCAAAAAGTCAAGAATTTAAGAAATGGCTCATGGATTTGGATGCAAAAATGGAGCAATGGAAGTTCTCCGTCGAGGATACCAAAGAAGGAATGCGTGTGGAACTGCACGCTGTGGCTCTCATTAAACATCCTAAATAAAAAAAAGTAAGTGAAATAAATCCTCTTGTTTTTTTTTTATCAAAGTTGCACCTTTGACCGGTTTAGAAAAAGGTGCAGTATATTTTTCTTATCAGACGTCTATTTTGTTGAGTTTATCTTTACTCGTTTACCATTTTTTATATGATATGATTGGTCAAATAATTTCAACAGTTCACTGTCACTTATGTTATCTGACATAGCGAGATTATAGGTATACTCTTGTTGGGGATATATTTTTTGTACGGCAATTACTTTGTTATGTCCGTGCATATGGTTGAAATTTTCGTCATTATTATCGAGTGTACTGCCTATGTACGTCCAGCCTAGTTTTTCACAGAGATATTTCACATAATCTTCCGGTGAGGCTGTGCAGAGTATGTTATTTGTGGTATCATCGGTATTTTCTTCAACAAAACGTAGCATTGGTTTGCGGATGTCATCATACAATGCAAAACCAAACTTCTTGACTTTTTTTTCATAGTGTGTTGTTTTCCGTACAGTTATTAAAACTTTTTTTAGATACTCCTCTTTTGTTATTTTTCCTCTCATTCGTTGTATTAAACATAATATCAAGGGAAGGAAGCATCGTCGATTTTTTATGAAGCACCATACAAAATGTATTAATGAGTTATATGGCAATAATGTGTTGTCGAGGTCTATTACATTAATTTTTTTTTTCATACTGATCATTATCATAGTTAGCTAAAATGGAAGGTTCGTCAGTGTGATGTCTTTTTTTGGAAACCCTGCTTTTTGTTTATTTTTCAAAAGGCGTAGAAGTTTTTGTTTTGTTTCGTCGGTAAAATGGATGTCCGGGCGCATCTGAATAGGTTCAATGTAGTCTGCAGCGGCTTGAATAAACCGATAGGGCGTAGTATTTCTTAGTTATCTTCACTATCGGTACCTTTCTTTTTCTTCTTTTTTCCTTCGTTGTTTCGGGTTTTTCCCGATTCTGCGATTTTGGCGGCTTTCTCCTTTGCTTTCCTTGCTTTTCTGCCCCCTGACCACATTGCAAGGAGGAATTTGAGTGCGCTACCGTAGTGAATCTTCATATCTTTTTTGATTCCGCGACCGAGTTCTATTACTGGTTTATTCTTATACGTAAAAATAATACGCCAGATGTCCAGATGTAGTGGCGCAAATGTAACATCATTGGTGTTCAGGATGATATTGTTATCTTCGACTGCAATATCCATATCTATGACGCCTTCGCGTTTTATAGGGATGTGGATACCTTTACTGAACATGGCGCGGGAAAAAGCGTACGATAACACCTCTACGGTAGAGATGTCTATGATGCGTGTGGCGAACAACTGCTGTTCTGATGAATCGTCTTCGGTATCTTTGCTCGAAGATTTTTCCTCATCATCTGTCTCGTCTTGTGTTTCATTTTCATCTTCTGAGGTCGCAATGTCCTTCTTGTGGTATTCCGCGATAACTCTTTGTCCATCGTTATCTTTCCATTCTTCAGGGTCTATGAGGACGTGTTCTGATTTTGTGGTCTCCGTTTTTGATAAGTGTTTTATTTTTTTGTTTTTCTCATCAGATTTCATTTAAGATCACCTATTTTTTTACAATGATTTGGAAGCGAACGAAGATGCGTGTGCCGTCACTGAACTCTTCCATTGAGAACTTCCAGTCCTCTATCTCAAGGTGTAGGTTTTCGAAAAACTCGTCTACAGACTCTGCTATTTTCTCTACATTTTCCTTTTTTCCATTGATAAGTTGGAGTGCTGAGATTATTTTTTGTTTATCTTTCATATTGTTCGATTCTCCAGATTCTTATGCGTATTTGAATTAAGATGCATGTACGACTGTTAGTATTATCCATACGAGAGCAACGATTACAGCTACGCCTACTAGTAATCTTATTATTCCGTTTATCATTATTTTGCTTCTTTCGATGGTTTTATCTATGCTTATATGAGTATTTAGTGATGACTTAATTACAAGTAGAAATCAGTTGAAAAACAGTTTAATATGTAAAATTTACTCCCCGTCTTGGAGAACGTAAATTTGTAAACTAAAATTCCAAATATTTCTGTATGAACAGATGAGAAGGATCTAACTCTTCCTTCTTATTTGTATGATTATTGTTAAATCTTCTTAGCGAGTATTTTTTGTCGTTGTCCAGGCAGTTTGACAATCATATTACATTGTTGTTATACTATTCTTTAGTTGTTTTTAAATCATATTTATATACTTACAGGAACTTGGCTAAAAACATAAATTGAGGAAAAAATATGAATGTCATATTAGTCGGCATAGGAGTTGCCGTTGCGATAATTGGTCTTATCGCTGGTGCCTTAGTAATAACCACCCCACAATTATTTGGGTTAGTCAGCACAAGCAGTACTCCATATGCACAATACATGATTCCATTGATAATCGGTGGACTTGTACTGGTTATCGTAGGCGCAGTAGTACCAAGTAAAAAAAGTACCTAAACATTATCTGACAAAAGGAAAACACAATTTTTTTCCTTTTTTTAGGTAAAACAAAAAACAGTATAAAATAACATTGGAAAAGAAAAAAATTTCATACAACCGGTATGGTAATGGCTGCTTGAAAAAGAGCATGTAGCAAAATAGGAGGATTCAGGCTGTTTTTTCCTGCGGGCTTTCTAGTCATACTCCGTAATCCCTCCAGCGGCTTTGTGAAAGGATTTATACTCATGGGTACTCAATCCCGACAGGAGTATTACAACTATTAGATCAAACGTAGAGGTGAGATTTGAACTTCGGGTCGAAATCCCTTCCCCTGCACTTTTACCATCAGTTTTTTGTGGATTTTTTCCTCTTATTATATCTATTTTGGTAAAAGCCAAAACAGCCCAACATAATAAAATAACAGATTATAAGCGTATTTCCATAGACTTTCGATACAAGGAACCCATACCAATTCAAGGCTATACTCCCAATTTGAAGGAGGATAAGGTAAATAATTAAACCAACAGGCCAACGGTTAGGGTGATGTTGAGGTTTCTTTTTAGTAATTAAACGATACCAGAGATCATAGACGAGATAGATGATTATAAGAAGCCCCGTAATCAAGCGTCCAATATCGCTTTCATTGAGAAGGTTCAACGTCCATAAAGACACAAATGGGATCAGCAGGACACTAAATACTGGAGCGAATATCAATTCCAGTTTATCGCGCTCATAGGCGCGCAACAAATAGACTATACATAAGAAAGCATAGTAGATAATTGCAGAAAAAACAACCAGGTTATCGATTAGACCTTCTTCCACCATACGATGCTCCTGAATAAATTGTGCAATCAATACATTTTATATTATAGATTGTCTGCTTTCCACACTGAATCATCAATAGATTTACGGGTAAATTAGTGTTTCCTTCCTAACGGCAATACTATGGGGGATTTTATGCCAGTCCTTCACTTCCCCCCTTGGGGGCTCTGAAGGTTTGGCACGTAATCCCGACGGGAGCATTAAAATTTACAAAAAAAGAAAAAAAGAGGATTTTTCAGACCATCGGAGAGCTTTTATACCTAGGTAAATATCTGTAAATTGTGGTTCAGGCACTTGTTATGTGCATTTGGGGAAGCCAGTAAATATTTTTAAATACAATATGCCGTTACACCGTTTATACGGGGCCTGTAGGGTAGCTTGGTCCATCCTTTTAGCTTTGGGAGCTAGAGACTCCGATTCAAATTCGGACAGGCCCACTACCTCCTTTATTTTTTTTTAGATTCAACCTGGATGTCTTCTGTGATGTTCGCAAGTCGTTTTGCAAGCTCGATGTCATGGGCAATGTCGGTAGATGCATTGATCACCAGTTTCGCTCCGTCTGGTGAGCCGCCTCCATGCATGCAGCCTGGAACACCACTGCCGACGGTGAGCCATTCGATCAATCGGGCGATCTTCGCTCGTGTCTCCCCGGAGCAGTTTGCCTGAAGGTATTTTTTTAGGAGTTTCCCATAGCGTGGGTCGTTGAGGTCTTTGCAGGATGGGAGACAACCGGTTTCCGCGATACCACCTGCGATTTCCTGTGCGAGGCGTTTGGTCTCATACGGGATGGTTGCGACATGGACTTTGTTGACATTAGATAATAACGTGTTGGGGATCCAGACTCCAGACGGATGTTTGGTTCCTAGCACTCCAGCGGCGACTCCCATACCAAAGGTCGTCTCATTATTGATGGTCATCTGGGTGAGTTTGTCTCGGAAGACTTTTTCAGATAGTCCGTTTGCTCGTGCCATGAGCGCTGCAGCACCGACTATGACATCACCTTGTCCCGCGACGCATCCTCCGATGGCGGCACGATAGGGGGCGATGAAGTTCATGACTGCTTTCAAGCTATAGGCATATTCGCCACACATAAAGATACGTTCGTTGGGTATGAAGACGTCTTCGAAAAGCAAGTAGGACTGGGTGATTCCCCCATTTTCGACAGCGGCGTCAAATCCTTCTTCTTGTTCTCTGGTGTCGTTGGTTCGTCGTGTTTCGATGATGGTGAGATGCTCAATGTCTCGTGGGATGACAAATGATATCGCGTAGTCTTTATCTTCTTCTTTGTAGCCTGTCCCGGGCATGACGAAGATTTCGTTAGCAGCAGCAATCCCGCAGATCATCACTTTTGCACCACGGACGACAATGCCGTCTTTTCTTTTTTCGACGATATGAAGGCTGAGGTCAGGGTCGCATTGCTGTGATGGTGATTTCGACCGATCTCCTTTTGCATCGGTAAGAGCACCCGAAAGAGTAATATCTCGTTTCTGTGCGTCCTGTAACCAGCTTTGTAGTCTTTTATGGTATGTCGTGCCTATCTCTTTATCCATGTCAAAGGTCGTTGCCCACATTGCGTTAATCGCATTAAAGCCAGCACAGCGACCTCCGGTGCAGGTGCCGGTGAGGTTGAACATGAGTCGTTTCATGCGGACATTAGCTATCATGTCTTCTGGGCTCATTATAAGTGAGAGATATCGTGAGATAGGCTCACCAGTCAAATGGGATTTCGTTGTAAGGATGTCTTTGTATTCTGCTTTCTGTGCCGCGTCAAAGATCTGTGCATGACCTGCGATGGAGCGTTTTGTTGCTAGGTTTGTCGTCACATCGGTGATGAGTTCTCCGAATTTGTAGATATTTGGCCGCATCTTTCGAAGGCTTTCTTTATATTCTTTTGATGTTTTCATAGGTTATTTCTCCTGATAGGAAAACTCCCATTGACACCAGAGATCCTCTGTGTGTTTGTCTGGTGGACAGACAATGCAGCTCACAACAATGTCTGGGTTAAATTCTTTTGCAAAGGCTTTGAGGAACCCATAGCGGACCGGTTTGCATCCAAACTCCTTGAGTCCTTTGCTGAGTCGTGTGTTCTGGACCCGACAGCGGATGTTTCTGATCAAGGCATGGTCTTTTTTTATGATGACTTCTTTGTCTTCTAAGTCAAGAGCCCATGTGGTGTACTGTAATGCCTTCATCATCGAAGGGATATCAGTGTTGGTGACGCCAAAGAACTCTTTGAGTTTTCTGGCCTCTATTTTTCCCATGATTTCCCAGACCTTGGCATCGATGCTGGTTGCTACCTCGGTTCCATAGTGTTCTTCGATTCCGAGGTAGTATAACCCGTCGACTGCCCAGAGGTTGCGGAGTTGCATAAGAATATACTCAGGGATTTTTTCTTCTGGGAGTTGCTTGAGAATTTTTACATCATCGTTTCTACTCATACATATCATTTTTTTTTAGGATTGATGAGATAATCAACCGTCTTGTTAGAGATAGAAGATTGAGGGATTTATCCTAGTTTGCCTTTGATGGCGCTGGTGAGTCTGGGTAATACCTCGTAGAGATCACCAACGATGCCGTAGTCCGCTGATTTGAAGATCAAGGCTTCTGGGTCTTTGTTGATAGCGACAATCACACCGGAGTCACGCATCCCTGCGATATGCTGGATCTGACCAGAGATCCCACAAGCGATGTACAGCTTGGGTTTGACCTTATGGCCTGATAAACCGATCCAGTGATCCTCGGAGAGCCATTTCAGGTCAGCTGCGATAGGACGGGAACATCCAACAGTTCGTCCTTTCAGGACCTCTGCGAGGTCGCTGACGAGTTTGATGTCTTCTTTCTTTTTGAACCCTCGGCCGCAGGAGACGATGATGGTGGCATCCTCGACGTTGACTCCTTCTGATTTCATCTCATGGATTTTCAGGATCTTTGAAGCAGAAAGTTCAGGTTCGATCTTCTTTTTTATGATCTCTCCTTTACGATGCTCATCTTTTGGTAACGGGTCAAACATCTTCGGTGGGATGGTCAGGATCTGCGGAGCAGCAGTGAACTGCTCGACAGCGATAGCATTGCCGCTGTACACGATCCGTTCGGTGGTGAGTTTCTTGTCAGCAAGATAGACTTTTATACAATCCATGACGCAGCCGGCATCAAGTTTTGCTGCAAGACGCGCGGCTAGTTCTTTTCCGTTTTTATTCGAGCCTATGAGTACGATCTCATTGCCATGGTCTTTCATAATCGTCTGAAGAATGCTGGTGTATTCCTCTGCTTTGAACTGATGTTGGGACGTCTCTACGACGATGACGACATCAGCGCCATGTCCGACGAACTCTTTAGCGTATTCTTCATGGCCGATGAGAACAGCGATGACTTTCTTATGAAGTTCTTTTGCTAGCTCTGTTGCTTTCGTAAGTAACTCCAAGGCAAGTTTTTTATCATCTGAGAAGACAAGCACCATCCTTTTCACCTCAGCACTCCGACTTTCCCAAGCTCATCAACAAGTTTTGAGACAGAGGAGTCAAGGTCGTCTTGGTAGATGATGTTTTTGCGTTGCATCGGGATGCCTTTGATATCCATGGTTTTCACTTTCGGCACCAGTGCTTCTTGAGAGACACCGGTTGCTGGCCATTCATGGATCGGCTTGCTTGACGAGGCAAGGATCGCCATGAGACTTGGTAAGCGTGGTTGGTTGCTTTCTTTGGTAACCGTGATAAGGACGGGAACGGGTGATTCCATGCTGACTGCTTTTTCCCCAAGGTTTCTTTCTGAAAGAACTTTATTGTTTTCCACGGTGATGGATTGAGCATACGTGATCTGCGGGATGTTTAACAACCCGGCGAGACGTGGCCCCATTTGACTGGAGAACATATCGATGGATGCCTCACCACACAGGATGATATCGTACGTCCCCATCTTAGTAATCGCTCCTGCGAGCAGATGGGCTATGACATGATAGTCCGCATGCTCCGGTGGTGAGACAAGGACTCCTTCGTCTGCCCCCATCGCCAGCAGCTCTTTCATGCGTTCCTTAGCATCAGGGGCACCTACGGTGACTACCGTGATTTTTCCCCCATGTTTTTCTTTGATCTTGATGGCTTCTTCTAACGCGTTTTTATCCATGTCGCTGATCTTCTGAGGCACACCAACAAGGATCGGTTTCTTTGTCGATGCATCTATTTTTATTTCTGCGACATCAACGACTTGTTTTGCACAGACGATAATGTTCATTTCGACACTCCTTTCTTTTGTTTTTCAAGTTCCCGTAAATCTTTTCTTTTAATCTTCCCACTCTGTGTCTTTGGCAGCTCGGTGACAAACTCGATCTCCCGGGGGTATTTATACGGGGCTGCGACTTTTTTTGTATGCTCTTGGATTTCTTTGACCATACGATCAGATGCGTTGGTGCGGTCCCGGAGGATGACGTAGGCTTTGATGATGGTGCCTCGCATCGGGTCAGGGCTTGCAACGACTGCGCATTCTAAGACGTCTGGATGGGAGATGATGGCTGATTCGACCTCAAAAGGTGAGATCCGGTATCCGCTTGCTTTGATGAGGTCGTCGTTGCGTCCGCTGAACCAATAGTAGCCTTCTTCATCCTGGTAAAGGACGTCTCCGGACAGGAACCAGTCTCCGCTGAAGCTTTCCTTTGTTTTCTCTGGTTTGTTCCAGTATTCTCTGAACAGCCCTGGATCTGTTTTTTTCACAGCAAGTGCTCCAGTCTCTCCTTGTGGGACTGGTGTGCCGTTCTCGTCGAGGAGTGCGCAGAGATGTCCTGGTTGTGGTTTACCGCAGGACCCTAGTTTTATCTTCATGTCTTTCATGTTGGAGACGTAGACCATGACCTCAGTCATGCCGATGCCGTCGTACGCGTCGATGCCGAAACGTCGTTTCCATTCTTTGATGACCTCAGGGTTGAGTGGTTCTCCTGCGGAGATGCAATGACGCAAGCTGGAGAGATCATAGGTTTTTTCCGCGTCTTTAATGGTAAGGAACATGCGGTACGCAGTAGGGACCGAGGCAAGATTCGTCACCCGGTATTTCTCCAGCAGTTTGAACCAGTGCACCGGGTCGAACTTGCCGTCATAGACTAGGGTGGAGATGCCCCATCGCCAGGTATAGAGGAATCCGTTCCCTAAGGGGTAGATCCAGTTCAGGTCACCGGTATGGGCGACCAAGTCTGTCTCCTGTGCGTTCTGCCAGAAAAGGACACTGGGGTCGTTACCTGGGACCCAGCGGTGCAGATGCACCGCACCTTTAGGATTGCCGGTGGTGCCTGATGTGTAACAGAAAAATGCGATATCAGTGCTTTTTGTTGGTTCAATCTCCAGATGATGTGATGCTTCCTTCATCAATGCATCAAAGGATAACTCCCCTGCTTGTGCGTCGCCAACAACGATGATATGCTGAAGGGTTTTACAGTTGTTTTTAACCGCATGGACTTCTTTGACGAATTTCGGAGTGGTAATAACAGCGATTGCACTGGAATCATTAATTCGATATTCGACTTCATGTTCTCTGAACATGACGCTAGAAGGGATTGGCACCGCACCGATCTTGACACCGCCAAGGAATGCTATCTGAAACGCAGGGATGTTTGGCAGCCGGATGAGAAACCGGTCACCTTTTTTAACACCCAGTTTTTTAAGGACATTACCGAATTTGTCTGTCAGGACCTTCAGATCCCAAAACGTGTACTGGGCGGTCTGACCAGCAGCATTCTCCCAGTAGAGTGCGACTTTGTTTTTATTCTTCGAAGCAGCGTGTTTATCGATGACGTCCACACCGATGTTGTATTTCTTCGGGATATCCCATTTCCACGCTTTATTTATTTTTTCGTACTCAAACTCCCCCATGTTTCTTTCACCCTTCAGATGATATGATTAAGAATGTATACTCAAAGGATCATGCGAGCAGATTTGCGGAAATCACCATACGTTGGACCTCAGAGGTGCCTTCGTAGATCTCAGTAATCTTTGCGTCTCTGAACAAGCGTTCGACAGTGTATTCCTTTGTGTAGCCGTATCCACCATGGATCTGTACTGCTTTGATGACTGTGTCCATCGCTGTCTCTGAGGCGAAGAGTTTTGCCATCGCCGCTTCTTTTGAGAACCGCTCGCCTTTATCCTTTATATAGGCTGCGTTGTACACCAGGAACCGTGCTGCCTCTATCCGTGTCGCAATATCAGCAATCATCCATTGGATCGCCTGGAATTTCGCAATTGGCTTGCCGAACTGCTCTCGTTGTTTTGAATACGCAATGCTTTCATCAAGTGCAGCTTGGGCGATGCCGACAGCTTGAGAAGCGATCCCGATTCTGCCTCCATCAAGGGTGCTTAAGGCGATCTTGAACCCGTCTCCTTCTTTTCCCAGGAGGTTTTCTTTTGGGACTTCCATGTTCTCAAAGAGGAGCTCTGAGGTCTGTGAGGCGTTGATGCCAAGTTTGTCAAAGATGCTGCCGACCTTGTATCCTTTGAACGAATTTTCGACAATGAAAGCACTCAGGCCTTTGACTCCTGCGTTTTTATCAGTGACTGCAAAGACGATGATGATGCCTGCTTTCGGGCCGCTGGTGATAAAGGTCTTATCCCCGTTGATCACGTAATGGTGGCCTTTGAGCACCGCTTGAGTTTTCATCGCCCCAAGATCTGAGCCTGCGTTTGGTTCTGTGCCGGCAAACGCACCGATTTTCTCTCCTTTTGCTAGGATCGGGAGGTATTTCTTTTTTTGTTCTTCGGTGCCGTATTTCATGATAGGCCAGGCGGCAAGTGAGTTATGAACAGAGGTAATCACCCCTGTCGAGGCGCATTTTCGTGAGATTTCCTCGACAACGGTTACGTAGCTGATGGTGTCAAGGCCAGCGCCACCGTATTGTTGTGGGATGATGATGCCAAGTAATCCGAGTTTCGCCATTTTATCAAGTATCTTTGTTGGGTACTCCCCGGTTTTATCGAGTTCAGCGGCAACTGGTGCGATTTCTTTTTCAGCAAATTCCCTGACCATGTTCCGTATCATTTTCTGTTGTTCGTTGAGTTCGAGTTTCATGGAGGTGGGAATCAAATCATGTCACATAAAGGTTTCTGTTATTTTCTCTAGAAATATTCCTGGAGAAAGCATGTTTTTGCAAAAGAAAGAAATATAATACAGATAGAAGTTTAAGAACCTCGCCATGTCCCTCAAAAAAGGTCTTATCCACGTGTATACCGGTAATGGAAAAGGCAAAACCACTGCCGCGATCGGGCTGGGTGTACGAGCCGCAGGGGATGGTCTGAAGGTTCTGATGATTCAATTCATGAAGGGAAGACGGTACAGCGAGCTTGATGCACTCCAGCAGATGAAGAACTTCACGGTGGTGCAGTTCGGGCGTGATGAGTTCGTCTCAAAGGAAAAACCAGCGCAGGTCGATATCGACTTGGCACAGAAGGGATTAGCGTTTGCTAAGGATGTCATTCACAACCAGAGCTATGACGTCGTGATCCTTGATGAGATGAATGTCGCCCTTGACTATCAGCTCATCGCTGTCGATGATGTTCTTCAATTACTGAGAGAAAAACCAGAATCCTTGGAACTGGTGTTAACCGGTCGATATGCATCACCAGAGATCATAAAACATGCTGATGTGGTCAGTGAGATCCTTGAGATCAAACACCCATATCAGAAAGGAGTGCAAAGCAGAAAAGGCATTGATTGGTAAGGCAATGGGAGTCGATGAGTATGGCTGAAAAAGATACCATGGAACAGATCCGTCAGAAACACCAGGAATGGGAACAAGAATTCTATAAAAAAGCAATCAAGGAGAACCCTGAGCGGAAAACAAAATTCAAGAACCTCTCTGAAATAGACATTAAAAA
>Ga0105105_10000353_pt1 | contig 21062 bp, 14 predicted proteins | sample PPLLaktember2015_4_FD_79108 | JGI IMG/M metagenome (GOLD analysis project Ga0105105, IMG submission 79108) | Freshwater sediment microbial communities from Prairie Pothole Lake near Jamestown, North Dakota, USA - PPLs Lake P8 Core (1) Depth... | ecosystem: Environmental > Aquatic > Freshwater >...
CGCATCTGTTATTGTTATGCCTTTGTTGAAAAATGCCGCAGCGCAAGCAACGATGATGAAGAAAGAAATAAAATTGGCAAAAAAGCTTCCGATAAAAACATCCCCTCTTTCGATTTTTAAATCTTCTTTAGACAGTTTTTTATCGACGACATAATCCTGGATAAAAAATTGCCCCCAAGGAGTAATGGTTGTTCCAATCATCGCCATAAGCATTAGAACATAAGCACCGTTTAAATTAACTCCGGAAGGAAGAGCTAAACTTTTTAAGGCTAAGCTGAAGTCCGGATGAGCAAGAAGTGCCGATACAACATAGCAAAGGAAAAAAGCAGACATCAGTAGAAAAAGTCTTTCCAGTCTTTTGAAGCTCCCTTTAGTTACAAGTAGAAATATTAGTACAACCGCAATTGGAATAGAGATAAGTTTCGGAACGTTAAATATACTTAGAGCTACAGCTACGCCGGCGAATTCAGCAGCGATAGTGCCGATATTTGCGATAAAAAGACAGGCCATGACAAAAGTTGTCCAGCGGACGCCGAACTTTTCTCTGATTAAAGAGGCTAAGCCTTTTCCCGTAACAAGGCCCATTCTTGCGCCGATTTCCTGGGTTACGGATAATGCGATAGTTGTCAAAAGCAAAACCCAGAGAAGTGAAAGTCCAAAGTTCGCTCCCGCAACGGAGTAAGTTGTGATTCCTCCCGCGTCATTATCGGCATTACCCGCTATAATTCCCGGTCCCATAATTGCAAGAATTGGAATCAGGAATAAAAATCTTCTTCTGATAAGTTTAAATAATTTCATCTGTCTTTGTTAGTTCTTCAATTTTTGCAAGTACAATACCGGCAGAAATTACACCAAGCGGTACCTTATTTTTATCGACTACGGGCAAAAGCCTTAGATTGTATCGTCCGAATAATTTTATGACTTGATTAAAATCAGACTCCGGATAAACAAATTTTCTCTCCGCGACCAAATCCTTTAATAAAGCAAGAGAATCGCTATCCAAAATATCTTTTGTATATAAAACCCCGACCAGCTTTTGGTTTCCGTTTGTGATAACCACACCCTCGGGTTTTGACGGAGCTTTATAAAGCTCGCTAAATGCTTCCTTTACGGTTAAATCTCCGTCGAAGCTTGTAAAAGTTGTGCGCATAACCCCTCCCGCCTGATCTTCGCCAAAATCAAGCAGTCTTTCGACTCTTTGCGCTCTTTCCGTTCCGACGAGCTTTAGAATTTCTCTTATCCTTAGAGGATTTAATTTATAGAATAGGTTTGCGATTTGGCTTGTATGCATTTTTCTAACGATTTTTCCAAGAACGGAACTGGATAATTCTTCCAAAATCGCTTCTCTGGTTTTGATGTCTGCTTCTTCAATCGCCATCGCAGCCCTTCTTGCTTCCAGACTTTCTACCACTCCCCGTCTTTCTTTTGATCCCAAATCCTCCAGGATGTCAGCCAGTTCGCTTGGGTGCATGTTATTTAATTTATTCTCGGAAAGACTAATTTTCACATTCCCTGTTTGGTAATCGAAAGCTTCAATCATTTGCCAGGGAATAATTTTCGGCGCAATCGGTATAATCTTAGAGAGGCCTAATCTTCTTATAACACCGGCCGTGCCGATATCTATACCGACAACTTTTAATTCACCGTTACTTTCCAGTACGATATCGTTGACCCTGACCAGCCTTTTATCGTCGATGTCGATTACCTGTTTATCCAAAAGGTCCTCATTTAAATAAAAATCCCTTTCGTCGAAAGGGAGTAGTGGAGCTTTTGCGTCGGTTAAGATGGCGCAATTTCTCTTCATCGAGAGAAAGGTTGGGGAAATTGTTAATTTCTTGCCGTCTTTTTTTATAACTACTTTAGAGACGGAAGGATTAGGCGTGCTTTCCAAAACGGCAAAATCTACCATTTCTCCGAATATTTTTCGGTCATAGTAAACCTTTCTGTTTAATAGTTGACTTAAATAAACCATATCAATTTAATTGTAGTTTCGTCTTATTAAAAGTGTCAACCCCGTAAAATAAAGTTGTGTCAGATAAATACTTGACACCTAGCAACCCGTGTGATAGAGTGCTAATACATTCAAATTAGCTATGGAAAAAATAGTTCCAATAATACCAATTAGAGACGGGATAATTTTCCCAAATACAGATTCGGTTTTGACTTTTGGAAGACCAAAAAGCCTGGCAGCTTTAGAATCATCTTTTGCTCAAGAAAGAATTGTCGGTTTTGTGCTTCAGAAAAATGCGAAACTTAACGAACCCTCTCCAAATGACCTCTATACGATCGGCACATTATCTCACATAGAACGCATGATTAAAAGCGACGGAGAGATTAACGCGCAGATTCGGGGACTGGCGAGGATTAGAATAATTGAATACGTTGACGGCTCACCATACTTGATGGCAAGGATAGAAGAATTGGAAGAAGAGATAATTGATACCCCGGAAGTAAAAGCTTTAACAAATCATTTGGTCAGCGAATTTAAAAGGGCAATAAACTTAGGTAAGTTCGTCGACTTTTTGGTTTTTATGAACGTGATGTCCGAGAATACCCCTTCGCAGCTTGCGGACTTGGTGGCTTCGGTTTTGGATTTAAAGCCGGGAGAAAGACAGGACCTATTAGAGGAAACAGATGTCAAACAGCGTTTGGAGAAAGTAATCGAGATATTAAGCCGTGAGATAAAAGTACTGGAGTTGGAAAAGAAAATTTCCTCAAAAACTCAAGAAAGATTTGAAAAAGGCGCTAGGGAAGTAATGTTAAGGGAAAGGTTAAAGACTATCGAAAAAGAACTCGGCGAGTCCGATGAGGATAGTGAAACGAGGGAGCTTTTAGATAAACTCAAGAGAGCCAAGATGCCTGAGGAAATTGAAGAAAAGGCGAAAAAAGAGATACGAAAACTTGCCCAGATGAATCAATTTAATCCGGAGGCGGGTTATATCAGAAACTACTTGGATTGGCTTTTGGATCTTCCATGGAGCGTTACGAGCAAAAACCCGGTTAATATAAAACAGGCGGAAAAAATCTTAGACGAAGATCATTTTGGTTTGGAAAAAGTTAAAGAGAGAGTCGTTGAATATTTGGCCGTGCATAAGCTTGCCGGCAAAATGAAAGGTCCGATTCTCTGTTTCGTTGGGCCCCCGGGGGTGGGTAAAACTTCAATCGGAAAATCTATTGCTAGAGCTTTAGATAGGAAGTTTGTTAAAGTTTCTCTGGGAGGGATAAGAGATGAAGCGGAAATTAGAGGACATAGAAGAACCTATGTCGGCGCTTTGCCCGGAAGGATTATACAGGGAATTAAAGACGCCGGAACCAAAAATCCCGTCTTTATGTTGGATGAAATAGATAAAGTAGGAGCGGATTTCAGAGGGGATCCTTCATCGGCGCTTTTGGAGGCTTTGGATCCGGAACAGAACAACGCCTTCTCAGACCATTACTTAGAAGTTCCCTTTGACCTTTCCGACGTAATGTTTGTTACAACCGCCAATGTTTTAGATACCATTCCTCCCGCTCTAAAAGATAGGCTGGAAGTTATCCATTTTGCAGGATATACGCAGCTGGAGAAATTTAGAATTGCCAAAGATTTTCTTTTGAAAAAGCAAACCCAGGCGCATGGGCTTAGTTCTTCAAAGGTTCAGATTGCCGATAGCGCCATTAAATTCGTAATCGACCATTACACGCGTGAAGCAGGAGTAAGAACTTTGGAAAGACAAATGGCGGCAATTTTAAGAAAAGTAGCTAAGCAAGTTGCCGAGGGAAAGAAAGGGAAGGTTATCATAACCGATAAAAATGTTCCCAAATTCTTAGGTCCAATTAAAGTAAACTCAACGCTTATAGAGCAACAGGATGAAGTGGGAATGTCAACCGGACTCGCTTGGACAGAGGCGGGTGGGGACATACTATTTATAGAGGTCGCTTTGATGCCCGGTAAAGGACAGCTCATCTTAACGGGACAATTGGGTGACGTAATGAAGGAATCATGCCAGGCGGCGCTTTCATACATTCGAGCAAGAGCCAAAACCTTGGGTTTAGATGAAAAGTTTTATCAAAAAATTGATGTCCATGTTCATGTCCCCGAAGGTGCAGTGCCAAAAGACGGGCCGTCGGCGGGAATTGCGATTACAACCGCAATTTCTTCGGCTCTAACAAAAATTCCGGTTAACAGAACCGTTGGTATGACCGGCGAAATAACCTTAAGAGGAAGGGTCTTGGAGATTGGGGGAATTAAAGAGAAAGTCATTGCGGCTCACAGAGCAGGACTAAAAACGGTGATTTTACCAAAAGACAACAAGAAAGATTTGGAAGATGTGCCAAAAGAAGTTATTAAAGATTTAAAGTTTATTTTTGTTTCACACATGGACGAGGTTTTAGGAAAAGCTTTAATTAGAGCTCTTCAAACAAAGCAGGAAGGACAGGTAATCCGCCATCAAGTTCTTAGAGCAACCGCCCCTGAACCGGTGGATTAAATTCTTGTACCGCCAGCGGGAGTTGAACCCGCGATTTCCAGGATGAGAACCTGGCGTCCTAGGCCACTAGACGATGGCGGCTTACGATATATTATATCATTTAAGACAGCTCTTTTGAATCTAAGTTCTGATTTGTTTGTAATTTTTGTTTCTTGTATAATCTTGTTGTGAGCAAAATTTATCTATCGGTAATAATTCCCTCGTATAACGAAAAGATAAACCTTCGTAAAGGAATTTTAGATAAGATTGAGAACTTTCTTTCGAGACAAAAATATCTATCGGAAGTAATCATCGTAGATGATGGTTCAACCGATGGAAGTATAGATTTGGTAGAAGAATTTGTAAAGGATAATCCAAGGTTTAGTTTGATCAAGACTTCTCATTTCGGAAAAGCGGGGGCTGTAACGTCGGGTATGTTAAAAGCAAAGGGAGAATTCGCGCTTTTTATGGACATGGATCAAGCAACGCCGGTAGAAGAAGTAACTAAACTTCTTCCCCTTATCAAGGAATACGACATCGTCATAGGCAGTAGGGGCTCAAAGCGTCAGGGTGATCCATGGACAAGGCTTTTGATGGCGCGGGGCATGATACTTTTAAGAACTTTAATTGTTGGATTACATGGGATAAGCGATACACAGTGCGGTTTTAAATTATTTAAAAAAAGCGTTTCGAACAAGCTTTTTTCTAAGCTTGAGAAGTTCCACAACGGTTACAAGATAATCTCCGGTTCATCCGTTAAGGCAGGGTTTGACGTCGAGCTACTCTTATTGGCACGGAAAATGGGATATTCCATTAAAGAAGTGCCGGTTGAGTGGATGTACGTTGAATCAAGAAGAGTGAGTCCGGTTAAAGATTCGGTAGAGGCGTTGGAGGATTTAGTAAAGATTAAAGTAAACGATCTTAAAGGTAAGTATAAAAACTTATGATTAAATTAAGGCTTCTTTTCTCCTCGTACGTTCTATTGATCGTTGGATTTTTTATTTACTCTTTTACTCAAGTTGATTTAAGTCTGACTTTATCAAAACTTTCTATTTATCAAACTATCGAAAAATCTCTGCAATACATCGGATTTTTTCAAAGGCCTCTATCAACGCTGATTTTTATCATAATTGTCTCCCTGTTATTTATTTTCTACTTAACCTTTTTATATCTTGCCAGAAAAGGAAAATTAAAAATAAGGACATTAGCGATTCTTATCGGTTTGACAACATTAATTTTAGCCTTTTCGTATAATGCCTTTTCCTACGATTTATTCAACTATATTTTTGACGCCAGAATTCTCTCGTATTACCATCTCAATCCGTATTTTCATATGCCGTCAGATTTTTTTAGTGACCCGATGCTTAATTTCATGCGCTGGACGCACAGAACTTATCCTTATGGTCCAAGCTGGCTTATCTTAACAACGCCTCTAACTTTTATCGGCATGAATTATTTCCTGCCGACATTTTTCCTTTTCAAAGCCATGATGGGACTATTCTTTTTGGGAAGTTGTTATTTAATATATAAAATTTCCGAAAAGATTTTTCCGGCAAACAAAATTCTCAATACCGTATTTTTTGCCTTTAACCCCCTGGTCCTAATCGAGTCTTTGGTTTCGGCCCACAATGATATCCCGATGATTTTCTTCCTACTATTATCGATACATCTATTTCTACAGAAAAAGAAAGTATTATCGTGGGTTGGTAATCTTTTTTCCATCGGAATCAAGTTCTCAACCGGAGCGCTCTTGCCATTGTTCATTCTCCTGGAATTCTTAGATAGAACCGGCAGGAAAATAAACTGGGAAAAATTCTTTACTCTTTCGGTTATTTTGTCTTTGGCAACAATTCTTTTTGCCAGCATCAGAACTACATTCCAGCCCTGGTACTTGGTTTTCCCGTTATCTCTTGCAGCTTTTGTGCCCAAGAAGTCCTATGTTTTTGTCCCGGCGCTTGTTGCCTCACTGTTTGCAATTGCAATTTACATACCATATGTATACATGACCGATTATGCCAAAGAATATCCTCAAATAATCCAAAATATTGAAATTGCTGGAGTAGTTGCGGTTCTAATTTCTATCGCCATCACTCTTTTAATAAAAAAGCTCAAAATCTTATAGTTGACATTTACTTTTTTTGACCATATAATCCCAACTATTATGGAGACAGATCGAAGGGAACAGAGTTTTGTGAAAGAATATGCCGTCGCTGAAGCAGCACGAGCTTTGGAAGAAACTAAGCAAGATATGATTGAATTAGGCAGGGAGCTCGCAGGGAGAGTTAAAGTAATCGCAGAATTATTACATACTGCCGGATTTTTTCCTCAAATACAGGTGGTTAAGTATTTGCCTCAGTCCGGTGGGGTGAAGGATTTTCCAGATGTTATTTATGGTACAGCATCTTTACTGCGAGTAGGGCATGCGGTTCCTATTTGGACAGATGTTGATACAGATTCTGTTGTTGGATATTTTGTTACCCCTGAGGGTATTATCGAAAGTCATCAAGAGTCAAAAATAGGAGGAATAGGAATAGCAGATACGAGATTCATCAGTGAAAAAGGACTCCCAGTTCCTGCGACAGACTTACTAGATTTAGCACCAAAGGCGTTGAAAGCCATGCAAATATTTGCTGCAAGACAAATGCGTTTGCAAAGGGGCCAAAGATAATTCCCGAAACTTTAATTTCCCCGGTCGTTGATTAGAGTTTGCAGTTCTACTATAATCTTTATATGAAGCTCATTTTGAAATATAAGTGGGAAATAGCATTTTCGCTACTTCTGACCTTAGCCTATTTTGTCCTTCGCCTAATTTTCCTAGATAGATTGCCCATATTTACGGATGAGGCGATTTACGTCCGGTGGGCGCAAACAGCCTTAAATGATGCTTCGTGGCGGTTTATTTCGCTAACCGACGGAAAACAGCCGATGTATGTTTGGATAGCGATGGTTTTTATGAAGTTTGTTCAGGATCCGTTGATCGCTGGAAGGTTAATTTCGGTGTTAACAGGCTTTTTGACGATGCTTGGCCTTTTCTTTCTTACCTATGAACTATTTAAGAATAAGATTACCGCTTTTTTAGCATCCGCTCTTTACCTTTTTTATCCTTTTGCCCAAGTCTTAGACCGCATGGCGCTTTACGATAGTATGGTAGCCGCATTTTACGTTTGGGCGTTGTACTTTTCAGTCCTTTTGGTAAGGAAAATCCGATTGGACCTAGCTTTAATTTTAGGGTTTATTATTGGCGGAGGAGTTTTGACTAAGAGTTCAAACTTCTTCAGTATCTATTTATTGCCATTTCTTTTAATCCTTTTTGATTTCAAACAAAAACATTTTAAAAACAATATATTAAAGCTTGTTGCTTTAGTCTTAGTGTCGGCCGGGATAGGCTATGGATTTTACGGTGTATTAAGGCTCTCTCCGCTTTACGAGATGATTACAACGAAAAATGCGACTTTTGTGTACCCTTTTTCCGAATGGATGCTTCATCCATTTTTATATTTCAATAGTAATCTAAGCGGGTTAACCAGTTGGCTCATCCAATATCTGACGCCTGCCTATCTGATCTTAATTCTTCTGGCAATTTTATTCATAAACAAGTTTTTCAAGGAAAAAATCGTATTACTTCTATACTTTGTTTTGCCGTTTTTAGCTTTAGCACTTTTCGGTAAGTTAATTTACCCAAGATTTATATTTTTGATGAGCTTAATGCTATTGCCGCTTGCGGCGTGGTCTCTCAATTTCTTATTTGAAAAAACGGAAAAGTTATTTGCAAAAAATATTACTTATGCCAGAATTGCCCAACTGGTTTTACTATTAATAGTCGTTGCTTATCCCGCCTTTGTCTCAATAATTTTTGCAGCAGATCCTTTAAAAGCTCCAATCGCCGATAGAGATAGGGAGCAATACATAAACGGTTGGGCAGCCGGTTGGGGGGTCAAAGAAAGTGTTGTCTTTTTCCAGAAACAAGCTCAAAATCAAAAAATATTTGTTGCAACCGAAGGGACATTTGGCATTCTGCCGTATTCTTTAGAGATGTACCTGGTAGATAATAAAAATGTCACCATTAAAGGATACTGGCCGGTTGATGCTTTTCCAAAGGAAGTTTCAGATTACGCACGAAAAATGCCTACCTATTTTGTTTTTTACCAGCCGCAACATATTGTAATCCCGATTGATTTTCCGCTTAAACTTATTTTTGAAGTACAGCAGGGGGATACGAGTTCTTATTACCGAGTTTATCAAGTTATCCCGCCCGATGAGAAATGAAGAAAGTAGTGCGTTTTTGGCCTTTTGTTCTAATTGTAATTACCGTTTTACTCTTTTTCTACCCAATCTTTAAGGGGCAAATTCCCTTTCCCGGAGATCTTTTAATAAATACTAATCCTTATAGAGCCGAATCCTTTTTGGGCTATGCACCCGGTGGTTATCCTAATAAAGCTCAAGGCCCCGATGTGATAACAGAAATTTATCCTTGGAAATATTTTTCCATAAGCGAGTTAAAACAGGGTAATATTCCTTTTTGGAATCCACATAATTTTTCCGGCAATCCGCAAATGGCTGATTTTCAGACGGCAATTTTTTATCCGCTCAATTTTCTTTATTTTTTACTCCCCTTTAATTTATCCTGGACTCTAATCATTATGCTCCAGCCGCTTCTTGCCGGAATTTTCATGTATTTATTCTTAAAAAAAGGAGTTGGCTTAAAGGATTTTCCATCTTTTATCGGCGGGATAGCATTCGGTTTCTCCTCATACATGGTCGTTTGGCTTGAATACGGAAATATAGGTAGTACTATGTTATGGCTCCCCCTGGCGCTTTTATTGATAAAAGAGCTTCTCAAAAAAAATCGTACCTTAGTTTTTCTCGGTTTAATTTTAACGCTCTCGGTAATGCTTCTGGCAGGTTATATCCAAGGAGCTTTTTATATTTATACTCTTTGTTTTTTCTATTATATTTATCTTACCTTTGTTCAAAACAAACTAAAAAATTACAAAAGTCATATTCTATTTATCATTTCCTTAATTTTACCGATATTACTTACTTCATTTCAGATTTTACCGACTTTACAAATTTTTTCTCAGTCTACCCGCGGCGCTTACTCCTTAGTCCAAATTGAGAAAAGTCTGGCCCCTGTTTGGTATTGGATTACTTTATCTTTCCCTGATTTTTTCGGTAATCCTGCAACCAGAAATTATTGGGTTGACGGGACGTACATCGAAAGAGTAATGTATCCGGGGGTTGCAATCATCTTCTTCGCTTTTTATGCCATTGTTAATAAAATTAACTTTATCGAGAAAAAATTCTTTTTAAGTATTGCCGTATTATCATTAATTATCGCTACAAATCTGCCTCTAGTTAAATATTTCTACCTTATTCCAATTCCGGTTATCTCTACGACTATTCCTACCAGAGAATTTAGCATCTTAATCTTCAGCTTAATTGTTTTGGGAGCAATGGGTTTGGAAAAATTCATGGACGAAAAACATTTCAAGAAGTTGTTTGCTTTCGTATACGTAATTGCTTTGGTTTTAATTTGGGGAATTGTTTTTTCATTAGGCAAAATTAATCCTGATCTTTTACTCAATTTGAAAATTACCCAGCGTAATCTGATTCTTCCAAGCGCACTTATCCTAGTGACTATATTTGCCGTTTTTCTTAAAAAAATAAACCTAAAAATTAGCATGATACTACTAATCCTTTTGGTGGTTTTTGATCTTTTCTATTTTTTCAACAAGATTACTCCTTTTGCGCCTGAGGCTTTTACTTACCCTAAAACACCGATAATTTCTTATATTAAGAATAATGCCGGCATATACAGATATTGGGGATACGGGTCGGCCTATATCCAGGCAAATTACCAAAGCGTTGATCAAACTTATTCACCCGAAGGAAACGACCCTTTGCACATCTCAAGGTACGGAGAGCTACTGGCTTCATCAAAAGACGGTAAGCTGCCGCAAATGTTGCCGCGTCCGGATGCAAACGTCGCACCTGGCTATGGTTCGGACGACTTAAAGACGAACTTTTACAGAAAGAGAGTGCTTGATCTTCTGGGGGCAAAATATATTTTGCATTATCAGGATTTGGTTGAAGCTTGGTATCAGACGGATTTTAATACTTTTCCAAAGGATCAATATACGTTAGTTAATAAAATATTCCCTTGGCAAGTATACGAGAATAAAAATGTTCTGCCGAGATTTTTCCTCACCGATAATTTTATTCAGGCAAAAAATAAAGCTCAGGTTCTCGAGTTAATTTATGATAAAAACATAGATTTAAAAAAGACACTAATTTTAGAAAAATCTCCGAATATTAAAATAGATAAGAATTCAACTAATCAGGTAAGCCTTTTATCTTACTTTGCGAACAAAGTTTCATTTAAAACCGATTCATCGGGAAACACACTTTTATTTTTATCGGACAGCTATTATCCTGAATGGAAAGTAACGATAGACGGAAAGCAAGCGGAACTTTTAATTGCGGATTACTCATTTAGGGCAGTAGCAATTCCTAAAGGAAGCCACATCGTAGAATTCTATTATTCGGCAAAGTCTTTCCAGATTGGTCTAAGCATCGCAATTTTAGGTTTAATAATTTTATTCTTAACAGCAGTTTATGTTAAAAAAACTAAATAAAAACGTCCTATTTATATTGTTGGCTCTAATATTAACAATACCGGTAGTTATTGGATTACTTCACCCGGGCTTTCCCCTAACGGATGACGGGAGTTGGATGGTTATTAGATTCTCCGCTTTTTACGAGGCTTTAAGAAACGGTCAGTTTCCCGTAAGATTTTTAACCAGACTTAACAATGGCTATGGCTATCCCGTTGCTGATTTTTTATATCCTCTTTTTATGTATCTTGCTGTTCCGATTCATGTCCTCGGAATCAATTTCGTCAATACGATAAAAGTGTTACTCGTTCTTTGTATTTTTAGCTCTTCCTTATTCGCTTTCCTCTGGCTAAGAAAACTATTTGATAATTTTGCGTCTTTGGTGGGAGCGGTTTTTTACACCCTTTTCCCATATCACTTATTTGATATTTATCAAAGGGGATCGGTTGGCGAAATTTTGTCATTGTCTATTCTTCCTTTTATCCTTTGGCAGATAGAAAGAAGAAGTCTAATCTGGTTATCGGTGGGTATCGCTTTGCTTTTAACCGCCCATAACACCCTTGCGGTTTTATTTTTATCTTTAATCATTCCGTATGTTTTATTAAAGATTTTTGTTGCAAAAGATAAAGGTAGTATCTGGCGTTTTTACCTTGCGGCATTATCTTTGGGATTCGGGATGTCGGCTTTCTTTTGGATCCCGGCCATTTTTGATTTGCAATATACGGTTTTTTCAAAAACGGAAATCTCAAGCATCAACAGTTACTTTGCCGACTTTGGCTTGATAGGAGCTGCCTCCGTTCTTGTTACCCTTTTCGTAGTAGTTTTTATGTGCTCCGGAAAGATTAATATAAAAAAACATAAGTTGACAATATTGATGCTGGTTTTTGCAATAATTTCCATCTTTTTAGCTAGTCAGCTAAGTGAAGCCTTATGGAAATTTTTACCAAGCTCTTTCATTCAATTTCCATTCAGATTCTTATCATTAGCAATTCCTTCGACAGCGTTTTTAACGGCGTTACTAATATCGGTTCTTTTGCGAAAGAAGAAAGTTGTAATGGGAGTAATTCTTTTGGTTTTGATTTTTTCTTCGGCAGCGCCATATCTTACCCCAAAAGCTTATCAAGATCTTCCGGACAGTCTTTATTCAACCAATCAGGATACGACTACGGTAAAAAATGAATACATGCCAAAATGGGTTCGACAAATCCCCGTAACGATGAGCATTACGAAAGTACAAAACATACAAGGTAGTGAAAGTATACTTCTTCTCCAAAGTACGCCAAATAAGATTTTATTTGAAACTTACTTAACACAACAAAGAATAATCCAAATCAACGTAATTTATTTTCCCGGCTGGCAAGCCTTCGTTAACGGAAAGCAAACCGAAATTTTATATAATAATCCTAACGGGTTGATAAATTTACGCTTAGAGAAAGGCGCAAATAATGTTCGAGTCATTTTTAGGGAAACTCCGGTCAGGGTTTTTAGCGATTTAGTTTCCCTAATTAGTATCGGCAGTTTGTTTTTAATAATCTTTTTAAGAAAGAGGATTAAAATATGAAAATTTTTAAAAAAATATTACCTTTGATTTTTATTTTGGTAGTTTCGGTTTTTACGATTTTACCGTTTTTCAATTCAGGATTTTTCCCGATACATGATGATACGCAAGTAGCCAGAGTATACGAAATGTCTAAATCTCTAAAGGATGGGATGTTTCCTGTTCGATGGGTTGCCGATTTAGGCTACGGATATGGGTACCCGATTTTTAATTTCTATGACCCCTTACCATATTATATCGGTGGGGTAATTTCGCTACTTGGCTTAAATGCTCTTCTGGCGACAAAAATAATGATGGCACTAGGGATTATTCTTGCGGGAGCCTCGATGTATTTTTTGGCCAGGCAGTTTTGGGGAGAAATGGGAGGAATTTTATCAGCCCTTTTCTACGCATACGCTCCTTATCACGCATTAGATATTTACGTTAGGGGAGACGTTGCCGAGTTTTGGGCCTACGGATTTATCCCTTTAGTTTTTTATGGTCTTTGGAAGATCAAAACTCAAGGGAAATGGCGTTATGTCGTTGTTTCGTCAACCGCTTTTGCATTCGTAATAACTTCCCATAATCTTGTGGCTTTGATGGTAACACCGTTTTTAATAACATTCGCAAGCTACTTAATACTCAAATCCAGAAAAAAGAAATTGAGCGCGTATATAGCCGCTTCATTTGTAATCGGAGTACTGCTGTCGGCCTTTTACTGGTTACCGGCAATTCTAGAATTACCATACACACATGTTTCGTCCATTCTTACAGGAGGTTCGAATTTTCGGGATAATTTCGTATGCCTTAGTCAGCTTTGGACGAGCCCGTGGGGATATGGCGGTTCGACTAAAGGTTGCGTGGACGGCTTATCTTTCATGATAGGGAAATATCATATTCTGTTGGTGACGCTTCTTTCCATATTTGTTATTTTAACTTTTGTTTTCAAAAAGTACGGCAATAGTTTTGAAAAAGATAAACTGGCTATAATAGTTCTTTCTACCTTAGGATTTTTATTTTCAGTATTTCTTACCCTTGAAGTTTCAAGGCCTTTATGGGAGTTAATCCGCCCGATGGAATTTTTCCAATACCCATGGCGGTTTTTACTAATGATAGTTTTCTTCTCCTCATTTACTTCGGGTGCGATTTTTTGGATTTTTGAAAAGTCGATCAAGAATAAAAAACTGTTATTAGTCGGATTGCTTTTAGCCTCCTCGTTTTTTGTTTTCGTAAGCCTTAAGTTTTTCACACCGGAAAAATATCTGGCGGTTAATTCCGATTACTACACTAATCCTTACGCTTTGGAATGGACTACTTCTAAAATCTCCGATGAATACATGCCGGCCAGCTTTCAGGCTCCCAAAAGCCCAAATGATCGTGCAGATTTCTTAAAGCTTAACTCTAAAACAATTAAAATAGAGAAAGTAGCTAAAAGAACCCAAGAAATAATAATGGAAACGAGAGCGACACAAAATCAGGAAATTGTAGTCCCGCTCGCCTTTTATCCATCATGGAAGGGATATCTAAACGAGAAAGAGGTACCGCTTTTTGAAAACGCTAAGGGAATACTGGTAAATATTCCCCAAGGGGAGCACCGGCTAAGATTAACATTTAAACAAACACCCGTAGAGTTGTTAGCGAATTTACTCACAGTAGTTGGCATACTAAGCTTATTTATTGGTATAATCCATTTAAGAAAAAGATATGCGTAAGGTATCGGAATTATCAATTTTTTTTCCATTTTGGGAAGAACAAGAAAACATAGAGTCTGTAATCTCCAAAGCTATTCCTATTGCCCAAAAAGTCGCTAAGAATTGGGAAATAATAATGGTGGATGATGGCTCCTCGGATAAGACTTTGGAAATTGCCCAAAGATTAGCGAGGGAAAATCCTAGATTAATAGTCGCTTCACATAAAAAAAACAGGGGTTATGGAGCGGCTCTTAAAACGGGATTTGAAAAAGCTAGATATAACCTGGTTGTTTTTAATGATGGAGATGGTCAATTTGACCTGTCGGAGATAACCGGATTTCTGGATAAAATAGATAATGCGGATATGGTAATAGGCTATAGGAAGAAAAGGATAGATAATCCATTTAGGCATCTTTTGATGAACATGCTCAAGGTTTGGGATTTAGTTTTGTTTGGTTTCCATTTTAAGGATATCGATTGCGGTTTTAAGCTTTTCAAGAGAGACGCCTTGAAGAAAATTTTACCCTTTAAATCCGAGGGGGCAATGATTACTACAGAAATTTTAGCCAGGGCAAAAAAAGCTAAATTGAAAATTATTCAGGTTGAGGTAAGTCATTATCCAAGGCTTTATGGCAACCAAAGCGGAGGAAATTTAAGGGTTATTTTAAGAGCAATCAGAGAAAGCTTGTATTTGTGGAAAGATTTAAATTTAAATTATGGAAGAAATTGACATAGCGTTAATCACCAGAAGATCAATTCGTGGTGTTTTCGCTTTAACTTCGAGAACTTTTGTCATTCAGCTGGTAAGTCTTTCAGCAAATTTTCTTTTAACAATTTTCTTATCTCCTGCAATTTTTGGAGTATTCTTCATAGTATCGGCTGCAATCGCTTTCCTTTCTTATTTTTCGGATATCGGTTTGGCGGCCGCTTTGATCCAAAAGAAGGAAAGTATCACAGAGCAGGATTTAAGAACAACCTTTACCTTACAACAAATACTGGTAATTTCGGTTGTTTTAGTTGCTCTTATCCTTGCTAACCCCATCGGAAGCTTTTACCATCTGGAGAAAGATGGAATTTTACTGTTTCAAGCTCTAGCTATCGCATTCTTTCTCTCCTCTTTAAAAACCATCCCATCGATAATTTTAGAAAGGAGTTTACGCTTTGAAAAATTGGTAATCCCACAAATTGTCGAGACACTTTTTTTCAGCATCGTTGCCGTTACTTTGGCGGTAAAAGGTTTTGGCGTAGCAAGTTTTACATACGCTGTATTAGCGAGGGGAATTTCCGGCGTAATCGTAATGTACTTAATCAGTCCTTGGAAAATAGGGTTTGGATTCTCTAAAGAATCCGCGCATAAACTTTTATCTTTTGGGGTGCCTTTCCAGCTGAATAGCTTTTTAGCGCTAGTAAAGGATGATTTATTGATTGTTTATTTGGGAAGAGTTTTACCGCTCGCCCAAGTCGGCTACATCGGCTTTGCTCAAAAATGGGCATTTGCGCCATTAAGGTTAATCATGGACAACGTAATCAGGATTACGTTCCCTTCCTTTTCGAGGCTACAAAACGAAAAGGAAATTTTGGAGAAAGCGATAGAAAAGTCGATTTTCGCAGCTTGTTTTCTGATTTTTCCATCCCTGGTCGGTTTAGTTGCGCTTTCACCTTATTTTGTCCATTTAATTCCAAAATATCTTAAGTGGGAACCTGCTATTTTATCTCTAGCCTTTTTTGCAATCAATGCAGCGTTGTCCTCCATATCAACCCCTTTAACAAATGCTTTGAATGCAATCGGGAAAATAAAAATATCTTTGTATTTAATGGTTTTTTGGACAATCGCTACCTGGGTGTTGACGCCGATTTTTATAGTGTTTTTTGGGTTCAACGGCGTAGCGGCAGCCTCCGCTCTGATTTCCTGTTCGGTGGTTTTGGTGGTGTACCTTGCAAAAAGGTATATAAGCTTTAACGTTTTTAGAGCAACGATGTATCCTTTTGTTGCCGCGGTAATTATGGGAGTCGCAGTTTATTTCCTAAGTCCAATTTTGGTAAAAAACTTAATCTCTCTCGTTTTTATGATTTTCGTAGGGGCTATGCTATACTTTTTATGCATCTTCATTCTTGCTAGAAATGAAGTCCTTTCGGACATAAAACTAGTCCTGGGGCATTTAAGAGGATAAAATGAATAAAATTTCAGCCGTAGTCTCAACCTATAACGAAGAAAAAAACATTGAAAGATGTCTTAAATCTTTGTCGTTTGCAGACGAGATAATCGTAGTTGATCACGAGTCTTCGGATAAAACTCTTGAGCTTGCCAAAAAATATACTAAAGATGTGTTTTCCCAAGAAAATGACGCATTGGCAATTGATCTTCAGAAGAATTTCGGCTTTGTTAAAGCCAACGGCGATTGGGTTTTGAGTATCGATGCGGATGAAGAGGTATCTCAGGAGCTGGCAGAGGAGATAAAAAAAGTAATTAAAAAGAAAAATGAGATAAATGGTTATTGGATTCCAAGAAAAAACATAATATTTGGGAAATTTATCGAACATACCGGTTGGTATCCGGACCCGCAGCTAAGGCTCTTTAGGAAAGGTAAAGGAAAATTCGTTAAAGCGCACGTTCACGAACCAATTAAGCTGGAAGGGGAATCCGCCTATTTAAATAACTTCTTGATACATCATCATTACGAAACGATTGCGGAGTTTATTAAAAAAACAGTAGGCAGCTATGCTCCAAGCGAGGCTCAGGAATACTTAGATAAGGGTTATCAGTTCTCATATCTGGACGCGATTAGGTTCCCTCTGAATGAATTTTTAAGTAGATTTTTTGCTAGGAAAGGATATAAAGATGGATTGCACGGTCTTATGCTGTCATTTCTTATGGCCTTCTATCACTTTGTAATCTTTGCTTTACTTTGGGAGAAGCAGGGCTTCAGAGAATACGACAAGGAAGATTTTTTGGCGAATACAGAAAAAGAATTTAAAAAGGCGGGGAAAGATATTCTCTTCTGGGCTTCTAAAGAAAAAATTGAAATGATGAAAAACCCCTTAAAAAAGAATCTCCAAAAATTATCCAATAAATTCCGCGGGTTATAGATATGCCAAATATTTTTATAACGCTCATAAATTACAATTCTAAAGAGAATATGCTTTCGTGTCTTAAGTCACTTGAAGATATAGACGTCGACAAGCTTACGCTTAACGTAGTAGTAATTGATAATGCCTCAACGGAAACATTTAGAACGGATAAGGCTTATCGAAAATTCAAGCTTAAGCTAATCAGAAGCGAGGAAAATTTGGGATTTTCGGGAGGACATAACTTTGGAATTCGCTATGCACTAGACAAGGGGGCCGATTACGTCGTTGTCCTAAATGACGATATCATCCTCGATAAAGATTTTTTAACGAACCTTCTTAAAACCTTTTCAAAAGAAAAAGATTGTGGAATTGTCTCGCCTAAAATATATTTTGCCAAGGGCTACGAATTCCACAAAGACAGATATAAAGAAAATGAGTTAGGAAAAGTCATTTGGTATGCGGGAGGAAAAATTGACTGGCAAAATGTGATTGCATACCACCGGGGGGTAGATGAGGTTGATAGCGGACAATACGAAAAATTAGGGCAAACCGATTTTGCAAGCGGTTGCTGCATGATGATTAAAAAAGAAGTTTTAGAAAAGGTTGGTTTACTCGACTCAAGATATTTTCTCTATTATGAAGATAATGATTTGAGTCAACGGGCTAAAAAGATGGGCTTTGCAATTTTTTATCAACCCGAGGCATTCTTGTGGCATCTTAACGCCGGTTCAACCGGTGGGTCGGGCTCGACTCTTCAAGACTATTATATTACGAGGAATAGATTATTGTTCGGTTCCAAATTCGCATCGCTTAGAGCAAAAATTGCCCTGTTTAGGGAAAGCTTGAAAATCCTTTCCGCCGGCCGATATTGGCAAAAAAGAGGAATTATTGATTATTATCTTAGAAGATTTGGGAAAGGGAGTTATCATGAATAAGATAACGGCAGTAGTAATTGCCAAAGACGAAGAAAAAATGATTGGGAAAGCCTTGGATAGCCTTTCATTTTGCGATACAATAATTTTGATCGATAACGGTTCAAAAGATAAAACAAGAGAAATCGCCGAAAAAAAAGGCGCCGAAATTCATGAGATAAATACGATCGACTTTTCAGAGCTGAGAAATCTCGGCCTTGAAAAGGCAACTAATGAGTGGATTCTTTATTTGGACGCGGATGAGAGGATAGATGACGAGTTACGGGATTCGATTAAGGAAATAGTTTCAAAAGAACAGAACTACTGTGGGTTTTTCTTAAAAAGAAAGAATTATTACCTCGGTAAGCATGAATGGCCATATATAGAAAAAATAGGAAGATTATTTAAAAAAGAAAAATTGAGGAAGTGGCAGGGCATTCTTCATGAAAGTCCGGTTATTGAAGGCGAGATGGGAGAAATTAACAAAGGATATATTTTACACTTTACCCATAGAGACCTTGAAAGCATGCTTAATAAAACCATTAAATGGTCAAGTATGGAGGCCTTGCTTAGATATAACAATCACCATCCGCAAATGACATGGTGGAGGTTTCCAAGAGTTATGGTAGGAGCGTTTCTAAATTCCTATGTAAAGCAAAGAGGATTTAAAGCGGGAGCGGTAGGAGTGATCGAAAGCGTTTATCAGGCATTCAGCATGTTTGTTACTTATGCCAAGCTTTGGGAGTTACAAAACAAATCCAAACAGAAATTGAGAGCCGATAATTTACCATGAAGTTTATAAAGAGATTTTGGCCGATTATTGTTATTTTTTTAGTTTGGTTTATCTTTGCAAGTCCATATTTCCTACAACATAAGGTACCATTTTCTTCAACTTATCTCGTAAATTTCTTTTCTCCCTGGAATGCTTATCCCGGATTTGCATCTCCTGTCAAAAATAACGCTATGCCGGATGTAATAAACCAAATTTATCCTTGGAAAACATTTACGATTGATACGCTCAAACATTTACAGATTCCGTTTTGGAATCTGTATAGTTTTGCCGGAACCCCACATCTGGCTAATTATCAATCGGCTGTTTTGTCCCCTCTGAATTTACTCTTTTTTATTCTACCTTTTATCGACGCCTGGAGCTTAATGGTCTTGTTGCAGCCCTTGCTTGCGGGGTTATTTATGTACCTTTTCTTAAAAACTTTAAAGATGAGAGGTAAGGGAGCATTAGTTGGTTCATTGGCATTTATGTTTTGCGGTTTTATTACGACCTGGATGGCTTACGCAACGCTTGGCTTTGCAATTTTATTTTTACCTCTTACGCTCTTTGCGATAGAGAAGTTTTACCAAACTCAGAAAAACAAATTTTTGATTTTGCTATCGCTAACTTTGCCGCTCTCATTTTTTAGCGGGCATTTTCAGATTAGCATCTACTTCTTCCTGTTTACGGTCGCATATATAATTTTCAAGCTTTACCAAACAAGAAATATACACCAAACCTTATACATAATTTTATATATCTTTTTAGGATTAGCTCTTTCCTTACCGCAACTTCTGCCTTCAGTCGAAGCATATTTACAATCGGCAAGAAGTGGAATATTTGCCAAGCTCGAAGTTATTCCATGGGGTTACTTATCAACTTTTGTGGCTCCAGATTTCTTAGGAAATCCGGTAACAAGAAATGATTGGTTTGGGCATTACGCGGAATGGAATGTATATATTGGCGTTATTCCTTTAATGTTGGCATTTTACGCAATCCTTAGAAACAGAATTAAGGAAGTGATGTTTTTTAGCGTAATGGCACTTTTGGCAATTCTTCTTTCATTTCAGACCCCCCTTCTTGATTTACTCATTTTTCTAAAGATTCCTGTTTTGTCAACGAGTGCCGTGAGTAGAATTATTGTTTTATTTAGTTTTTCGATGAGCGTTTTGGCAGGCTTTGGTCTTAGCGCATTACATAAAGATATTGAGCAAAAAAACTTGAAGCCGATTTTTGGCTGGCTGACAATTTTTATTTTGATCTTTACAGTTCTTTGGGCGGTAGTCTTGCTCAAATTATTTATACCTATAGATAGGATAGTTGTCGCTAGGCAGAATCTGATTCTTCCGTCTGCTCTACTTTTTGCCACATCGGTTATTGTTACGATCTCGCTTTTAATGGTCAATTTTAAAAAGAAGTATCTAATTAGAATTCTCGCGCTTCTTTTGATAGTAGCTGTTGCTTTTGATCTTTTAAGGTTTACCAATAAGTGGATGCCGTTTGATCCAAGAAGCATCATGTATCCAAAGATTCCCGTTGCTGATGAATTCTCCAGAATTTCAGGCTACGACAGGGTTTTAACTAATGCAGGCAGCGAAGCGACAACATATTACAAACTCCCATCGGTTGAGGGCTACGATACTTTATACATTAATAGATATGGTGAGTTTATTGCTTCTCTTAGCCATGGGGACTTGCAAAGCTCTTCGAGAACAACAGTCAGTTTTCCCAAAAATGGCCTGTATACGATGCAGGCAATAAATCTTTTGGGGATAAAATACATAGTGCATAAAGTTGCCGACGATCACGCTGCTTGGACTTTTCCCATTTGGAATTATAAAAACGAAGCGTTTTCTCTTTTGTATAATGATGGCGTATATCAGGTTTTTGAGAATAACAACGTTTTTCCAAGAGCGTTTCTCGTTAATAGCTATGTCGTTGAAACGAATCCTCAAAAAATTCTCAATAAAATGTTTGGCTCCGATTTAAATCTGAGAAATTCTGTTATCTTGGAGCAAAAATTAAG
>Ga0105105_10000356_pt1 | contig 20936 bp, 20 predicted proteins | sample PPLLaktember2015_4_FD_79108 | JGI IMG/M metagenome (GOLD analysis project Ga0105105, IMG submission 79108) | Freshwater sediment microbial communities from Prairie Pothole Lake near Jamestown, North Dakota, USA - PPLs Lake P8 Core (1) Depth... | ecosystem: Environmental > Aquatic > Freshwater >...
ACCCACGGCGGCGTGCTCGACATGGTCTGGCGGACCGCGCAGGGCCTGCCGCTGTCGGGCCCGCGGACCTGTCCGACGCCGAACACCGGCATCAACCGGATCCGCGTCGACGGCGACGCGCTGGAGGTGCTCGCCTGGGCCGACGACGCCCACCTCGCGGGGCTGACCGTGCCCGACACGCCGGCACCGGCGGCCGACGCCGCCGAACGGCTTCACGCGTCGATGGCGCCGCCGAGCCCCAGCGCCCCGTAGGTCCGCCGCAGCCGCGACGCGATCCGTCGCGAGGCGGGCCGGGCGTTCGCCGCGGGCTGCAGCAGGTGGTGCGCGGCCGTCCAGCGGCCGCTCGCCATCAGCGCGTCGACGAAGACCTGCTCGAACAGATCGCGCTGCGCATGGCTGCCGCCGATCTCGACCAGCCGCGGCAGCGCCTCGCCCAGGCCCTGCACCGCGCCCTCGGCGTCGCCTCGGGCATGCGCGAGCAGGCCGCGGCCCGCCGGCACCGCGACCCGCAGCCAGGCCTCGCGGAGCGCCGCCGGCGCCCGGTGCCCGTGCGCCTCGAGCGACGCGAGCAGCGTCTGCGCCTCGGGACGGTCCGCGCGGGCGAGGCCGTACAGGTAGTGCAGATCGAGGAAGGGCTGGACATGGTCGTGCGCCCGCGGCACCAGCCACGGGGCCAGCGCCTGCCAGCGCGAGCCGACGTCGCCGCCGGCCAGCTCGATGCGCGCCAGCAGCGACACCGCGTTGACCTGGTCCTGGCTGTAGTCGGGGCACACGCCCCAGACGCGCGCATCGTGCAGGGCCAGCGCCTCGTCGAGCCGTTCGCCCTCGACCAGGAACAGCGCGAGGTGCCACCAGTTGTGCGTGACCATGAACGAGTTGAGCCCGGTCCAGGTGTCGGCGACGCTGCGCAGGAAGGCCTCGCCCTCGTCGAGGCGATCCTCGGTCAGCATCACGTGGGCGAGCGCGTGATGCGCCCACGGCTCGCGCCGTCGCATGGCGACGGCCCGCCGCGCCGCCGCCTCGGCGCGGCGCAGCAGGTGGCACTGCTCGTAGCCGAAGGCGAGCATGCCGTGCATCGGCGCGACGTCGGCCGCGGCGGGCGCCGCCGCGAGCGCGAGCCGCAGCATGCGCGGCGCGTCGCCGAGGTTGAAGCAGTGGTACTGGCCGAGCTTGACCGACGCGAGGTCGCGCGGATGCGCTGCGGCCTGCGCCTCGTGCAGCGCGACCGCACGCGCGATGTCCCCGTCGGCCCAGGCGCGGACCGCCGCGACGAAGCCCCGCTCACGGTCGGTCGCGGGCACGCGCGAGGCATCGGCACGGTCGAGGTGGCGGCGCGCGTTCGCCGCCGCGCCCGGTGTCTCGGCGAACAGGTGCAGCGCGGCGGCGCAGCCCTGCACGATCGGCGCGTCGTCGTGCACGGCCGCGCCGAGCACGTCCACGACCCGCGCCTCGCAGGCGAGGAAGCCCGCGACGAAGGCGTCGACCCCGGCGAGGCTCGACGGATCGCCGAGGCTCAGCGCGTTGCCGAACGCGTCGCGCTGCACCGCGTGGCCTACCGCCAGCTCAGCGCGGACAGGTCGTTGGCGAAGATCGGCACGTCCTTCCACAGGCCCTGCAGCTTCGCGTTCGCGACCGACACCCACTGCGGCTGGTAGAGGAACGCGTTCGGCGCCTCCGCGGCGATCAGCCGCTGCGCCTCGGCGAGCAGCTTCGCGCGCTCGGCGTCGTCGCCGGTGCCGCTGATCCGTGCGTACAGCGCGCGGAACTTCGGCGACTCGTAGTTCCAGTAGTAGTTGTCCTTGGCGTAGTTGCCGAGGTCGAGCGGCTCGACGTGCGAGATGATCGTCAGGTCGTAGTCGCGGTTGGTGTAGACGCCGGACATCCACTGCGCCCACTCGACGTTCTGGATCTTCGCGACGATGCCCACCTTGGCGAGCTGCGCGGCGATCACCTCGCCGCCCTGGCGCGCGTACGGCGGCGGCGGCAGCTTCAGGCTCAGCTCGAGCGGCGTCTTCACGCCGGCCTCGGCCAGCAGCGCGCGCGCCTTGGCCGGATCGAAGGGGTTGACGCCCGTGGTGTCGACGAACCCGAACGCGCCCGGCACGTAGTGGCTGCCGATCGGCGCGCCGAACCCGTCGGCCGCGCCGACGATGACCGCGCGGCGGTCGATCGCCATCGAGATCGCGCGGCGCACGCGGACGTCGTCGAGCGGCTTCTTCTTGTTGTTGATCGCGAGGAGGGTCTTGGCCCGCGAGCCGCCGACCGTCACCTTGAAGCGCGGATCCGACTTGAACACCTCGACCGCCTTGCCGGTGATGCGCGGCATCGCATCGACGTCGCCGGCCATCATCGCGGCCATCTGCGCGGCCGGGTCGCTGATGAAGCGCCACGTCACTCGGCTCATGCTGACCTTCCCGGCGTCGCGGTACTCCGGCCACTTCGCGAGCGTGAGCGACGAGCCCTTCGTCCAGCCCTCGATCCGATAGGGCCCCGTGCCCACCGGGGTGGTCGCGTTGGTCGCCGCGCTCTTCGGCTCGACGATCACCGCGGTGGACAGGCCCAGCAGGAACGGGAAGTCCGGGTTCGGCGCCTTGAGCCGGATCGCGACCACATGCGGGTCGGTCACGCGGATCGCCTCGATCGCGGTGAAGGTCGCCTTGTCCTTGTTGGTGCTGTCGGCGGCGGCCGCACGCTCGAAGGCGAACTTCACGGTGCTGCCGTCGAAGGGTTCGCCGTTGTGGAAGCGCACGCCCTTCCTGAGCTCGAAGGTGACGGTGCGCGCGTCCGGCGACACCGTCCATTTCTCGGCGAGCAGCGGGCCGACGCTGCCGTCCTCGCGGATCTTGGTCAGCGTCTCGAGCACGTTGTAGTGGACGATCTCGCCGATCGACGCGGCCGCCGCGGTGGTCGGGTCGAGACCGGTGGGCTCGAGCGCCATCGCCATCACCACCGCGTCCTTGCCGCGGACCTGGGCCGGCGCGGCACCCGCCGCGACGAGGGCGACGACGCCAGCGAGCGCGGCCGCGACGAGCTTCAACGACTTCATGGACACCCTCCCGAGACGGACGGACCCGCGCCGGGCGCGCGGGCGAGCCGGCACTATTGCACAGCGGCGGGCAGCACGACCACTTCCTCGGCGCGGTGACAGGCCACCTGCCGATCCGCGTCGAGCGGCCGCAGCACGGGCGTCTCCTCGCGACAGCGCGGCAGCGCATGCGGACACCGCGCGGCGAACGCGCAGCCCGGTCCGCCGGCCCGCGGGGCGGCCGCGTCGGCCGGAGCCACCTGTGCGGCGGCCCGCCGCCTGCGGCGTCGGTCCGGGTCGTCGGCGCGCGGCACCGCGTCGAGCAGCGCCCGCGTGTACGGATGCGCGGCCGCCGCGAACAGCGTGCGCGGGTCGCCTTCCTCGACGATGCGCCCGGCGTACATCACCGCGACCCGGTCGCAGACGTGGTCGACCACCGCGAGGTCGTGGCTGATCAGCAGGTAGGTCAGGCCGAGCCGCGTCTGCAGGTCGCGCAGCAGGTTCAGCACCTGGGCCTGCACCGACACGTCGAGCGCGCTGACCGGCTCGTCGGCGACGATCAGCTTCGGTCGGGTGATCAGCGCGCGTGCGATCGCGATGCGCTGGCGCTGACCGCCCGAGAACTCGTGCGGGAACTTGCCCAGGTCGCCCGCGCGCAGGCCGACCGAGGCCAGCGCCTCGCCGATCCGCTCGCGCCGCTCGGCCGCGGCCACGTGCCCGATCGCCGACAGCGGCTCGGCGACGATGCGCTCGACCGTCTGGCGCGGATCGAGCGAGCCGTAGGGATCCTGGAAGACCATCTGGAAATCGCGCCGCGCGCGTCGCAGCGCGTCGGGCGCGAGCGCGTTCAGGTCCTGCCCGAGCAGTTCGACGGTGCCTGCGTCCGGCGCCTCCAGCGCCATCGCGGCCCGAGCCAGCGTCGACTTGCCGGATCCCGATTCGCCGACGACCCCGAGGCTGCGGCCCGGATCGATCGACAGGCTCACGCCGTCGACCGCGAGCAGTTCGGGCGGCGGACCGAACAGCCTCGTGCGGGGAAGCCGGTAACGCCGCACCAGGTCGCGGATCGCGAGCAGCGGCACGCTCACGGCAGCGTCTCGATCCGGATGCAGCGCGCCCCGTGGCCCGGCCCCACCTCGACCTCGGCCGGGAGCGCCGCACGGCAGGCGTCGATCGCGCGCTCGCAGCGCCCGGCGAACGGGCAGCCGGCCGGCAGGTCGGCCAGGTCGGGCACCGTGCCGGGAATCGTCGCCAGCGGCTGGTCGCGGGCCGCGCCCAGCCGCGGCCTCGCGCCGAACAGCCCGCGGGTGTAGGGGTGCGCGCGGTGGCGGAACACGTCGACGGTCGGCCCCTGCTCCACCACCGTACCGCCGTACATCACCATCATCCGGTCGACGTTCTCGGCGATCACGCCGAGGTCGTGCGAGATCAGGATCAGCGCCATCCCGCGCTCGGCGACGAGGCCGGCGATCAGGTCGAGGATCTGACCCTGGATCGTCACGTCGAGCGCCGTCGTCGGCTCGTCGGCGATCAGCAGGTCGGGACCGCAGGCCAGGGCCATCGCGATCGTCACCCGCTGGCGCTGTCCGCCCGAGAGCTGGTGCGGATAGGCGTCGACGCGCCGGCGCGCATCCGGCAGCCCGACCCGTTCGAGCAGCCGCAGCGCCTCGGCGCGGGCGGCCGCGGCATCCAGGCCGCGGTGCAGCCGCAGCGGCTCGGCGACCTGGCGTCCGACGGTGTGGAGCGGATTGAGCGAGGTCATCGGCTCCTGGAACACCATCGCGATGCGGTCGCCGCGCAGCCGGCACATCGCATCGTCGTCGAGCCCGACGAGTTCGCGGCCGCCGAAGCGCACGCTGCCGGAGACCGTCGCGCCCTCGGGCAGCAGGCCCATCAGCGCGAGCGCGGTCACCGACTTGCCGCAGCCCGATTCGCCGACCAGCCCGAGGGTCTCGCCGCGGGCGAGCGCGAAGCCCGCGCCGCGCACGGCCTCGGCGGGTCCGCGCGCGGTGCGCAGGGACACCCGCAGGTCGCGCACCTCGAGGAGCGGGTCGCTCACCGGCGCCTCGCCAGTCGCGGGTCGAGCAGGTCGCGGAGCCCGTCACCCAGCAGGTTCAGGCCCAGCACCGCGACCGCGATCGCGATGCCGGGGAAGACCGCGAGGCGCGGCGCCTGGAACAGCAGCGCCTGCGCGTCGTTCAGCATCCGCCCCCACGAGGGCTGCGGAGGCTGCGTGCCGAGCCCGAGGTAGGACAGCGCGGCCTCGGCGAGGATGGCGAGCGCGAAGTGGACGGTGCCCTGCACGATGAGCACCGACGCGATGTTCGGGAGCACGTGCTCGAGCGTGATGCTCAGTCGGCCGCGGCCGGCGGCGCGTGCAGCGAGCACGAACTCGCGCGACCACACCGCATTGGCCGAGCCGCGCGTGATCCGCGCGAACACCGGCACGTAGAACAGTCCGATCGCGACGATCGACACCACGAGGCCGGGGCCGAACACCGCGGTCATCATGATCGCGGACAGCAGCGCGGGAAACGCGAAGGTGAAGTCGGTCAGGCGCATGATCGCCTCCTCGACCCAGCCGCGTCGGGCCGAGGCGAGCAGTCCGAGCGCGGCGCCGAAGACCAGGCCGACCGCCACCGCGACCGTCCCGACCAGCAGCGAGTTGCGCGCGCCGGCCAGCAGCAGCGAGGCCACGTCGCGTCCGAAGGCATCGGTGCCCAGCCAGTGCGCGGCCGACGGCGGCTGCAGCTTGCGCATCACGTCGATGTCGCCGGGCGGCCAGGGCGTCCACACCAGCGAGAGCAGCGCGGCGGCCACGACCAGCGCAGACAGCAGCGCGCCGGCCATGAAGCTCGGATGGCGCAGCGCGCGCCGCGCGAAGGCGGCCGTGCCGGGTCGGGCGGGGATCGCCGGGGCGCTCATGCGTCGGAAGGCGCCAGGCGCGGGTCGATCACCGCGTACAGCACATCGACCACGAAGTTGACCACCACCACCATCGCGGCCAGCAGCATCACGCAGTTGCGCACCACGATCAGGTCGCGGTTGGAGATCGACTGGAAGATCAGCCGGCCGAGCCCGGGCAGGTAGAACACGCTCTCGACGACGATGGTGCCGGCCAGCAGCGTCGCGAACTGCAGCCCCATCACCGTGATCACCGGGACGAGCGCGTTGCGCAGCACGTGGCCCCAGAGCGCCGCGCGCCGCGACAGGCCCTTGGCCCGCGCCGTGCGCACGAAGTCCTCGCGCAGCACGTCGAGCACGGCGGAGCGGGTGATGCGGGCGAGGATCGCCGACTGCACCACCGCCAGCGACACCGCCGGCAGCACCAGCGCCTTGAGCGCCGGGCCCGCGCCCTCGGCCCAGCCCGGGAAACCGCCGGCGGCGAACCAGCGCAGGTTCACCGCGAACAGCAGGATCAGCAGGATGGCGAACCAGAAGTTCGGGATGGCGATGCCGACCTGCGTCAGGCCCATCACCCCCACGTCACCCAGCCGGTGGTGACGCGACGCCGCGTAGACGCCGGCCGAGAGCGCGAGCACGACGGTCATCGACATCGCCATCAGTGCGAGCGGCACCGTGAGCGCCAGACGCTCGACGATCAGCCCCGCGACCGGCGTGCCGTAGGCGTGGCTCGTGCCCAGCTCCCCGGTCAGCATGCCGACGAGCCAGGCGGCGTATCGCTCGAGCGGCGCGCGGTCGAGCCCGAGCTTCGCGCGCAGCGCCGCGACCGCCTCCGGTGCGGCGTCGGGGCCCATCATCATCTGCGCGGCGTCGCCGGGCAGGATCTCGAGCACGAGGAAGACCACGACCGACGCGCCGAACAGCGTGGCCACGAGGGTCGCGAGGCGCTTGAGCAGGAAGAGCTTCATCGTCGCGGAGACGCGGCACGGGTCGACGGGGCGGGGTCGCACGCATCATAGCGTCCCGCTCCGGCCCCTCCGCGCGGATCCGATTCGGGGCCCGTCTTCAGGGTCCGAGTCCGGCACGCGTCGCGCGATAGGTGTCGGCACGCACGCCGCCCAGGGCGACCGCGCGGTCGGCGGCACCGAGGGCGCCGGCCGGATCGCCCTGTGCCGCGAGCGCGCGGGCGAGGTTGTTCCAGGCGTCGGCGAACGCCGGATCGGTGGCCAGCGCCGCGCGGTAGTCCTCGGCGGCACCGGGTGCGTCGCCGCGTGCCAGGCGCGCGTTGCCGCGCGCGAAGCGGGCGATGCGCCCCGCGGGCCAGCGCGCCACCATCGCCTCCCAGCCCGCGGCCGCTCCGGCCGAGTCCACGCGCTCGAGCCCGACGACCGCGCGGGCCGCACGGGCCTCGTCGGCCGACGCCGCCAGGCGTGCCGGCGGCGTCACCACCATCGCCCAGCGCCCGGCGCGTGCCCAGGTCCGCTCGAAGGTCGCGAGCGGCATCGTGTCGGAGGCGACGGCGCCCGAATGCAGCAGCACGTCGCCGCGCGCGAGGTCCACGCCGATCAGGACCGCGTAGTGCCAGCGCGGGAACGCCGGCAGCCCGAGGTTCTGCAGGACGATCACCGGCAGGCCCCCCGCGAGCTCGGCGCGCAGCGCATCGAGCGACGGCGCGAGTTCGGTGGCCAGCAGGCCCTGGCGTCGGGTCGCGGCGAGCATCTCGGCCTGCAGCGCGCCCTTCAGCCCGGGCACGAACGCGCTCGCCGCGAGCGTCTGCACGGGCACGTCGCGGCCGGCGGCGGCCATCGCCATCGCGAGCGACGCCGGTCCGCACTGCCAGTCGGGCTGCGAGACGAACGGCACGCCCGCGAGCCGCAGCGGGTCGGGGAACGCAGCGGCAGCGCCGCGTGGAGGGGGCGACCCCGACACCGACGGCACGGCGCTGCGCCCCGCCGCCCCCGGCACGGGCCCGCTCGCGGCGCAGGCCGCGAGGCAGGCGACCACGCATGCACCGAGACAGGCGCGCGCCGCGCGCCGTCGAGGCGCGCCGCCCGCGACGGCCACGGCGCGGCCGCTCAACGGATCGGGCGGGTGAACGGGAAGATCCGCGTCAGTCCGAGGATGTCCGTGATCAGCAGGATGACGAAGACCGCGAACAGCACGCCGATCACGCTCGCGCCGCCCGCAGGCAGCTGCTCGACCTGTCCGGCGAGACGACCGACCTCGTCGTCGGTCAGCGCGTCGACGCGATCGCGGGCCGCGCGCGGGTCGACGCCGAGCGCCTCGAGGCGGCTGCGCACGTCGTCGCGATCGAGCAGCGCCCGCAGCGTGTCGCGATCGATCGGCACCGTGGACGCGCTCGCCGCGTCGCGCAGCATGTCTTCGGTGCCGACGACGCCGGCGGCCGCGGGAGCGGGCATCGACATCGCCAGCGTGGCCACCGCCAGGGGCGCGCAGACCGTTCGAGCGAAGAGCGTGTTCATCATGCAGCCTCGATGGTGTCGGCACGGCCGCTGCCGTGATCGGCCGAGGCTAGCACCGCGCCGAGACCCGGCACAACCCGGACGCCTGCCGGCCGGCATTCCTACGCGCACCGACGGTACCGACGCACCGGGCAGCGCTGATATGCTCGCGCCGCATCGTATGCAGCCGGAAGGAACCCCGTCCATGACCCGACGCAGAGACTGTCTGATCGCCGGTGCGGCGCTCGCCGCGATGGCCGGCCCATCCGGTCGCGTGCTCGCCCAGCAGACGCCGCCCTCGAACGGCGAGCCGGCGCGGCGGCCCGATGTGGTCTTCGTGCCGACGCCTCAGGCGATCGTCGACGAGATGCTGTCGGTGGCGCGGGTCGGACCGAACGACGTGCTGTACGACCTCGGCTCGGGCGACGGTCGGATCCCGATCACCGCGGCACGGCGCTGGGGCACGCGAGGGCTGGGCGTGGACATCGATCCGCAGCGCATCCAGGAGGCGAACTCGAATGCGACGGCCGCCGGCGTGACCGATCGCGTGCGCTTCGTGCAGGGCGACCTGTTCACGATGGACCTCACCCCCGCGACGGTCATCACGCTCTACCTGCTGCCCGCGCTCAACGCCAGGCTCATGCCGCGACTGCTCAAGCTCAAGGCCGGGACGCGGATCGTCTCGCACGACTTCCCGATGGGCGACTGGAAGCCCGATCGCACCATCGAGCGGGAGTCGAAGGTCGTCTACTACTGGACGGTGCCGCCGGCCGGGCGGCCCTACCCGAAAGGCTGAGCCTTGGCGGCTTGCGCGACGGTCTGTCACCGCGGCGCCCCTTGAGGCCGGACGGCCGCGTCCCAATGTCAGGAGCGTGGACGAACCCACGACCGAGGGACACCATGGCCGAACGCTCCGAATCCGAATCCCGTACCGCGCTGCTGCGCCGCCAGGGCCTGACCGAGTCGGGCTTCGCAGTGCTCACCGCGGCGCTGCTGGTCGGCGGCAGCGGCTCGCCCGCCATCGTGCTGACGATCGGCGCGGCGGCGCTCTGGATGGCGCTGCGCGGACGGCGGATGGTCGAGCTGTCCGACCCCCTGTCCCCGCCCGAACGCCGTGAACTCGATCAGCTGGCGGTCGGGTCCAGGCAGGTGCGCGATCTGGTCGGCCAGTTGGGCAAGGCAGGGCAGCAGCCCGTCCGGTGGGATCTCGAGCGCTGCCGGAAGCTCGCGCGGGTCGAGTCCCTGCTGAACGGACGGACCTGAGCGGCCCGGACGCCCGATCGAGCAGACCGTACACCTCCTTCGTGGCTCATCCCTTGAGCCACGCGGGCCCCATCCTCGTCAGACGGGCACGAGCCCCCACCTCCTCCACTTTGGCGCCCAGGGACACCATGCTGACCACCAACGAACGCAAGGTTCTTGAACTCCGCTTCGGCCTCGGCGGCGACGACGCGTCGGCCGGGCTCACGCTCGTCGAGATCGCGCAGCGCCTCGGCGTCACGCCGCAGCGCGCCAGCCAGCTCGAGGCCAGCGGACTGGCCAAGATGCGTGCCGCGATGCGCGAGCGCGGCATCGAGTCGATGGACGACGTCGTCTGAGTCGCCGGTGCGGGGCGGGCGCCGCGGGGCCCGCCCTCCGAGTTCAGGGAACGATGAGGATCTTTCCCGTGACCTTGCGCGCCGACATGTCGTTGAGCGCCTGCACGACCTGGTCGAGGCTGTAGCGGCCGGACACGTGCGGACGCAGTGCGCCGGACTTCAGCCAGCCGAACATCTCCTTCATGCCTTCGGCATTCTTGGCCGGTTCACGCCGCGTGAAGTCGCCCCAGAACACCCCCACGATCGACGCGCCCTTGAGCAGCGCGAGGTTCAGCGGCAGCGCCGGGATCTGCCCGGCCGCGAAGCCGATGACCAGGTAGCGGCCCCGCCACCCGATCGAACGGAACGCCGGCTCGGCGAACTTGCCGCCGACCGGGTCGTAGATGACGTCGGGCCCCTTGCCGCCGGTCTCGCGCTTGATCGCCTCGCGCAGGTCCTCGGTCTCGTAGTTGATCGTCGCGTCGGCGCCGTGCTCGCGGCAGACCGCGAGCTTCTCCTCGGTCGAGGCGGCGGCGATCACCCGCGCACCGATCGCCTTGCCGATCTCGATCGCCGACAGGCCCACGCCGCCCGCCGCACCGAGCACCAGCATGGTCTCGCCCGGCTGCAGCGCGGCGCGGTCGCGGATCGCGTGCCACGAGGTGCCGTAGGTCAGCGTGAAGGCAGCCGCGGTCTCGAAGGACATTCCGGCGGGGATGGGCATCACCTTGTCGGCGGGCGCGATCACCTCCTCGGCGAAGCAGCCCACGCCCGCGTAGGCCATCACCGCGTCGCCGGGCCTGACGTGGGTGACGCCCGCGCCCACCGCGATCACCTCGCCTGCGGCCTCGGAGCCCGGCGAGAAGGGCAGCACCGGCTGCATCTGGTACTTCTTCTGGATGATCAGCACGTCGGGGAAGTTGACACCCGCGGCGCGCACTCGGACGCGGACTTCACCCGGACCCGGGTCCTTCGCCGGGACATCCTCGACCACCAGCCGCTCGGCCGGGCCCCATTCCTTGCACAGCACCGCTTTCATCGCTCGTCTCCTCGTTCGGGGTGTCGCGGAAGTCTACCGCGACGCCGGAACGGCCCCGGTGCCGTGTATCCTTGGCCCGCCCCGAAATCGGCTGAGGAACGAGGATGACGCTGCAGGAACTCAAACGACGGCTCCGGATCCCGGTGATCGGCTCGCCGCTGTTCATCGTGTCGAACCCCGACCTGGTGATCGCCCAGTGCAAGGCCGGCATCGTCGGCTCGTTCCCGGCACTGAACGCGCGTCCCGCAGAGGTCCTCGACCAGTGGCTCGAGCGGATCACCACCGAGCTGGCCGAGCACGACCGCCTCCACCCGGACCGCCCGTCCGCGCCGTTCGCGGTGAACCAGATCGTGCACAAGTCGAACGACCGGCTCGAGCACGACGTGGCGATGTGCGTGAAGTGGAAGGTGCCGCTGATCATCACCTCGCTCGGCGCCCGGACCGACGTCTTCGATGCCATCCACTCGTACGGCGGCCTGGTCCTGCACGACGTGATCGACCAGAAGTTCGCGCACAAGGCGATCGAGAAGGGCGCGGACGGCCTGATCCTCGTGGCCACCGGCGCCGGCGGTCATGCTGGCGTGCAGTCGCCGTTCGCGCTGGTCCAGGAGACCCGCGAGTGGTTCGACGGCCCGATCGCGCTGTCGGGCTCGATCGCCACCGGCGGCGCGGTGCTCGCGGCGCAGGCGATGGGCGCCGACTTCGGCTACATCGGCTCGGCCTTCATCGCCACGAAGGAGGCCAACGCGACCGAGGCCTACAAGCAGGCGATCGTCGACGGCAGCGCGCAGGACATCGTCTACACGAACCTGTTCACCGGCGTGCACGGCAACTACCTGCGGCCCTCGATCGTCGCCGCCGGCCTGGATCCGGACAACCTGCCCGAGAGCGATCCGAGCAAGATGCAGTTCGGCTCGGGCGGCAGCACCAAGAGCAAGGCGTGGCGCGACATCTGGGGCTGCGGCCAGGGCATCGGCGCGGTCAAGGACGTGCAGACCGCAGGCGAATTCGTCGCCAAGCTGACCCGCGAGTACGACGACGCGCGGGCCCGGCTCGGGATGACGGCGCCGGCGCGCGCCGCGGCCTGAGCGGCCTCGGCGGCCCACCCGGTCGGCGGCCCCGCGTGCGGGCGTCGCCCCGGCGTGCGGGCGCCGACCCGGCGTGGGACCGCACGCTCAGCGCATCGCCGCCCAGCGTCCCGCCAGTTCGGCGAATCCGATCGGCCGATCCGTCGGCACGCGGAGCGTGACCGGGTCTTCGTCGTCCCCGAGCGGCGCCTGCGAGGTCGAGAGCGCCTCGAGCACGTCGGTGTCGGCCTCGGAGGCATCGTCGCCACGGGCCCGGCGGGCCGCCACCCGCTCGCGCAGCACCGCCATCGGCGCATCGCAGTCGACGATCGCGAACGGCACGCCCAGTGCCGCGGCGAGGTCGCGGAAGCGGTCGCGCTGCGACCGCCGCAGGAACGCCGCATCGACGATCACCGGCCAGCCGGCGAGCAGTGCGCTGCGCGCGAGTCCGGCGAGCCGCGCGTAGGTGGCCTCGTCCGCCGATGCGACATAGAGGTCGCCCGCGGCCCGGGAGTCGTCCAGCGCGGCGAGGCCGGCCGCACGCTTGCGCTCCACGTCCGAGCGCAGGCGGACCGCTCCGGTGTGCTCGAGCAGCCCGCGTGCGACCCGTGTCTTGCCGGATCCCGGCAGGCCGTGAGTGATCGCCAGCCGCGGCGCGGCCCCGCGCGTCGCCGCGAGCGCGACCTCGAGATAGCGGGCCGCGCCCGGCCCCGATCCGGCCGTGCCGCCGCGCTCGCGCAGCGTGCTCACCAGCGCCCGAACGACCGCACGATGGACGATGTAGAACCGCAGCACGTCGAGCGCGTCGAAGTCGCCGCCGACCTGCAGGTGATCGTCCAGGAAGCCCCAGGCGAGATCGTCCCGCCCGCGCGCGAGCAGGTCCATCACCAGGAACGCGACGTCGCTGGCCGTGTCGATCCAGCGCAGCCCCGCGTCGAATTCGATGCAGTCGAAGGCGGTCACGTCGCCGTCGGTGACGAGCACGTTGTCCAGGTGCAGATCCCCGTGCCCTTCGCGGACCCGACCGATGCGGCGTCGGGCCGCCCAGCGCGGGGCCAGCTCGCCGGCACGGGCCTCCACCCAGGCGCGCAGCCGCGCGCAGGTCTCGGCGTCCGCGAACCCGGCCGACCCGGCGAGCGCATCGAGCGCGTCCAGCGCATCGCCCCGGATGGACTCGGGACGGCCGTAGGGGGACTCCGGACCGGCCACGGGTGCGACGCGATGGAACGCCTCGAGCCGCTGCGCGAAGGCCGCGAGGTGGGCGGGCTCGAGCGTGCCGGCGGCGAGCCGTTCGCTGGCCAGCGCGCCGTCGGGCAGCCGGTTCATCTTCACCGCCCAGTCGATCACCGCGCCGTGGCCGTCGAGCGTCGGCCCGTCCGGCCCGGCGCGTACCGGCACCACGCCCAGGTACAGCGACGGCGCGAGCCGACGGTTCAGCCGCAGTTCCTCCTCGCAGGCGTGGCGGCGACGCGCCACGGTGGAGAAATCGAGGAACCCGAATCGCACCGGCTTCTTCAGCTTCCAGGCGAAACCGCCCGCGAGCAGCACCCAGGAGATGTGGGTCTGCACGGTTCGCACGGCCTCGCCGGCCGTCTCGAACCGACGGGCCAGCCCCGCCGCGATGTCGTCGGGCACTGCGTCCATGCCGTCACCTTGCCGGGTCGACCGCCGACCGGTGTTGCGCAGGATCAAGCGCGCGACCGCAGGGTCGCCGCGGCGAGGATCAGGCCCGGAGGTCCACCACGAAGCGCCCGCGGCCGCGCCCTTCGAGCAGCGCCTCGAAGGCGCCCGGCAAGGCCTCCAGGCCCAGCGTCTGCCCGACGAGGTCGGCATGCCGCGGCTTGAGGTCGCCGCCCAGGCGCGACCAGATGCGCCGGCGCAGCGGCATCGGGCTGTTCGCGTTGATGCCGATCAGCCGCACGCCGCGCAGGATGAAGGGCAGCACCGAAGTCGGCAGGCCGTTGCCCGTCGCGTTGCCGAAGGCGGCGACCACGCCGTCGGGCTGCATCGTGCGCAGCAGCGCGTCGAGCGCCGCCCCGCCGAGCGAGTCGAGCGCGCCGCTCCAGGCGGCACGCTCCAGCGGCCGGTCGCCGACGGCCAGCGGCGCCGCGACGACGGTCGCCCCCAGCGCGCGCAGCCAGCCGTCGTCGGGCTGGCGTGTCAGGGCGTGCACCTCGGCGCCGAGCCCGGCAAGCATGTCGATGCCGAGCGACGCCACCCCGCCGGTGGCGCCGTTCACCGCGACCGGGCCGGACTGCGGCGTCCAGCCGTTGAGCTGCATCGCGTCGATGGCGAGGGCCGCGGTGTAGCCGGCCACGCCCACGGTCGCGGCCTCGAGCGTCGACAGCCCGTCGGGCAGCCTGACCACGCGGTCGGCGGGTGCCTGCAGGTACTCGGCGAAGCCGCCGTCACGCTCGGCCGCGAGGCCGAAGCCGTGGACGATCACCGTGTCGCCGGGGGCGAAGCCCGGGTCGTCGGACGCCTCGACGGTGCCGACGACCTCGATGCCGAGCGTGCACGGGAAGGTCCGGACGATCTTGCCCCGCCCGGCGGCCGACAGCGCGTCCTTGTAGTTGACGCCGGCGAACGCGCCGCGCACCAGCACGCCGCCCGCATCGCGCAAGGGCGCCAGCGGCAGCTCGCGCAGCGCCCCGAATCCGGGCTCGCCCTCGCGCTCGACGCGCCACGCACGGTAGGTCTCGGTCATCCTGCTCTCCATCGTTCGTCGTGTGGACCGTCACGGACGTGACGATCGGCATCGCGCCTCGGCGCGTCAGATCACCCCGTCGCGCCGCAGCGCATCGAGCGCCGCGGCATCCAGTCCGAGCGCTCCCCAGACCGCATCGTTGTGCTCGCCGGGCAGCGGCCCGGTGCGCGGCACGGGCAGCGGCGCCGCGCCCATCATCCGCGGCACCGCGCACGGCGCCGGCAGGCTGCCGAGCTGCGGGTCGGGCAGGCGCACGAAGGCGTCGCGCGCCAGCAGGTGCGCATCCTGCGTGACCGCGGCCACGTCGGCCACGCGGGCGAGCGGCACGCCCTCGCGTCCGCAGGCCGCCAGCGCCGCGGCGGCGCTCGTCCGCGCGAACCAGGCCGCGATCGACGCGTCGAGCGCGTCGACGTTCGCGACCCGCGCCAGCATCTTCGAGAAGCGCGGGTCCTCGGCCATCGCGGCCTGGTCCATCGCACGGCACAGGCGCGCGAAGATCACGTCGGACGAGGCCACCAGGGACATCCACACGCCGTCGGACGTCCGGTACATGTTCGAGGGCGCGGTGTAGGTCGCGCGATTGCCCGATCGTCCGCGGGCCTGCCCGGTCCGCTCGAGCTCGACCGGCAGCGCGTCGAGCACGCGCACGAGCGCCTCGGTGGCCGACAGGTCGAGCTCCGCCGGCGGCTCGTCGGGATGGGCGCGGCGGCGGGCGACCGCCGCGGCGATGGAGAAGGCGCCGAACACGCCGGCCATCACGTCGCCGACCGGATAGTTCATGTGCTGCGGCGCGCCCTGCGGGTCGCCGGCGAGGTGCGCGAAGCCGCTCATCGCCTCGAAGACCCGCGCGAAGCCGGGCTGGTCGGCGAGCGGGCCGGTCTGCCCGAAGCCGGACAGCCGCAGCACGATCAGCGCCGGGTTCGCCGACCGCAGCGTCGCGAGGTCCAGCCCCCAGCGGTCGAGCGTGCCCGGCCGGAAGTTCTCGACGAGCACGTCCACGTCCGGCAGCAGCCGCAGGAACAGGTCGCGCCCCGCCGGCTTGCGCACGTCGAGCGTGATGCCGCGCTTGCCGCGGTTGGCGACCTTCCACCACAGCGCATGGCCGTCCTGCACCGGGGCGAGCCGGCGCAGCGGGTCGCCGCCGTCCGGCAGTTCGAGCTTGGTGACCTCGGCGCCGAGGTCCCCGCACAGGGTGGCCGCGAACGGCGCGGCCAGCACGGTGGCCATGTCGAGGATGCGGACCCCCTCGAGGAGGGCGGCGGACGGGGTGCCCGCGCTGCGGGCTCGGGGCGGCATCGGATCGCTCATCCCATGCTTATCGCACGGCTCGCGCCCGCGGGTCGCCGGGCGTTCCGCAGAGCGGAACGACCGTGCCGCTGCACGGTGCCGACGGTTGACCCGCGGCGTCGCCCGGCCTGACCATGGATCCGGGGAGACCATCGAGACCACAGGGACCACCGCATGCGCACGGCCGCATCGATCCGCCCGCCGCTGCCCGGACTGGCCCGATCCGAAGACACCAGCGGCGACCGCCAGTTCGCCAACGCGCTCGCGCGCGGGCTCGAGGTGCTGCGCGCCTTCGCCCCGTCGGACCGGTCGCTGTCGAACCGGGAGCTGTGCGACCGGACCGGGCTCCCCAAGGCGACCGTCTCGCGGCTGACCCACACCCTGACGCTGCTCGGCTACCTGTCCCGCGGCGCCGACCAGCGGGTCTCGCTCGGCGCCGGCGTGCTCGCGCTCGGCTATCCGCTGCTCGCGGGGATGCCGGTGCGCCAGGTCGCCCGGCCCTGGCTCGAGCAGCTCGCCCGCGAGACCCGCTGCACGGTGAACCTCGCGACGCGCGACCGGCTGTGCGCGGTCTACCTCGACAGTTGCCGCGCCGACCGCGGCAACGCCTTCCACCCGGACATCGGCAGCCCGCTGCCGCTGCTGACCACCGCGATCGGCCGCGCCCTGGTGCTGGCCCGCCCCGCCGCCGAGCAGGCCGCGATCCTCAACCGCCTCAAGGTCGACGACCCGCAGCGCTTTCGCGACGAGCGTCCGCTCATCGAGGGCGAGCGCGAGGCGTTCCGGCGCCGCGGCTGGACGCACGGGACCGGCCAGTGGTCGCGGCGACCCGGCGTCCATGCCGTCGCGATGCCGCTGCGCCAGACGCTGCATGCCGAGACGGTCGCCATCAACTGCACCCTCGCCGTGCACGCCGGCGCTCGCCGCGCCGCCGACGCCGAGCGGCTGCTCGACGAGGTCGTCCCCGCGATGATCGAGACGGCCCGCCGCATCGAGTCGGCGTGCCGGGCCGAAGCACCGCCCCACAGGAGCAACCGAACGTGATCCGTGACACCCGGCGCCTCGACGCGCTGCTCGCCGAGCTGCGCGCCTTCGTGCGCGACGAATGCATCCCGCTCGAGGCGGCCATCGACCGCGACGACGCGATCCCCGAGACGATGGTCGAACGCATGCGCGCGCTCGGCCTCTTCGGCCACAGCATCCCCGAGGCCTATGGCGGGGCCGGGCTCACCACCGAGGAGCTCGCCCGCGTCAACATCGAGGTCTCGCAGGCCGCGCCGGTCTTTCGCGCCCGCTTCGGCGGCAACACCGGCATCGCCAGCGAGGCGCTGATCGCCGACGGCCTGCCCGAGCAGAAGCAGCGCTGGCTGCCGCGACTGGCCCGCGGCGAGATCACCGGCTGCTTCGCGCTGACCGAACCCGAGGCCGGCTCCGACGCCACCGCGCTGCGCACCCGCGCCATCCCGGCGCTGGGCGACGGCGGACGCACCGGCTGGCGGATCGACGGCGCCAAGTGCTACATCACCAACGCGCCGATCGCCGACCTGTTCACCGTCTTCGCCCGCACCGACGACACCCCGCGCGGCGCATCGGGCATCACCGCGTTCCTGATGCCGCGCGGCACCCCCGGCCTGTCGACCGGCCCCGCCTACCGCAAGCTCGGCCAGCACGGCTCGCCGGTCGGCGAGGTCTTCCTCGACGGCGTCTGGGTGCCCGACGACGCGGTGCTGGGCGGCCGCCCGGGCGAGGGCTTCCGCTCGGCGATGCGCGCGCTCAACAAGCAGCGCATCAACCTCGCCGCGCTGTGCGTGGGCCCGGCGATCCGCCTGCTCGACGAGGCCATCGCGCACGCGCGCAGCAGGAAGCAGTTCGGCCAGCCGATCGGCGAGTTCCAGCTGGTGCAGGCGATGCTCGCCGACAGCGCCACCGAGATCGCCGCGGCGCGCGCGCTGGTGCTGGAGACCGCTCGCAAGCGCGACGACGGCGACGACGTGACGATGGACGTGTCGATGTGCAAGCTGCTCGCCTCCGAGACCTGCGGACGCGTGGCGGATCGCGCCGTGCAGATCCTCGGCGGCGCGGGCTACATCGACGACCATCCGATCGTGCGGCTGTACCGCGACGTGCGCCTCTTCAGGCTCTACGAGGGCACGAGCCAGATCCACCAGCTCAACATCGCCAAGCACCTGCTGAGGGACGGCGCATGAGCCACCCGGACTGGACGCCGGCCCGCGAGGCCGAGACGGTCGCCGTCGCACGCGCGCTCGCCGACGGCGCGATCGGCGCCCGCGCCAACGCCGTCGCCGAGCAGGACGTGTTCGCCTGGGACACCTTCCGCGACCTGTGCGCGTCGGGCATCGTCGCCACCGGATTTCCGCTCGCCCACGGCGGAACCGAGGCACCCATGCGGGTGCGCGTCCAGGTCATCGAGGCGCTCGCGCGGGTCTGCAGCGCCGCCGCCTCCATGGTCACCGGCACCGACCTCGCGGGCCGGCCGATCGTCGCGGGTGCGGCGTCCGCGCTCGCCGCCGGGATCGTGCCGAAGCTCGTGCGCGGCGAGCTGCAGTCGGCGTTCGCGCTGACCGAGCGGCTCGCGGGCTCCGACGTCGCGGGCCTGGCGACGACGGCGCGCCGCGACGGCGACGGCTGGGTGCTCGACGGCGTCAAGCGCTACATCACCCGTGCGACCGTCGCCGACTGGTTCGTGGTCGTGGCGCGCGTCGACGGCGCGCCGGGCGCACGCGCCCTGTCGGCCTTCCTCGTGCCGCGCGACGCGCCGGGCCTGTCGGTCGGACCGATGCAGCCCAAGCTCGGCTGGGCCGGCGTGCCGGCCGCCGAGGTCTTCCTGCGCGGCGTGCGGGTGCCGCGCGAGCGGCTGCTCGGCGTCGAGGGCGGTGGCATGGCGCTCGCGCAGGACACGCTGGTGCGCGCGCGGATCGGACATGCGGCGATCGCGCTCGGACGCGCAGCCGGCGCGCTCGAGATGGCCGCGCAGTGGTGCGGCCGGCGTCGGACCTTCGGCGCGCGGCTCGGCGAGCACCAGGGCGTGCAGTGGATGCTGGCCGAGATGGCGACGCGGCTGGAGGCCTCGCGTTGCCTGATGCGCTCGGTGGCCGATCGCTACGACCGCGGCGACCCCGAGGTGTCGGTCCACGCCTCGATGGCCAAGCTGCACGCGACCGACCTCGGCATGCAGGTCACCACCGACTGCCTGCAGCTCTTCGGCGGCAACGGCTACCTCAAGGAGTTCCCGCTGGAACGCTTCATGCGCGACGCCAAGCTCAACCAGATCGGCGAGGGCGCGAGCGAGATCCACAAGACCCTGATCGGACGCCACGTGCTGCGCGCAGGCGCCGGCACGCGCCACCCCTGCCTCGACCTCGACGCCTTCGACGCGCGGATGGCCGACCCGGAGCCGCGGCCGTGACCTCGGCGCGCGCCTGGCGCACGCCGGTCTGCGAGCGGCTCGGCATCGCGCTGCCGATCTTCGGCTTCTCGCATTCCCTCGAGGTCGCCGCGGCGATCTCCCGGGCCGGCGGCTACGGTGTCTTCGGCGTCGCGCGCGAGCGGCCCGACGCGATTCCCGGCCTGCTCGCGCGACTGCGCGAGGCGGTCGGCGACGCGCCCTTCGCCGTCGACCTGATGCTGCCCGCCGGCATGCCCGCCGACGACGCCGAGGCCGAGGCCGGCCGTGCGGCGATCCCGGCCGCGCACCGCGCCTTCGTCGAGGACCTGCGTCGGCGCTTCGCGGTGCCCGCCGCGACGAAGCCCCACTTCTTCTCGCACACGGTGCGCACGCGCGCGCTGTTCGCCGAGCAGCTCGAGGCGGTGCTCGCCTCCGACGTCGACGGCGTGGCCACCGCGGTCGGCCTGCCCGTCGAGGTGGTGGCCCGGGTGCGCGCCTCGGGCAAGACCACGCTGTCGCTGGTCGGCTCGCCCAAGCATGCGCGGGCCGCGCTCGCCGCCGGGGCCCAGGTGCTCGTGGCGCAGGGCGGCGACGCCGGCGGCCACACCGGTCCGATCGGGACCTTCTCGCTGGTGCCGCAGGTGGTCGAGCTCGCCGGCGACGTGCCGGTGATCGCCGCCGGCGGCATCGCCACCGGCGCGCAGATCGCGGCGGCGCTGGCGATGGGGGCGCAGGGCGCATGGCTGGGCACCGCCTGGCTCGGCGCGCTGGAGAACCGCACGCCGCGCGCACTGCTCGAGCGGCTGGTCGCCGCCGGCAGCGACGACACCGTGATCACCCGCGCCCACAGCGGCAAGCCCTGCCGCGTCGTGCGCAGCGCCTGGAGCGACGCCTGGGCCGCGCCCGACGCCCCGGCGCCGCTGCCGATGCCGTGGCAGCATGCGCTGACCGGCGAACTGCTCGCCGCCATCGAGGAGCACGAGGTCGCGCCGCTCGTCTACGAGGCCGCCGGCCAGAGCGTCGCGTGGCTGCGCGGCGAGGAACCGGCGGCCGACATCCTCGCGCGGCTCGCCGCGCAGACCGACACGGCGCTCGCGAGGATCGCGGCGCTCGCGCCCCGCCGCTGAACGTCCGACTTCCCTGAACGCACGACTTCCCTGAACGCACGACCCGCATTCCACAACGATTCGACAGGAGACCCGCATGAACCGACCGACCGATGCCCTGCGCCGCCGCCTCGCCCTCGCCGCCGCCGCCGCCCTGCCCGCCTCGCTCCTGCCCCACGCGGCCCGTGCGCAGGAGGCCTGGCCGTCCAAGCCGGTGAAGGTGATCGTTCCCTTCCCGGCCGGCGGCGTCGTCGACCTGGTGACGCGGGCCGTGACCGACCGGCTGGCCACCGTCCTCAAGCACCCCTTCCTCGTCGAGCCGCGTCCCGGCGCCAACGGCAACATCGGTACCGAGG
>Ga0105105_10000364_pt1 | contig 20699 bp, 13 predicted proteins | sample PPLLaktember2015_4_FD_79108 | JGI IMG/M metagenome (GOLD analysis project Ga0105105, IMG submission 79108) | Freshwater sediment microbial communities from Prairie Pothole Lake near Jamestown, North Dakota, USA - PPLs Lake P8 Core (1) Depth... | ecosystem: Environmental > Aquatic > Freshwater >...
AAAATCATTCTTTATTGCGCGTAACACTTGCAACTTTATTGGATAAGTTATTCCTATTGTTGCTTGTAGCTTTCTTTGGCTCGATATCAAGCATATTGTTTATTCATTACTATTATCAGGTAACTTTTTATTTAACTGCTGGGTTATTCCTTCTTGTATTTGCGTTATTTTATTTATTCTTTTGGATGATCTTCAATGATAAATTTTGGGATAATGTATTGTTTACAAAACTCAGGGATTCAATTAAACTTCACTGGTTGTTTGAGAAGGTAAAAGTATTCCGCAAACTTGATAAAAAATATGCAACAAAAATGCTATTTATATCGTTTGTATTTTATTTGTGTTTTCTTGTTCAGTACGCCGTTTTAGTCGCTGCATTTTCTAATCACACAAACTACTTTGAATATTTGTGGGCAGGTAATCTTATAATGTTTGCCAAAACAATCATTCCTCCTGTTTCACTTGGTGAACTTGGTATCCGTGAGGGTGCTTCTATATTTTTTATAACTCAACTTGGGGAATCAGCTTCAACAGGATTTAATGCTTCTATCTTTTTATTCTTTATAAATGTTTTAATTCCATCTTTAATTGGATTAACATTACTTCTTAAAAAGAACGATGATTGAAAATATTCTTATCGTAATCTCTTTAATTCTTTTAATTCATTATGTAATATTTTTATCTAAAATTTATTTTGGATTAACAAAACTTACAAATAAAGTAGGTGAGCAAATTCCAGAAGAAATTGTTTCTGTAATTGTGCCGTTTAGAAATGAAACAAAAAATATTTTAAATATTTTTACCAGCCTTACATCTCAGAATTATCCGTTAGATAAATATGAAATTATATTTGTTAATGATTACTCGGATGATAATTCTTTAGAATTGTTAGAAAATCTACCAAAGAAGCAAAATGTTTTTATCCATTCAGTTCCAAAAGATTATTCTATTAATGCACATAAGAAAAGAGCAATAAGATTTGGGATAGAAAAATCAAAAGGGGAGATAATCGTTACAACTGATGCAGATTGTATTCATAAAAAAGATTGGTTAAAGGATCTTTTGAAATTTATGGATAAAGAAACTGGTTTTATTTCTGGTCCCGTTGAATTTATTTCGAACAATACTCTTTTTAGCGAAATCCAGAGATTAGAATTTGCTGGTCTTGTAATTTCGGGTGCAGGCTTAATTGGTTCTGGAAATCCAATAATCTGCAATGCCGCAAATATCGCTTATCGAAAGAAAGCTTTTGATGAAGTTGGTGGATTTACATATCAAATGAATCTTTCTTCGGGTGATGATGAATTGTTGATGCAGAAGATTCATCGTGATACCGAGTATCAAATAAAATTTGCGTTAGATAAAAATGTTATTGTTGCAACAGAAGCCAATCCATCTGTAAAAGATTTTTATCATCAGCGTAAACGTTGGGCGAGTAAAGGATTATTTTATGGTGATCATCTTCTTCTAATCAAACTTGTCTTAATCTTTTTATTTTATTTAAGTTTAATCATCCAACCAATTCTTGGTTTCGTTATATCAACAAAATTCTTTGTAACATTTATTATTTCATTCTTTTTTAAAATATTCGCAGAATATTTAGTTCTTAAAAAGGGAACAGATCTATTATTCGATCCAAGAATTCTTAAGCTATTTTTAATTACAGAAATACTTCAAGTACCCTACATTTTGGTTTCAGGATTTATGGGAATGTTCGGTAATCTTGTGTGGAAAGAACGCAAAATCAAACGATAGTCTTTCATAATTTCTTCAAAATACATCACTGTTTACTTAATTAGACAATTTCAACACATCATATTCAAAATAAGCTTAAATTAAAACTTTTTTGGTGGCATAAAGCTTGGCTAATAGTGGCAAGACACAAAGGAGTACGTCATGAAAAAGTTAATTATCGCAGCAGTTTTAATAGTTTTTGGTTTCTCAGCAAACGCTGATGCAAACACAGACTATGCAAAAAGAGTCGGTGGATATTTTTATACTTCACTAGCACCGCACGGAACCTGGATCGAAATAGGTTTCGGAACACCTGTTTGGCGTCCTACAATGATTAGAAAAAGTTGGGCTCCTTATAGACAGGGACAATGGATTTACACAGACTATGGTTGGTACTGGGATTCATACGAATCATTTGGTGATATAGTTTATCACTACGGTAGATGGTACTTTGATGATTACTATGGTTGGATTTGGATTCCTGATTATGAATGGGCACCTGCCTGGGTTGATTGGAGATATGATGATGATTATATCGGTTGGGCTCCATTATCACCTTACGCGCTCTTTGATATATCGATTGGTATCTATTACAACTATGATTATTACGTTTCTTACAATCACTGGAATTATGTACAGTACAATCATTTCTGTGACGATAATGTATATAACTACTATGTTGCACCTAAATACAAATATAGAGTTCATAATAGAACAAAGATGAGAACTAACTACTCATACTATGATGGAAGAATCAGAAATGAAGGAGTTGGGTTTGATAGAATCCGTGAAAGAAGCGGAAGAAATATTGAGAGAAGAAACCTAGTTTCAGTTGATGATCCAAGGGATTTATCCAGAGATAGAAATTCTAAAGATCGTAACAAAGAAATAAGAACATACTTTGCTAATTCTGATGATATTTCTCGCGATGGATTGAGAGATGTTAAGATTGAACGTAAAGAAAGAAAATCTACTTTGGAAATGTCTAAGGTTGAATTGGGCAGAGAAAGAAATCTTGATAGAACAAAAGAGACTAGAAAAGATGACAATCGTGAAGTAATCAGAAAAGAACGTGAAAACACTAATATAGATACACGCAAAAAAACTGAAGACACACGAAAAGAAACAAACAGTGATGTTAGTCGTAAAAAAATTGAAGATGACAGAAAGATTCAGGAACGAAAAGAATTGGATAAGCGAAACTCTGAAATAGAAAAACGAAATAATGATCAGATAAAGAGAAACGAAGAGAATAAACGAAGTGAAGAAGTAAATCGTAGCGAACAGATTAAAAGAAACGAACAGGTTGAACTTCAGAGAAAAGCTAATGAAGAGATGAAAAAAAGAAATGAAGTAACAATCCAGAAACGAGAAGAGAAAAAATCCAATACTGAAGTCTTCAAACAGAATGATGAGAGAAAAGTTGAGCAAAGAAAAGAGACTCAGAAGATAGAACAGAGAAATCAGAATAATCAAAATAATAACTCTAACGTAAACAGAAATACTGAAGTAAAGAGAAACGAGACTAATAACAGAACTCAAACTAAGGAAAATACAAGAACTTCAGAAAAAGATAACAGAACAAGAAACAGATAACCTCAATTCAGCTCTCTCCACAAAGCGGTCCCGATGAAAATCGGGATCGCTTTTTTGTTTTAAAGACAGCAAAAGGTAGTTAAAAAATTGCAATTTTATTTTTCTTTCCTTACGTTTGTATTAGACAAAGGGAATAAAAAATGAAAATCTTTAGTTCGCTTCTGTTTTCTGTTTTAATCTTCAATTCAATTTACCCGCAAGATATTAATTATCAATTTAATGATGATCGTGTGGTTGTAAGACCAAGCTACCAAAGAACTGACAATACTTTCTTACAAAACTACAGCCCAAACGACAAAGAAAAATATTTCCCGCTAAATCCTTTTAACACAGTTACCGGTGTTTGGACTGAACTTAATCCTAAAGTACCTAGAGTCGATTATATCGGTGTTGATTTTGTTAATCCTGATACAGGTTGGGCTGTGGGATTATATGGCGCTGTTATAAAAACGAAAGATGGTGGGACCAATTGGCAAACCATTGAGACACCTACAGGAGAAATTTTAACTAAGGTACATAGTTATAATGGGCATGTTGTAATAATTGTTGGACACAATGGAACTATCCTTAGATCAAGTGATGGCGGAAATAGCTTTACATCTTTGACAGGTATTACAACACAGGAACTTTGGGGAGTAAGAATGCTGAATGATACACTTGGCTGGATATGCGGTAGGAATCAGACACTTTTCAAAACCACAGATGCAGGATTAACGTGGCAAAATATTTTAACTGGATATAACTATCATTACTGGTCGTTTGATTTTCTAGACAATAATCATTTTATGATAGCTTGCAGTCAGGGAAAGGTTTTAAAAACATCAAATGGTGGAATTAACTGGATAATTTATCAAGCTGGAAATACAGAGGATCTATTTACAATCGATATAATAGATTCATTGCACATTGCTGCTGCTGGCAGTTTTGGTAAGAATGTTTACAGCAGTGATGGTGGAAATACCTGGACAGAAAATCAACACACATCTCTATCAATAAACTGGATACAATATATTAATAAGGATACTGGATATATAATAATAGGCACAATATCAAGTTTTTACAAAACAACGAACAGGGGACAAAGTTGGTTTAATCCAGGTTTTAATGGAACAGGAGAATGGCAGTTTGAGATTCTTAACGAAAATTTAGGCTATGGAGTTGGAGCGGGATTAAAGGTAACAAAAACAGAAAATGGTTTTTTAACTGGTAGAAATCTTTTTCTTAATAAAAACTGGAGTGATGTATTTTTTATTAATGAGACAAAAGGATTTTTATCCAGCGCAGCTCTTGGTGAAAAATTATATAAAACAGCAGATGGAGGTAACACAATTACCTTAATTCAAAATAGTCCAGAGTGGAATTATGATATTCTGTTTTTGGATAGTTTAATTGGTTTTGTTGGCACCAACACTATTTACAAAACAACAGATGGTGGTGAGAATTGGTTTGCAACAAATGGTGCTGGTCAAACAACAAAAATGTTTTTTATAAATTCATTTATTGGTTGGGCAATTGGAGGTAACAATATTTACAAAACAACAGATGGTGGTGAGAATTGGGTTGTACAGTTTTCACACATTACTGATAGCTTTACAAGTATATTCTTTGTAGATAGCTTGAATGGATGGGTTACATCGCGTTATATTTGGCAAACCACTAATGGCGGACAGAATTGGATACAGAGAACGGATATACCAGCTTTTTTGAGCAATGATATATATTTTATCGACTCAGTGGGTTTCATTATTGAGTTTCTAAAATTTTATAAAACTACAAATTCGGGCAATAACTGGTTTATACAATTAAATTCTCAATACATTATTAGAAGTTTTGGCTGGCTAGATAGTCAGCGTGGTTTTATCATTGGAGATGGCATATATGAAACTAAGGATAAAGGAGCAAGTTGGGAAGAATTAATAGGGCTTAGAAATGTTGGTCTAAGAAAGTTTCATGCACCTCTAGATTATCTTGGATACTCTGTCGGTAATCAGGGACTTGTTTATAAATATATTGATTCAAGTTACATCCCTGTAGAACTTTTATACTTCACTGGTTTTTATGATAATGAAAAAGTAACCTTAGAATGGGAAACAGCCACAGAAATAAATAATAGTGGATTTGAATTGCAAAAATCTAAAGACAAGGAAAATTGGCAATCAATTGGCTTTGTTCGTGGAAGTGGTAGTTCAACTGAGCATAACAATTACAAATGCATTGATAATGCGTCATTAAATGAAAAAAATTATTATCGCTTAAAGCAAATAGACTTTAATGGTTCTTATGAATACTCAGATATTATAGCGGTTTCTGTTCCATTAAGTAACTTTAAACTTTATCAGAATTTTCCTAACCCCTTTAACCCAATTACAACTATTAAATATGTTGTCCCTCACAAATCAATTGTTCGCATATCTTTATACGATATTAAAGGTGAGAAAATTGTTGACTTAATAAACGAAGAAAAAGAAAGTGGTATTTACTCAATTGAATTTAACAGCAAGATTTTGTCATCAGGGGTTTATCTATACAGGATGACATCTTCCGATGGATATAACTTATCTAAAAAACTAATTATTTTAAAATAAAAAAGGGAGTTTATCATGAAAAAGTTTCTACTATTCGTTATGGTAGTTCTTATCTGGAACCATCTTGCAGAAGCACAACAGTCGCCAACTTTTGCTAATCCGCCCGGTCCAGCGAATGTTCTGGTAGTTTATAATGCTCAATCAGATACTTCTTTCTTTGTGATGAATTATTATAAAGAGGCTAGACAAATACCTAATTCAAACATTTTTGAATTAACTCGTTTAGTTGACACACTTGTTAGCGATGGCACAACCGAACATTGGATAAAACTTGACCAGCAAGGGGAAATAATAAGAGATACAATCAATCAAAACTCTCTAACACCAACCATTCACGCTTGGATATACTTTAATGACAGAATAGCAAAACCCATTGCAAATTATTTAAAGACGACCTATGTAAATGGCACACCGCTTAAAGACATTATAAGATTTATTGTTTTGTGTAAAGACGTTCCATTTAGAATTGATGCAAGGCAAGAAGACGCAGACAGCAGAGGAACAAATGTTATTTGTGCTAATTTGCTTACTCATTTAGGGGAAACATTTGAGGATTCATCAGCATTGCTTTCATATTATAATAATTATCCTGGAATACCAAATCCTTATTTCAATGCTGATGCTAATTTTACTTTTGATTATCACTTTATCCCAAATCATTTTCAAACAAATGCATTTGTTAACGGTCAATTAAGAAATATTCCTCTTTCTTATTTAGTAACCCACCTTTCGGCACCAAGATATAGTGATGTTACTGGTATGATAGATCGTTCAAAGAATGCAATTTATGCTAAGAACTATATTTGGTTTACTGACTTAGACCCGACACCTTGCAGAAGTGTACCTTCAGGAGATCCAGAACCAGTTTTTAATAGTTTAAATATTCAAAATCATTTTTTTGATGATGATGAATATATCTATCATTCTTATCCAGACTCAATAATGTCATATTGCTCGAATGGAATATGGACAACTGATGGAAACCCTAGTCCGTGTTATGCATGGGACTATTTTCCTGCAGATTATATTCAATCTCAATTAACTTTTAAATATGCTTCTGGTGCTTTTTTCAGCAGTGTTGAAAGTCATAATGGCTTAAGTATTGGAACATATCCTGTAATTAGAACAGGAGGACAAGGTCTGATAGCTGACTTTACACTTAATGGTGGTACTGTTGCAGTCGGTCAGGCTTTTCATTCAATGAGTTCACACGTTATTCAAAATGATATTTTCTTTCCTAGTTATGCAATAGGATATTCATTTATTGAGGCGGCATATTTGGGGTTACAAAAATTAGATGCTACAAATGTAGTGGTTGGTGATCCACTAGCCCGGATAACATATCCATGTGAACCTCTCATTCTCACGGATAATACATCAATTTCATCAGAGGATATTGATTGCAATATTGTTGTTCCCGAAGGAATAACTTTAACAATTACACACGGTTCTGGAGTCAGCCTGAACAGGAATACGGGTTTAAAAGTTTATGGAAACCTAGTTGTTGCAAATCAAGTAATATTAAATTTCAATAACTTTTCGATGCTTAAAATATTTGAAGGAGGAACTTTAACAGCAGAAACAGGTTCAAGTATCTTGTTTAATGATAAATCGCTTTTAGATAATCAGGGAACATTCATTTTAAATCCAAACTCAAATTTAACATTTAATGACAATTCTGAATTTAACTCGTCGGGTAAATTTAAAGTGTTGGCAGGTTGCAATATAGTTGATAATAGTTCTGAACAAATTACAATAACTGGTGGATGGATAGTAGATGGGACTATAAACGACAATGCAAATTTTAATTTCACAATACCGTATGATCAATTAGTTTTTCTTAATGGTGATACACTTAGATTAAATTACTGCACATTTAATACTGGTAACTTAATTATCACAACTTTTACCGAGAATACAAAATTGTTATTAATTGAAAATTCTGCGTTTAGTAATGCACCCAATCCAATTTAAATTGGTAATTACCAATTGGTAAGTAATCTAAATGCCAAATTAAATAATGTTCAAATTGAAAATTTTATTGGTACAGGGATCAATGCAGTAGGTCTAAATATTTTAGAGGTCAATAATTGTCAATTCACTTCCTCTAATCTTAATGGTATTGGAATAAATTTAAGATATAATAATAATTCATTGGTTAAAAATTCAAACTTTGCAACTCCTTATGGCATCGTTTTAGGTGGACTAGTAGATGAAAATATTCAGACATTAAATTCTGAGAACATCACAATTAATAATTGTATTTTTAATCTTAGTCCACTAATAGAATGGTTAAATTCAGCTGCTATTTCTTTATACAATAATGATAGCAGAATAGTAAGTATGTCAGTCGAATCTTGCAGTATTTCAGGATTTAGTACTGGTATAGGTCTTCTTAACCTTCATAGTTTAGAGCCGTATATCAGAAATAATGTAATTACAAATTTTAAATCATTTGGCATTTCAGCTACTGTTGGAAATATTATAAGGATATTAGATAATAATATCAGTTCTTCTACTACTATTTCATCTGATGCTAAAACCGGTATTTTCATTTCGGATATTTCCAATCCTATTTTGTTCAGAAACACACTTCAGTTAACCGGCTTGAATGAAATTGAAGGTGCAGGTATCGGACTTTTCTCTTCAAATGGTGAAATAAGAGCTAACACAATTTCTGGTTTCAAAAACGGAATTGAACTTGGTAGTGCTTCTCCTAACATCGGTTCAAATACAATTACAAATAATCAAAATTACGGTATTTATATCGGTCCGGATTCCTATCCCAATCTTTCAACAACTTTTATGAGTGAAGACAAGTATCCGCTAACCGGATATAATACTATCAAAGAAAACGGATTGTGCAGCCCTTACCCAGGTTACAGCGAAATTTATTTAAGCAGTTCTTACTTACAATTAAAAGGCGGCTGTAACATTATAGCTGATGACAGGTATGATCCTTCATTGCAATGTAACAATAATTATTTAATAGATGGTGATCACGTAGCAGAAACTATTGATGCAAGAGAAAATTATTGGGGTGAAACTAATCATCACAATCCCGAAGGAAGATTTGGTCAGGATATATCTGTTAATTACGAGGGTTATCTTCTAAGTCCTTGTCTTTATTCAAGAGGCTCAAACCTTTTGCTGTTTACAACTCCAATGGGTGAAGTGTTTGATACTGTTTATTCAGATGCCGTTACTCCAACAGGATTAACAGAGATTGAAACTAAATATTCAGAAGCGAATGAATTTTATTATACAAATCAATTCACGCAAGCAAAACAAAAATTCTTAGAAATTATTCAACTCTATGGCAACAACAGATTAAGTCTGCAGGCGTATACAAGGTTGTTAGAGATTGCCGGTTTAGAGGATTATTCACCAGAACAATTTCTGCAATTAAAAGATTATTATTTTCAGAAAGCTAATGCCCAATCAGATAGTTTAATTACAAGTTCTTTAACTCATTTAAGTAATTTGTGTCTCGTATCGGCAAAGGAATACATCTCTGCAATAAATAACTTTGAAGAAATTGTACAGCAAAACCCAAATACAGATCTTGCTTTCTACAGGCAAATAGATGCTCTAACAACTTCATCACTATTAACTTCGGATAGCACACTCGGCAAAATGGTTCCTGCTAAATACAAAATTGAAGATATATCCGGTTACACAAATATGCTTGGTAATTTATTAAGAACCAGGGGCAAAGGAGGATTGGGTTTGGGAGAAGAAGTAGTTCCCACAACTTATTGTTTATATCAAAACTACCCCAACCCTTTTAACCCGATAACAACAATCAAATTTGATTTGCCAAAAGATGGATTGATTACACTTGAGATTTATGATATTCTCGGAAGAAGGATTACTACACTTGTAAACGAACCAAGAACTGCCGGAAGTTATGAACAAGTTTTTGATGCTTCGTCACTTGCCAGTGGTGTATATGTGTATAAAATACAATCAGGTGATTATGTAAACTCAAAGAAGATGATTCTTTTGAAATAAAATGATATTTTGATTTTTACCCCAACTGTCTTAAACCAGTTGGGGTTTTTTGTTTTGATCAACATTTAGAATAATTTTCCATCAAAATTTGAGCAAAGTATGAAAGACAAAACTTCAATCCTTTTCTATGTGCTTGGTGCATTCTTTATTGCTAATGCTTTATTAGCTGAGTTTATAGGTGTAAAGATATTTTCTCTTGAATCTACTTTTGGACTTGAACCACTAAATCTAACAATTCTTGGGATTGAAAATCTTTCTTTCAATCTAACTGCAGGCGTTGTTCTCTGGCCTGTTGTTTTTATAATGACTGACATCATCAATGAGTACTTTGGTAGAAAAGGTGTGCGGTTTATGTCATTCACCGTAGCATTTCTTATCACTTATGCATTTTTAATGGTTTACTTTTCAATGGGTTTAACTCCCGCAGAATTTTGGATTGAAAGAACTACATCGGCTGGAACTGTAAATATGGATTTAGCTTTTAATATAATATTTGGGCAGGGGCTGTGGATTATAGTTGGTTCACTCACTGCGTTTTTAGTAGGGCAGTTGGTGGATGTAACAGTTTTTCACTACTTTAAATCTTTTACCGGTTCATCCAAAATCTGGTTAAGAGCAACAGGTTCAACTTTAGTTTCACAATTGGTTGATAGCTTTGTTGTATTGTTCATCGCATTTTATATTGGTGCTGGATGGGATTTGAAACTTGTACTTGTAATTGGGTTAGTAAACTACATTTATAAATTTTTAGTAGCTGTCTTAATTACACCGCTTCTATATATACTTCACTCTGTAATTGATAAATATCTTGGTAAGGAACTTTCAGAAAAACTACAAAATGAAGCTATGACGAAATAAGTATTTTTCTAAATTCAAGTAAAAAATTGTGTAGCACAATAATCAAATTTTCCCTAATTTTGGCGTAACAAATATTAGTATACTAATTCTTACTAAATTATTTAACTGTTGTTACTGCTAATTAGATGAACATCTTGATTTACCACGATTCGTATGCTGAAAAAAAGACGATGAAGACCGATTTTTTCCCATCCCAACTATATTTGAAATCAAAAATCCAAAATGCGCAAAAACTTTCTAATCTATCTTTTAAAATAATAAACCTATTTTTCAAAAATTATCTTTCCTTAATTTAAAGGAGTATTAAATGAAACTAACAAAAGAAGAATCTTTACAATATCACAGTAGTGAACGTAGAGGAAAAATCGAAGTCGTAGCTACAAAACCTTGTCTTACAGCTAGAGATCTTTCGATGGCTTACACCCCTGGAGTTGCAGAACCTTGCAGAGAAATCCACAAAGATGTTGAAAATGTTTACAAATACACAGCTAAAGGAAATCTCGTTGCAGTGCTTTCAAACGGTACAGCAGTTTTGGGATTAGGGGATATCGGACCAGAGGCTGGCAAACCCGTGATGGAAGGAAAAGGAGTTCTGTTTAAAAGATTTGCGGACATAGATGTTTTTGATATCGAAGTTAATTCACACGATCCAAAAGAAATTATTAGACTTACACAAATGTTAGAGCCAACTTTTGGTGGAATTAATCTTGAAGATATAAAAGCTCCTGAATGTTTTGAGATAGAAGAAAAATTAAAAGAAACGATGAACATTCCAGTCTTTCATGATGATCAGCATGGAACAGCAATTATTTCTTGCGCTGCTTTAATTAATGCTGTTGAAGTTGCTGGAAAAAAATTAGATAAAATTAGAATCATTGTAAATGGTGCTGGTGCTTCAGCAATTTCTTGCTGCAAACATTACGTTCGTGCTGGAGTTAAAAAAGAAAACATTTATATGTTTGATTCCAAAGGCTGTATTACAACGGATAGAAAAGATTTAAATAAATACAAAGATGGATTTGCACAAGCAAAAGGTTTTCCATCACTTGAAGCTGCATTTAAAGATGCTGATGTTTTTATCGGACTTTCTATTGGTAACGTTGTAAATAAAGAGTGGGTAAAAGCAATGGCTCCAAACCCAATTATCTTTGCAATGGCAAATCCTGATCCGGAAATTATGTATGATGATGCAGTTTCTGTGAGAAAGGATTTAATTATGGCTACTGGTAGAAGTGATTATCCAAACCAGGTTAATAACGTTTTAGGATTTCCATTTATTTTCCGTGGTGCTTTAGATGTTAGAGCAACACAAATAAATGATGAAATGAAAATGGCTGCTACTTTAGCTCTTGCAAGATTGGCAAAAGAAAAAGTACCTGAAATGGTTTTACAAGCTTACGGTGGTGAAGAGTTTACATTCGGTAAGGAATACATAATCCCAAAACCATTTGATCCAAGAGTTCTTTGGTATGTTGCTCCTGCTGTAGCAAAAGCTGCAATTGAAACTGGTGTAGCTAAAATTAAAGAAATGGATTGGGTTGCTTATGAAGAACAATTGAAAGAAAGATTAGGTCTTTCAAAAGAAATTGTTAGAGTAATGATTCATAAAGCACAGAAACGACCAAAGAAAGTTGTTTATCCAGAAGGTGAAGAAGAAAATATTATTCGTGCTGCACATACTGTTTACAATGATGGAATTGCAAATCCAATTCTCTTAGGCAATGAAAAAATTATTAAAAAAGAAATTGAACGAATTGGTTATGATGAAAAAGAATTTCAAATAATCGATCCCGAAAATTGTGATAAATGCGATGCATACGCCGAAGCATTTTTTAAGAAAAGACAAAGAAGAGGCGCAACGCTTTGGGATGCAAAAAATCTGATACGCAAACCAAATTATTATGGTTCTATGATGGTTGAAGTTGGTGATGCTGATGCATTGATAAGCGGATATACAACCAGTTATCCTAATACAATTAAACCTGCGTTACAATGTATTGGTGTAAAACAGGGCTTTAAAATTGTATCTGGTATGTATATAGTCATAGCAAAAAAAGAGACTTACTTTTTTGCTGATTGTACTGTAAACATTAACCCAAATGCTGAACAGTTGGCTGAAATAGCAATCACGGCTGCAAGTGTAGTTAAAGCTTTTGATGTTGTTCCAAAAATTGCAATGTTATCATTTAGTAATTTTGGCAGCGCTGCATATCCTGAATCGTTAAAAGTTAAAGAAGCAGTAAAGATTGTAAAATCAAAAATGCCAGACCTTATTATTGATGGTGAGATGCAGGCTGATACAGCAGTTGTTCCAGAAATTCTTGAAAAAACTTTTCCGTTTACATCCATAAAAGGCGGAGCAAATGTTCTTGTATTTCCAGATCTTGGTTCTGCTAATATTGCTTACAAACTAATGGCAAGAATCGGGCAAGCAACTGTAATTGGACCAATATTAATGGGAATGAACAAACCAGTTCACGTTTTACAGCGCGGCGCAACTGTGGATGATATTTACAATATGACGGCAATTGCTGTTGTTGAGGCAAATACTAATAAATAACTTTACGCTAAATGATTATCATAATAAATTTGCATTAATAATTATCATAGTCATACTTCGACTTCGCTCAGTATGACTATCTGAATTCAGAACATATTAGAAGTCACTCTGAGCGAAGTCGAAGAGTGAATATAGTGAGTTACCTTATGTAAAAAATAACTGCGTAAGGTATGTAAATAAGTAACTCACGTTACCTAGAGTCATTGAACAAATATTGAAATCGTAGAGCAGACTTAAGTCTGCTTTACGGATTTAGAGTAAAAATTAGTTTTGTGCGTATCGTGAGTAAGTAAATTAAATGATAAGGTTAATAGATAGATGTACAAAATTGTAGTTGCAGAGTTTTTAGCCGAAAATATAAAACGCTTTATTATCGAAGCTCCTAAAATTGCTGCAAAGCGAAAAGCTGGTCAGTTTGTAATTATAAGATTGAAAGATGGTGGAGAAAGAATTCCACTTACAATTGCAGATTCTGAAACTGCTAGTGGAACAATTACAATTATAGTACAGGGAATCGGAAAAACAACTAAAGAATTGAATTCACTAAATGCCGGTGATTCAATTATGGATGTTGTTGGCCCGCTTGGTAAACCATCTCACATAGAAAATTTTGGAACAGCAGTAAGTATAGGCGGCGGAGTTGGAACTGCGATTGCTTATCCTACTGCTGTTGCATTAAAGCAAGCTGGTAATCATACAATATCAATTATCGGTGGAAGAACTAAAGATTTAGTGATTCTGGAAAATGAACTTAAACAAGTTTGTGATGAAGTTTATCCAACAACTGATGATGGAAGTTATGGTTTTCATGGTTTTGTTACTCAAAAGTTAAAAGAGTTGATTGATATAGGAACTAAAATTGATTTTGTTCTTGCAATTGGTCCAATCCCAATGATGAAGGCTGTAGCAGAAACAACAAGACCTTATGGAATTAAAACAGTTGTAAGTTTAAATCCTGTTATGGTAGATGGAACAGGAATGTGCGGCGGTTGCCGAGCTACTGTAGATAACAAAACAGTTTTTGTTTGTGTTGATGGTCCCGAGTTTGATGCTCACTTAGTTGATTTTGCAACTCTTGAAAGAAGAAATCGAACTTATAAAGAGCATGAAAAAGAATCATTGCACGATTATATGTGCCACGTCGATAAAGCCTTTGAAGATAATTTAGTTATCAGTAATTAATTACCATTTATGTTAAGCTCTACCAGATTTTTATTTTCATAAAAGATGGGAATAAAAATCTTATCAGAAAACATTTATACATATTTTAATCGGAGAACTCTAAATGCCTGAGATCAGTAAAAAAGATAGAATGAAAATACCAAGACAACCGATGCCTGAACAGGATGGTGATATCCGTAGTACAAATTTTAAGGAAGTTAATCTAGGTTTTACTGAAGAGCTTGCCAAGATGGAAGCTTTGAGGTGTCTTCAATGTCCTAAACCGGTTTGTATAGCTGGTTGCCCCGTTGAAGTAAAGATAAAAGATTTTATTAGTCTTGTTGCAGAAGGAGATTTTCTTGGTGCAGCTGCTAAAATTAAGGAAGATAATATGCTGCCAGCAATATGCGGCAGAGTTTGTCCACAAGAAGAACAATGCGAAGCTAAATGTGTTGTTGGTTTAAAGGGTGACTCAGTTGCTATTGGAAGATTAGAAAGATTTGTCGCAGATTATGAACGCGATCATGTTGGATTAAGAAATCCTGAAATAAAACCTAAGACAGGAAAGAGAGTTGCAATCATTGGCAGCGGTCCGGCGGGATTAAGCTGTGCAGGTGACTTAATTCAAATGGGGCACGATGTAACTGTTTTTGAAGCTCTGCATGAACTTGGTGGAGTTTTAATTTACGGAATCCCTGAATTCCGTTTACCCAAAGAAATTGTTAAAGCTGAGATTGATTCGCTTAAAAGTCTCGGTGTGGTATTTCAAACAAATGCTGTTATTGGATTTACCGACACAATTGATGAATTAATGCAAAACGGGTACGATGCTGTTTTCATTGCTGTTGGTGCTGGATTACCGTACTTCTTAAATATTGATGGTGAAAATCTTAATGGTGTTTACTCGTCAAACGAATTTTTGACAAGAGTAAATTTGATGAAAGCTTATAAGTTTCCGGATTATGATACTCCGGTTTTTAATGTTAAGGATAAAACTGTTGCCGTTTTTGGCGGAGGTAATACTGCTATGGATGCTGTACGTACTTCCAAAAGACTTGGAGCAAAAAATGCTTACATAATTTATAGAAGATCTGAAGTTGAACTTCCTGCACGTAAAGAAGAAATCCATCATGCTAAGCAAGAAGGAATTGAATTTCTGCTTTTAGCGAATCCAAATAAATTCATCGGAGATAAAGATGGCTGGCTTACTGGAGTTGAATTGATAAAAATGGAACTTGGTGAACCTGATGCATCAGGGAGAAGAAAGCCCGTTCCAATTAAAGATTCTAATTATATTCTTGATATTGATATGGCAGTAATTGCAATTGGCAATGGCTCAAATCCAATTATACAGCAAACCACACCTGAGTTGCAATTTAATAAATGGGGTAATATTCTTGTAAATCAAGAAACCATGGCAACATCTAAAAAAGGTGTATTTGCTGGTGGTGATATTGTTACAGGCGGTGCTACAGTAATTCTTGCAATGGGTGCTGGAAGACAAGCCGCAAAAGCTATTAATGAATATTTACCACAAAATTAAAATTTACGATTTGTAGACTCATTTAATTTTTTTAGGATATTCATAAAATAAAAATTTACATTTTTCATTTGTAAAATTTTTCCATTCACCATCAAAAGAAAATCCAATCATACCGGAAGTTGGAACATTTTCAATCCTATAATCACTTAATTTATTTGCGAGATTAGTTATTCCAGGATTATGAGCGACTAACAATACATTATTACTATTTTCATCTATCATTTTAATTGTGTTAAGTATTGTAAGATTTGATGCCAAATATAAATTTGGTTCATAGATTATTTCTGGTTCATAACTCAATATTGCCGCAAATATCTTAGATGTTTCTGTTGTTCTTTTTGAAGAACTGGAAATAATTTTATCAATAAAAATATTTTTAGATAAGAGAATTTTAGCGATCAGGGGAGCAGTTTGTTTTCCACGATTATTTAATGGTCTATCAAAATCGCCTAATCTTAAGTCTTTCCAACTTGATTTAGCATGTCTTAAAAGAATCAGATTTTTCATATTATTTTTCTACTCACAACTGTGATAATTGTCACCAACCACTTTCGATTAATAGTATAATTTAACTCGCCCTAAAATAAATACAAAAATACAAAAAGATTTAAAATTAAATCAGAATATTAAATAGACTCATAATATTTAGATGCCAGATAGAGAAATTTTATTAAATATAGAAAGCTATGTAAAAGAGCTTTTCAGAACTAAGTTAAATTCTGAAGTTCTTTATCATAACATCAGACACACAGTAGAAGTTGTGGAAGCTTCTAATGAAATTGGATTAGCTGAAAATATTACTGCATCTGATCTTGAAATACTTTTAATTGCAAGTTGGTTTCATGATACAGGACATTTACATTGCTGTGCCGGACATGAAGCCCAAAGTACTGAGTATGCGAAAAATTATTTAAAGAGCATTTCTTATCCTTTAAATAAAATTGAAGTAATTGTTGAATGTATAAGTGCAACTAAAATTCCTCAACAACCCAATAATAAACTACAGGAAATTATTTGCGATGCTGATCTTCATCATCTTGGTGAAAAAGATATTAAAGAACGAGGAGATTTGTTGAGACAGGAATTTGAATTACGTGGGATAAAAAAAATATCAGATATTGAATGGTTGAGTATTTCTATTGAATTTTTTAATAATCATCATTTCTTTACTGATTATGCGAAGAAACATTTTGGTATTCAAAAAGAAATTAACCTGGACAGAATGAAGAAAAAATTAGAAGAGTTGATTAAAAACCGAGATTCAAATAATTAAAATTATTTTTCTATGAAAAATATTGGCGCAATTTAAAAATAAAAAGTCAGTCTTCGACAAGCTCAGACTGACCGTCAGAGACAATTAATTATTCCTTAGTAAAACTAAAGATAAAGATATCCTTAATAAAACTACTCAATAATAATTTTAGAATTTTCAAGAAGGACTGAGTAAAAATAGCCTGCCCCAAAATCTTTATCTGAAATAACTTTACCTTCTGCGATAATAGTTTTACCAACTTCAGGTACAGTTTCAGAGGTGACTAATAGATCATGTGTGCCATCTTTTCCAGTACCATCCTGAATGTGAATCCAATTTGTGCCCATAATATCTTTATTAACTTTTACTACAACACCTTTAACTTTAACAACCTTATTAATGATAGAAGACTTCTTACTATAGATTTGTTCAACTGAGTATCCATCTTTCAATGGTTCAACTTTTATAGATACATCTTTACCAGTACTTATATTTGCGTGTGGTGAAGCAACGTCTTTTCCGCTTTTACCTTTACCAGCATCATCAACAAACAAAATGGATTCAAATGTTCTATCCAGTGTTTCACTTTTGAAATTTTTCATTTCCATAAATTTAGAGAAGGAAATTTTCTCCCCAGGTTTTACATCCATCCTGGGCACAGCAATCCAAAATAAATTTCCATTTTCATTAACTTTCAAATAGGTATAATTACTTGCATCTAATTTTTCTTCTACCGTCACATCACGAAATTGTTGAGAGATGTTACCACCCTGATTCATAACCTGATTTTTATCTTCTGGTGGCTCTTTCTCCCCACAAGCTATCATAAGAGCAAGAGTTGGAATTAATAGAAAACTAAGAGTTCTGTTACGCATTCTTTCACCTTATTTTTTGTAAAAATTTTTATAAAGATAGCAAAGTAATATTAACATTACAGTATATTTTTTTCTCGCTAATATTTTTAATAAATCCCCATTTATCATTCGAGGTCACTGTTTCAGACCTAAAAAGGATGCAATTCTCAATGATTATTTTGCCATAACATTCCATTTCTACAAAATTCCGAGCAATGCGTAAATGGTTATTATGATTTAAAATTTAGATTGGATATTGTGTTCTCGTTCGCTAATTTTTACAACAAATTTAGCAGAGATTAGTGAATAACAAAGTTTTTAACATATTAATATTAGTTATATTTTTTTTTCTAAATGCCTATCCGCAACCAACCTGGGAAAAAATAAAAACTCCAACAGATTTTAATCTGCTCAAAGTCTTTTATTTAGATTCACTGCATTGCTGGGTGGCAGGGGATAGCGGTGTGATTATGTTCTCAAGCGATCAGGGTGATAGTTGGCAAATGCAAAACTCCGGTGTTTCAAACTTTATTTCTGATATTTTCTTTCTTAATGATACCCTTGGATGGGCAGTAACTTTTGAGATTGAAGGTAGCGGTTCTGATATAAGAAGTAAAATATTAAAAACTTTTGATGGTGGTCAAAACTGGGAGGTAAGAAATTACAGGCATCTTAATATTATTCTTACTACTATTTTTTTCCAGGATTCCGCTAAGGGCTGGATCGGATGTAAACCAAGTGGAATTTCTTTTACCGAAGATGGCGGAAATAATTGGTATGAAGGTACGATAGATACAGGTGGATTTTCGCATTTCCCAATTGAACAAATCAGATTTTCTACGCCACAGTTTGGATTCGCCGTCGGCGGGCACGTTGATGCTGTAGGAGTAGTTTGGAGTTCCTCTGATAGTGGAAAAGTATGGACCCCGCATGGTATTGGCCCCGATCTTTTCTTAGATTTTATTTTTTTAGATTCTACAAGCATCATTTCGTTAACTGCAGAACTTGAAGGATATTATCCTACTGCACTTTTAAAGTTTAATTTATTGGATAATAGCTGGAATTATATTGATACTCCGGAGTACGTTTATGTTACCGGGTTGAGTTTAAGAACATCCACGGAGATCTGGGGTGCAGTCGGGCGTAATTCCCCAAGTTTTATAGTCAGTAAAAATTCTGGTTCATCCTGGCAACTTATAGATACACCAGATAGCACAATATCAATTGATGTAAGTTTTGCTGATTCATTACATGGTATGGCAGTTTGTGATAGTGGATATATTTTAAAGTATATTCCAGAAAAACCTGTTAGTGTAGAAAGTATTGATTCACAGATTCCAACAAATTTCGTTCTTGAACAGAATTATCCTAACCCGTTTAATCCAAGCACTAAAATCAGTTGGCAGACTCCAGCAAGTGGTTGGCACACATTAATAGTCTATGATGTTCTTGGAAATGAAATTGCTACTTTGGTTGATGAATATAAACCAGCAGGGAATTATGAAGTTGAGTTTAACACAGTACAGGAATCCATTCCTGCGATTGCAAGCGGAATTTATTTTTACCAACTTAAAACCGGTGATAAGTTTGAAACAAAAAAAATGGTTTTACTCAGGTAAAATCATTTTAGCAGCATCATTGGTTTTGTTTGCGTGATTCCATCTGCAGATAAAGAATAAAAATACACCCCGCTGGATAAATTGTATTTTGCTGCTTCAAAACTTATTTTGTGATTACCTGATTCTTTATACTCATTAAGAAGAGTTACAACTTCCTTTCCGGTAGCATCAAAAATCCTTAAAGATACATTTGAACCAATTGGCAAAGTAAATTCTATTATTGTATTAGGATTAAAAGGATTCGGGTAGTTTTGTTTTAATTCAAATTCTATTGGAATTGAAAAAATATTTTCATCTTCTACTCCAACAGATAATATTTCAATCGGCACACTCCAAATCTGATAAGTTCCGGTTGAATTATCCATCCAGACTGGAAAGAGTTTATTTCCGACAGAAGTTATATCAATATTATCTCCCATATAACCTTGTCCTAATCCGCCAATGGCTGTAGGTCTAAAATTGTGATCACTAATTTCGTATTCAATAAAACTGTTTCCGCCATCAGTCGATCTTGCTAAAAATACTCCAGATGAATCATTTGTTGTATTTCTATCATCATAAAAAATAATATTTACACCACCATTAACATCAACGGCTATTCCTGTGAAGAATTGAGTCTTACCATTATTTATAGCATCCTGATTAACTCTAATTCCAGTTGACCAGCTCTGTCCGCCATCAGTAGATTTTCTTAGAATTATATCCGGATCACTGCCTGCTGGCAGAAGATTCTTTTGTGCAGTTACGATATAAATATTTCCTCGTGTTGCAGTGTTAGATAAATCAACAGCCATTCTTGGTAATCCGTTAACCCTAATGCTTTGTTTCGTTGGAAGTATTCCCACGATTCCATTCATAGGAAAAGCATTTTCTATAACATTCCAATTTCCGCCACCATTGGTTGATGATGCAAATCCAACTTG
>Ga0105105_10000365_pt1 | contig 20691 bp, 12 predicted proteins | sample PPLLaktember2015_4_FD_79108 | JGI IMG/M metagenome (GOLD analysis project Ga0105105, IMG submission 79108) | Freshwater sediment microbial communities from Prairie Pothole Lake near Jamestown, North Dakota, USA - PPLs Lake P8 Core (1) Depth... | ecosystem: Environmental > Aquatic > Freshwater >...
AAAATCTTCAAAGTCAAGGCTGAATTCGATCATATTATGAATCTGGACAGGGATTCCATCCGGCAGTATGCCTCGTATATCCGGAAAATTGTCGATGACGATAATCTGCCGCACTTTGAGGCGTCGGCCATAGAGCAGGTAATTGCCTACGGCAGTCGCCTGGCGGGGCGGAAAGACCAGGTAACGACCCAGTTCACCAATATCGCCGATATTATCCGCGAATCCGGGGCGGTTGCCCTGGAAAGGCGGAAAATGATGGTGGAGGCGGAAGATGTCAAGGAAGCCATACAGCGTCGAATCGAACGATTCAATTTGATGGAAACCAAGGTTCAGGAATTATTCGAAAAAAATGTCATATTGGTGGATACTACCGGCAAGAAAGTGGGACAGATTAACGGTCTGGCCGTTTACGGCGACGGCGAGTACAGTTTCGGGCGACCCAGTCGTATCACGGTTCGGACCTCGGTGGGCCGGGCCGGAATTGTCAATATCGAACGGGAAGCTGATTTATCCGGCCCGATTCATAACAAAGGGGTACAGATTTTAACGGGATTTTTGCGGGGCAAATTCGCGCAACAAAAACCGATTGTCATGTCGGCCTCAATATGTTTCGAGCAGTCTTATTCCGGGGTTGACGGCGATTCGGCGTCGTCCACCGAAATCTACGCCCTTCTTTCATCGCTGTCGGGGGTTCCCATCGACCAGGGAATTGCGGTGACCGGGTCGGTTAACCAGTATGGGGAAATTCAGCCTATCGGCGGCGTCAATGAGAAGATTGAGGGTTTTTTCGACGTGTGCAAAAGTCGCAAATTAACGGGGCGCCAGGGTGTAATTGTACCTGTCCAGAATGTTTCTGATTTGCATCCCAGGGAAGAGGTTATCGAAGCCGTGGCGAAGGGGAAATTTCATATTTTCCCGGTGGCGACGATCGAGGAAGGATTGGAAATATTAACCGGCAAGCCGGCCGGAAAGGATATCAAGGGCGGCTTCACCAGGGGATCGATATACGATCTGGTGGATAAGGCGCTGGATAATTTATCCCGGCAGTTTAAGGTCTCGGCCGAGGCGGAAGAGGAAAAAGGGAATAATAAGGGTAAAGGGAAGAAGTTAAAGGGGAAGTGACGGGAGAAGACCTGCTCGTTCAGGGCGGCAGGGTCGGCGCGGTCCGGCCCGGCCCTTTCGTTTTTGGGGCGACTTTCGTTCGCGTTCGACTTCCAGGCCGTTAACTGCAGGCAAAATTAGATTCACGGGTAATGGGCAACGAATTACATTTTCAAGGGAGGCGGAATGGGAAAAACATTAAGTTCAACTATCATAATGTTAATGGCGATAATGTCTTTATCGCAGTGGTCGCACGCATTTGAGGCGCCGTCCCGCCCAGTCACATTCAAGCCGCAGTTAATTCTTCTTTTCCCCGATGATTTAATGGTAAACCAAAATAATACAAGTTATCTGGGCAAGGAAATGGGACCGGGATTCGGTCTGAAAATTCGCACCCGCCTGGCCGGCCCGATAGGGTACACCATAAATGCCGCGATAGCCGATGTCCAAACCGATGATACCACTATGGGCTCGGCGGTGATGTTTACGGCCGGATTAAGTTATACTAAAAACCTCGATTTCGGGAGTGTCACTTTGGAATTGGGGTACGGAGTATTATCCGTGGCCGAAATATCCAATACGCTTTTCTGGCCTTCCATCGAGTTTTCGCATTTTATATCCGACCGAGCGACCCTTTCGGTGGAAGTGGCCATGCCGGTGGTCAATGACTGGTTTTATGGATTCGGCGTTAAGGAGAAATTTCGCTCGGTTGTGGTCGGGCTGGGGAGTTCGATTTGTTTTTGATTATGGGGAAGCATTGGGCGCGAGAGCATTAATTACCTCTCTCGATAAGAGACGGCAGGATTTAAATGTCAGATGCGGGCAGACAAGCGGTTTTCAATTTAAAACTTTTGGAGAAGTTGTCGGTCAATGACCTGGTCGAAACCTGGATGGCCGAGGAAGAAAAGACCGGGCTAAAATATTGCCTGAAAATGACGGACTCGGAAAATACCGACCGGGTCGACGACCGTCTGGCGTATCTTGAAAAATCGTACAGTCTTCAATCCTCGATTTGGGATCGCCGCTTTGTCACGGCCATCCATAGACGTCGCCACAAGGGCCGGCCCGTATTTATTTATCCGTACCGGGACCCGCGTTTCTGGAAGAAACTGACCGATGAAATTTTCTGGAGATATTATCCTCAATCCCTGATATGGATTTGTTCGATACTGGACCTGCTTCACACCAAGAACCTGGTGCACGGCGACGTTAAATTCGAAAATTTCCTCTGCCTGGAAGATTCCGGGGAAGTTACTCTGGTTTTAACCGATTTTGATTTTCTCTGCCAGGACGGAGATAAACCACGGGCGAAAATTTTCGGGACGCCGGAATTTATCGCTCCGGAAATCATGGCCAATCACGAAGTGGTCATCCAATCGGATAATTATTCGCTGGGTCAGGCCTTAAGAAGGGCTCTGGAACAACGCGAAAATCCCGGATTATCTCAAGCGGGTGAAACCGGATCGGGGGCCATCGGCGGAATTATCGACAGCCTGCTGACGCCGGACACTTTCAACCGCCCTTCATTTCTGGGACGGAGCTTACTGGAGGCAGGCATACTGACGGCGGAGGCCTTCAATGCTTATTTGCGGGTTTTGCTCGAGAGACAATTAAAAGCCGGATACAGGGAACATAAGGACAAGTTTCGAAAAGGGGAAATAGATATCTATACGCTGCTTCGACACCGGAATCAGATTTGCGGTGTGCCCGGGGAACTTTTCCGGGACTTGTCGGGGCTGCGGCCGCTGCAATTGTATCATGCCGTGTTTGCGCTTTTGAGGGAGGCCTCGGTCGACAGGATCGGGGAATTCTGGCATTTATCCCCCGGGGTCGATTATCTGAATTATATTTACGGGAAATTCGACCTCCTGGCCGATTATGAACTCCCGGAGATCAAGGCTTCGGATGATGAGGAATATACTCAATATCTTGATAATATCGCCAGAAAGGCGGTTCTGTCAGGGGAGGCCCTGAAGGCTTTTGTCAGGCTTTATGATGATTATTCATCTTTTAAAGACCGGCAGGAGTCGTTCGATGCCGATCGTGTCGGACGGATTTTGCTATTTGCCGCGTTATCGGAAAAGGTCGGATATCCGTCGTACGCTTTCGAGATCTACGACAGTCTTTCAAAAATGGATATGCCGCTTAATCTGAAGCGACAGATTAAATACAAATATGTATTTCGGTGCATTCACCGCAATGATAACGAGCGTGCGGAGAAGTTGATTGCGGAGGAATTGGACCGGGGGATAACCGATGATATCGGCCGCGAGTACTTAAGACTCCAGGCCTGGCTATATCGGGCCAGGGGAGAGTTCGGCAAATCTCAAGAAATTCTGGAAGGCCTTCTGGCCTTTTTTACGGCGGCAAAAAAACCTCTTAAAATGGTTCGCATATCGCATGATCTGGCGATGCTACACAAGGGCCGTGGCGAAATGAAGTCGGCCGTAACCCTGTTAAGGCGGGGAATGAAAATTATGGCCGCGACCGGGGAATACGAAGGGTTCATAAATTTGTCCGCTAGTCTGTGTTCCACTTATACCGATATCAGCGAGTACAATAAATGCCTTAAAAATGTCGCCAGGACATTGGACAGATCCCGCTCCGGCGGCCCGGCCGTCAATCTCCCCGCAATTTATTTATTCGGTATGCTGGCTCTTATACGAACGGGAGCGCATGACAAGGCGGCTGCATATTTTCAGAAATACATTGAATTGGCGCAGGGGAACAAGGCCTACTACCATAACTACTATTTATACCGGGGATCCCTGCTACTGTGGCGGGGAAACCTTCGCGAGGCAGAAAGAAACTTAAGATTGTCGGAGACCATCCTGGGTCGCAGCGATTATTCCCGGGAGAGCGCCAAATTGCACCACATGCTGTCCCTGCTGTATTATTTCACGGGCAATAAAGAGAAATTCGATAAATCCCTCGAACGGGCCGTCGCCTGTTATGCTCGACAAAAAGACGAACAATGTCTGATGGAATTGGAGTTACTTCGGCATATTCAATACCCCGAGGGAGTGAAATATGGAAAAGAATTCTGGAATGATCTGGCAAGAACAATTGAGGTAAGAGGAACTTACATCAGCAGCATGGCTCTCCTCATGGCGCTCCTAAACGGCGAAAATAGCAGCCCTCGCTTCCCCAATCAGGTCGAATGGCTGCTTAACAGGATTTCAAAGCAGCCCAACATTCGGCTATTCGCCGCAGTGAGTTGTCTGGTGCAGAAGGAAAAAGGACATTTTGTTCCCCGGCCCCTGGATGTCAATGTTCTTAAAAAGGCATTTCAGACTCTTGAAAGTGCCGGATTGCGATATTTTGCCGCCGAAGTCTGCGCCAGGATCGGCGAAATTTATGAGAAATCAGGAAGCGATAAATTGGCGTCCAGGTATTATCGTTATGCTCAAGACATGAATGCCGCCATCGGCAATGAAATAAAAAATAATGCCCTATCGGAAAGAATTTCCCGTCTTTCTTCGCCGAGCCGGGATGAAGGCGGTCTGGCGGAGACATTTTTGCGCATTTCGGAGATCATTTCCAATATCGATGAATACGAGGACGCGGTCAGATATATGGTCAAGTTTGCGGTTGATGAAACCGGGGCGGAACGAGGTGTCCTGCTTCTCCGAAAACGTGACAATCCGGGCGATTTTATCACGGAAGCGGCTTATAACTGTGACAACGAGAGCTTGGAAGATATCGTACAGATCAGTCATAATGTACCGCGTCAGGCTGTCGATGAGGGGGTTCCCTATATTATTGACGACGCCATAAATGACAAGCAGACTTCCGATTATAAGAGCATCATCAGGCATAATATCCGGTCGGTGATATGTATTCCCATAAAGATAAATACATTTCTTGACGCCGTTCTTTATCTGGACCATCACACCATTCCGGCCCTATTCGACAAGACCGATATCACGCTTTCGAAATCGCTGGCCAATTTCATTTCCGCCGTGATGCGGACGATGAAAAAATACCGGGCCATGCAGATTTACCAGGAACAGGTTCGTAGCGCCAATTTACTTTACGGAGGCTTTCTGACCAGGGATGTCAAAGCGATGGAAATGCTGTCGCCGATTCCCCAAATCGCCCGCTCGGATACCGATGTCCTGATACTGGGGGAAAGCGGGACAGGAAAAGAGTTAATTGCGGCCATGATTCACGACTTGAGTTCCCGGAACAAGGCCCCGTTCGTCAGGATTAACTGCGCCGCCATTGCGTCTTCGCTTTTGGAAAGCGAGTTGTTCGGGATCGATAAACATACGGCGAGCGGGGTGGAGGAGAAGCAGGGACGATTCGCCGCCGCCGATGGAGGGACGCTATTCATAGATGAAGTCGGGGACATGCCGATGGAGATGCAGGCCAAAATACTCCGGGTCATTGAATACCAGGAATATCAAAAGGTGGGCAGTTCGAAGACTTCGTATGTCGATGTTCGCTATGTATACGCCACCAACAGGGATCTTCAGGCCCTGGTAAAAGAGGGCCGTTTCAGGGAAGATTTATTTTATCGCATGGACAAAATAACCCTGAATATTCCCCCCTTGCGGGAAAGGCCGGACGACGTGGAAATGCTTATTGAACACTTTATTCGTCATTTCCAGCCCAATGAAATTGAACGCCCCATTTTCAATAAACCGATTTTGTCTTTGCTGAAGGATTACGAATGGCGGGGCAATGTCAGGCAGTTGAAAAACCTAATCGAGAGACTCTGTCTCCTTGTTCCCGGGAAGGTGATAACCAGGGGAAATCTTCCCCCGGAAATAGTCGAATATAAAGGGCCGGGTTTCAGAAAGGCGAATATCGATCGCGATTTGAAGTCGATGATTGACAGGTGCCTGAAAAAGCACGGGGGCAATCAATCATCGGCGGCCAGGGAGCTCAAAATACCCCTCTCGACTCTTCGCCGAAGAATAAAAGAATATAATCTCTAAATCCGTCAGGCGCCTTAATTCTTGCCAACTTGCCAAAGTTGCCATCTGCCTGGCTTTTCAACATATTACTTTTCAATGGTTTACGTCTGCTCTGCCACGATATTCGCAATATTGGCAAATCAAGTAACAGTTGTCGGGTCCTCGAAATACCCTAAGGCATAACGGGACATCAGGTTAGTTGTTACCACTCGGGGCATGAAATTCCGGCATTTCGCTTGATGGCCTTCACTGTAGATACCGCCGCTACACTGGAGGTCGAATGCCGAGAATTGACGTCACAGTCATCAGGAGGTTGGTCTTAGTTTTTTTGCTTAGTGTAATAGCTCTGGCCGGCCTGTCAATACCGTCCGAAACAACGGCGAATGAACTTCCCGGCCCGGATCCCCCCCAGGAAACGCTTCCGCCGCCAGGCGATACCCTATCACCAGATACGACTTTTAATTCGGGGAGTCCGCCCGGGGACAGACTGGACTCGGACATTATATCCATAATTATCGAGGCCATATTTTAAAAAACGAGGGGGGCGGGCGGGAGTAATCCCGCCCGTTAAATTAAAATATGAGTAATTTATCCAATATGTTATTGATCGTAAATTTGTTATACAACAAAAGTCGAGTGTCTTTAAAAGAACTCTGCGAAATTTTGGGCGTCTCGGAGCGATCCATATATCGCTATATCAACAAAATATCAGCCGGTGGCATTCCCGTATATTATGACAAATATCTCAACGGGTACACGGTTGCGGACAGGAAAGAACGAGCGCATCTCAAGTTTACCAATAATGACCTGATCGTTTTTCTGGTCGCCCTGAAACTCCTGGAATCGCAATTGCCGTCGGCCCTTTTGCCGTTCCTGGCAGAAATAAAGGGCCGGTTACTGGCCGCCGCGCCATTTCCCCTGGAAAAAATGCTGATGGTTGAAAGGGCCATAGGAATAGAAAATGCCCGTGAGAAAGAAATCCTGGGCGACCTTATTGATTCCCTGATACAGGCGGCGTTGATCCTGAATACCGATCTATCCGTTTACGCCGATTCCTGCGATGGCTGGAAGCAAATGATTTTCAAAAGTCCCCGGCTTGAATACAAGGATGGCTGGAAGATCGCGGCCGGGAAAGAGCCGGAAAACAGCGCCATCGAACGCGATGACATTACCTTTGTCCGGATCTTGTGAGGATCAGGCGAACCCGAAAATCACCCCTTTGGAAGGGGAAAGAGTGGTTGTTGAAATCGCCTAAAAATCGGCGCCAAGGGAGAAGTAGTATTTGGGGTGAGCCGCCACCGTTTGAAGATTGGTTCGCCAGGCCAGATCGTAACGCAGGACGAAAATCCCCAAATTGGCCCGGATCCCGAATCCGAACGAGGATTTAATATCTTCCAGGTGGCCGCCGTCGGCGGTGCTGAAACCGCGGAAGGCCTCGTCATTTTGCCAGGCCGCGCCCAGATCGTAGAAGATGGCGCCGGTAACGTACCGAATGGCCATCGGCAAGGGGAAATTTACCTTGAGGTAATCCACAAAAGGATAGCGGAATTCGAAGTTCATAAGGCCGTAGCGGGTGCCGCTCAACTCGTAATAATTAAAACCGCGCAGAGGCGTGACGACATCCGCGAAATAGAGATTTTCCTCATCATAAACGCGGGCGTCGACGACAGTCTGGCCCAGGAAATTGCTTGTTCCGCCGAGAAAATACCGTTTGGGCGAATCGCCCCAGGAGAATCCCCCGGAAAGCCGGAAGGCGGTCGAAAACAATCCCTTGATATGCCAGTATTTGCGATAGTCGAAATCGAGGGCATAATACGAGATGTTATCGGAATCGAAAAAGTCCCGGGCCAGCGACAAATCGATCCGGGAACGTCGGCCGTTAATCGGTCCGGTTATGCCCCAGAGGATATTATCCTGCACCAACCCTAGGGTGGCGACTGTCGGTTTGGTGGAGCGTTTGGGACGGGGATCATCGCTGTCATGAAAATCGCGATCGATAAAATACTGTGACGCCTCCAATTCGGCCCGGAAAAACTTGGAGAAGGGCCAGGCCAGATAGCCGACTGCACCGTACAGGCGGTCGGAAAACAGGTGATCGTAGGTGTCGATATAATAATTTTTGGTATGGAAAATGCCCACGCCCATATTGATTTTGCGGCGATTGTAAAAATAGTAGGCCTGGATATTGGATTGGTCGATGGTATTAACCAGATCGGTCAGGAGTATAATCTGGTGGTCGCCGGTATAATCGGAAAAGGCGAATATGGACTGGCCGCGTAATCCGAAAAAGGTATCGTAGGAAAATCCCCCGCTGACATAATCGGGGGTGAATTTGACGCGATAATTATAGACTTTATATTCACCGCCGGGCAGTTTTCCGGATGCGGCTACGGAATCGAACACGGCCTGTTCTTCGGGAGTGAGGGTGTTGGTGCGGGAAGAATCGGAGACATTATCAAAGAGATTCGCCAGGGCGTCTTCGCGCGTGGCATGTTCGGTTCGATCCGAGATATGAATAAATTCATCGCCCTCGATACGGGTCGTATCGGCCGTGGTTGCGGTGCTGTCGGTCTTTCCCTGGGCCAGTATCAGGGTGTCGGCCGCGGCCGAGTCAGCGGGATTTTCCGCCACCAAATCGGCGTGGGACATCCCGGCCGGGGAGACGGTGGAATCCATGGCCATGACCTTGACGGAAGCGCCGGCCGAATCAATCGGATCTTCCTCGAGAGCAACCACCTGACTGATGTCGCGATTATAATACAGGCCCTTGGCGTAATCGGTCAATTCCAGGATTCCATTATGGCCGGCCGAGGATATTTCCTTAAGTATGAAAATATCCATGGCCCCTTTATTGAAGGAAGCAAAGGCGATTTGTTTGCCGTCGGGCGACCAGGAAGGGGATTCGACGCCGGTTAATATATCGGTTATGGCAAAAGGGGTTCCGGACGCCAGTTCCATGATATATAGATTATCGATGCCATTACGGTTCGAGACGAAGCATATTCTTGCGCCGTCGGGTGAAACCACCGGTTCGCGGTTAATACCGATGCCGGCGGCCACCGGATCAATCCGGCCGGATTCGATATCGAAACTGAAGATGTTGTAATTGCCGTGGCCGGAGCGGTTGTATATCGACCACCAATTGACAGAATCGCCGGGCGCGAATTTATAATCCGGATTGTCCCGGATAAAGGCATTATCGGGGTGGGGTCTGTCCGAGGCGAAAACCAGGCGTTTGCTGTCTGGGAACCAGTGGGGATCCATATCGTCGTAGATATCTTCCATGATCGGATAAGTCGTATCCCGGGTTAAGTCATAAATGTAAAGGTCGCGATACCGCCCATCCAGGACGGACATGACGACCTTGGTGCCGTCGGGGGACCAATCGGGGGATTGGATACTGCTGAATTCGTATCGCTGGCGCTTGAAGATTTTTTTGTCGTCGATGGTCAGAAAATAGAGGGCGTCGCGTCCTTTGGATTTGGCCACGAAGGCGATACTTTTGCCATCGGGAGAAAAAGCGATCCCCGACAGGTAGGAATGGAGCGATTCGATATCTCCGGTAACGTGGCCTTTTATAAGGCGATCAATTTCGCGGCCGTCGATAGCGGAAACCAGATAAATGGCCGGATAATCGGAGCGATCGGAAAATATGGCCAGGTAATTGCCGACCGGGGCAAAAATGGGTTTCTGGTTGCGGTAACTGCCGTCTTTTTCGTGCTCGGTCAGGGCCCGGCCGATTTCGCCGGCCTCTTTGCGTTTCGAGATTTCGGGCCAGTAACGGCGTTTCATTTCTTTCTCAAAACTTTTCCAGAATTCCTCCTGTTCGATACCGACGGCGGCTTTCATGGCCTTGTTCATGGTCAGTTGAATCTTCCCGCTTTTCAGAATATCGCCCAGGCGTTCTTCGCCGTAATTATCGACGATGTAATTGACCATGGCGGTGCCCTGGTAATATTCCATGCCTCCGTAGACGAAATCGGGGGGAGCCAGGTAATTGTTGATAGTGGCGTCGCGGACGATCATATCGGTGCGATAATGCCAGGTGGCGCGGGAGCTGTATTCGGCGAAACCCTCGGCGAACCAGAGCGGCAAATCGAACAGGCGGCGCCGGGACAATAGCGATGTAAAGAGATTTCCCAGGAGCATGTCATAGGTGACCGCGTGAGTCAATTCATGGTGAAGAACATGGCGGAAGTCTTCGTAGGAACCGTTAAAAGGCACCACGATACGGTTTTTGGCCGACTCGGTGAAGCCGCCGGTGCCCTCGTCGATTATCTGGCCGATAATATTGGTCTGCTGAAATTCGTTGGGAGAATTGTAAATAAATACGGGGATGCGCTTGTGAACCCGGTAATCCAGTTGGTCGGAAACCACGGGATAGGAGGCCTCCAGGGCCTCGGCCGAGAATTTGGCGGTTTCGTAGGCCTGATCGTAGAAGTAAATATCGAAATGGCGAGACTGGATAAACTGCCATTCGAATTTCTGATATTGGACTTTATTCTTGCCGAAATATGTATTTTGTCCCGAGGCCGTAAGGGCGGTTGTCAGCAGAATGATTAAAATAGGAATAATTTTTTTCATATATCCGCGTTTTAGACAATTGAGACGGTTTATTCGTTTATTCTTTTTATATCGGCACCTAACTGCGAAAGTTTTTCTTCCATGCGATTATATCCCCGGTCGACGTGATAAACGCGGAGAATTTCACTGCTGCCTTCGGCCGCCAAACAGGCTAAAACCAGGCCGGCGCCGGCTCTTATATCCGAGGCCATCACCGAGGCTCCTTTAAGTTTTTCGACACCCCGTATCATGGCTTCATCGCCGGCGACGGTTATATCGGCCCCCAGGCGGCGCAATTCCATGGTATGGGCGAACCTATCTTCAAAAACAGTTTCTTTGATGGTACTTGTTCCCGAAGAAATAGTCGCCAGTGACATTATACAGGCTTGGAGGTCGGTGGGGAAGCCCGGGTAAGGATAGGTTATGACGCGGATGGGATTAAGCCTCTTGGGGCTTTTTAACTGGAGAGAATTTTTGCCTTCGGCTATGACGCATCCCATTTCATATAGTTTACGTGAAACCATGGTCAAATGTGCAGGAGAAATTCCTTCGACTTTGACAGAACCGCCGGTAATAGCCGCGGCGCAGAGATATGTTCCGGCCACGAGTCGGTCTCCGGATACGCGGTATTTGACGGCCTTGAGTTTCTTTACGCCCTGGATAACCACCGTCGAAGTTCCGGCGCCCTTAATTTTGGCGCCGGCCTTGATAAGAAAATTGGCGACATCGACTACCTCCGGGTCGCAGGCGGCATTAATAATGCGGGTTTCGCCTTCGGCCAGGGCGGCGCCGAAAATTATATTTTCGGTACCGGTGTGGCTGGGACGGTCAAAATGGATGGTGGCGCCTTTGAGGGGACGGGCTTTGGCGACGACATAGCCTGATTCCTCGCTGATTTTGGCGCCCAGGTCGGCAAACCCCTTTATATGTTGATCGACCGGGCGCGAGCCGAGAACGCAGCCGCCCGGAAGCGAAACGCGGGCTTCGCCGAATCGCGCCAGAAGCGGCCCCAGCACCAGGAAGGAGGCCCGCATCTGCCGCATGAGATCGTAGGGGGCGGTGCTATTACTCAAGCGGTTGCAGGCGATGGTCATACGCCCTTTTTCCGGATTGTACTCAATTTCGGCGCCGATAAATTCCAGGACTTTGATGGTCGTGAAAATGTCTTTTATGGGGGAGATGTTATCCAGGACAGTTTCCCCTTCGGAGAAGAGAATAGACGACATAATAATCGGCAAGGCCGCATTTTTGGAGCCGTCGGCAGTGACCACGCCCGATAGTTTTTTGCCCCCGTTAATCACGAATTTATCCATAAATTCCCTTTCCAGCCGCTATTGCCATACCCCGACTTTGGTTTATACATTTAAAAGCGATAAACGATAGGAGAATCATTGTTTCATGGCAACAAGAATATCGCCAATATCGAGATTTATAGATTATTTGACGATCGGATCGGGGCGGTATAGGGATCGATACACATTGATACAGGAGGAGGGAAATGAAGGGGTTAATTTTATTATGAAAGACAGTTAATCTTCGTCGTAGCCGATACCCTTCATGCTCCCCCGGATCTTCTGGAAAAATTCCAAGGCCCCCGTCAGGGTATAATCAGGATAGGTCCAGGGCAAAGCCCAAAACTCTTTTTTCTCATATATCAGGGTGATCTCGGCGTAAATCCCCTCGGATAAATAGATGCGGTGGGCGAAATCCTTGGTCGAAGCCAGGACGAGGTTAGCCAGGGTTAATAAACCCGGATCCAGGTTGACCCGGCGAAAGACAAAATCCCCCACTTTCTCACCGTATCTGGCCTCAATCTTGTTCGTGAAATGCTTGATTTCGACCAATTGGTCCCGGTCCACCGGTTTTTCCAGGGCGAAAAATTTCCGCTTGAGATTATCACCCATTTCTTCGTGGTAGTATTCGGTGTGATTGAAATCGAATTCCTCGGACTCCATTTCCACCCGCCCCAGTTTCTTTTCCATTTCTCTGACGGCCATGGTTAAAATCTGGGGATTGGAATAAATCGCCCCGACTATGAGGCGGCACGGAACCGGTTTTATGATTCTTCCCATAGGCTCATGTTAGCATAGTAAAGGGGCTCTGTCAACCCTGACGATTTATTTGTCCGGGGCAGGCCTTCAGACAGACGCCGCAGATTAGATGGCCCATGTTGGCTGTTCGTGAAAATTCACTCACCTTTTTAAAGCAGGCGGCCCGGTCGAACATCTCGCGGTCTTCATGAATCGCACCCGCCGGGCAGGAGTAAAGGCATTCCATACAACCGCCGCAATTATCATCCAGCGGTTCATCGAAAGGCAAATCGAGATCGGTTAAAACCGTCACCAGACGTATCCGCGACCCGAATTGTCGTGTCACCAGCAGGTTATTTCTTCCCCACCAGCCCAGACCGGCCCTGAAGGCGATTTCCCGATGCGACAGGTGAGCCGTCAGTTTCTCATAATCCATGATATGCGAAGCCGGCAGGGGAAGCGCCCGGCGCCCTTCCTTTGCAATCAAGACGGATATTTCGAAGGCAATATCGTTGAGAATATTGTTTACCTGAAGATAATGGCTGCGATAGAGCATATTGGGGCGGTCACAAATTGTCTCCATAACGGCTTCCAAAAGAGGGACACCGACGGAAATGGCCCGATCCAATCCCCCGGTCGTTTCCCGGATTTCAGGGTGGAAAGTGCGGCGGAGGTCGTCGATTCGACAAACGCCGAATAAGGCGGCGCCGCGGGCCCGGGAAATCTCTTTAAGGTTATCTTTTATCTTTTCCAGATTCATATCTTCAATATGGAATGGCGGACGCCTCTGTCCAAGTATTTTTATGTGGCGCCGGGAAATTATCGAGGGTATAAAAACGGACAATTAACAGGCCAGGGGTATGTCAGCGAGAATAATGACAACAATTATCGGTGCTTTCTTCTGGGTCGGGCTATTTTTATGCGAGACAGGACAGACAAAAGAGCCGGACTGCCCTTTTGACTCTCTCCGCGTCGCGGTAAATTATACCAATAATTTTAACCGCAATATTCATCACGACTTCTGGAAGCCGGAAGCCGGCCTTGAGACCGGCCTGGCGACCGATTTTTATTCGGGGATATTGGAAATCGGCGGCACCTGGGTAAAATACTCGGCGCGTCAAAAGCCTCGCCCCGATTATCAATCCCTATATTTATTCGTGGGGTGGGGTTTAGAGAAAAAAGTAATGACAAAATTAAGGGGAAATTTATCGCTGCGGGTCGGCGACCATTTAATGATCTTCGATGATGATTTTGTCGAACCGGAAGGCCGGGTTGAAAGCGAACTGGCGGTAGAACTGGCCGGCGGGGTTTCCCTTTATTTATCGCGTCAAACCGCCCTGGAAATATCCGGCCGCTATCGCCGGGTGTACACCCGTCACCGCCTCGAATTGGCCTTTTTCGGTCTGGGGATCAGCCGGTCGCTGGCCGCCCCGGGATGGCTTAAGGGGATTTTGAGATGATGCGTCGCCTGCCGTCGATTATTTTTCTGTTTTTTATCATGGCCGTTGGCCTAAAGGCCCGAGATTACCAGATTGGGCCCGCCGGAGGAAGGATAATATCCAGCCAGGAAATCAGAGAGGCCGGGATTACCCGGTTGGGCGATTTGATCCAAATTATAGAAGAATGGGATAGCGCCAGCCTTGACGGTTACAATTGGATAGTGTCGCCGTCGGGGCTCGATCATTTTCAGCATCAACGCTGGCAGGCGGCGGTCGACGGCCGGGTTTTCGATATTAATCTGATGGGTATTAATTCCCTGGCGCGACTCCCGGTCAATTTGAACCAGGTCGATTATATAGAAATAATCAGTGAGCCGTACCTGGGGGAAGGGTTATGGGCCGAGGGGGGGTTATTAAATATCGTCACCCGGAAAGCGGATTCATGTTCCCGATTAAGTATGTCACTTTCGGCCGGGAATGAAACAGGCGACCCGGGTCCTTACCGTTACACTGAATTAGCCTCGCCCAATGTGGACAGAATCGGCTGGACCGGCGGCGCCGATTATACTTTCGGCCTGAAAAATATCGGCGGCCGGCTGGTTGTCCGGGAAGAAGTCAACTATCCCACCGACCAGAATCTGTATTTCAGGAACGGCCGCATAGCCGGAAATTATTATCCTCGGCAGGATTTGATTGCCCTGGGAGGCAGTCTTGATTTGGGGCGGGGCGGCGATGCCACGCGGATTATGGTCGGTCATTCCCGCCTGGATGATTTTTTCTTCTTGCCGGAATACGGGCGCGAGGTCCCGACCCGCCTGAATCTGTATTATCTCGATATCCATCATGTCCGAAAATTCAGGGAGGGATTAAGCCTGGGCCTATTTTTGGCATACAACGATAACGGAACTCTGAAAGCGAGTAATACTTTGGATCTCGACTTCAAATGGAGAACCAGGAGGTGGCGCGGCGGATTGGAGATTCAGGGGTCAGGGGAGAAACTAAAGGGGAAAGCCGGTCTGGTTTTTACAAAGGATAACTGGGGCGATCGTGGCGATGGAAACGGGGGGGAGTTGATTATTGCAGATTTATACACCGATTGGAAATACCGATTTTCCGAAGCATTTTCGCAGGGGTTTTCATTCGGCCTAAGTATGGGGGATTCGGATAACGGACTTAAGTTCATCGGACGGACGTCGTGGCAAAATCGAGCCGGCTATTTTATGAGACTGGTTGGGTCATACGTGACTCCCCTTTGGGCCGAAGAAAATCGGCTGTGGTACTGGTCAAGAAACGGCTTTGACTTTTTGAATATGGACGATTCTCCATTTTTGCATAATGACAAAAGGCGGCGAAACACGATTGATTTAACGGCGGCGGGGCCGCTTGCGAATAATCTCGAATTCGAAATAGCGGGATTTTATCGAAACTTCAGAGGGGAGTTTTATCAAGACCGGGTTTATTATTTCATCGCGGACGATTCCTCTTTCGGCGCCGATATCAGTTTCCAGACTATTGATAAGGGTTCTTTCGGGGGTATCAGGTTGCGCCTGGACTGGCGGTTGAATTCAAAGTTGGGCCTGGGGCTATCGGGGAAACGCCAGGAAGTCCTGGGCGGGGATTCATTTTATAAAGCCACCTGGCGGAATATCCCGGAAACGGAATTAAAAGGGCGACTTTGCTGGCGGACGAATGATAATTTCGTTTTAAATCTGTCGGCGACTTATCTTGGCGATCGCTACTGGCGGGAGTATCTCCGTGTGGAAGAAGCCACGGGGGACCGATTTCATGCCGGCCTCAACGAATTCTGGAATATTGATTTGACGGCCCAGATTTATTTCTGGAGTAAAAAAATAAGGACGGTGCTGGCTTTTAAAAATATTTTGAACAGCGACATACAGTATCATCCCATCGGGGCGGAATTCGACTTGAGTTATTTTGCCCTGCTGGAGTTTTCGACCACGCTCTAATGCTCGCCGGTGCCGATATCGCGGCAAATGTTCGGATTCTTCGATATCTTTTATACCGCGTAAGCGGTAAGCGGATAAGGGCTTGGGAAATGTGCCGAAAATTTTTATTGATGTTTATGGGAAGAATTATTCATCCTGAATGTATAAAGTTATGAAATGAAGAGAAATCCCTTTGGGGAGGAAGGTTATGAAGAAAGTATTTTGGGCAACGACTTTTATGCTGATTCTGGCCGTGACGGCCGGAGCGGAACAATCGGTTACGGTATATAACGGCAATCTGGGAGTGATTCGGGATACCCGGACACTGGAGTTCCAAAAAGGATTGGGCAGTGTGTCGTTCGTGGATGTTCCCGCCCTGATTGACGCCACCTCGGTCGGCTTTAAAGTGGTGGATAAGGGGAAAGAGGTGGTGATTCTGGAACAGAATTATGCCTACGACCTGGTTTCACCGGAGAAAATTTACAGGAAATATATCGATAAAGAAATTGATGTCATAGATAAAGAAGGCAAAATTTTTAGTGGGGCGCTCCTGTCATTTTCCGGCGGATCTTTGGTTTTAAAGGATAAATCGGGCAAGATACAGATGATACAGATGGGTCAGGTGACCAACGCCGATTTTCCGGAATTACCGGATGGTCTCATAACCCGCCCGACACTTTTCTGGCTGTATTCTTCGGATTTTGCCGGGACGGCCCAATGCGATGTCAGTTATCAGACCAGCGGGCTCAATTGGACGGCCGAATACGTGGGTGTGCTATCAGCCGACGAAACCAGTCTCAATCTCAACGGATGGGCTTCGATTACCAACAATTCCGGAGCGACGTACAATGACGCCACCCTGAAACTGGTGGCCGGGGATATTCATCGTGCAACTCCCCCGGCGCCGATAAGAGGGGGGAGAGAGAAAATGGTCATGTCGATGGAAGCGCCGGATATGGACGCATCATTCCAGGAAAAAGAATTTTTTGAGTACCATTTGTACACGCTGCCTCGCAAGGCGACCCTGGCGAACAGTGAAATAAAACAGATATCGCTGTTCGAGCCGGCTTCGACCTCGGTAAAAAAGGAGTTTTATTTCGAGCCGGACAAAAACGCGGAGAAGATACGGGTGGCTTTGAAGTTTCTCAATTCCGAGAAGACCGGGCTGGGGATGCCAATGCCGGCCGGGCGGACGCGCGTGTTTCAGGCTGATGATGACGGTTCCATGGTGCTTTTGGGCGAAGACCGGATCGACCATACCCCGCGCAATGAAGATGTTAAATTGACGATCGGGTATGCTTTCGATATTGCCGCCGAATTTCAAGTGGCGGACTTTAGCCGTATTTCCGAACGGGCGGAGGAGAACAATTATAAAATAGAATTACGCAATCGCAAGAAGGAAGACGTCACTATTATCGTGGAAAAGAAACTATACGGCGATTGGGAGATGAGAACCTCCAATTTCCAGCATACCAAGAAAGATGCGCAGACGGTGTTATTCGAAATTCCGGTAAAGGCCGACAGTGTGAGCAGCCTGGAATTCCGGGTGCGCACAACCTATTAGAGGGCGGAGATTTGGAGTTGACATCAAGCGGGCCAATGATTACATTCGCCCTTTGTTGACAGAGGAGAGGACTTAAGAACAGGAGACGGCAATGAAATTCTGGAAAATTATTCTGGTAACGATATTGGTTTTGGCCATGGCGCTACCGGTCCTGGCCGATCGGCGACAGCCAAAGGTTGACGCCAAGGCGCTTCTGGCTTCGGGACGAATCGCCCTGAATTCCGATCCGCCGCGATATGAAGAGGCCCTGGAATATTTTAACAGGACTCTGACCGATCATGGAATGGTGCCGGAAGCCTATTACTACAAGCAGGTTATATTGGCGGAATATGCCGTCCGTGAATACGATTTAGCCAAGAAACTGGAATTTTTTACGCAGATGGGTTCCTGCCATGATTCTTTGGTAATGGCCTGCAACAGCGATGCCGTCAAAAAGAACCTCAAGAGTGATTGTGGTGATTTTTTGGGTATTTCCGATTCTCTGAAATTAGGCTACTGGAGAGAGAATTACAACGACGCCGTCAAAACGCTTCAACGAATAGATGATGAACTGGCCCCGAACGTGAATAATACGCCCGAATCCGACTCGGTCGCCAGGGCCGAAGCCCAGGCCGCTTTAATGGCGGCCGCAGACAGCAGTCGCGCTTATTTTAAAATCGCCCTGGCGGTCGATCCCGTAAATTACCGTCCCGTGGAAGGTCTGGCGCTGGTATTCGATCGCATGGGGCAGTATGATTCTTCCCTGGCCTATTTCAAGAAGGCGGCCGAGGTTGCCCCGGAGGAGTCGAATCTTATTCAATCGGTGGCGTACTCCTATATTCAAAATCGCGATTGGGAAAATGCCATTGTCTATTTTAAGCAGCTGTTGCCACTTATTCAGGACCAAACCGAACTGCAGGTTAACACGCTGTTCAATGTCGCCATTTGCTTTAATAATCTCAAGTCGTTTGATTCGTCTTATATCTATAATATGCAGGTACTGGCGATCGATAGTATGCAATCCGACGCCTGGCTTGATGTCGGGCAGTACCATTTGACCCAGGCCCAGAAATATTCGGATTCGGTTAAATATTTTAAACAGGCCAATAATAAGAATGAAGCCGATCGGTACGAGGCTGTCAAAAACAGGACTCTGGATACCTGCGCCTTTTATTTGAATCAGGCTGTCCTTCTGGCCCCCGGCAATAAAGTGGCCCTGGAAATGGGCGGCACGGTGGACATGATCTCGGGCAATTTCGAAGGCGCTGCCGGCAAGTTCATGAAGTTGACCGAGCTGGAACCGAATAATAAAGATTTCTGGCTGAATCTCGGGGATTGTTATGTGCAGATGCAGCAGTTCGATAAAGCAATGGAGCCGTACGAGAAGGTAGTGGAACTGGCACCCGGCAATTGCGACGTCTGGAAGACTCTGGAGAGTATATATCGCACCAAAAACCTTACTGACAAGGCTACCAAGGCGGCCGCCAAAATCAAAGAATTAGGTTGTTGACATTTAGTTTATTTTTCGAAAGGCAGGCCGCCAGAGAGCAGCCTGCCTTTTTTATCTTATGGCTAATATCTTAATCGATGCCGCGGTGCCGGGGACGACTCGTCGTCTTTTTACGTATGCCATTGCCCCGGAATTATGGCCGGATTTAACGCCGGGGATTCGCCTTAGAGTTCCTTTCGGGCGGCGGCAGGTGATTGCTTTCTATATCCGCCGAACCCAGACCCCGCCGGAAGGAGTCATAAAGAAGGTCGCGGAAATTATTGACCAGAGATCTTTTTTCAATGATGAATTGTACCGCTTTCTGTACTGGATGGCGGAGTATTATATGGCCAATATCGGCGATGTCCTTAATGCCGCCTTGCCGCCCGAGATTCGGCGAAAACCGCGCCCGGAATATTTTATGGCAGCGAACATCCCCGATGATATTTGCCTCCGGGACATACCCCCTGACGTTAAAGATGTCTTAAGGCCGGGGAAGAAAATAAATCTTGGTACGGTTGAAAAGTTGAGGCGTGAGTTTAAGGCCGAGTGGGATAAAATGGTACTGTCGGGAGTAATTGATGAAAGGTGGAAAGTTCCAGAGAAGTCCGAGCACCGGGAAAAGGTGGGATATTGCCTGGGCAATAAGGCGAGTGATGAACCCCTGACGAGCCTTATCAATGAAGTCGCCGCCGGCGACGGGGTATTTCAGAAAAACAGCCTCCTGGAAAAAGGAATAAGCGCTTATCGCTTCGGCCGCTGGCTAAAGGATGAGGCGATCGTCCCGGCCTACAAAGAGACGTCGGCCCTGGCCTTCATCCAGCCTCGCCCTGATGTCGAGACATTAGTCCCCAACCGGGAACAGACAACAGCCATTTCGAGAATTGACGGAGTCTCGGGGAAATTTCATCCCTTTCTATTGTACGGCATCACCGGTTCCGGGAAGACGCTGGTGTATTGCCATACGGCCCGTCAGGCGGTGGCGTCGGGCCGGTCGGTGCTGGTGCTGGTTCCGGAGATTGCCTTGGCCGGGACGCTATTGGCCTATTTTCGTTCTTATTTCGGCGGTGATGTCGCGATCTGGCATTCGGCCCTGGGAGCCAGGGAAAGGCTGGACGTATGGCAGGGGGCGCGGTCGGGGAAATACAAAATAGTCATCGGGGCGCGCTCGGCGATTTTTGCCCCGCTTTCCGACCTGGGCCTGATTATCGTGGATGAAGAGCATGACGAATCGTTCAAGCAGGATGATCCCTCCCCGCGCTTTCAGGGACGCGACGCGGCCGTGATGAGGGCGAAACTGGCCGGAATACCGGTGGTTCTGGGTTCGGCGACGCCTTCGCTGGAATCTTTTCACAACGCCCGGACCGGGCGATACGAATTGCTGAAATTGACACGCCGTCCGGAAGAAGTGGCTTTACCCGTGACACGAATGGTCGATCTTCGCCGGGAAATTATCTCCAGTGAGAAACTCTTTTTTACACCGACCATGATATCCAGGATTGGGCAGGCCCTGGAACAGAATCACCAGGTCATTATCTATTTCAATCGGCGCGGTTTTTCGCCTAGGCTTAAATGCGGCGATTGCGGCCATACCCCGACCTGTCCTTCCTGTGGCATCGCCCTTTCATATCATAAGAGCGGACCTAAACTCCTCTGTC